>JAEEGL012783416.1_pt1 | contig 108245 bp, 81 predicted proteins | sample 9134231 | NCBI WGS metagenome assembly JAEEGL01 (sample SAMN16246548, study PRJNA631951) | gut metagenome | biome: gut microbiome; feature: rumen; material: fiber-attached | host: Bos | place: Iran: Karaj | collected 2018-10
CGGGCGCTGGTTTCGATCAGTACTTTTGCCATAGCAGTCTCCTTCTGTAGACAGTTTTTTCGTAGGGTATTATAGCACGGCGCATCCGGACTGTCAAGCAAAACACCTTTTTGCAGCGTGTCCAGATAAGCCTCGATGTCGAATGGATCGAGCGGCAGATCCCGCCTCAGATACAGCGGGTGGTGTGGGTGACCGCCGTGCTTGGATCTGGCTCCACAGGAGAACCAGCAGGCACCGTGTGCTTCACCGATTTTCACCATGTCCCGGACGCAATCCGTCAAATAGGGCCGCTTGGTGATGATTGCGCCCCACGCCGCCCAGACGTGGGGGGCTTCCCCGGCCAATTCAAGAAGGTAGGCAAACGCTTTCATGTTTTCGCGATGCAGCGTCAGATTTGGTTCCTTTTCCATCAGGTTCGGGTCTGTCGCACGCTGCGCGTAAACATTGAACATCAGAAAACTGTCATATCCGTTTCCGAGTGCGATCCGCTCAACGGATTTGAGCGTATTGTCCAAATCGTCCGGAGCGGCTGTGGAGGGGTTGATCCCCACGCAGATCAGCGGACGATGCCCTTTCGTTCCAAGCACATACCGGTATTCGGAATATCGATCCGGAATGTACAGCCATCGTTCCCGGTCGTAAGGGACCCGGCCGCTCGGCCATGAAGCCTCTTCAAAAGTCAGGACCTTCGTTTCGGAGGTCGGTGCGTTCGGTACGTGCGGCATGGCGTTTTCTTACGGGGTGACCCAGAGGGTCAATGGCGAAACGTCCATGTATTTGCCAAGGTCGTCCGTCACGATCCGCCCGTTCTCGATCACAGTGATGCGGATACACGCGCCGCCTTTCTTGCCGGTCTTGGGATCCTCCGCAAAAAGAGCGAACGAGAACTCTCCGCTCCGCAGGGCAAGCGAGTATTTGTCTTCCCAGAACGGAAGCAGTTCGTTGACAAGGGTGAACTCGGTCTCTCCGTCCACCTTCATGTTGCGCGTGAAAAAGCAGCCGTTCCGGTTCCCGCGGGCCAGAACGTCGAAACGGCCGTCCACCGCGAAGGAAACAGCGGCACCGTCCGGCTTTTCCCGGACCGACACGAAATCCGCTGCCGGGACTCCGTTGATGGTCTCGAGTCCTCTGCTCTCTTCCCGCGACAGATCGACGATCTCGCGACCGCCTATGAGCGCCGCCTCGATCTTCGTCAGGTGCTTCATGAATCCGCGCCATCTCACTCCCCCGGCACGGCATTCTTCCGCAATAGCCGCAATTTCGGCATCCGGCAACTCGAGAACTCCAGCCAATACCTCATTCCGTTCCTGATAAAAGATACCGAGCGTCCGGAAGCGTTCATAATTTGACCAGATGGTACGCTTGATGGAGATCACGTCCCGCATCCGTCTTTTGGAATCTGTCATATTCTGATCCTTTTTGTTCTTTCGTGATAGTCGAAATGACCGTCTCCGATCAACGTACAGTATACCACGGGCTCCGGTCCGTGTCAAGGTGACCAATGGCCGGAAAAGTGTATGGCCGGCCGCCTTGCTCCCTTTTCGGACAACGAAACAGGGGGATGATCCATCCCCCTGAATGCTTCATTGTTTCGTTGTTTTCGGACCGATTATTCAGAATACGGAAGCTTGGAGATCAGGTAGCAGACCGCCGCGAGGTCGTAGCGGTTCAGCTGACGGTCTTTCTCATAGATCTTCTGCGTGGTAAGACCGATCTTCACAGCGGTATCGCAGACGGAATCCTTCGCGGAGACGCCCTTGAAGGTCACGTTGTTATCCTTCGCGATCTGCAGGAGGAATGCCTTGACCATCGCACAGGCGGATTTTACGGTGCAGACATCCGTCAGCGTCTCCTTCTCGCCGACAAGGCCGTTTTTCTTCGCCCATGCCAGTCGGTCCGCATCGCTGTTCAGTTCGTCGGTAACGTCGGCCATCTCAGCCAGCGCCATAGCGAAATCCTGCTTCGTCACCTTGTTGGCGCCCGCGAAGATGGTCTTGCCGCCGACATCCTCAAGAGGAATCAGCACATCGGATTCGGTAACGTATTCCACGGCGGCAAGATAACGGTCGCTGATCTTGTCAGTATAGGGATTTCTCCACTGGAAGACCACTTCGACCGTATGGTCGCTCTTGACGTTGGTGAAGGTATAGGCGGACGGTCTTCCGATGGAGGAACCGTCGATCCGTACTTCCGTGATGAAGTAGTTCGGTTTCTTCGGCGTGAACCAGAGAGTGACTTCGTCACTGGACTTGACGGTGATCACGTCGGCTGTCGCAACTTTACCGTTCTTTTTGGCGGTAATGGTGCCGAGACCTTTCTGGCTGATCGTAATGTTGTAACTGGCAGTGTTGGCCGCCTTTTCAAACACGGGGCGGATCAGCAGATTGGATCTCACGATGATTTCCAGTTCGCTCTTCGCGCCCTGGCTGACGCCGTTGATCAGCACGTCGGTCAGAACGTATCCATCGGCAGGCTTGAAAGTGATGGTCTTCTTCTCGCCGGCCGCGCTGAATGCGCTGCCTGTCATCGTATAAGAACCAGTGGTGGGGCAAATAACGTTCACATAGAAGCCGGTGTAGCCGATATTGCTGGTTACGGCCTGATCGGTCACGTGATGATTGGGACAAACGAAACGCGCGACGTAATGTCCTTCTACCATCGCATAGCCGATAAACTCCGCTCTCTTGCCGCAGCCTTCCCTCTCGCAGATGATGTCCTCAGGGAGCGTGGCGTAGTTGAAGCGGTTGGAAAGGATGCGGTAGAGGTGTCCGCAGTTCGAGCAGGTGAACTGATCGTACATCTGTCCAAACTGCAGGAAAGATCCGGCATAAACAGCGGCAGTATAATGTCCGCAGTCCGGACACTGGGCATAATAATATCCGTTCACCCAGGAGTCGACCGTGGTCGGGACGGGCGTGGAAGGCGTATAGTTCGTTTCACCGTAATGGAGGCACTTCGCGCTGAGGCACTGCCAGTACAGCTTGCCATCCTTCACGAAGTAAAGAGCGGTCTGACCGCAGTCCGGGCACTTGTCGTACCAGGTCTGATAGGCGCCAAGACGCGCCTGGACATAGGGATTGCTTTCTCCGTAAAGCGCATCGATCAGATCCTGCAGCGTGGCAGGTCTGTCCGTTTTCGTTTCGGCGCTCACGCTGATTGCCAAAGCGGCGAGCATCAGGACCGCCAGAAGGAGAGCTAAGACTTTTTTCATGATGACTGTATCCTTTCTGAGAAAAGATTCTTTCGCAAGTAAAGTATATCACAGAGTGATTCCGCAATTGTTAATTATTTATGAATATTTTGGCCGGCGCCTCCCTTCCAGCCGCATCGCCAGTCCCCCCTTGACGAACGAAAAAGCCGTGTGTATAATATATAGTACCGAACGGATAAGATCATTCAGACAGGAGGTGACGGTATGCAGGATCCGGAGCGTGAAACGCCCGAGACCGAGAACCAGCCGGTGGAAGAGCCGAAAACGATTTCGCATCACTGGCCGTTCCGTGACGTGGCAAAACTTCTCATACTTCTCGTCATCCTCTACGTTCTCCTGACCAGGATGAACGACGTGGGCACCTTCTTCGGGAAAGTCTACAGTGTGATACAGCCTTTTGCCATCGGCGGTCTGATTGCACTGTTCCTAAACCCGCTGATGAACGGTTTCGTCAGGTTTTTCAATTGGCTCGGAAGCAAGCTCAAATTGAAACCGCACCAGAAAGCCACTTCCATCATCGCACTGATCCTGACGTGTATCGCCGCCCTTCTGCTGGTCTATTTGATCGCGAACTCCATCATCCCGCAGGTCGCGGAGGCGCTGGTCGCCATCGTCAAGAAACTGTATGCGCTCTTCCCTGACCTCATCAGTTCCGTAGAAAAACTGAAACAGTACGGAATCAACACCGATCCCATCGTGGAAAAACTCTCCTCTTTTGACCTTGAGCCCATTCTCACGAAGGTCATGGAGAACGCCATGGGAATCGTGGAATCCGTAGTCAGCCGGGCCGGTTCCATCATCAGCGGCACCTTCACCGGTCTGCTGTCCTTCATCTTCGCCGTCTATGTTCTGGCGACCAAGAAGGAACTCAGCTCGCAGTTGAAACGTTTCATGTATGCCTACTTCAAGAAGAACATCGCGGACAGAGCCGTTTCTATCGGAACGCTGACGGTGGAGACGTTCTCAAGTTTTATCTCCGGCAAATTCCTGGATGCCATCCTGCTCGGTCTCCTGATGTTCATCTCGATGACCATCTTCGGCTTCCCGTACGCCCTCATCACCTCCGTGCTGGTTGGCGTCACGGCGCTGATCCCGTATATCGGCGCATTTCTCGGCGGCGCTTTCGGCGTTCTGGTGATGATCGCCAACGACCCGTTTCAGGCGCTGCTGTTCCTGATTCTGTTCATAGTCGTTCAGCAGATTGACGCCAACTTCATCTACCCGCGCATCGTCGGCAGCGCGGTGGGCCTCCCCGCCATCTGGACGTTTGCCGCCATCATCATCGGCAACAGTCTGCTCGGCGTCATCGGCATGATCATCTTCATCCCGATCTTCTCCGTTCTGTATTCACTGATCGGCATCAATGTAAGCCGGCGGCTGAAGAAACGCGGCATCGAGATCGGGGACGAACCAATTCGAAACGCCAGCGGACGCAAGATGCTCTTGAAACCGGAAACACGCAAGAAAATCTCCGCTTGGTTTGGAAAGGTCACGGCCGCCGTGGGCGGTTTCTTCCGTCGCCTCTTCCACATCAAGCCGAAGGAGACCGAAAACCCGGCTGACGGTTCCGCCCCGGAATACGGTGAAACGGAAAACGTCCCCGACGAACCGATTGAACCTGATATGGAGATTGAAGATACTGACCAGCCCAACGGCTGATGTCCGATCGAATCAAAATAAAAGAATCCCGGCGGTTCACTTTGAATGACCGCCGGGTCTTTTCTGTTTATTCGGCTTCGAAAGCGTCTTTCCCAAGTCCGCAGACGGGGCAGACCCAATCGTCCGGAAGAGCCTCAAAAGCGGTTCCGGGGGCAATTCCGTTCTCGGGGTCTCCCGCTTCGGGATCATACTCGTAGCCGCACGGGCATACATACTTCATTTTGTTTCCTCCTATATCTTACCGGCGGACCGGCATTTGGTCGATGGTGCATCAGTCAATGTCCGGGATCACTTCAGGCACTTCGTCCAGTTCCCAGGGATTGCGGATCAGCATCTTGAATTTGCGGAGCGAATTGGCGTAGTAGTAGCCGTCACAGATCCGTTCATCCAGAGTGAAGGTCACGTCCATCAGATGACGCCTGCGGACAGTCCCCTCCGGCGTCAGTTCATACGCCCGGCGCTTGGCGCCAAAAGCGAAGAAGATCGGGCAGGTTCCGAAATCATATAAATGATGAAACACCGGCGGGATGCCGAGCGAACCCATAGAAGTGATGAAATACGAACAATGGAAGGGACTGATCTTCTCCAGAGATTTTGGAAGGAGGCTGTAATAGTCCAGCTTGTTAAAAACCCAGAAAACGAACCGGTAGACGAAGCCGGGCAGCTTGGCCAGGAACGTCATGGTACTGTCCAAACTGCTCTCCGGCTCATTGCGATAGTCCGTCACCGCTTTGTTCATCGCTTCGTATACATCACTGAGCGTGGCATCCTTCGGGAGCACGACTTTGATAACTGTATCCGGCGAATCCAGAAGCATCTCTTTTTTGATCGTCAGCGCGATTTCCACATGATTCCGGGTCCAGATCCGCTGTCCTCGGATGAATCGATTCAATGCGGGCCGGCACGCCACCATCCGCACGTACGCGGCGATCATCACGTGCATCATGCTGATGTTTTCCATACCCGCTTCTTTTTTCTCCCGGATGTACCGTTCCACCGTCTCGATGTCCAGGGTGTCCGCCAGCAAATTGGACGCGCCGTTCCGGGTCGGCATGAAATACGACGTCGCAAGGGTCAGGACGGGCATGTTCTTTATCTTCCGGTATTCTTTTTCCTTTTTCTTTTTCTTCGGTTTCTGTGCTTCGGTCTCTGCCAGGATTTCCTTCTCGTCCTGCATCGTCGCGCCTCCGGTATTGAAATGGCCTAACTGGTCATGCACCGATTATACCACAATTTCCAATGATGTGCAACAGTTCCATCATTCGAGGTTCAATCTGCATGAGAAAAACGGATCGCCGCAGCGTCCGTTTCTCATTTATCGTCCGGTCCTTCCTGGCGGTATTGGAGCGGACTTTTCCCGGTGAAGCGCTTGAAATTCCTGTAAAAGTAACTGGTGCTCCCGAAGCCTACCGACTCGGCGATCTCCGGGATCGGGCGGTCCGAACGTTCCAGCGCCGCTCGCGCCTCGGCGATCCGGCGATGAAGGACATACTCCATCGGACGGCATCCCACCGTCTGACGGAAAAGCCGGCAAAGGTATTGCTCCGACAGATCTCCCGCCACCAGGCAGAGGGTTTTCAATGTCAACTCTTCCGCGTAGTGCTCGTCCACATATGCAAGCACCGCCGCCATCGCGTCGCTATGCTTTGTTTCCTTCTTAGCCGAAAGTTTCGTGAGCAGGCTGTAGAGCGCCGCGGAGGCAGCCCCGTCTCCGTCCCGGTCCGGCGCCAGCAGATCCCGGATCGTCCGGATTTCGTCCAAGATCCCGTCTCCAACTTCTTTGGTGAACCGGGCGCCGCTTTCACCAAAAACATGGGAACGGAACGGTTCATAACGCAGGTCGAACGTAATCCAACTCACCGTCCAGGCCTTGTCCGGCAGGAGCGAACAGGACGCTCCTTGATCAACGATCAGGACAGAACCGGCCGTCAGACGGTATTTCTCTTCATTGACCAGTGCGACGCCGCGCCCCTCTTCCGTCGCGATCAGCTGCGCGGAGAACGCTCCGACCCGCTCCACGGCTTCCTGTTTGTTATGGATTCCGATTCCGGTGACGGCTAGGGGATACGACTCTCCCGCCCGCCGGAACGGGTATAAGACGTCTGCCATCCTCCGCCCTCCGTTTCGTCTGATTTCCCGTTCAATTGATCGGATTCAGCATATCACAGCAGAGCGGTCCTGTTTTGGACGCTCTGTGAACAATCTGTAAATTATGAATAATTATTTTTATTATACACCAAATTTACATTGGTTCTGCATATTACGGCGGGCCGCACAACCGGTTTTCAGAATCCTGACTGCTTGACAAAAGAGGAACAGAATGTTAGAATGAAGTGTTAAGAACGATTTGATGCGGAAACGGAGGCGTCGGGATGGAAGAGGAAAAAAAGACAGAACGGCCGGACTTCTGGGATCTCGGCGCCCCAAAGCCGAAGGTGTATGAGAAGCCCTCTTTCGAAGGCCGCACGTTTTCCGTCACCGATGTGACGGATGGGAGTGAGGAGAATGATGCCGGACGGGAAAAAATCCCGCAGGATGGCTCAGTCGATCCTCAGGCCGGACGGGAGAGACCGGCCCGGGTCGTGAATACCGTAGACGGTCCCCGCTATGTGACATCCACCTACCGCCGTCACACACCTCATCCGACTTCGAGGCCCGACAGTATCCGCCGGACGACCGCCTCGCTGATTTCGGCCTATGAGCCGGACGGTCTGCTTATTCACCGGGTCGAAGTCAAGACGTGGGAAACGGATTCGGATTTCTACAGCCGGTTTGCGAACGACGCCAGAATCAGCCATCGTTCGTCACCTGCTTCTCCCCTCGACCGGATGCCCGAGAAAGCCCCCTTCTATTCCTACGTTCCGCAGTACGCACACATGAATGGCGCACAAACAGAAATGTACCGCTGGATCCGGGAAAACATCCGGCAGGGGAACTATCCGCCATGCGAAATGCCGTATCTTCAGCTCTATGTGTTCGAGATCATCAACCTGCCGGACGAAATCCCGCCCGAAGAGGGCGTAAAGCGGCTCTGTAGCCTCTGGCTCGGCTACAGAAAACAGTACCCCAGACTGGACGGGATCCTGTGCGAATGGGTGGCGGATTACTGCCTGATCCACGCGCAGTCTCTTCCCGAAAGCATGACGCCCTATCTGCCGGAGATCGTGCCAAAGGCCCAGTTCAAGGAATTTTATCTGGATCGGGTCCTGCCCGGCAGGGAGATGGCGCGGATTCTGATCGAGACCTCTTCCGACTATGATTTTCGGAACAGTCGGTATTATCCGGATCATGAGACGGATTACACGACTCACATTCCGGCCGCTCTGTCGGCGGCCCTGAAAGACGCATATGCCGCGAAACGGGGGATCTTCTCACCCGGTCATTCCTACCGGATCACCCGGGACAGTTTCTGCGGCGCGGTCGTATCCAGCGGTATCAAACGGAGGCTGGATGTGTCGTTCGATTCCTTCACGCGGAAGGCCGACACCCGCACCCTGCTCACCGCCATGGTGAAGTACGCCGAGAACAAGGTGCGCCAGATGGCCGGCGTCAAGGCAAAACTGAACGTCTCGGACCTGCCGGCTGAAGACGCCGCGGCGATCGACCGGTATTTCGCTCCGCTGATCCCCGAAAAGAGCGTTATATCCAGAGAAGACGCTTACATGCCGGAAGGATACCTTGCCGCCTACGAATCCGAGGACACCGGATTCGACCTCGGCGCGGCAGCCAGGATCGAAGAGGATTCCTGGAACAATACCGCAAGACTGACCGGAGAATCCTATAGTGAGGAACCGGAGGATGACGACCCGGAAGACGTATCGGAAACGATGTCCCTCCAACCGGACGAGGGCGAGGGGCAGATCCCGGCCGATGCGCTTCGAGCGGCGCTGGACGGACGATTCCGGGCCTATGCCCGGGAAACCGGCGGCTATGAAGGAGAACTGGCGGACCGTATCAACGATTACTTCCTCGGGGAATGGGGAGATGTGATTCTGGAAGACGCCGGCAACGGCTTTATCCTGATCGAAGACTATAGAGAGGACGTGGAATCGTGGCTCAATCAAAACCGATAAAACAGGTCCCGAGACGAATCCTCGGTACGCTGCTCTCCTCTCTTTCCGGCGGCGTCGTGCCCCGTGTCGGTGCGCCTTATATCGCCATCGGGCGCAGAGAGGAGATTGCTGCGCTGGCCGACACGCTGGACCGCGTCGCGGAGGGCGAAGGAGCCACCCGGTTCATCATCGGACGGTACGGTTCCGGCAAGAGCTTCCTGATCCAGTTGTCCAGAGGCTACGCGCTTGACCGCGGCTTTGTCACCGCCGACTGCGATCTTTCCCCCGAGAGAAAACTGGCCGGCGACGGCGGCCTCGCGACCTTCCGGGAACTGATGAAGAATGTGGCCGTCAAGTCATCCCCCGACGGCAGCGCTCTTCCTGTGATCCTCGGAAAGTGGTTCGCCGGTATTGGAGCGGAACTGGAAAAAGAGGGACTCGATCCCTCAGCCGCCGGATATGACGAAGCATTCGGACTCCAGATTACCCGACAGCTCCGCGAACTGGAAGCGGACGTGGGCGGTTTCGATTTTGCCTCCGTTCTGCGCATGTATTTCCTGGCCTGGCGGGCGGGCGACGACCAGATGCAGTCTGCCTGCCTCAAGTGGCTTCGCGGGGAGTATTCGACCAGGACGGAAGCCAGAAGCGCCATCGGCATCCGTTCGCTTTCCGTCATTTCGAACGAGAACTGGTATGATTTTCTGAAACTGTTCACCGCTTTCGTCCGGCTTGCAGGTTACGCCGGCCTCTGTGTCTATGTGGACGAATGCGTCAACCTCTACAAGATCCCGAATCGGATCAGCCGGGAGAACAACTACGAGAAAATTCTCTCCCTGTTCAACGACACCATGCAAGGTCGCTCCCCTGGTCTGATGATCGTCTTCGGCGGAACGCCCCAGTTTCTGGAAGACGGCCGGCGCGGCCTGTACAGTTATGAAGCGCTGCGCAGCCGCCTGGCAGACGGCCGTTTCGGAGGTAGCGAGCTCCGCTCCCTGATGCAGCCTGTCATCCGCCTGCGCCGCCTCTCCGACTCGGAGCTGCTCGCGCTGGTGCTCCGCCTCGCGGATCTTCACGGGACATATTACCAGTGGGACGTGCGCAGCCGCATTCCGGAAGAGGAAATGCGGGCTTTCCTGACTGCTTCTCTGTCACGCGAAGGGGCCGACACCATGATTGCGCCCCGGGAGATCATCCGGGACTTCGTGACGCTCCTCGATCTTGTCTGTTCCAACCCGGACAAGACCTACCGGGAGATCCTCGCCGGAGTTAAACGCACGCTTCCCCCGCCGGAGGAGGACCCGGAAGGCCTGACTCCCCCCGTACGTCCGTCCGTCACGCTGGAGGATCTCTCCTTCTGATCCCGCTCTCTTTCGAACTCCAAAAAAACGAGCCTTCAGTCGTTGAAGGCTCGTTTTTCTTGTTTGTGACGGAACGGCGCTCAGCCGATCACTTCAGGATGCGGAACTTGCCGATCAAAGGAAGTTCCTTCGCCCTGCCGTTGACTGCGTTGATGATGCCGATGATCGCAAGGACCAGGCACACGAGGCTGACCAGACCGTTCAGGATAGTGAAAAGCCAGCCGATGACGGGGATGTTCGAGAGGATGCCGAAAACGATCCACGTGATGATCTCGGCGATCGCCAGCACAAGGCCTTGATTGCAGTGGAAACGGGCGAATTTGGAATCCTTCGCGGCGATCAGCGGGATGATGACGAGCCAGGAAAGGTAGGCCAGGATACCCATGACCTTGTTCTGCTGGATGTCGTTGGGGTCGAGTTCCGACGTGTAGTCCTTCGTGTTGTTGAGTTCGTTCAGATCTGCCATAACGATTCTCCTTTTCTTGTATTGGAATTGTATTTAGCGTCCCCTACCCTTCGTGTGGGCCAGGGAAATTGCTGACTGTGCCTGCGGCCCCTCGGTCAGGATCCTCGCGTCACGCGTATCGCGGGCGTGACGGCATCCTGCTGCTTGGAAGTATAAGTGACCGTGACCTGATCGCCTTCCTCGAGGAAGAGCAGGGATTCGTCGAAAGGCAGGCTGAATATGCCGCCATCCGTCTTCAGGTAGACCACGGTCGCGCCGTTTTTGACGATGTAGCGGATCTCGTCAACCGTAACGATCTCCTCTTCGGCTTTCAGATCGGTCTGGTGCGCACCGCTCTGTGCAAGCGCTTCCTTGTACAGCCGGATGACCTCCTCCTGGGTATCGCTCGTAACAACGATGTTGTAGTTCCGGACATTTACCATGGAGTACATCTTCACGATGCCCGACGCGTCCTTCAGAACCATGATATAGGTCGCTTCCCCGCCGATGTTCACGAGCGACGGGAAAGAGGCGCGGTAGCCGAACTGCTGGACGGAACCCTCCGCTGCGGACATGGCGCTGTACTCCTCTGCGCCGGGAACGGCGTAATACGTATACGAACCGGTCCGGCTGTTGGCAAGGATGAAGCCGATATTCGCCTGGTCGTTGGAGGTGGATGTGACGCCGGTAAAGATGTAGACATCGTTCCCGATGATCTTGTATCCGAAATCGTCGGTGGTGACAACGCAATCGGTCTGGCTGAAAGCGGAATTCAGATATCCGTTCTTCAGCATCCCGTACCAGTCATATTTCTCGCACACCAGCGTGCCGTAATACACAATGTCAATCCAGTCCGGCGATTCCTCCGGAAGGTATTCCGCCGTCTCACCGGTGCAGGCGTCCAGCACGACGACGGATGAGACGTCCTTCGCGCCGAACAGGCCGGCGTTCGGTTTCATGACCGGGGCGATCCAGTATGGATGCCCTTCGTCGTCCACTTCAAAACAGACGTTTCCGAAGATAGCGGTCGGATAGGCGAACCGGAGCGCCCGCTCCAGGTTCTTGCCGAAATAGGCGGACGGGCTGTACCGGATGTAATCATCCTGAAGGCGAATGAATTCCGCATCGAATTCCACGGGATCCACCTTTACATAGCCGGGAATGCCCTGCTTGTTGGACAGCCATTTGAAGAAAGAGGCATACTCCAGCGGTGCCACCTTGTACGGATGAGCATCGCCGGTCGCGTCCCGCATGGCGATCTGCGTATAGTCGTAGGAAACGTTATACTGGGAAACCAGATCCGACAGCGTGCCAAGCGTACGGGCGCCGATAATGCGGGCGGAGGCTGTGTCCATCAGGGCAATGTCGGACACGTATACGCTTTCTTCGATATCGTCCGCAAAAATCTTTTCCTCCACAGTGATCAGAGAGGAATATGTGGAAGCGCGGAATATCTTGGAGCCCACCAGAGCCGCGATCACCAGAAGAATCGCCAGGACGATCGTCGCGCGGATCTGGATTTTCGTAAAGCGGGATTTCTTCCCGTCGCGGGAATGGAATCCTTTGAAATTGACCGCACCGGCCGGCGTCCGCTCCGAATCCGCGACGTACCTCCCGCGGATCATTCCCACCACATAATAGGAGATGAACACCACGAAATCCACGAAGAAGAAGAAAGTCCAGAACTCACCCGAGTAGATAGAGAGCGGCGGAAGGGAGATGTACCAGACGATTCCCACCAGCAGGACGGCCGCAACCAGGTACAGGATCAGACCGACTCTGCTTCTCTTTGATTCTTTCACGAACGGTCTCCTTTCAGTTTGTCCCGCAGAAAGAGGCCTGTATACGAATCCTCGATCTCGGCTACTTCCTCCGGCGTTCCTTTCGCCACCACCGTGCCTCCCCCATCGCCCCCTTCGGGGCCCATGTCGATGATGTAATCGGCGCTTTTGATGACATCCAGGTTGTGTTCGATCACGATGACGGTGTTCCCGCCGTCCGTCAGTTTCGACAGGATACGGATGAGACGGCCGACATCCTCAGAATGGAGGCCTGTAGTCGGCTCGTCCAACACGTAAAGCGTCCGGCCGGTGGACCGCTTTGACAGCTCCGTTGCAAGTTTCACCCGCTGCGCCTCGCCGCCCGACAGGGTCGTGGAGGATTGCCCGATCCGGATGTAGCCGAGGCCCACGTCCTGCAGCGTCTTCAGGCGGTTGTAGATCCGGGGGATGTCCCGGAAAAAGGATACACCCTCATCCACGGTCATTTTCAGAACGTCGGATATGTTCTTATCCTTGTATTTGACCTCCAGCGTCTCCCGGTTATACCGTTTCCCGCGGCAGACATCGCAGGTGACATATACGTCCGGCAGAAAGTGCATCTCGATCTTCTTGACGCCGTCTCCCTCGCAGGCCTCGCACCGGCCGCCCCGCACATTGAAGGAAAAGCGCCCGGGTCCGTAGCCGCGCATCTTCGCACCCGGCGTTGAAGCAAACAATGCACGGATGTCGGAGAACAGACCGGTATAAGTTGCCGGATTCGACCGGGGCTGCCGTCCAATGGGGCTCTGATCGATGGCAATCACCTTGTCCAGATGCTCCGCCCCTTCGATCCGGTCGTGGTCGCCCGGGATGGTGTTCGCCCGGTTCAACGTATGTGCCAACGCCTGATACAGGATACAGTTCACGAGAGACGATTTCCCCGAGCCGGAAACACCGGTTACGCAGATGAAGCATCCAAGCGGGAAGTCGACCCGTATATTCCGCAGATTATGTTCCCGTGCGCCGATCACCGACAGAAACTCGCCGGTGCCGGACCGCCGTTCGGCCGGGACGGGGATCGAGCGACGGCCGGCCAGATAGTCTCCCGTGATGGAAGCCGTATTGGCCGCCACCTCTTCCGGTGTGCCGACCGCCACGATCTCGCCGCCGCGCACACCGGCCTCCGGTCCTATGTCGATGATATAGTCCGCCGCCCGCATGGTCTCCTCGTCGTGCTCCACTACGATCACGGTGTTGCCCAGATCGCGAAGCTTCTTCAAGGTGGCGATCAGTTTACCGTTGTCCCGCTGATGAAGGCCGATCGACGGCTCATCCAGGATATAGAGGACGCCGGCCAGTGAGGAACCGATCTGCGTCGCAAGACGGATCCGCTGCGCCTCTCCGCCGGAAAGCGTCGCAGATTTCCTGGAAAGCGTCAGATAATCGAGCCCCACGGACACGAGAAACCCGAGTCGGGCGCGAAGCTCCTTGAGGATCTCCCGGGCGATCTGCAGTTCCGTGGCCGTCAGCCCGGACGGCAGCCGGTTCGTGAACTCGAGCGAATCCCGGACGCAGAGCGTGCAGAACTCGTGAATATTCTTCCCTCCCACCGTGACCGCCAGCGCGTCACGGTTCAGTTTGGCTCCGTGACAGGCCGGACAGTCCCGGTCGGTCAGGAACTGCTCGTAATACTCGGGATCCCAGCCGCCCGGCTGGGCCCGTCTTTCGATCATGCCGAGAAGGCCCTCAAACACCACCAGCTGAGTCGTTCGCCGTTCTCCGAAAGAACGGGTCACGTTAAGCGGTTCGGGCGTCCCGTGCATCAATACGTCGTAGGCCTCCGGCGGATAATCCGCCAGCGGGGTGTCCAGCGTAACACCGAAACGGGAAATCGCCGCCATGATGAGCGGCCCGTTCCACGTGTCTTCGCCCAACGACTTGAATCCGTTGACCGCAACGGCCCCTTCCGCAAGAGACAGAGAAGGATCCGGGATCACTTTTCTGGGATCGACGGAACGGAGCACCCCAAGACCGGAACAGGTCGGGCATGCGCCGAACGGATTGTTGAAGGAAAACATCCGCGGTTCCAGCTCGCCGAAACTGATTCCGTGTTCCGGGCAGGCGTAGTTGGTGGAGTATTCCGTTTCCTGTGGCTTGCCTTCCCGCGGGACGGTCGCCACCGTGACGTTGCCGCCGGACTCCCGCAGCGCGCATTCCACCGAGTCTGCCAGGCGTCCCCGCAGATCCGGCTTCATCACGAGCCGGTCGATCACCAGCTCCACCGTGTGACGCTGGTTCTTGTCCAGCTCGATTTCTTCCGTCAGGTCGTAGACGATCCCGTCCGCCCTGACCCGGACATAGCCGTTTTTGCGGGCGTCCGCGAGGACTTTTTCCTGCCGCCCCTTCTTCCCGCGGACGACCGGCGCCAGGACCATGAACCGCTCCCCTTCCGGCAACTGCATGATGGAGTCGAGGATCACGTCTGTGCTCATCTGACGGATCTCCCGTCCGCATACCGGGCAGTGCGGTACGCCGATCCGGGCGTAAAGCAGGCGAAGATAGTCGTAGATCTCCGTGACTGTTCCGACCGTGGAACGTGGGTTCTTGGAAGTCGTTTTCTGGTCGATGGAAATGGCGGGGGAAAGCCCGTCGATCGCGTCGACATCCGGCTTGTCCAGCTGTCCGAGGAACATCCTCGCGTAGGAGGACAGAGACTCCACGAACCGCCGGTGGCCCTCCGCATATATGGTGTCAAAAGCCAGCGAGGACTTTCCGGAGCCTGACAGGCCGGTGAAGACCACCAGCTTGTCCCGGGGCACCCGGACGGAGATGTTCTTCAGGTTGTTCTCCCTGGCCCCGTGTACTTCGATAAACTCAGGCATAGCCGCTCGATCCTCTTTCTAAGGTTTTCTTCAAAACTCCATGGCATCCGCGCGGGCGATGATCTCGTCCGTCCGAAGCTTGTCGGTCCGGTACGCCTTCCGGAGCAGATCGGTCGGAACGTAGGCGTCGTACTTTTCGAAGACCGGCGCCTCCCCGGGACTGATCAGCGCGGCGGGGTCGATTCCGTTTTTGCGGATCCTGTCCCCGATCATTTTCATCATATCTTCGCCGCGCCCGCCTTCCAGTTTGAAGGTCATGTAGTAGCAACCTTCGAAATCCATACCGGTAAGACGGAACGCTCCCGCATTCCGCACCAGATAGCGCCGGAGCGTACGGAAGGACCGGGTCCCCAGCCATGGGAAGAGCGCCCACGTACTGCCGCCGAGCGACAGGATGCAGGTCTCCGTCAGACCCGTGTTCCGGGCCAGTGCACGCGCGACCCGAAGACGTGCCAGCGCGCCTTCCCGGAGATACGGATATTCCGTATCCTCCCGGAGCACCTGACGCATCCGCTCGAGGATCCTGGTGTGCACTTCCCCGTAATCCCCGGGCCAGCTCACTTCCATCTTTCCTCTTACCGGCCGGACGTAGATCAGGCGGCGGGGAATATCCAGCTCCTCCACTTCCCAGACTCGTCCGGCCAGGGCGAACCGGTCGCCCACCGGGGGCGGCGTGGTGATCACGCCGATCTCGTCCGATTCGCACCGGACGGTATAGTCCTCGGTATCCTTGAATACCGCATAAAACTTGAAGGAGTTGGTCAGTTTCTCGCCCCGCAGTCCGACGATCAGTTCCCGCTCGTCGGTCATTTCCAGCCAGTCGTTCTGCACCATGCTGTACAGGAGCGTCCGGTAATCCTCCGGATCGACCGCGCTGAACGGAGGCAGAGAGAGGATCGTGTCCGCCAGCGCTTTCGGCGTCAGCGCGCCGGAAGATGAAACGACGGACAGCGTCTGCTGAAACAGAAGAGAATACGGGCAGGAGCGCGTCAGCGGCGGTTCGATGAACCGGTCCTCGATATACAGCTGCACGATCGCGATCGCCTTCAGAAGCTCCCACGGGATGAGCTGCGGGAGCGGCGTGTTAGGGAGAGGGTTCTCTTCGCGGAAGACCATGATCATCTCAGGCGGATCGCCCCGTCGGCCGCTCCGCCCCAGGCGCTGCAGGAAGGAGGAGACGGAATTCGGCGACCCCTGCTGGATGATCCTCTCCAGGCGGCCGATGTCGATGCCGAGTTCCATGGTGACGGTGGCGCAGGTGACCGCCTGCACGTCATCATCCTTCATTTTCAGCTCCGCATCCTCCCGGATACTGGCAGACAGAAACCCGTGATGGATCAGAAACACGTCCGGTTCTCCCCGGTATTCCGCGATCTCCCGAAGGGTAGCGCAGACATATTCGGTTTCTTCACGCGAATTGGAGAAAACAAGGGACTTCTTTCCCTTGGTGACTTCATAGATGTATTCGTATCCCGGGTCCAGAGACATGGTCTCCTCCCGGCGGTTGTCCTTCGGGGTCACCGCCTCCGCCACGTCCTTGTCCACGATATAGAACTGCTCCATGGCGAGACGCCACCGGATTTTTGCCGGCGGAAGGTCTGGAACGGTCGTTTTCCGGCCGCTTCCAGCTCCGAGCCAGTCCGCGGCCTTCTGCATATCTCCGATCGTGGCGGACAGCCCGATCCTGCGCGGGAAAACACCGGTCTTTTTCTGAAGCCGTGCCAGCTGACAGAGGATTTGATTACCTCGGTCGCTCCCGGTCAGCGTGTGGATCTCGTCGATGATGACGTACCGCAGATCCCCGAACAGACGGATCAGATCGGAAGAACGGCTCATGAGCATCGCCTCGAGCGATTCCGGCGTGATCTGCAGGATACCGCGCGGCTCCCGCAGTGCCCGCTGCTTATGGGAGGCGGCCACGTCGCCGTGCCAGTGATAGACCGGGATCCCGGCTTCCTCGCACAGCTCGGAGATGCGGCCGAACTGATCGTTGATCAAAGACTTCAGAGGAGCGATGTACAAAGCGCCGAACGACGTCGGCTCGTCGTCGTAGAACTCGGACAGAATCGGGAAAAATGCCGCTTCGGTCTTACCGGACGCGGTCTGGGAAGGAAGGAGCAGATTGTCGTCGGAACCGAAGATCGCTTCGGCGGCCGCCACCTGAACGGGGCTGAGCGACTCCCAGCCGCGGTTGAAAATGAACTCCCGGATGAAAGGAGAATACTGTTCAAACACGGACATCTTTTCCTCCTGTCTCCGCCGGAACGGCAGCCCTCGGTATTTGAATCATTATATCATAAACCGCGCCGCCTTTGCAAGGTTTTCGGGGAAGCCTTCATTGGTCGGCCTGCCTGAATACATGAAAAGGGCGCCAGCCCATAACCGGCGCCCGCTCGCGCAAATGTTAATTCTCGCTGAACGTCCGTTTCACCATCAGCCCGAGCATAATCAGCGCGGCACACTTTGCACCGCCCGGGATTATCCGGATGAAGGACAGAGAGGCGAGAGCAGATATGCCGCTCAGAATGCCGAACACGATGAGCCACGTGCCGGCACGTCCGGTATGCACAAGCTCTCCCGCACCGGTGGCGACGTTCCCGGCAAGCGACTTGGTGAAACGGTGGATCGTCCGGACGCCGAATATATTCAGGAGAATCCCCGCAACGGCCGTGAAGACCAGGATCGCGGACAGGACGACCAGAATGATCGAGATGACGCCGTTCCCGAGAAGGACTCCGATCGCTTCACGGGCAGACGATGAGATGTTCGGCAGCTCCTCGATCGATCTCAGAACGGTTGTGAAGAATCCCGTCAGGACGGGCCCGGTTCCCAGCAGGGCAAACAGGAGAACCGCCAGAAGGAGAAGTGCGATCCATCCGATCCAGTTGATCACGTACGAGGCGAAGATCGTACCGGACAGATTTCTGAGCTGGGCGGCGTCCACCACGTTCTTGCGGCCTTTGGAATACAGGATCCACAGGAAAACAGTCAAAAGAATGCCGATGATGGTAAAATCGAGAAGCAGGGCGCGGACCGCCACTGAAACGGTGTAAAGAATGCAGACAAAAAGAAACATGTCGCTTCGGATCACGGGAAGAAGCTTCGCCGCAACAGGATTTACGTGATACGGCGTGTATTCCGCAACCTGCACCGGCCGCTTCGGCTCCTCCCGCTCCGCCGTCAGGTCTTCCGCAACGGCGTTTCCGCAGAAGTTACAGAAGGAGCTGCCATCGGGTATGTCTTTTCCGCATTTTGGACAGATCATCATTGTCACCTCCGGTAGTTAAAAGTGTTCGTAAATCCCGGCGTAACGTCTCGGGAAGGCGCGGAAGAAATCCTCGGCGCTTCCCCGGGTTTCGAATCCGGGCAGATATGCGGCTCGTGGTGCATCGTAGGCGTCGGTCCCGAAAAGGATCGGCAGGAGGGAGCAGCAGGGAGACGAAATATCCCATGCCGCGTCATCTTTCAGACGGGAGACGGAAGCGTCGCCCCCGCTGTATTCTACCCGCCAGACGCCGGAGGCTCCGGGCAGAGCATCCTCCACGCGGAGCACGAACGTCCCCGGTCTTTCCGGATAACGCCTGGCCGAGAGGATCGGTCCCAGGTCCAGGATCCTGCCGGCGATGTCGGGCAGAATACGGATGTCCGCCCGGACGTACTCCCTGAGGACCCCTTCAACTTCCGGCGTGAAAGCGATGTTGTGGAACTTCACCCGCTCCGTTTCCCCGTCGAACAGACGAATGAAGCCGAGAAGGTCAAAAAGCGCCTCCCGCGACAGGTAGACAATCTCGTATACGTGCAGAACGGTGTTGATATAGTGATTGACCATCAACTCCCGGGTAATCCCGAAGGAAATGTACCCGGCCGGTTCTCCGTTCCGATACAGGATATAGATGCTTTTCTTCGTTTCTTCCGGCCGGAGGAACGGTACCTCGTCCAGTCTTCGGAGAGAAAGAGGCCGGTCCTCCGTAAAACGGTCGAACAGTTTCACCAGATCGTCACGGTGACGGGAATTCTCCGCCGGATCCGCCTCCTCGAGGCGGGAGGATCGCTCCACGAACCCGAGCGTTTCGATCGGGATCTCCAGAATCCGGTGATCCGCAATCCGTTCGTAACCGAACTGCCTGTAATAGGAAAAGGAAAACGGGTGCATCATGGAAAAGCTCCAGCCCGCCTCCGGCTGCATCTTCAGCAGCTCGTTCAGCAGGAACCGTACGCAGCCGCGCCGGCGGTGCTCCACTTTGGTTTCGACGCCGCCGATCAGGAGCGCTTTCAGCCACGCCTTATCATAGCGGGTCTCCACCGTCCTCGCTTTTGCCCAGGAAAGCTGGCGGCCGTCCTCATCAAGGACGCTGACCCGCCAGAGTTCGGACGCGGCGTGCTCTCTTTCCCGTTCCGTGATGACCAGTCTCATCGCTCAGATCTCCTTGTCGGTTCAAGCCGCGCCGTCAACGCACCGTTACGACACCGTAATCAGCATCCGTCAGAACTGCCTGCACGACGGAAGAGGCAGGAGCGGTCAGGTTGAACTTCGTATAACCCGCGCTGACGGACCGGACTTCGACCGAGATCATCCGGCCGGTCACGCTGTCATAGAACGCGACGAAGACCACACTGTTCTCCGTGGGCAGCACCGTCACGGTATAGTTGTTCCCCTCCCTTGTGGCGTCCATGAGGAATCCATCTTCTACCACCGGGACCGTTTTTTCGGACTCAAGGTCCAGATAACGCACGCTGATCGTCGCGTCGCCCGGTGCCGACAGGTCGGCCGTTACCGTGAACCCTCTGTCGATCCGGGCGGTACCGCCGCTCGAGAGCGTCACATTGACCGCCTCCGGCTGGAAGACGGCGCCTGCGTAGTAGTAATCCTCCGTATCGACCGACACGGCCGTGGGATCGCCGAGGAAAACATGCCCCTCGAGTTCCGCGTTTCCATCGTCAATGGTCAGCGTGCCAAGATCCTGCCCCCTGTAGAAGAAGGCGGAGAAATCGGCGCATCCAAGAACGGCGCCGGCACCGACGGATGTGACGGATGAATCGAGGAAAGCCACCGCAAGGGCGCTGTTCCGGAACGCGCCGGCACCGACGCGCGTCACGCCGTCATCCACTGTTGCCCTGACAATCGTATCGTTATAGTCGCTCCAGGGCGTATCGCCCGTGAATTCCGCAGTGGCCCCGGTTCCGAACAGGTGCAGGATCGTCCCCTCGTCGGTCAGCGCCCAGTAGACGTTTTCGCCGCAGGCACCGCCGATCGTGGCAGTATAGACTTTCTTGAACGCCACGCTGACCGTTGTCGCCTGTGTCACAAGGAAACTCTTTTCATTGCTGATCGCACCGTTGATCCGGATCACTTTCGGCATATAACCGGGATCAAGCGTCATATTGATCGTAACGGTGGAATTCAGGTAGGCGGGCGAGACCACGCTTGCCGTTCCGCCGGCACCTGCGGTCACCGTGATCGGCACGCCCACCATCATCCTGTAATACTGGAGCGTCGGCGCGTCGACTTCCGGCATCAGCCCGAGATCCCATGTGTCAGTCATATCATAGAGAGCGATTGCGCTCCACCAGCCAGGGCTCTGCAACTCCTGTTCGGCAGCAAGGATACCGTATGTGGCCTTCCTTGGAACGACGGTCGCCTCCCCGTAATAGCAGTTGGCCGTCGTACCGGTATTGTATCCGAACAGGGCACCGGCGTATCCGGCGCTGATCGTTTCCACTCTGGCCGCCATCGATGCGCAGTTGGTCGCCGATCCGCCATAAAGATATCCGACAAGACCGCCGACGCAAGGCTGGCCGGAGGCGGTCAGCAACACGTGCTCTCCTCCATAGACGCATCCGCTGAGCGTCGTGCTGCTGCCGTAACCGATCAGACCGCCCGCATAGGCAGAAGAAGACGACGTTACGTCCACATTGCCATACGCGGCACAATCGGTCAGATCAACGATACCGTAGCCGATCAGACCGCCCGCATAGACCGTTTCACTGCCAAGCGCGCGATAGAGGATGTCCGTCATCGAGAACGAAGAGGTGATCGAACCGCTCTGGAGAAGACCGACCAGTCCGCCATAGTAGACATTCGACATGCCGGTCCCGTTATCGAAGTTGAGGACGGCATCCTTTTCGAAAATGCACTCCGTTACGGTCAATCCGCTGGCGTATCCGGCAAGGCCTCCAACCTCAACGTATGAAATATTGGATCCCGCCCTGAAACTGGCCACCGCGCCCGTTTTCAGGATGCACCCCGTCATGGTCGTGCTGATGGCATACCCGGCGATGCCGCCGAAATAGACATACGAAGTTCCGATCCCTGTCACAAGACTCGGCGCCGCACCCGTTTCAAGCATGCATTCCGCAATAGTGGAATTGGAGGCATAACCCGTAATCCCGCCGAAATACACGTTCGTGGCGCTGTTCTTTGTGTCTACACGGAGAACCGCATCCTCGCCCAGAACACAGCCTGTCAGAGCAGCTCCGTTATCATATCCCACGATTCCGCCCGCATAAACGACCGTCAGACCGGCGGAGATCATCTCGCTGTTTTCGACCCGGCAGTTGATCACAGCGGCGCCGGGGTCCGTCATACCGGCGATAAAGCCGATGTAACCGTTCGTTGTGGATTCTGCCGCCTGTGAAAACCGGGCGTTCCGGATCACCAGATTCTGTACGGTACCCGCCAGGATCCCGAAGAAACCGTTGATATAGAAGTTTCCCTGCTCGCTGATGATCCCTTCCACAGCGTATCCGCGGCCGTCGAACGTGCCGCTGAACTTTCTGTTGGAATACGACCCGATCGGCAGCCAGTCGATGTTGGTCGCGTCGATATCGTTGGCCAGAGCCACACAGATCCCGGGCGCCGTTCCGTTGTTGACGTCTGCAGCGAACCGCTTCAACTGCTCGACCGTCTCAATCAGGTACGGATCCTGTTCCGTCCCGCTGCCGCCGGCATAATTGTTCGCCGGCAGGACGTCGCTCTTCGTGAAGGTCCCGGACACCGTGTGCGCGCCGGACACGACGAAACTGTCGCCATTCGAAATCGCGACGCCGTCCAGAGTCAGATCCTCGATCACGTAGCCACGCTCACTCTCCGTCGTCACGGCAAGCAGTGTGCCAATCGTCACAAGATCGCCGCTGAGCACCTCACCCGTGTCTCCCGTGACATGAATCTGACCGTTCCCTTCGGAAAGAATGGTAATGGGGTTCAGATAGGCAGGCACGGAGATCGTGGCAATCTCCCCCACAGCGCTGTCCGACGTGCTGACCGAGTAGGTCAGGACCAGTTGATCCGTTGCTGTGGCACCGCCGCCTGCCGTGACCGTGCCCTCATAAGGCGTGTTCGGCGCAATCGCCACTGGCTGCACCGTCTGCAGGGTCGCCTCTCCGGCAGCTTCCATACCGAGATAGTAGCGGATATATCCCGCAATGCCGCCCGTCGTGACCGTAAACTGCGCCACCGTCTCACCCGTCCGGGAAGCCGTCGCGGTACGGACATAGATCTCGCCGGTCCCGACCGGTCCGCTGCTGTCCAGTCCGATGAAAGAAATGGCCGTGCTGTGTGTTGGTGTGAACGGCTCGGTCAGTTTGTAATACTTCACGCCGCCGTTCTCGATCGAACCTGTGGAAGTCGTGGTGAAGGCGGTGTTAATCTGTTTCGTGATACTCAGATCTTCCGCCCAGGATTCTCCGTTGAATCCGTAGGGACCGGACGGCAGATTTACCGCGACCGCAGTCCAGAAGTCCAGCACAAGCTGTTTCTTCGTCGTTCCGAGCATCCGGGCGGCGATGTCCAGCGTGTCGTGATTCGACATGGTGCGGGCTTCGCTGATCCGCCGGAAGATCGTATTTCCGTCCGCTCCCGTCTGTTCGTAACGGGTCCGGAGATATTGGCCGAAAAGGTAGGAATTGGCATAATGGGACAGCGTCCCCCCGCTGGTCGGCCAGTAACATAACGCAGTGCCCGCCTTGTAGCTTTTTCCGCTGAAATAGGAAACACGGTCCGCCGTCTGGGACGAGCCGCAGATCATGTGCTCCGCCGCCATGGAGAACGCTTCATCCAGATATTCCTCCATGTCGTAGCCGTTCACCCTGCCTATCCGGTTGACGGTAGTGGAGAAGTTGATCAGATGCTGGAACTCGTGGATCAGCGTAGAGTAGCAACGGGTGACGTCGTTCAGATTATTCGAACCCATGCCCGGGTAGGTGTCGATGTGGATGCAGTCCATTCCGTTAGTATGGTTGGCGGCGCCGTAATAGACCGTGTTCGCCACATAGCCCCGGCTGTCGATCAGGTCGACCGACCAGAAGTAACCGGCCGTGTAGGCTCCCACCGACGAGCCGTAGTCGCCGTCGATATCGTAGCACATGATCGCCAGCTTGCCGTCGTTATCCGCGTCGACCCAGTATTCGCCGAACGCGCTCACCATCGCCTCAAACTTGCTGTCGAACTCCTCGCCGATATCCGACGCGATCTGCGCGTTGATGGTAATGCTCGAAGGATCGTTCAGGGCACCCCACACCGTGCAGTGGGTTCCCACATACAAACAACGCATCGGCTGGCCCGAACTGTCGCCGATATCAGTAGCGAAGTTGATTTGATCGTTCAGCGCATGGCTCGAGCCCCGGATGTTCAGATCGGGCTGTCCGTCATCGGGGACCTCGTCCGGAGCCGGAAGTTCCTCCGGAACCGAAAGAGTCGGTTCCTTTTCGTAAAACATCTCGCCGCTGTCCGGATCGACATAGATGCCCGAAATGCCGGTCGCCTCTTCCGCAGATTCAACGCCGGCGATCCGTCCCTGCGGCGCTTCCGCCAGAGACGAGAAAGACCCGAGCGTCCGGCTGTCCGACGAGAAATTGTGGTTGACGGCCGCCAGGATGGTACCGGAATATGTATCGGCCGAAAGGCCGACAGGCGTCAACGACGTCACGAGCATCGCAATCAAAAGGAACGCTGCAGCTCTCTTTTTCACGTTGGTTCCTCCGTATCCATTAGATAAATTTCCATTATTATCATATCACCGAAAACTGGGAAAGTCAAGACCGCCGCGGCCGTCAGCGGCAGACGGTCAGCCCCGGACACCCCCGGAAGTTTTTTCACAAAATGGGTTGACAAAGCAAAAGCGTTATGATAATATATATGGGCGCCGAACGATCGGCGCTACGCGCCCTTAGCTCAGCGGATAGAGTGCCCGGCTACGAACCGGTAGGTCAAAGGTTCGAATCCTTCAGGGCGCGTACAAAACCGTCTCCACCAGCTGGTAGAGACGGTTTTTTATGCACATCGGAAGGCGGTACGGTTTCCTTGGAGCCCCACCGCCTTTTTCTTTTCTTCCGTTTTCAGGATTGCCGGCCTGCGTCACGCTCTCCGAAATACGACAGCATGATGGAGATTATACGGCCGCTGCTGCCCCCGTTCGGCTGCCAGGGGGAGAACCATTCATTGTCGGGAGAGTAGCGCTCGCTGACGATATATTCCGGCGTAATACAGTACGTCATGAGCGCCTTGAAGGTGCGGTCCGCCTTTTCGCGTTCGCCACGCGCCAGCCAGCCCTCGAGCCACGTTTTGTCACTGTCGACGGTGTAATAGACCTCTTCGTACAACTCGTAGCCCCCGCCGCTGATGCTCGTCATCCGGCCGGTCAGCCCGTTGTGGAAGAAGCCGCGTTTCTCGAAATAGCGGTCCATCTGTCCGAACAGCCGGTCCTTCGGATCGAGGAGCCCCGTTTCGAAAAGACTCGGTGCACCGCAGACGTAGAAACAGTAGGTCTCTGTGTCCTCGAAAGGAACGTCGAGCTGATGCGGGAGGATAAAGCATTCATCGTCCTCGTGCCCGGCGGAAAGCTCCCGGACGATATCGAGTATCGTGTCCCGGTATTCTTCGTAAGCCGCCCGGATCTTTCCTGCCTTTTCGTCCCCGATCCTCTCGTAGAGTCTGACCATGCACCGGAGGCCATGCACGTTGGTCGCGTCCGTAAAGCACCAGTACTGAGCGGTGTCGTTCCAGTCGCTCGCTTTCCCGGACGGAAAGAGCCCGGGCCGGTCTCCCGGGTTGTCGGCAGAACGGGCCCGTTCCCGCATGATCCAGTCCGCCATCCGTTCCAGATACGGTTTGAAATACTCGATCTCCTTCCGGTCGTCCACGATCAGGCAATGCTCGCAGATGCCCCAGATCACGGAACCGGTCAGATTGCCCCACTGCTGATGACCGCTGATGATCTTGCCGTCATTCTCGGTGCCGGGCGCGTCGGTGAACCAGCGGTCGATGAAATACCGGTAGACAGCGCCCGTATACTGCCTCATCCCGATCCTATCGAGCGGGATCAGGTAACTGGCCGCTTCCCACGGCCATACGAAGCATCCTACGTCGCCCTGGCGCGGGATGATCCAGTTCCGGTCCCGGCCGGGTCCGTCCCAGTAACGCGCGAACATCTGCATGCTCTGTGTGATCATTGCGTAATAGATGTCCAGATAGACTCCGTTGTCCGTGTTCGGGAGGATCCGGACGTCTTCAAGGAGGGATTTCCAGGAATCGATCGTCTTCTGCCTCTCCGCGTCGTAGTCAAATTCGCCCGGGCAGGAACCGTAGCGGTGCGCAATCTCGAGGATCGCCTCCTCGCCCGGCTCGAGCGTAAAGGCAAAAGACATATAACGGTCCGGAGAGAATTTGTCACAGATCCCCTCCGCTTCGTTCCATTCCGCCGTCAGATTGGAGGAAGGTCTGTATTCGAAGAAACTCTCGCCGTCGTCCACCAGAAGGCCGTTCCGGCGGAAACGCTTGGGAAGCAGGTACCAGGTGCCGACTCTCGGCCGGTAGATCGAATAGGCGGTATCGTTCGAGGTCGACAGATATCCTTCGTCGCCGGTCGCGGTGATCAGAGAGATGGAATCCGTGACGGAACAGGCCCGGTCGTTGTACAGCCGGAGCCTTGCAAATAGACGGGGATTCTCGTCGAAATCGCAGAAGGCCTCCAGAGAGACCGAAACGCCGATATCGTTGTGCATCGTAAAGACCGGGATCCCGCCCGGGATCCTTGAAAACGTCGTTCTCTCGTAGTCGACCATCCGCCTGTCGGCTCCATGAAGCAGGATCAGGCCTGCGGCTCTCTGCCGAACATGTTTCCCGTTATCCGAAAACGCGTAGTTCGTCAGTTTGAAATCCGGCCAGGCCATGACCAGTCTCCTGGATAAAGGGGCATGCAGATAGGCTCTCTGCGTTCTCGGCCTTTTCCATCTTTTCTGTCTCATATCGGTCCTCCTGTGATCGTCATCATTTGGAATTCTATTTCATGCCGTTCAGCCGGCACATCTCCTCCGCCAGAGCCGAACCGGCTGCCCGACCAAGTTTTTCAAGTCCCAGGACACTGTAATGGCCGTGGGCCGCCGGATTCATGAATACCGGCTCGTCTCGCATTCCGGCCGCGTCGCGGGTAAGCATCAGGAAGAACGGGTCGTCCCGGCAGAGCTCGTCCTGCGCGTCCATGATTGCAAGATCCCGTTCGTCGTCCGTGAAGCGGCCGACTCTGATGATACCGAAGCGGCGCACGCCGATCTTACAGCGAAGGTACTCCGCGAAAGACAGCAGATCGGCTTTGTACTGCGCCCTCGTTCGCCCTTCGATCGCATCGCTCTCGCCCTGGAGCCAGACAACGGACGGCCCGGTATCGGACGCTGCTTCCCCGACCTTTCGGAGCGCGGCGGAACCCTTCCGGAGCAGCGCCTCGCAGCAGGGGGCGCCGGGCAGCCACTCTTTCATGGCCGTGGCGCCTTTCGCAGCGGAAACGGCAACCATTTTTCGTCCGCACCCCGTCCCGTACGCCCGGGCGAAGGACGGGATCAGCGTTCCGTAACCGGAGACCGGACCGCCGAGCACATGAATGCTGTGCCAGATTTTGCAGGTCTCGTCATTAAACTCGAACCCTGCCGTTCCATCGGAGCGGATATCCTCCCCGACAGGATCCCGGAGCGGAACCAGTTCGTCACTCAAGAAACGGTATTCCATCGCCCCGTCTACCTTGCTGTGGTCGGTCGGCGCTTCGCACTGCCCCTGCATGTTGCTCTGTCCCGCAAACAGAATCACGTCATATTTGTCCGGCATCTTTCTCTCCAAACGGTGTTTTTTTCATTATATCACTACATCTTTCGTTTTACAATGCGGAAGCCGAAAAACGACGGGCCATGAAAACAGAAAGACGCCCGTTTCCGGACGCCTGACCGATTGTCTGGATTACGGTTCTGACGGGGGGTGCTTCTCCGGTCTCATGATCACGAAACGGGTGTACAAGACCGCCGCCACCGAAATCAGAAACGCGAGGATCGTAAGAGCCTGCTGGGCATACAGGGGAATCCCGAACACCTGGTTCCCGTTCTGCTGGATCGCCGTCACGAGCGGGCTGACACAGAGAGTTGCCAGAAATCCGGCCACACCGAACGCCGTCTGGGTGACGGCCAGGGAATCCGCCCGGCTCTCCTCCGGCACATAGTCGAACACCAGGTTCAGTTCGGCGCTGCTGATGCCACCCATGGCGATCCCGTTGAAGATCTGATAGAACAGGAACAGGATTTTCCCGTTTGCCGGAACGGAAAAGATGACGAAAACCTGAGACAGAGCAACAAAGCCCATGCACCAGGCGAACAGAGCGGCAAAAGAATGCCTGTCGCCGTACCGTCCCCAGAATTTTGAGATCAGAATCCGTGCAATGCTGCCGAACATGACGGTCACCGCCACATAGGTCAGGCTCATTCCGAGCTCCCCGATCTGATACGTACCGTAGAAAGGCGCGGAAACACTGTATGAGGCGTTGAAGAGAACGAACGCCAGAGATACCTGACGGATTTTTCTGTTTCTGGCAAGATCGCGAACGCTCTGGCGGAAAGAGATCGGCGGACGGCCGTCTGTTTCCTTTTCTTTTGATAAGATCAGCGTCAGCGTGTGAAGGACCATCAGGAGGAAAATGACCCCCGCGGCTATTGCGAATGCCGCCCGAAGCCTGCCCGCCTCCCGGCAAAGGTCGATCACTGCGCCCATTCCGTAAGTAAAAAGCGTACCGGTGATCAGGGAGAAGATCTCCTTCCCTGCGGTAAAACTGCCCCGCTGATGATCGTCGATCTGGGACATGAGCCAGCTGATCTTCTTTGGATGCGCAAGGTTATAGACCACATACGCGAGGGAGATCAGAATGCAGAAAGACACGATGCCCGCAGGCCGCTCCATTCCGCAGAGCGGCAGCACGTACAACAGCATGAACAGAAGCTGATTGGCGATGGAAAGGCCGATGACCAGACCTTTCACCCTGCGGCGCCGGATGGTCAGCGATACCAGTTCGAAGACGCAGCCAAGAGAAATGACGGAAGAGAGGATCCCGGTCAGACTGTCCGAGAAACCCAGTTCCGTCGTGACAGTGGCAAGAAAAGACCCCTGCACCAGAAGCGCAATAAAGTACTCCAGGGCGGCTTCCAGGACGTAGATCCTTCTGCCGGTCCGTTTCTTTTTCTCGATCGCCGACGCTGTCATGTCTTTCCCCGCCTTCGTTTTTTCTCACCGGGCCAGTATAGCACACGCATACGGTCAAGTCAAGAGGATAAACGGCATATGCGGTTATTTTTTAGTAATGGACACAGAAAAAGCCGGAGACGGAAGAAAGTCTCCGGCCGGTTCTCTTCCTGCTCACCATTTAAGCACGACGGCAAGAACCAGGAGCAGAAGTGCCAGGATCATGTGCGGCACGAGGATGGGGAACGCGGAAAGGTTCAGAACCGCTGCGGATGCGTGAAGCGCGACAGAGGCCGCTCCGAGCAGAAAGACAGGCCATCTGGCCGATTTCTTCCGGAAGATATACAGGCCGGTAAGTCCCGTCGGCAGGGCCATCAGGGAACCGAACACCGGCACGAGCCATTCCGGCGTGAGAAGAGCCGCCGTTCCGCCAGACGCAGGCGACGCATACAGAATCATGAACAGGCAGGAGAGACAGGGGACGATATACAGGATCGAGGCGATACACGAAAACAGGTATGCGGTCTGGCCCCGGCTGCCGGTCGGTTGGTTCTTGTTCATGGGGAACCTCCTTCTCTCAGATGACCTGAATATTCATTCTCGTTCGCTGCACTTCCATGCCTCGGATCTCGACTACATAGTCGAGCGTGAGAGCGCCTCCCTCCGGGAAGGAGAGGGAACCCGACACCTCCCTGGCATATACGGCTACCTCAAAAGGCCCTAGCGGGGTTTCGTAGGCGGAAATATGCCTACGCCCCTTCTCGCAGACCAGCATGGTGATCACATCACCGGTCCGATAGACCGTCACCATATCCGGACATGCCGGAGAATACCGCACCGTGGTCTTCGTGTGTTCCATGGTGTCGGCCTCCTGATAGGAAACCTCGATCCATTCCGTTCCGTCAGGCTGAGGGCGATGGGTCAGCAGAGCCGACGTCTGGAAGACATACGACCCTTCGCTGTCATCCTCGTCCTGTTCGATCCCGAACAATTCCAGCAGCGCGGCGATCCGGTCCTCCAGTTCGAGAACGGGATCGTCTTCTCCGTCTGCCTCCGGATCCAGGTAGTCTCCCGGCGGAACCGTGCCGGAATTGGTGTAGAGCTCGTTCACCGCATCTGCCATCTCGTCCGGGTAATCCTCCGGCTCAACTGGTCCGTCCGTATCTCTGCGAGACAGCCCGGCTGTGTGGATCAGACCCTCCCGCAATCCGTCGAAAAGGGAGACGGCCGAAAGATTCGGCATCGGCGCGTCGTGACGCGCGGACAGCGTCAGCCTGACGAGTCTCGCCTCTATGGCATTGCTTTCAGAACTCATAATAACCTTCCTCGGACTTCTCTATCGCCCGGCATCTTCCGCTGGCTTTCCGGCAAGGCGTGCCTGCCGGGCTTTCAGAATGTTGTATACGACGACCCCAGCCACAACGACGACCGCGCCTGCCAGCGCGAGCGGCCCCATCGTCTCGTGAAGAATCAGGGCGACGAGGATCGGATTCGTCACCGGCTCCACCATACAGATAAGGGAGGCGGTCAGCGGGGGCGTCTTCTGAAGTCCCTCCGCCATGCAGAGATAGGCCAGTCCGAACTGGATCACACCGATGGCGGCGACGCCGGCGACGGCTGTCCCGGAAAAATCCGTTTCCCTGACGAGAGAAGGGATCCCGATGGGGATGCCGATCAGGCATCCGATCAGGACGGAGGAAAGGGTGTCGGAACCCTTGAACCGTTTCATCATGAACATGAGGGCGTAGGTGATCCCCGAAATCAGCGCCAGGATGTCGCCGAGGATTTGTCCGCCAGAAAGGGATTCCAGAAAGAACAGCAGGATCCCGGCTGACAGGACCAGCGTCGCGCCGATGTCCACCTTATTCGGCTTTTCGCGGAAAAGGAGGAAAGAAAGCAGGATGATGAAGACCGGCGCCGTATATTGAAGCAGAATCGTATTGGCGGCGGTGGTCAGTTTGTTGGCAATCACATACAGCGCGGAGGTCGCTCCCATAGCAACTCCGCCGAGCAGGACCGAAGGGTTGAACCGGAATGGATGTTTCCGGATCCTCATATACGCGAACAACATGACGGCGGCGATGGCGGACCGGACGCACCCGATGGACAAAGGTGCCCACGGGACCAGTTTGACCAACAGACCGCCCAGCGAAAAGCAAAGCGCCGCGCACAGGACCAGGATGGGCGCCCACTTGTTTGATTTCATGGCGACCCCGCCCCTTACGGTCTGACGGGAACCAGAACCGGGTCCTCGATGATGGTGCATCCGTACCGTGCGGCCATCTCTCTGGCTTTTTTCTCCGATGCCGGGTCGACGGCCACTTCAGTCTCGTGGGCGTCGGCGCCGATCACGACCGGTGCACCCAGTTTGCCGCACAGCTGGAAGAACCGCTCATGCGGGTAAGCCCGATTGTCCCGGATTCCCAGAAGATTGATCTCCAGCGGAATGTCGCGCGACTTCGCCTCCGTGATCAGGCGGGTGTATTCCTCGTCGAACAGAGCGGGATCTCCTGCGAAATCCACTACGTCCGGGTGGGCGATATAGGTGAAGTATCCGGTCTTCATGGCTTCAATGACCTGATCCACGTAGATCCGCAGTTTTTCCGCATCTTCCGTCCGGCCGCCGGAATACCGGTGCTCCACTTCGTTCAGGATGAAATGCTGTCCAAGGATCAGATAGTCCACCGGGAAACGGGTGATCAGGCGGATGAAGTCCTCGAAGAAACGCGGGTAGTATTCCGCCTCGTAACCGATCCGGACGTCGATCACCCCGCGGTATTCTTCCCGGAGGCGAAGGAGCGTCGTGACATAACCCTCCTGTTCCTCGGGCCGCATCCTGAAGGAGGAGTAGTATTCGGAACCGGAAAAGACATACGGCGCGTGATCGGCAAACCCGTACCGGATCAGTCCGCTCTCGACGGCCCGGTCCAGATACTCCCGCTCCGTCCCGGACGCATGCCCGCACCGGTAGGTGTGCGCATGAAGATTAACGATCATGGTGTGTTCAGCTCTTTTCATGTTTCGTGGATTCGGCTTATTGTAGCACACTCCCGCAAAAGAATCAAGGGGGGTCTCCAGAACCCGGGCCCCTTGCGCTCCGGCTCGAAATCATATATAATGGAGTAAAATTCAGGTATGCGGAGGCTTTATGACATCCGTTCTATCCTCCCTGTTCGCCGGTAAACGTGTCACGCTGCTCGGCGTGGGCGTGTCCAATCTGCCGCTGGCCAGAGTGATTGCACCGATCTGTTCCTCACTCACCGTCCGCGACCAGAAAAGCGAGGAATCGCTGGGCGAGACCGCCGCGGAACTTCGATCGCTCGGCGCGACGCTCATCACGGGCGATGGCTGTTTCCGGGATATTCCAGGCGGCGAGATCCTGTTCCGTTCCCCCGGCATCCGTCCGGACCGGCCCGAACTGGTCGAGGCAGTCGCCCGAGGCGCCGTCTTAACCTCCGAGATGGAACTGTTTCTTTCTCTCAACCGCTGTCCCGTCTTCGCCGTGACCGGCAGTGACGGAAAGACGACGACCACCACGATGACTTCCCTGCTCCTTGCTCCGGAGGGCCAGGTGTTTCTCGGCGGGAACATCGGCGAACCGCTGCTCTATCGGGCGGATCGCATCGGTCCTCAGGATGCTGTGGCCGTGGAACTCTCTTCTTTCCAGCTCATGACCGTGGACGCGCCGGTGACGGCAGCCGCCATCACCAATGTAACGCCGAATCATCTGAACTGGCACACCTCCATGGAGGAGTATACGAACGCCAAGCGCAACATCCTCCGGCATGCCGGACGGGCCGTTTTGAACTACGACAATGACGTGACCCGCTCCATCGGGCGAGAGATACAGGAGAACGGCGGGATCCCCGTGACCTACTTTTCTCTGGCTCCGCTGCCCGAAAGTCTGCTCCGGCCGGCCGACGGTGCCGTCTGGCTGGATAACGGCGTGGTCTTCACCCGTTTCCCGGGCGAAGGCGCGGAGGAGCTCCTTGAACGGCGATCGATCCGTCTTCCGGGTGACCACAATGTCGCGAACCTCATGACCGCTGTCGCCCTGACGCACGGCTTCACCTCTGCCGAAGTGATTCGCCGGGTCGCCGCGGAGTTTGGCGGCGTGGAGCACCGTCTCGAATTCGTGCGGGAGCTGGATGGCGTTACCTATATCAACGGGTCGATCGATTCATCGCCCACCCGTACCGCCGCCGCTCTATCCGCCCTTCGCGACCGTCCGGTCGTGCTCATCGCGGGCGGCTCGGACAAGCATATCTCCTATGCGCCGCTGGCTGACGCCATCTTTACCTCTTCCGTCCGTGCGGTCGTTGCCACCGGCGAAACCATGAGGCCCATCTGCGAATCGCTCCGGGATCATCCCCTGTTCGCTCAGAAGACCGCCGACGGTTTTCTCCTTCTGACCGCTCCGACCTTTGACGACGCGGTGAGACTGGCCCGTGAAACGGCCCGACCCGGAGACACGGTGATCCTCTCCCCGGCGTCCGCCTCTTTCGATTCCTTCGCCAATTTCATGGAAAGAGGCCGTCATTTCAAGGATCTGGTCCTCTCCTTCTGACTCCCTGCTTCCCCTGAAAAAGCACACCGGCCTGTCAAAATGACAGGCCGGTTTATTTGTTTGGTTGTCTCCCGGTTGCGGATCAATCCGCGGTCAGGCCGGACCGTTCGATGCCCTGGACGATGTATCTCTGGCCGAACAGGTAGAGAATGATCAGCGGCACCATGATCAATATGCCGCAGGCATTGTAGATGGCGGCCGTATACAGCGATTGTCCCGCGAAGTTGACATCCAGCGAACGGGGCACTTTGATGATGGACGGCAAGAGTTTCGGCCCCGCCGTAGTATAGAACAGACTCGTGTAGAACTTGTCCGTCCATTGCCAGCAGAACGAGAACATGAAGACCGTGATCATCATCGTCACCGACAGCGGTATGATGATGTTGAAGAAGGTCTTGTAGACGCCTGAACCGTCCAGATAGGCGGATTCCTCAAGTTCGTTCGGGATGCCGCGGAAGTACTGTCTCATCAGGAAGATATACAAGCCGTTCTTGTAGGCAAGACCCGTGATCGAGAGGATATAGAGCGGCAGGTTCGAGTTGATCATGCTGATGGACGTCGTGTCGCCCAGCAGATTGATCGCGTCCGTGACGCCTCCTCCCAGGAAGTTCATGATTCCGAGGATGTCGAAGTAACGGAACTTCATGAAGAGAGACAGCTGGAGCGTGCTGTGCGGCACCACCATGGTGAAGATGACGCACAGGAACAGGATCGAATTGCCCTTGAACTTGAATTTCGCGAACCCGTAACCCACGAACGTGCAGACGAAAGTCTGCAGAATGCCGCAGGTGAAGGAAAGCACGAAGGTGTTGAACAGGGCGGTCCAGTATCCGTTGTCCTTGATGATGGCGGAATAGGTCTCCAGCGTCGGATGCTTGGGGATCAGCCGCACCGTCACGTCCACGAAATCCTCAGGAGCCATGAAGGAGGAGGATATCTTCGAGAAGAAGGGGAACAGGATAACGTAGGAAATGCCGAGCAGCAGCAGGAAACGGAACAGGTACCAGAGCACCTTTTCAAGGGTATACAGGTTGAGCAGTTTCGCTTTCAGCCGTTCGAGGAGCGGCGTCCGCTCGAAATCCACTTTGATGGAGTTTTTGGTCTCCCGTTTGACTTTCGGAGCAGTTTGTGCATTATTCATCGTTCACGCCTCCTTTCTCAGTCTTTCCGTTGGTAGAACACGAATGTCCTGAGGATGGCGGCCACGATTGCGATGATCAGGATAACGATCAGGAAGTACATCCAGGACATGGCGGTGGCCAGCACGTTGCCGTCCGCCTTTTCATAGACCTTGGCGATATACGACATGACCTGATTGTCAGAGGAGGTGAACGAGTCTATGATCGTATAGATCGTGTTCACCAGGATCTGCGGTGAGACCATCGGAAGCGTAACCTTCCAGAAAGTCTCCCATCCGGACGCGCCGTCGATGGAGCACGACTCGTAGATGGCCGGCGATATGGACTGCAGGGCGGACAGGAAGATCAGCATCTGTACGCCGCAGCGGTTCACGATGTTGAAGATGTTGTTCACCATGCTGACCACGTACGTGACGATCTGCGTACCGACCATCATGTTGTCGAACAGTTTCTCGACATCCAGCACCGAGATGATCTGCGAAGCCGTGGAAGCCTGACCGGTACCGTTGTCGATACCCGCCGTGCTTTCCATGTAGGTAGCCATCGTGTTAGAGGAGTCGATATCCGCGATCAGACCGGTCGTCAGGATGACCGGGATGAAGAAGATAGCCCGGAACACGGCACGTCCCGCGATCTTCTGGTTCAGGATGATTGCCACGAACAGCGAGAAGATCACGATCGACGGGATATCCAGGACCAGCTGTTTCAGACCGGAGACCAGCGTGGTCACATACGAGGTATCCACGAGCAGAGCGTCGGAATAGTTCTTCAGTCCCACATAGGTCAGCTCGAAGCCGCCGCCCACCATGACGTCGATTTCATGGAAGGAGTACTTGATGGAGTCGAAAATGATCGGCAGATAGATGAGCACGAAGCCGACGAGGAACGGGAGGACGAAGATCCAACCCGCTCTCGCCTTCTTGACGTCAAGGGATTTCCCCTTTCCGCGTTTTCTGCCGGAGGCGCCCGTCTGAAGCTTCTTTTTGCCGGTTTCAAGTTTCAGATTCATTCTTGCACGCCCCTTTCTCAGTTGATCCGAACGAACCCGAGAGCGCCGATCGTGTAGGAGGCGCCATCGTATTCAACGGTGATATCGAAGGAATTGTAATTGAGGATGAACTCGACGCTGCCCTCGTACTCGACCCGGACGACCGAACCGCTCACGGTCGCGTACTTGTCGAACTCGGTCTCTTCTTTGGCCTTGCCGACTTCTGCCGTTTCTTCGGTCTCTTCGGTCTCTTCGGTCTCTTCGGTCTCTTCGGCTTCGTCGGGAGTCTCGGCCTCGTCGATTTCGTCAGGAACGGTCTCTTCTTCCTCCGTTACCGTTCCGGACAGCCGCGCCGCGGCTTCCTCTTCCGTGATCAGGCCTTCCGCCAGCTGACGGCGGATCAGGCGTTCCGCCTTTTCCTGCTTCTGCTTGGCAAGAGCGGCCTCTTCCGCGGCAGCCACGGCGGCCGCCGCCTCGGCGATGCGATCAGCCTCCGCTTCATCCTCGTCCGGGATGCGTTCGCCCTGAAGGAACTCGTGATCCGTGATGTAGGAAGTCTGCAGGTCTTTCAGCGCGTCGTTGAGAATCGTGTAGTACTTGACGACGTCGTCCTTCCAGATGTCGTATGCCACGGAGTAATACTTCGAAAGCTGTACGTTCTCCTTGAGAAGGCTCGTGTTCTGGTAGGAGAGGGTGAAGTACAGGGACGCGCCGTTCTCGATGGAGTTCAGCACGACTTCGTTGATGTCGCCCTCCATATTGGTGGCGGAACCGGTAATGACCTTCGAACCGTGATAGACGAACCCGAGGAACGGGATGGATTCGCTGGTCCTCATGTATTTGGAGGAGGTCAAAGCCGCGTTCAGAATCACATCCGCATATTTGACTGCGTAGGCGTTACCGCCGTCGATCATCACGCTTTCGTAGTCCTCGGAAAGCTTCTCGGTCAGCTCCATCGTGAATTCCTTGTCGTCCTCGCGATGGTACGGCTCATCCTCGTCGAAGTCGGAGTTGAGGTCCGTACCGAGCGTGGAGACCGAGATGGAGGTGTTCCCGTATTCCTTATAGATCGGTCCGAAATGATCGTACAGATAGCTGTAATAGGCCGGGGAGATCGCGATGGCAAACGTCCTGTCAAAGGTCTGGGCAGCCGCGTCGTAGGTCCGCCTCGTAGTATACCGGTTGTCGATGGTGCGGACCGCATGGTCCTTCATGCTGATTCCATCGAACAGTTCCGTCGCGTGGATGTAGGCGAAGTCGAAATCCGGATAGATCCTGAACCCATTCTCCGCGGCGAATTCGGTAAGATCGCGGAATCCGTCGCTCCCGCCGGCCACTTTGGTCCAGGAGAGTCTGTACGGAACCGTGGCGGACATGCCTCCGTTGGCGTACCCCGTCAGTTTGAAGTTGACGTTCGAAACGCCCATGTCGCTCAGTTCAGTGTACATCGTCTTGATGTCCTCAAATGTCGTGAGCGGCTTGTCGACCGTCACGGGGAAACTGGCGATCCGTTCCGTCGTCTGAACGGAACCGAACGTTTCGATATAGAGCGGAAGATTCTCGTCCGTATCTTCCAGCTTTTCCAGATATCCGTTCTCGGTCAGGTAGTCCCGGTATGCGGTCGCCATCCCGACCCAGTCGGCTTTGTAGTAGTCGTCGATCCCCTTCTCCTCGGCGATCCGTTCGTCCGTGAGGAACACGTAATGGATCCGGTAGCTGTCGGTATATTTCCGTTTGGAAGTCACCGTCCAGGTAGAGTTGCCGCTGACGGAGATGGAGTCGGAAAGGTTGTACTGGTCAGAGGGACGCGGTGTGAAAGTCGGATAAACGGTGTTGTAGGGATGCAGCGTGCCGCCGCATTCCGCCATCAGAGAGGCGAGCGAGTCGCCCTCGGTGATGATGGCGAGGAACCCGGTCCTGTACTGCTGCGGGATCTCTTCCTTCACCTCGTGTCCGAGGTTGTCCAGCATTTTCTGGCCGGTAACGGGGTCCTTCACCGGATACTCGACGATGGTATCCACGTCGGACATGATACCGTAATACGGCATCCGCATGTTCTCCGCATGCTGACCTGTGATCTCGTGGTACGCATAGTCGGGGCCGTACAGCTGGCCGGCGATGTTGACCGCGTCGCCCTTGAAGTCTTCAAAACGGATCAGGGCGCCGGAGCCGTCGGGAATGACGCAGTATCCGGTGTTCTTGGTGCTGCCGCAGCCGAAGTAGGGGAGCACCGTCACCGTCTGGAACTGGTAGGCGGATTCGTCGAATTCGATACCGTTGGCCGGCAGACGGACGTCCAGCCCGTCCTCGGTCAGCGTGTACTCGAGAGACATGCGGAACCGGGGCGGAGCGGCGTCGTTGCCGTGGTAGTTGGTCAGTTCATGGTCGTATTCCAGATCCTCGTAGCTGTAATTGGGGCAGAAGTCCTTGATATATCCTTCCAGCTCCCTCAGCTCACGGGGCGCCGTCGTCGGGTCGCAGACATAGACCGCCATGGTCAGGGTGATGGGGAATTTCGCCTCCATCTCGATGACGCCGCGTTCGGTCAGGTTCGGGTCGTCCTTGTCTTTCAGATCGTAATAGGATTTGACTTTGTCATGGATCCAGGTATCATCGATCTGGGAAAGGATCTTTTCCTCGAAGCGCTCTTTCTTGATCACGCGGGGCACCAGTCTCGTGGTTGCCTCTTCGCCGAGGATGTATTCCACGCGGATACCGTTCTTGATGTTCTTCCTTGTGATCTGTCCCCGGAGCGCGGCTTCCGTGTAGGAGTACATGGTCTTCTGGACGCCGTTTTCCAGATAGGTAATGATGAGCTGGGAAAGCAGCCTCTTCTTCACCGCTTCGGAAATCCCCTGATAACCGTCCGCCAGGTCGTAGGGGTTCGTGAAAGTGATCTCTCCGCTCTTCTTGTCCACGATGGCAACTTCGCCCGTGAACGCTTCGTACCAGAGCTCGAACCCGTACTGGTCCCGGACCATCTCCATGTCCTTGAGTTTGTCCTCGGGGAGATAGTAGGCATCATAGAGGTAGTTGATGAGCGGATCGCCGTTCTCGTCGATCTTGTCCTCGTACGTGACCGCCTGAACAGGGACGATCACCAGAGAGGAGAGCAGCAGCGCGAGAGTCAGGATCGCAGATATCATTCTGATTTTCATATCAATCTCTCCTCCTCTCGGTTACAATCGATAATTGATCTCTTCCACGATGTTCGTCACGAAACTGACGATCTTCGCCATCAGGCTGGAGAAGAGAATGCCGACAAACATGATGAACGCCATCCCCACCACCGTGGCAATGCAGGTCAGGATGTTCTTGCCGACCGTGTAGTCGTGCGTCACCATCATCGCGATGAAGAGCAGGATCCCGAGCCAGATGTAGGCGAAAACCTTAAGCAGCGTGAGGACGCCGCCTTCCTGGAGCGTCAGGAAGTTGGACGCGATGGTAACGGGGAGCATCAGGAGCGGCAGAGGCGTCAGGCAGTAGCAGCAGGCGGTAAAGATATCCGACATGCTGCCTTCGCCTTCGAACAGCGTGGTAAGACACCAGTTGGCGACCGTCCAAAGCAGGAGCGGCGCCACCACGGCACCGATCGCCGCAATGATCGTGAAGGTGGTGGACGGTTTCGGGTTGAAGATGTACCCGGTGCCGATGGTGTTGTAGAAGTAGACGGCGATGGTGATGAGCAAAATGATCAGCCCGGAGCGTACGGAGCCCCGTTTCTCATGTTTCAGATCCCAGAAGCCGTCGAACGGATGCACGATCACGTAGAAGGCGTAGAGCAGTTCCTCGCGGATGCTCTTGCGGCCGGTCTTGAGCGCGGTGCGCTTGTTCACCTTCGACGCGTATCCAAGGAATTTTGCAAGCAGGAAGCAGGCCGCCACGATCACGATCGGGATGATCCAGAAGAACTTCTGTGCCCACCCTTTCCGGATCTCCTTGTAGGATTCGGAATAGTTCTCCGTGTCGTAGGCCGACTTGTAATAGGTCATGGACTCTTCGTACTTGCCCTGGCGGTACAGTGATTTACCGATCTGGACGTAGGCCGTATCGAAGTTGTTGTTCCGTTTCAGGATCTCCGTCCAGTCATCGATGGTCCTGTCGTATACCCGTTCGTTGTCATGCTGCAGGGCGCTCATCAGGAGATCGCCGTACTCGGTGCGCCGGAAGACCACGAAATTCAGGTTCGTCTTGTCCATCAGAAGGATCTTGTTTCCCTGATAGCAGATGGCGGACAGCGTATCGATGTTGCCGGTCTGGGTACCGTTCTTGTCGCCGAATGCGAAGAGCAGGTTACCGTTTTCATCATAGGTAAAGACTTTGGAACGTTTTTCGTCGATGATGGACCAGGTTCCCTCCGGACCGATGGCCACGTCCACGATCTTCGACGGACCGGTGAAGTTGGCGGTGGAGAGGTTCGAGACCCGGATCTCGCCGGACGGCGGGTAGAAGCCGTTCCGCTTCATGACGTCCGCGCCGTTGGCGTTCAGTTTCTTGACCGGCGCGTAGTCGGAATCCTTGCTCTTGGTGTTGATCGCCTCCTGTTGGTCGTTCTCGTCGATGGAGGAGGTGGTCACATAGATGAAGTTCTTGTCGTCGATGACGATGTTGTTGAACTCGGTGGAGACGTACTCCACGGACTGCTCTCTCTGCGCTTCGGTCTGGATTTTTCTCCACAGGATCTGCAGGGGCGAGATGGAGACCTTCTGCGCGCCGATGAAGCCGTAGAACTCGCCGTCCGAGTTGAGGACGATTACGCCCTGATAGGTGGTCGAGGAGACCACGAAAATACGTCCGTATGCGTCCACCGCGCATGCGACCGGCTTGTAGATGGAACCTTCCTCAAACATGTTCGAGACCGGTTTCGGCACGATCTTCTCGTAGGTTCCGTCCAGTCCGAACATGACGATCCGGTTGTTGTCCGTATCGCACACGTAGATGTTCTTGTCGTCCACGAACACGCCTGAAGGATTCGCAAAGGCATCCGGGACGCCGTGTTCGTTGACGAAGGAGTCGATGGTAAAGAGATGTTTGTAATAACGGTCCGTGACGATCACCCGGCCGTCTGCGTCCACAATATACACCCGGAGGTCGGGTCCCACGAACAGGTCGCGCAGGTCGGAAAAATCCTCATCCAGCCCGATATAGGAGGCGTCGACCACCGTATCCGGCACATAGGCTGCGGGGGACTGAAGGACCTCTCCTTCCGAAGAGTAGGTGTAGGTCGCGTACGGCGTGCCGGCGCCGGCCGCCAGCGGGACGACGGGCAGAAGCGTCATGAGGACCAGAAGCGCGGTGAAGAATCTTTTCATTTCGTGCCTCCTTAGTCTTTCATGCCGCTCGAACCCATCGTTTCGATGATGTTCGACTGGGAAATGATGAATACCACGATCGGGACGATCATCATGACAACGGTGGCCGCGGCAGATGCGCCGGACCGTGCGATACCGCCCGCCGTGATCTGGCTGATCGCGTAAGTCAGCGTCTTCAGCTGCTCGGAGTAGATATATGCCGAAGCCCCGGAGTTCCAGAGGCCCTGGAAGGAATAGATGATCAGCGTCAGCCATGCCGGTTTGACCATCGGCATGGCGATGGACCAGAAGGTCCTGAACTCCGATGCGCCGTCCAGACGGGCGGACTCAAGGACCGCCGTCGAAACGTTCGATTCCATGAACTGCTTCATCAGATAGAGGCCGAGGGTCGAGCACCAGGCGGGCACGATGACGGCCCAGTAGGTGTCGATCCAATGGAGCTTCGACAGGGTGATGAAGTTCACGATGCTCGTGACGGTAGCGGTGAACATCAGGGATTTCTGGATGATCCAGAAACACTGCTTGGCACCCGGGAAATCGATCTTCGCCAGCGCGTAGGCGCAGACGGAAGAGAGGACCAGGTTGCCGAAAGTGCCGCCGACGGAAATGAGCACGGTGTTGAAGATGTAGCGGGAGAACGGGACCCAGGAATCGCCCATCAGATTGAACAGATCGGAGAAGTTGTCGAGGGTCGGTCTCACCACATAGAATCTCGGTGGGAAGTAGAACAGTTCGTTCAGCGGCTTCAGCGACTGAATGATGGTGTAGTACATCGGCAGGAACATGAACACGCCGAAGATCGCGAGCACGATGGTAATCCCGGTATCGCCGCCTGCCGAACGGTTCAGGACTACGGAATGATTTCTAGTTCTTAATTTTGCCATCTCAATCACCCAACTTCGAAATCAGTTTCGTTACCAATACGTTGCTCCCGATCATCATGAGGAACAGGAGGAAGGAGATGGCGGACGCGTAGCCGACCTCCCACCGGACTCCCTGATATTCCTCCAGATGATGTGTCAGCGTGTATGCCACGTACTCGACGGAGGGGTTGCCGGCCAGAGCCGTCACGATACCGCCGAAGTTGAAGGATCCGGTGATGGACATGATCGCGCCGAACATCAGCTGCGGTTTCATGTTCGGCAGGGTGATGTACCAGAGTTCCTGCCACCGGTTCTTGATGCCGTCGATGACGCCGGCCTCGAACTGCGCTTTGTCAATGCCCTGCAGGCCGGCGATGAACGCGAGGAACGAGGTGCCGAGGGACGTCCACAGCGCGACGGCAATACAGAGCGGCATGACGAACCGCGTATCCCTGAACCAGAGGACCGGTGAATCGATGACGCCCATGTCCAGAAGGAAACCGTTGACCAGGCCGTAGGAGTCCGACGAGAACATCGTCTGCCAGATCAGGTATACGTTGCCGGCGATGGAAGGCGCGTAGAAAACCAGCACCACGAGGGAACGGATCTTCGGCGGAAGTTCGTTGATGAACCAGGCCACGACGAACGCGATGATGTAGGACGCCGGGCCGGTGACGGCCGCGAAGATCAGCGTATTCTTCAAAGCGGTGATGAACAGGTCGTCGTCCAGAAACAGCGTGATGTAGTTGTCCATGAAGATGAACTTCGGCATCTCCAGCATGTTGAAGGAGGTAAAGCTCAGCGCAAGAGAAAGAACGACCGGGATGACGGTGAAGATGAAGAAGAGGATCATGAACGGCGCGATCATCAGATAGGCCGTCTTGTTTCTCTTCACCAGGAACCACGTCCACTCCGCCTTCGTCATCTCCTGGCGGGTCTTGACTTGTTTGTCCGTGTTGTGCGACATGTGTTCTCTCCTTTATTCGGATTTTACGATCGCCGGGGATCAGTCAAGATAGGATTCCAGCGCATTCGCCGCGTCGTTCAGATACGACGCGATCTGGGCGAGGGCTTCGTTCTTCGTGTCCAATGCCGAGGCGGCTGCCCGCAGTCCGTCGATGTCCTGCGACTCGATCGCTGCGGCGGCTCGCTGCACGGCGGCACTGTTTTGGAGCCCTTCTTCCAGCCCGCCGATGGCTTCGGCCGCCTGACCGAGCCGTTTCGAGGCGAGCGTCTGACCGATCTCGAGGATCTCAAGGCCGAATTCGGTCCGCTTTCTGTTGACTTCCTTATTGATAGTGTTGATATACTGCAGGAGGGCTTCCACCGGGTCCGCGTTCTCGTTATATGCCTCGAGGAACGCGAAATCGGTGTAACGGGCGAGGAAGTAGGTGCCGGGGTACGGCGTCACGGCCACGGTATTCTTCATTTGCTTCATCAGCTGACTGTACTCGCGGCTGGTCCAGGGCAGCTCCTCCAGCGCCTCCATATTGGCGGTGGGGTTCTTGGCCGCCGGGCCGAGGATGGTGACCAGCTCGTTGGAATAGTCGACCTGGAATTTCGTGTCGGTATACCAGTCCATGAACTCCCAGGCGCCCTGAATGTTGTCGGCACCGGACATCATGATCAGCGCGGTCGAGTCGGACACGGCGGTGTTGTCGATGGTGCCGTCCTCCTGCCGGAAGCCCGGAATCGGTCCGAACTCCCACAGACCCGCGATCTCCGTCGCGAAGATGATAACGTTGTTATAGTCGGTATATGCCCGGATGGCAATCGGAACCTCACCGGTTCTGAAACGGTTGGCAAAGTCGATCTGCACCGGGATGGAATACTGCGTGAACATGTTGCACATGGTCTCGAAGGCTTCGAGCGCCTTGTTGGAGTCCAGATTGACTCTCATACCGTCGTCCGCCCACAGTTCCTCGTGCATCTGGTACATGTACATCTGGTAGTCCTGCGACAGACCGATCTCCATGTTGTTGAACTGAAGGATCGGGATCATGGCCAGAAGATCGTCCCAGGTCTCCGGCACCTCCAGTCCGAGGTCGGCCAGAATATCCGTCCGGTAGAACATCATGGGCCAGGTCTGCGTCTCCGGCAGACCGTATACCTTGTCATACAGAGTGACCGGTACCATCGCCGCGTCGGCGAACCGGGTCACGATCTGGTCATAGTTGGAGAAGATCTCCCGCCGTTCGGCGTTCATCGCCTTCGTCTCGTCGGTATCGTCCTCCTTATCCTGATAGGACCCGGGGTTCACGGGGATAACGGCGGAACGGATGGCGTAGTCGATGATGTTCACGGCTTTCGTGGAACTGCTGGTCCCGGTCGTGGAAGCGGCGTTCGTACCGGGCAGCGCCACATCCGGACCGACACCGGCCAGAACGGACGGAAGAAGCGTACCGTTGGCGACCAGCTTCAATGTGGCGTCCACGCTGTGGGTCGTGCCGAAGTCGTTGTCCATCAGGCTCCGGATGATCTGCGCCTGGTCACGACCGGTCGTCACCCACACTTCCACGGTGGACTCGGGACGGTCGCCCTCGGGAGTCGAGGAACCGAGCGAGTTGTAGTCGGTAAAGAAGGAATAGAAGAACTGCTGCAGTTCGTACCAGAGGGACTGGAAGAAATTGCCCTCCGCCTTCGGTTTTTCCGCAGAGGCGGGCTGGATCAGGATGTAGTCCAGTTCCAACGGCTGGTTCTTGACGTCGTTGACCCATTCGCCGAGTTCGCCGACATTGGATTTCAGATCGGACAGATTCTTCGCGATCTCGTCCTCGTCGGTGCCCATCTTGTACAGCAAGCGGGAGATCTGCGTCAGGGTCGCGGAGTTCTGAGACTTGACGTTCGCCATGTTTTCGATGTACCCGACCACTACGTCCAGGTTGCGGTGCTGGACGACCAGGTCCCGGATCACGTCCGGAAGTACGCGCCCGAAGCCGTAGTCACGGTTGGCGTCCGGGCTGGCGCCCGCCAGTTTCAGAATCGACAGGTAATCGCGGTTGATGGAAGACTGAATAGCGGACACGCGCCGGACGATATCACCCATCTCGCCGAGCGTCACCTCCAGACGGAGCGTATGGTGTCCGGGCGTCAGGTAGAACTGGAACTCGTCCGCGCCGTTGTTGGCACCGGAGACCTGCCAGCTCCCGCTGTAGTTGAATTTCAGATAGTTGGCCTCCTCGAACGGGATCTCCCCGTCCAGATACAGCTTGCGGGAGGTATACATACCGGACAGTTCGTTCTGCCGGAAACGGAACACGATGGAATAGAGGCCGGCCGACGTCACGTCGAATTCGTATTCCACCCACTGGCCGACGGTCTGCCACTTTTCGCTTCCGATGGTATTGAGCATGATCTTGGCGGGATCCTGCGGTTCGGAGATCGACGATTTACGGTCATAAATCGGATACACCGTGTAGTCGGACGTACGGGCGGGCGTCTCCGCGTCGATGTGGATCGGTTCCGCTACAGCTTCCGTTTTCCCCGCCACGTAATCCGCGTAGGAAGGCAGCGCTTCGTACGGGAAAACGGTGATGTTCTGGATCACGACTTCCTCCCGGATTGCTTCGAGGGCGATGGTGTTGTCCCCCGCCTTGAAGTAGAACTGGAAGGGATCGGCGTAATAGCCGTTGGAGTCGATGAGCGTATATTCCTTCCACTCGTGCAGGACGGAGGAAGAGGGACGAAGTTCGTTGCCGTTCAGGTCCTTTTCGAACCGCCCGTCCACGTAGTGGTTGACCCACGTCTTCTTCAGAACGAGGAAACGCGCTTCCGAGAAAGGGGCGGTCCCGTTGATCGTGAGGATCCGCTCGATGGAATTCATCTTGTTACTAACGGAGCAATAGTCCACCTTGATGGCGTACATCCCGTCCGCCGGAACATCCACATGCCACGTCACCGTGCCGTAGTCGGATATCTTCAGCGACTCGCCTGAACGTTCGAAATAATCGCTGACGACCTCAACTTCCGCGTCGGTGAGCGCCGGGTCGTAATCTACGGCCTTGATGCCGATGGCGGCCTTGCCCGCCGGTACGTCGGCGTATTCCTTGGAATAGTCGGCGTAGGAACGGGCGTTGAGGGATTCGCTGATCTCCCTCAGAGAGGTTTCCTGTTTCGGCTCCTCTTCCGCCGCTCCGACGAAGGCCGGCACAGCGGACAAAAGCATCAGGAACGCCAGCCCGAAGCTGATCAGCTTTCTGCTTCTGGTTTTTCTCATGGGACTTCCTCCTGCAATGATCTGAGCGGCGCCGCTGACCGGCAGCGCCGGCTCACCCGCCTCGCGGAAACGCGCAGCGCGGCCACCCCGGGACGCGGTACGCGATGTTTTCTGGTCTGGTAGGGTGAAACAGACATTTGGGCGCGGAAAAAACACCTACGCCAACAATTTCGTAGGTTTATCATATCATAGTTGTATATATTAGTCAAGAACGAGGCGGGTCTCTTCCCGACCGTCCGGGGCGGGTACGGTCAGCGAATGGGACCGGTTTCGGGCCGCCGCCGTACAGTCGACCCTCAAATAGCGATTTTCTGCCGGTTTCAGCCGCAGGCGCCTTCCGAGCACGTAAGTGTATTTTACTTTTCTTTCCTAAATATAAGCCTTTACAGGCCGTAAACGCCCCACATTTTGTTGTTTTCGCCCATCTGCAGTCCGTCTTCGCCATCCGCGTAAATATCGTTGACAACTATGCTTGTAGTTGTCCGTCTCCCCCTGCTCCGCCCGTTCCGTTCCGTTTCATAGACTTTGTTGATGTTGCACAGTTTTCGCGTGATATTTTCTACGCCTATACAGGTTGCACAAAATTGCCGATTCCTCCCGTTTCCCCGTCTTCCCCTCCGGGAGCGAAAACACCGGCCATTTTTCTCCCCATTTCTCGTTGACAAACAACGGGGCAGCCTATATAATTGAGTTGAACACGGCTGGAAGGCCGCGCATTTCTAGATGAAAGCAGGTTTTTCGTTATGGTAACCATCGGCGTCGACCTTGGCGGTACCAATATCGCAGTCGGTATCGTAAACGAACAGTTCGAAATCATCAAGAAGGGGAGCGTGCCCACGAAACCCGACCGCGGGGCGGATCCTATCGTCGCCGACATGGCGGCTCTTGCCAGAAAGCTCCTGGACGAGTGCGGGCTGAGTCTCTCCGACGTTGCCTTCGCGGGTGTGGCTACGCCCGGCACCGCCAACAACGTTACCGGTGTCGTGGAATACGCGAACAATATCCCGTTCTGGCGCTATCCTCTTGCCGACAAGCTCTCCGCCCTGCTCGACGGAACGCCGGTCTATATTGAGAACGACGCGAACGCTGCGGCCAAGGCGGAAGCGATGGCCGGCGTTGCCAAAGGCGCCCCTATCTCCATCATGATTACGCTGGGGACCGGACTCGGCGGCGGTATCATCATCGACGGCAAAGTCTATTCCGGATTCAATTTCGCGGGTGCCGAACTCGGTCACACCGTCATCCAGAAAGACGGACGTCCCTGCTCCTGCGGCCGCCGCGGCTGCTGGGAGGCCTACAGCTCCGCCACCGGTCTTATCAACATCACGAAAGACCGTATCCTGGAAGCGCGTGCCGCCGGTCGCAAGACCTCGATGGAAGACATCATCGGCGGCGACATTTCAAAAGTCGGCGCACGGACCGCTTTCACAGCCATGAAGGAAGGAGACGAGCTCGCCGCCGAGGTGGTGGACGAATACATCAGCTACCTTGCCTGCGGTCTGACCAACATCATCAACATCTTCCAGCCGAACGTCCTGTCCATCGGCGGCGGTATCTGCAACGAGGGAGATTATCTTCTGAAGCCGCTCGTCGAGAAGGTCTTCAAGGAAACGTACACCAAGGAAGGAACGCCTCAGACCCAGATCAAAATCGCAGCCCTGGGCAACGACGCCGGCATCATCGGCGCAGCGGTCCTCGGCCTGTAACACCGGCAAAATCCTGCCGGGCTGACGCCCGGCGGCCGAACGCCAGACTCCAAAACAGAACGTCCGCCACGCAGGCCGGCGTTCTGTTTTTCGTTTGCCACCGGGCTGAGACGATCCGTGATTCCTCATTTCCAAACACTCCGAACAGAGCCTCCCACTCCTTGACAACGCGGCGAGGCGCGTGCTATAATAGGCACTGATTTCAAGTCATTTCCTACATCCATATAGAGGAGCCTGTCATCATGCAATGGACGTCCGTCAATGATCTGCGCGAGAAATTCCTTTCGTTCTTCGAGTCCAAGGGCCATCTCCGTCTTCCCTCCTATTCGCTGATCCCTCAGGGGGACAAGTCCCTGCTTCTGATCAATTCCGGCATGGCGCCGATGAAGAAATTCTTCACGGGGGAAGTCACGCCCCCGCGGAACCGGGTCACGACCTGCCAGAAGTGTATCCGGACCCCGGACCTCGAGCGCGTCGGCCACACGGCGCGTCACGGCACGTTTTTCGAAATGCTGGGCAACTTCTCGTTCGGAGACTACTTCAAGGATCAGGCGATCCCGTGGGCATGGGAATTCCTGACCGAAGTCCTCGAAATCCCGGCCGATCTTCTCTACCCTTCCGTGTATGAAGAAGACGATGAGGCTTTCGAGATCTGGAACAAGAAAATCGGCATTCCCGCCGAACGGATCGTGCGCCTGGGTAAGGAAGACAATTTCTGGGAACACGGGACAGGTCCCTGCGGCCCCTGTTCCGAGATATATTTCGACCGGGGCGAAAAGTACGGCTGCGGTTCTCCGGACTGCAAGCCGGGCTGTGACTGCGACCGTTTCATGGAAATCTGGAACAATGTCTTTTCCCAGTTCAACAACATGGGCGACGGCACCTATACGGAGCTGGAACACAAGAACATCGACACCGGCATGGGCCTGGAGCGTCTTGCCTGTGTCGTGCAGGGCGTGGACAACATGTTCGAGATCGACGGTGTCCGCCGGATCCTCGACAAGGTCGTGGAAATCTCCGGCGTGAGCTACGGAAACAACCCGGACCGTGACATGTCCATCCGGGTCGTGACCGACCATGTGCGCGGCGCCACGTTCATGATTTCCGACGGCGTGATACCGTCCAACGAGGGACGCGGCTACGTGCTTCGCCGGATCCTCCGCCGGGCTGCCCGTCACGGAAAGCTCCTCGGCATCGACCGGCCGTTCCTCACCGAGGTGTGCGCGGTCGTCATCGACCAGAACGGCGAGGCTTATCCGGAACTGAAGGAAAAAGCCGAGTACATCACGAAGGTCATGTCCATCGAGGAAGAGCGCTTCGATGCCACCATCGACGGCGGGCTGTCCATCCTCAACAATCTGATCGGCACGGCGAAGTCGGCCGGCCAGACCGCCATCTCCGGCGACGACACCTTCAAACTGTACGACACGTTCGGCTTCCCGATCGATCTTACCAGAGAGATCGTGGCGGAAGCGGGTCTTTCACTGGATGAGGAACGCTTCGCCACGCTCATGAAAGAGCAGCGGGAACGTGCCAGAGCGGCCAGAGCCAATATCTCCGGGTGGGCCGGCACCGACAAGACCGCGCTCGCCACGCTTCCGAAGACCGAATTCACCGGTTACGAAACGCTGGAAGGGGACGCGAAAGTCATCGCGATCCTCTCCGCCGAGGAAGGACCGGTCCAGGAAGTATCCGAGGGCGAGTTCATGCTGGTCCTTGACAGGACTCCGTTCTACGGAGAAGGAGGCGGTCAGGTAGGCGATCGCGGCATGATCCGTTCCGGCGGGATGTCCGCGACCGTAACAGACACCAAGAAGACCGACGGCATCTACCTGCACCACTGTACGCTCGAGAGCGGCATGATCCGGGTGGGAGACACGGTGACGGCTTCCGTCGACGTGAAGCGAAGAGCCGCGATCCGCCGGAACCATTCCGCCGCCCACCTGCTGCAGGGAGCGCTCCGGGAAGTGCTAGGCTCCCATGTGGAACAGGCCGGTTCCTACGTCGACGAATCGGAATGCCGCTTCGACTTTTCCCACTTCTCCGCGATGACCAGAGAAGAGATCGACCGTGTTGAACGTATTGTGAACGAATCGATCCTGGCGGGCGTTCCCGTCGAGACCGTTGTCACCGATCCCGAGACCGCCAAGAAGATGGGCGCCATGGCTCTGTTCGGCGAGAAATACGGCGACCGGGTCAGAATGGTCAGGATGGGGGACTTCTCCACGGAACTGTGCGGCGGCACGCATGTGTCGAACACCGCCAACGTGGCGCTGTTCAAGATCCTCTCCGAGTCCTCCGTCGCAGCCGGTGTGCGCCGCATTGTGGCCGTCACCGGTCTGGGCGTGCTGGATCTGATCGCCGGGAAGGATGCGCTCCTCGCAGAAACGGCCAGGGTGCTCAAAGCTGCTACGGCTGCCGACCTTCCCGTCCGCGCGGCCGCGGTACAGGGTGAGATCAGCCGTCAGAAGAAAGAGATCGATTCGCTGAACCAGAAGCTTGCAGCCTCGCGCATGGATTCCCTGCTCGCCGGCGCGAAACAGGTCGGCTCCGTCCGTCTGATCACCGACGATCTCGGCGCCGCCGGGATGGATTCCGTCCGCGCGCTCTGCGATACACTGAAAGACCGCTACGCCGACGTGGTGGCGGTATTCGCCATCCATGATGGGGAAAAGCTGAACTTCATGGGCGTCTGCGGCGCAGACGCGGTCGCGGCCGGCGCGCACGCAGGCCGACTGCTCGGGGCCGTCTCCGCCGTCACCGGCGGCAAGGGCGGCGGACGTCCGGACAGCGCCACTTCCGGAGGCCGGGATCTCGCCAAAATCGGCGAAGCTCTTGCAGCCGCAGAAGAAATCCTGAAAGAAATGCTGAAATAAACCGGATCGAACGATCCGCGGCCGGAGAGAAACTTCTCCGGCCTTTCTTTTGCCGGCGGCCCGGTCTCGCTTGAAATCTGCCCGGCATGCTGATATAATGGAACCGGCACCGCCAAAACCACGATGAAAAGAGGTCTTCCCAATGAAACTGTCCCTTTACCAGTTTGATCTCTATCCGCTTGTGTTCCAAGCGGGCGTTCCCACCGAATTCACCATCCGCCCGATCGGGGATTTCAAGAAGTTTCTTCCGAACGGTTTCCCGGAAGACGTCCGAGTCACCGTGCACCGGCTCGACGCCGGCTCTCCCCGGGAGGCTTTCAGCGCCTGGAATAAAACGGAATATGATTCTCCTCTCTGCGGGGACGGATGCGTCCGCTTCACCTACACCGCTGAAAAGGAGTGCGAATACTTCGTGCGCCTGTGGACGGGCGACCAGAAAATCTCTCAGCTGTCCATCTACGCAGTGGAGGGAGACCTGATCGGCCGCATTCCGTACCGCGGCGACCTGCATATGCACACCTGCCGTTCTGACGGCCGGGAAGATCCCGGGATCGTTGCGGCCAACTATCGCGCCCACGGGTACGATTTCTGTGTCATCACGGATCATCATCGCTACTATCCTTCGCTGGAAGCCATCGCGGATTACGCCGGCACCAAGTGCCCTCTGACGATTCTGCCAGGCGAAGAAGTCCAGTTGCGCGGTACGGACGCGCATCTCATCAATGCCGGCGGTCTGTTCTCCGTGAACGGGCTTTGTCCGTGGTCCCCCAACTATGAGGACACGAACGGGGATCTGGACAAGCGCCGGCTTGACGCAAGCGTCACGCCGCCGCCGGTCGTGACCGAAGAGCAGTATGAAGAGGAGATCCGCGCCATCGAGGAAGAATACGACGACTGTCCCGCAGACGTCAACCGCCACTCGTTCGCCGTCTGCGTCTGGGCATTTCGGCGGATCCGGGAAGCAGGCGGTCTAGGGATCTTTGCCCACCCGTACTGGATCGCCGACATGTGGCATATGCCGGAGGCCTTTACCCGCTATATGATGGAGAAACATCCTTTCGACGCCTTCGAAGTCCTAGGCGGTGAGCTCTATTACGAGCAGAACGGTTTCCAGACCGCGCTGTACTACGACGAATACCGGCACGGCCGTATCCATCCGATCGTAGGTTCCACTGACACGCACGGTTCGACGGAACACTATGACAAGACCCTCATCTGCTCCACGATCGTCTTCGCCGAGCGGAACGAGCGAACGTCCATCCTCGACGCCATCCGGAATCGCCTCTCAGTGGCGGTCGACACTATCTCGGCAGAATACCGTCTGGTCGGCGAGTTCCGTCTCCAGAAATACGCCTCCTTCCTGATGGAGAACTACTTCCCGATCCATGACCGGGTTGCGAAACTGGACGGCGAGATCATGCGCCGGTATTATCTCAGGGAAGAAAGTGCAGAAACGCTGTCCTCCTTCGCGGACCGTGCAAATGCGTTCATCGAAAAATACATCCGCTCCTGACGGACATCTCGCTATCACAGAAAGGCGATATATATGCAGACAACTAAAAGAATCGTGTTCCTCGGCGACAGCATCACGATGGGCTGGGGAATTGACGACAGCAAGAACCGTTTCTCCGCTGTGTTCTGCGACATGACCGGGACCGAAGAAATCAACTACGGAATCACCGGCACGCAGATGGCCCGCGCCGGGCTGAGCGCGTCAAACGGGACTTCTTTCATCGACCGGTACCGTTCCATGGAAGACGGGGACATGGTCGTTGTGTTCGGCTCGACGAACGACTATTTCTGGACAGACACCCCACCCGTTTCCGACTCGTCCGAAGATGACCGGTTCTTCTCGAACGCGGTCCGTCATCTCGCGAAGGGTCTGAAGGAGCAGTATCCCGGCGTTCCGGTCATCTTTGTCATGCCCTACCAGATGAAGGGAATCGGAAAGATCCTCGCGTCGGCAGACGGAAAGCCGGTCATGCATAACTCCGATCAGCCCAATTCGGTCGGCTGCCCGCTCTCAGCCTACGTGGATCTTCAGAAACGGATCTGCGAAGAGGAAGACGTGTATGTTCTGGATCTGTTTCATCACTTCGGCGCTGACATCGCCCACTCGGATGATGATGAAGCCCGCTACACGCTGGACGGCTGCCATCCGAATGATGCCGGACACCGGTTGATAGCAGAGGCGCTGCACGCGTTCTGTCTTGAGCACCAGCTTCTTCCGGGCAAAAAACAAATGGAATGATCATGGATCATCCCATTCCCAATATCCGCGTTTGCTTTGAGGGCGGCCTGACGGCCGCCCTCTTCTGTTTTGCCGATTATCGTTTCGTTCCGTTATACGAATAGGTCGCCTTGAAGAGCGTGGTATCGATCCGGTAGCTGCCGCTCATGGACACGGCGCCGCTTGACGATTTGTGGAATTTGAATTCCAGACTATCGAGCGGGATCTGGATGGAATCGCCGGAATCGGACATGGACTCCAGTTTCATCTTGAGCGTTTCGCCCTTGAGCGATCCGGAGTAGATCATGGTCACGTCGTTCGAATACAGGGTGACCATCAGATCGGATCCGTCCAGCGTGATCACAGCCGTCATGTTCAGCGCGGTATCCTCATCCAGTCCGGAGGTGACGATATCGCTCCCTGCGCCCTCGCCGAACACGTCGTCGAAGAAGCCCTGAAGCATCCCTACGATGGGCGATTCCATGTCACCAAGCGTCCCGTAGATGTCCCAGGTTCCCACGAGATCCGCTTTGGTCAGTTTATCGCTTTCCGGGGACTCCATGCTGTTGAGCGTGTTGGGATCCACCAGCCAGTTTCCGTCCTGCTTGACCTGTGTGCCGTTCTTCCAGACATTCCCGTTTCCGTCCGTCTTGAATTCCGTCCCGTCAGGCAGTACGAAGGAGCCGGATCCGTCAGGATTCTGGACCTGATGCGCGCCGTCCGCCCACTTGATGTCCGCTGTGTTTAGATTCCCGTTTTCATCATATGTCGCAACGTAGTGGATCTCATCGGTCTTGTTCTCGAGAAGGTTTCCGTTCTTGTCGATGATGAGTTTCGAGCCGTTGTTCGGATTGTTGAATTCCATCGCTTCTGAGTTCATATCCCTCCAGAGCGTCGAACCGTCCGAACCGGTGAATTGCGCGACATTGTTTTTGCTGTATACCGGATCCCCGTTCTTGTCGAGCGTCATGCTTGCTTCATATTCGAACTTCCCACCGTCCGGATAGTCGACTGCCCCGCTGTTCTGAACTTCTTCACCGATGTAAGCGCCGTTTTCGTCACGGAGCGTTTTGGTGTTGATGTCCCAATATTCATGGGTCCCGTTTGAATAGGTGATATCGTACGATTCCGTATAACCGTCCCGGCTGTCTGTAATCCCTTTTTCGGAATAACTGGCCTTCGCTCCATCCGGAGAAGTGATCTCTTTGACGCCGTCCGAGAACTTCAATTCAGCTCCGTTCGGACCTTTTAATCCGCCGTTCTTGTAATCGCCGTTTTCGTCGACCCCGATCCGCTCGTCGCTTCCCGTGAATCCGATTCCGGTCTTTCCGCCGTCCGCATCATAATCTACGGAGACGCCGAAGGTCGAGTAGGATTCGGTAAAGGAGCCGTCCTGGCGGTACGTCACCGTTTTTGTCGAACCGGCTTCCGTATAGGACATGGAACCGTCTTTATACTGCTTGGCGACCGATCCGTCCGTCCCCCGAATGGTGTAATCTCCGTCTTTCGTCTCCGCGTGCTGATTCCCTTTATAGTCGACGCCTTCCACGGAACCGTCGCTGTATTTCGTCCAGACGCTTCCGTTGTCGTACACCGTTGTTACAGATCCGTCGGAACCCTTAAACTCCGCGTAATCGCCGTCCCATGCGTCGTCCGGAACATCGATCGTGACGTTCTGCCCTTCGAATTCGGAAAAAACGGCAAGGGCGGTCAAGACGAGCAGAACGGCGACACACAGGACCAGCATGATCCAGAGCACAATGCGCTGCTTCGTCGGTTTCATCGTCCGCCACCTCCTATTCCACGGGAGAAGATATCCGTCAGCTGTCGGATGTCGTCGGATGCCTTCAGGATCGGAATGGACTCATACGCCTTGCTGATCATTTCCGCTCCTTCTCCCTTCGGGACCAGGTTCCTCACGGCATCAGCCGCCACGTTGTTCCCCGCTTTCGCAAGACGTTCCGCGTAATCCATCAGAGATTCTACACTGGAACCGTCGAATTTCGGGAGGCCGTTACGCAGGAAACCGCCGTCCCGAAGTCCGAAATACAACAGGACGCCGATCGCGGCCAGCAGGAGAATGATGACGATCACCAGTCCCGCTTTGCTTTTCTTTTTCGGCTGAGCTGGCTGCGCATAGACCGGTTGAGCCTGTGAGTAGACCGGTTGAGCATAAGTCGGCTGGACCTGTGGCTGCTGGTACTGCGGCTGCTGGTACCGTGGCTGCTGATACTGCGGCTGCTGGTACCGCGGCTGCTGATACTGCGGCTGTTGGTACCGCGGCTGCTGATACTGCGGCTGCTGGTACCGCGGCTGCTGATACTGCGGCTGCTGGTACCGCGGCTGCTGATATTGCGGCTGCTGGTACCGCGGCTGCTGAACCTGCGGCTGCTGGTACCGCGGTTGCTGAGCCTGCGGTCGCTGGGTCTGCGGCTGCTGATATTGCGGCTGCTGGACCTGCGGTTGCTGATACCGCGGCTGCTGAACCTGCGGTTGCTGAGCCTGCGGTCGCTGGGTCTGCGGCTGCTGGACCTGCGGTTGCTGGACCTGCGGTTGCTGATACCGCGGCTGCTGAACCTGCGGCTGCTGGAGCTGCGGCTGCTGGACCTGCGGTTGCTGGAGCTGCGGCTGCTGGACCTGCGGTTGCTGAACCTGCGGTTCAGACTGGATAGCTGGTGTTGGATCCTCTTTTGCGGCCGTTGATGAGCCGCAGGAAGCGCAGAACATCGCACCTTCTTCCAATTCCTCGCCACACTTAGGGCAGAAACGCTTACCGGTCGTTTCCGCTTCATCCAGCACTTTCGCGCCGCAACCCTGGCAGAATTTCATCCCGTCTTCCAAAACCGCGCCGCATTCTTGACAGTATTTCGCCATGGAAGGGCCCTCCTTTTCCAAAGAATTTGCAGAGGTTTTTCTCTTTGCCGTTTCCGGTATCTTACCTTTGATTATAGCATGGATCCCTCTGTCACGCAAGGGTCGCGCGAAAAGCAAAAGCCGCCCGAAGGCGGCCTGCCCGGATTTTATGTGCGGCGACCCGAGTTGGATCGGCGAAAAACTGTCACTTTCAATTGATATTGGATCCGGTCTTCGAGCCTTTTTCTCCGAATCCGATCCGCTTCAACGCAAGATGGAGAAGCGGTACGCCAACGCAGGTCTCTATGGTCTCGGGAAGCATGAACGAGCCATTGTAGAGGATGGAAAACAGGAGCGGACTGTATCGGTTGACGATATGATCCGGGTCATCTGCGAACCATTCAAGGTCAAGCGCATACCAGACAACGACGCCCGAAATGACATGGCAGACGAATCGGAACAGAGAAACCGCCAGCGTCCCGAGCAAAGCAACAACGATCAGATTCACTCGTTCGTTCTTCAAAAATCTCACATTCCGGAACATCCCTCCGAATCCTAGGAACGTGAACGGAATGATATAGTCGAGAAGGATGCAGAGGATCTTGCCGCCAAGATCCGGGACCCACGCCACTGTGTTTCCGAAGTCCTTGATGAGCATGACCACGGCAAAGACCAGGCCTGCGGCAAGCCCGATCTTGCATCCGCGCCGGAGAGAGAGGATGATGATCGGCGCCATCGAGAGCAGCGTCACGTCTCCTCCGAACGGAGCATGGTACACAATGATGAAGCAGAGGACCACCGACAGAGCGACCATGACGGCCGCTTCCGTCAATGCGTGTACGTTGAATGTGTTTTTCTTGCTTTGAACGTCCATGTTGCAAAACCGTCCTTACAGAAAGATTCTGAACACACGCAAAAAACCGCGGCAAACAAAACCGCGGTTGGTCCAGCCATATAAAGCTCCCTACGCCGGCATTATCCGGATCAGGTAAAGGGTTCGTCCGTTGGGTTCTCCATTCGGACGTCTCAGCCGTCAGCACCCCTGCGTTTGTTCTAGGCCAGTATAACACGGGTGCCCGCCTTTGTCAAGGGGAGCGAATGAAAAAAGCACTCCTTCCGAAGTGCTTTTACAGCGGTACAGGGATTCGAACCCCGACATACAGAGTCAGAGTCTGCTGTGCTACCTTTACACAATACCGCTATCGACGTATGGTATTATAGCAGACAGTATCTGGTTTGTCAAGTGCCTTTTTTCAAAAAAAGAAGTCGTGCCGTGCGCCTCCAGAAAGGCCTTCCGGCCGGGCGGAAAACGGTTGCTCACCGGTTGGAACTGTGGTATAATCAAATGTGGCACAACCGTTTTCCATATCGAAAAACGGTGGGTCGGAAAGGAGGAACCTGCCATGATGGAGACCCGGTCGAAGAGGATCTTTCTCAGCGCGGTCATCCCCTTTTTCGGCATGGTGCTGACGGAACGCCTGGGCGGTCTTGCCCTCTCGCCAACCGGCTGGTCTTCCACGCTGCGCGAGCTGATTTGCTTCCTGCTCTCGTCCGTCGTATGCCTGATCTTGTTTTCGCTGATGGACCGACGGTTTGGAGAAAAAGACGGACAGCTGGCGACTAGAGGACTTGCTTCCTGCCTTCTTCACGGTGCGGTGGCGGTTTCGGCTCTGATTCTTCTGCAATTTTTGCTTCGGCTGGCGAATCTGGACCGATCCGCCTCCGGCGCAGACGTTTTTTCTGCGATATCCATCCTGGCGATCCACCCGGTTGCGGAAGAATACCTCTTCCGCAGACGGATATACCGCCGCCTGCGACAGATGGATCGCGTTTTCGCCGTAGTAGCTCAGGCAGTCATGTGCGCTCTTGTCCAGAATTCGGTGAACGCGATGCTTTTCGCTTTCGTGGGTGGCATCGTACTCGGCATAGTCATGGAGAAGACCGGACGTTTCGCGGTACCGCTTCTCGCTCATGAAGCGGCCGCCGTTCGTTTCTGGTTCTCTGTAACCGATCCGTCAGGCTCTGTCTGGGCCGTCGCAGACCTCATCGCCCTCATTGTCGGATCGCTGTCTCTCCTTGTTCTGGGCGTCTGGCGTCTCCGCCGCACGGTGCGTTCCATTAAAACCAGTCAAATGAAGGAGGATCGGAATGACGGATGAAGTGATTCGGGAGGCGCTTCTTCCGTGGCAGTCCCCGCCAGCCGGCGTGGCGCAGGAGGAAACGGACCGGTTTTATATGAAAGCCGCTCTCCATCTGGCCGAACTGTCGGCAGACGAAGGGGAGGTCCCCGTCGGGTGCGTGATCGTACGCGAGGGACGGATCGTGGCCGCCTCGGGAAACGCACGGGAAAGCGAGCGCGATGCGACCGCACACGCTGAGTGTAGAGCGATCTCCAATGCCTGCCGCGCTCTCGGCGGGTGGCGCCTGACCGGCTGTACGCTGTATGTCACACTGGAGCCCTGCCCCATGTGTGCCGGCGCCGTCTGGTGCTCCCGCGTCAACCGTGTCGTCTATGGCGCGAAAGACGCAGCGGCGGGGGCCATGGGCTCTCTTCTCAATCTTTCTTCCTACCCTCTGAATTACAGACCGGCCGTCACGTCCGGGATCCTTGCCACGGAAAGCCGGGATCTTCTCCGACGTTTTTTCACAGCCAGGAGAGAACAGAACTCCTACGCAGAGGATCCTTCCGTGTCCGGGGAAACGTGATTTTCCGGTAATTAAGCAAACAGCAGAGCGTTTTGAACGCTCTGCTGTTTTTCATCCACCGTTTCTGTGTCTGTCAGGCCATCGTTTTCAGCATGTCAGCGGTCACTTCGCAACTTGAAGACCTGCCGGCCCTGAAGCAATTAAATGCCTGAAGCATCTGGTCCGCCATCCGGTGGACCTCGTCTCCGCAGGATCCGGCGATATGCGGTGTCAATATGCAGTTCTCAAGCGTATACAGCTCCGATCCCGCTTCGGGCGGTTCGGGAAACGTTACATCAAGAAGTGCGGTCAGGTCCGGTCTGTCTTTCAACGTCCCGATCAGATCCTCCTCCACCACCTGCGCACCGCGCCCGGTGTTGATGAACGTGGCGTTCGGCCGCATCGTCCTGAACAGATCGCCGTTCAGGATACCCCGTGTCTCCGGATTGTCCGCCAGATGATTGGAGACAACGTCTGATCCGGAAAACACAGTAGCCAGATCCGATTTGCAGACATTCAGTCTCCGGGCCTCATCGTCCGTCAGAAAAGGATCGAACACGATTACCCGCAGATTGTACGCAGTCAGCATCTCAATCACCCGCCGTCCCACCGCGCCGGCGCCGAGGATCCCCACCGTGGCGCCGTAGTTGCCGCGATACCGGCTGCTGATCTCCTTTGCGGCTGGTCTTCCTTCCTTTTTCATCATGGCGGAGGCCCGGTAGAAACCCTTGCCCGCCAGAACAATCTCTGAAACCGTGAATTCCGCCACCGGCACGGCGTTCGCCTCCCGCGCCGAGAAGATCCGTATGCCGAGGGCAAGGAAGGGAACGGCGAAGGTCTGTACCGAACCGGCAGCGTAAAAGACGGCGCGCAGGGCGGGGAGCGCCGTTCTGATTTCCTCTTCCGTCAAAGCAGGCATCCCCCAGGTCGAAAAGGCGAAGGTTACGTCCCGCCCCAGTTCCGGGTCGGCAAGTAAGGTTGCCCGGTCAAATACCCGTTCCGTTTCCAATCCGGCTGTCTCCCGAAGGACGCGGACCGTTTCCTCCGCGTACACATAAAAGATGTTGTCCGGGCTCTCGCACAAAAAGACCGATCTCACCGTTCACCGTCCTCCGTATCATGCCCTGTCAATTCGCATAGCGCCTCCGCTTCCGTCTGAAGAGACTGTATGCTGTCGTCCGGCATGAATTCCAGCAGCAAGGTTTTCTCTCCTCCCAATGCGTTCAGATATCTGCGCCACGGGTTGAGGCCTTTTCGCAGAGACGTCCTCCTGTCGCGGCGCCGGTAGAAGACGTGGACCCGTTCCACCCAGGGAGCGATGCGGGCCGCATAGGACAAATTCTCCTCAAACTTCATCGTTCTCAAAGACTGCCAGTACATGCGGAAGGAAGGACCTCCCGCCGCCTCCATCAGGGACGTGGCGGATTCCGCCGTGTCGGTGAGCGTATCCTCATGGCACTCCATGCACAAGACGGCACCGCATCTCGCCGCGATTGCCGAAGCACTCCGGCAAATGTCATACAGTCTGTCCCGTTCTCCCGCCGTGTAGAGCGAAGCGGACTTCGTCCCGCACCACAGCCGCAGAACGTTCGTCCCGAGCAGGTCGGCCGCCTCGATATACCGTTCCAGTTCGTTCAGACTGGTCTCTCCGAGGCGGAAATAGGTGCCGTAGGAAGACGTGACCAGTCCGGCCGTCTTCTGCTCGGCAGCGATCTTCCGGATTTTTTCCGGCTGATCCGGCGGAGCGTGGACATCGCTGCCCCACTCTATGCAGGAAAGACCCGTTCTCCGGACGGCGGCGATGATCTCACCGGGCCCGAGCGCACGAAAAGAAACGGACGCCAGTCCGATCCTCGTCCCAGCCATATCGATCGCCCCTTTCGTCTCCCGGACTGACCCTTTTTTCTGAATCATTTATAGCACAGTTCTTCCGCATCGTCAAGTGAGATCCTAGGCACAACGTCCGGCCTTGCTTTTCTCTCGGGCGTCTTCCGAACGGTCTTCCGAACGGTCTTCCGAACGGTGCTTGATCCTTGATTTTTTCTCTTGACTTTCTCCATTCATTGCGTTATAATTACTGATAGGGTTTTTTGGCCCTGTCTTAGCAACGACTAACTGACGAAGGGCGGCGCCGTACCGCGTCCGTCTTTCGCCGGATCCGAAATTCAGCCACCACAACACAGAAGGAGGTGCAAAATGCCAGATATCACAACAATTATCATAGCCGCCGCGTGCGGCTTGGTATGCCTGGTAATCGGCTTCGTGATCGGCGATCTCCGCCGCAAGAAGGCGGACACGAACGAGATCGGCTCTGCCGAGGCCCAGGCCAGAAAGATTCTTGAAGACGGAATCAAATCCGCCGACGCTAAGAAGAAGGAAGCGCTTCTCGAAGCAAAGGAAGAGATCCTTGCCACGAAGAACGAATTCGAGCAGGAACTCAAGGAACGCCGCAGCGAGCTGTCCCGTCAGGAACGCCGGGTAGCTTCCAAAGAGGAAGCGCTGGACCGCAAAACAGAATCCCTGGAAAAGAAAGACGAGACCCTGACAAAGAAACTCCGCGAGACCGAAGAGTTGAAGGAGGAGATCGAAAAAGCAAAGGCGGAGGAATTCGCCACCCTGCAAAAGATCGCCGGCATGTCGGTGGAGGAAGCCACCGAACGGCTCCTTGCCCAGCTTGAGACGGAGATCCGTCACGAGCAGGCAAAGAAGATTCTTGATCTGGAGGACGAATTCCGCGAAACGGCCGACGAGAAGGCACGCGAGATCATCGCCACAGCCATTCAGCGCTGCGCCGCCGATCATGCGTCCGAAATCACGGTGACCGCCGTTCAGCTTCCCAGCGAAGAAATGAAGGGACGGATCATCGGCCGCGAAGGCCGGAACATCCGCACCATCGAGACGCTCACCGGCGTCGACCTGATCATTGACGACACGCCGGAAGCGATCACCGTCTCAAGCTTCGATCCGGTCCGCCGCGAAGTGGCCCGCATCGCTTTGGAGAAGCTCATCTCCGATGGACGCATCCATCCGACCCGTATCGAGGAAATGGTGGAAAAAGCGCAGCGTGAAGTGGACGCCGCCATCAAGCAGGCCGGCGAACGCGCCACCTTCGACACCGGGATCCATGGAATCAACCCCGAACTGGTCAAATTGCTTGGTCGTTTGAAGTACCGTACCAGCTACGGCCAGAACGTCCTGAACCATTCCGTGGAAGTTGCCCTGCTCTCCGGCGCCATCGCCGAAGAACTCGGCGTGGACAGCACGCTCGCACGCCGCGCCGGTCTTCTGCATGACATCGGAAAAGCGCTCACTCAGGAAGTGGAAGGTTCGCACGTACAGCTCGGTGTCGAGATCGCCCGCAAGTACAAGGAATCGAAAGACGTCATCCACGCTATCGAAGCGCACCACGGCGACGTGGAAGCCCAGACCACCGTGGCTGTCATCGTACAGGCCGCCGACGCGATTTCCGCAGCACGTCCCGGTGCCCGCCGTGAAAACCTGGAGAACTACATCAAGCGTCTCACCAAACTGGAGGAGATCGCCGGTGAGTTCAACGGAGTCGAAAAGACCTACGCCGTACAGGCCGGACGCGAGATCCGCATCATGGTGAAACCCGAAGTCGTAAGTGACGACCAGATGGTCATCATCGCTCACGAAATCGTAAAGAAGATCGAAGACGAGATGGAATATCCCGGACAGATCAAAGTTCACATGATTCGCGAAAGTCGAGCCATCGACTATGCAAAGTAACCCAGCTTGACATAGAGCTAATTCGAAATCCCTGCCGCTTGGCTTTATATAGAACTTCCGTCGACAGCAAAAGCAAAAACGGCAAGTCACACATTCAAATAAAGCAAGCGCACAACGTGCGGCAAAAAGGACCCGGTTTCGGGTCCTTTTCTTTGTTTGCTTGCAATCCGGCAATACAGTTACGCTTCTGCCGGCACCTTCTCAGTTTTGCGCTCGCGGACCACTAGAAGCAGCAGCTCCGCGAGGGCGATTCCGGCCACGCAGTCCACAACGACATGCTGTTTCACTAGAACCGTGGAGGCAACCACAAGAAGAGTGAAAACAAGGGAGACATACCGGTACCAGGAGGGCACCTTTTCCGCGGCGAGGGCGGCACGGAAACATAACCAACTCTGGAGACAATGGATGGAGGGAAGCAAATTGTTCGGCTCGTCCAGCGAATAGATCAGATTGGTGAGCCAGTTGAAGAAACCACCGCCGGTGATCGTTCCCAGGACCATGGTGGTCGGATAAATAACGAACACCAGAAAGCAGATGACCCTGCTGATTCCTTCGGCTGTAATGAACCGGCGGAACAGGCTGCGCCGCTCGTGGGCGATCATGATATAGTTCAGCGCCCACTGGAAATATGCCAGTACGTAGATCACGATGAAGGCCGGTATGAAGGGAATGGCGTTGTCCAACGATGTGGTCAGGTTATGAGGCTCCGATATGGCGGGAAGCACCCGCGGGAGGAAAAAGGCCATAATGTTGGCAAACACCACCAGCATTATCGGCCAGAATGTTCCTCTGGGAAACAGTCGGTAAAAACCGTTTTTCAATCTGCTCACAAATATCCTCCTGTTCTCCACGCCCGATACGCTCCACGTCGGCCGGGAACAGTACTACAACAAAGAAAGCGTACCGTCATTATAGCATGACAGGACGATTCAGTCAAGCACCAACCACCTCATACGGAGATATCTGTCTGGATACGCACACAGACCATCCAAAGCGTCACGCAAAACCAGATGTGATAAAAACGATAAAATAGGCAAATCATCCCGCAAGGCTTGAAAAGAAATCTTCACTATGTTAGAATGAAGCCGGGTTCATTCCTGCTCTATGGCGCTCCGTGATGCGCCACGGATACGGAATGGAACCCGCATTGGAAAACCGTCGAGAAAGGAATCACCGAGATGAAGAAACTTATCGCACTCGTCCTCACCGTAATAATACTCCTCTCCGTTCTCGCCGGATGTGGGAAGACGACCACCGAAACCTCCGGTCCCGAAACAGATTCGCCAGAGACGGAAATGCCGGATGACACACCGAATACAATCTATGTCGCTCCGGAAGGGAACGACGCCGCAGTCGGCTCGATTGACGCGCCGCTTGCTACGCTCGACGGCGCCAGACTGAAAGTACGCTCTCTTCTGCCCGAGACAAAGGAACCGATCACCGTTTATTTTCGCGGTGGCGATTACTATATGACCTGCAGCGTCGTCTTTGATGAGAAAGACGCCGGAAACGTCACTTACAAAGCCTTCGAAAATGAAGCTGTCCGCTTCATCGGCGGCGTGAAGATCGATCCCTCGAAGATCGCACCGGCTGACGACCCCTTCAAAGCCCGGCTGACCGATGAAGGCGCGAAAGCATCTCTTCTTATGGCTGACCTCTCCAGTTATGTCGACACCTACCCGGAGATCTACACCTACGGCCGTGAGGCGAACGACGCGTTCTACCCGGTGGAATTATACCTTGGAGAGGACCCCGTCATCCCGGCTCGCTGGCCCAACCATGAGGGCCGCGAAGGAAACAACTATGTCTCCCCGGACATAACCAGGGAACGGATCCGCCATGAGGATGACTCCGTCACGCTCTATTACGGCGATGAGATAGCCGATCGAATCGCCGGCTGGTCCGACGAGTCCATACTAAGCGCTTATCTTTATGGCACGCTCCAGTACTCCTGGATCACCGACATCGTTGGCGTCGTCGGGTTCGACCGGGATGATCGTTCCATACAGGTCACGAGAGGGACCAATCAGTTCTATAAAGCCACCGGGACAGGCGACCGGATCGCCTTTCTGAATATACCGGAAGAAATAGACGTCCCCGGCGAGTCCTATATCGACCGTGAAACCAGAATCGCCTATTTTCTCCCGACGGCTGATTTTGACCCGGACAACGTCTATCTTTCCACGCTTACTGGCAACATGATCACTCTCGAAAACGCCTCGTTTCTCACGTTCTCCGGCCTGGAATTCGTATATACCCGCGGCACGCCTGTTGGCGCTTCTGGAGGTAGCGACCTGACCTTCGAAAACTGTCGCTTTGCCCACACCTCTGCTAGGGCGGCCGACTTTGTCTGGACCGACCGCGTCCGGCTGGACGGGTGCGAGATTGCTGATACCGCCAACGGAGCCCTGCTTCTGTTCGGCGGAGATCGTAACACGCTGACTTCTTCCGGATCCGTCATCGAAAACTGCGTCATCCATGACTTTAACCGTAGCGGTCTGACTTACGACCCGGATGTGGAAAAGATCATTCCCCTCTATACTGCAACTGCATACACCCCGGCCATCTATGCGGCAGCCGTCGGCCTAGCGATCCGCCACAATCTCTTCTACGGCGCTGTTCATCAGGTGATTGCCGTCGAATCCAACGACGTCCTGATCGAATACAACGAAATTCACGACGCTGTACTGGAATGTTCCGATATGGGCGCCATCTACTTCGGCCGCAACCCAACGCTCCTCGGAACCGTTATCCGGTATAATTATTTCCACGATATCGGCAATCAGTATGCCGGTGCCGGTCAGTTCGGGATCTACATCGATGACGGTTCGATGGGCGCGGAGATCATCGGCAATCTATTCAGTTCGATACACGACGCAGCCGTGATGCATCACGGAGCACAGTTCAGCCTTGTCTCAAACAATGTCTTTGTCGATACGCCTCGCGGTTTTCGCTTTGTGGAATGGGCCGGAACCGCAGGAATCAAGCAGGGTGACTGGGTGCTCTTCCTCTATAATGCAGGACAGCATGGCATCGACGCAGTACAGAAAATGCAAAGCGTTGACTTTGATTCTGACGCCTGGCGCACCCACTACAGCGGCACGCGTTGGGAAAAACTCTATGATTTCGTCGACTCCGAACGGATCGCTGAATATACGGCGCTCTCCGAAGACGAACTGACACGGAAGTGCCGTGCAATCGCGCCATGGAAAACGAACGAAGCGTCCGGCAACCTCTTCGTAGCCGTAAACGAGCCGCACGCCGGTGACCAGGTCGACTGGCACGACAATTTCGAATCGGCAGACCTATCTCTGTTCGTCAACGCAACGAACGACAACTACACGCTCACTGAGGCTGGCCTCGCGCTGATCCGCGAATCCTGTCCAGATTTCGATCCGCTGCCGTTCAGCGAGATCGGTCCAAGATAATTGAATCAGACACGACAGTCAAAGTGAAAGGACGTACCGACCATGAAAAAAACACTCGCTCTCATCCTCGCAGCTCTGATGCTTCTCTCCGCCCTTGCTGGATGCGAGAAGACGCCTGAAGAGACTTCCGTCTCCGGGACGGATGTGCCGGAGACAGAAACGCCAGCCACTGCGCCAAATTCAATCTATGTCGCTCCGGATGGGGACGACACCGCGGACGGCACGATCGACGCGCCACTCGCCACGCTCGACGGAGCCAGACTCAAGGTCCGTTCCATTCTGCCCGAAGCGAAGGAGCCGATCACGGTCTGTTTCCGCGGCGGTGACTACTATATCGAAAAAAGCGTCACCTTCGATGAATCCGACTCCGGTACCGAAACCGCGCCTGTGACCTACCGTGCCTATGAAGGCGAAACGGTCCGTCTCCTCGGTGCGAAGAAGGTCGATCCTTCGAAGATCACGCCTGCAGACGACGCCTTTAAAGCCAGGCTGAACGATGAGAACGCGAAAGCCGCCCTTATGATGGCAGACGTTTCGGATTATGTCGACGTCTATCCCGAGATATGGACAGCCAAGCATCCGGAAGACGATTCGTATAATCCAGTTATTCTTTACCTCGGCGAAGACAGGCTCACACTTTCCCGCTGGCCGAACTACGTGGACGATCGTGCTGCTGACAATTACGTACACTTTTCGGATGCCACGCACGTCTGGCACGAAGAGGATGACACTAACGACTGTTTCTACGAGGATGACATTGCGGAACGCGTCACCACCTGGTCTGATGAATCCGTCGGCAACATGACTGTATACGGTTGCTTTACGTGGTCCTGGCTCCTTGAGCGCTACGCCTGCCTCTCCGTGAACCGGGACGAGCGTTACTTCCACCTGACAGGCGGTGTCAACTCCGTTGGTCACTGGGCTGAAACGGAAGGAGGGATGATCGCCTTCGAAAACCTGCCTGAAGAAATCGACGTTCCTCTCGAGTCATACGCTGATACGGCCAAGAGAATCGTCTATTTCCTCCCGACGGAAGATTACGACCCGTGCGACGTGTACATCGCGACGCTCACCGAACCTATGCTGACGCTGAACGGGACCGATCACGTCACGTTCGATGGCCTCTCCTTCCTTTATTCCAGAAAGGACATCGTCTACTCGAACGGCTCAACCGGCGTCGCCTTCCGGAACTGCTCGATGGCGCACACGTCCGCCCGGGCCGGCTATTTCGACGAATCCAAAAACCTCTCCATCGACGGCTGTGCGATCTATGACATGGATTACGGTGCGCTCGTTGTCATCGGCGGCAACCGGGACACGCTTGAATCCTCCGGTTTCGTACTCGAGAACAGCGAGATCCATCATTGCAACCAGAACGGTCTGACCTGGGACCAGCAGTTGGAAGAGGACTTCTACTACAGCGGCGGCTTCATCTACTGCCCGACGCTCGCGATCTTTGCGGTCGGCGCCGTGATCCGTCATAACGAGCTCCATCATTCGATTCATCAGTTCATCCAGCCGGAATCGAACGATATCCTGATCGAATACAACGAATTCCACGACTGCCTGACCGAATGCTCCGACATGGGCGTCATCTACTACTGGAACAACCCGACGCTCCTCGGACTGACCGTACGGTATAACTACTTCCATGATATCGGCAACATGTACGGCGGTGTTGGGACCTGCTGTGTCTATTCGGACTGCGGCTCGATGGGCGCCGATGTGTACGGCAACCTGTTTGTACGGGCGGCAGGCGTCCGTCAGGACTACGACCGCGACACGCACCCCCGTTTCTGCATCATGCTCTGCCAGTACGGTCACACCCACAACAACATCTTCGTCGACATACCCGCCGTTTTCCGTTACGGGGAATACTACTACAGCGGCGGTACGCGGCGGATGTGCGCCTGGGTCGGCTATCTCCACGGGAGAGGCCTGGACTTCAACCACAACGGTGTACAGAATCCGCTGGGACGCTTCGAGGAAGTGGCATATGAATCGGAAGCGTGGCATGCCGCCTACGACGGCACCATCTGGGGCAACATCTATACCTGCTATACGAAGGAACTCTACGAGGAATTGAAGGATCTCGACGACGAAACGTTCAAGCGGAAGGTGTTCTCCTTCGCGCCTTTTCAGTGCAACGAAGTGGATGAGAACGTCACGGTCGGCGTCTCCTGGCTGGTCAACGAACCGGACAAATACCGGAAGGCCCTGAACATCCACGACAATCTGGAGGATGCGGACTACTCGATCTTTGTCGACGCCGCGAACGATGATTACAATCTGACAGAGGAAGGACTCGCGCTCGTAATGGAGTCCTGCCCGGACTTCGAGCCGCTGCCTCTCGATCAGATCGGCCCTCAGAAATGATCTCTTATGCCAAAAGCCCGGCTCCGGCCGGGCTTTTTTCGTTTTTCTCTTGCATTCGACTACAAAATACGTTATGATTAAAAAAACGAGACCCTCTTGGGAAAGGAAGAACAGCCATGAAGAAACTGCTCGCTCTGCTCCTTGCCTCGCTGATGCTCCTCTCCGTTCTCGCCGGATGCGAAAAGTCGCCGGAAGAGACCGCCTCTCCCGAAACGGACGCGCCGGAGACCGAAGCGCCCGCTGCGCCGAATTCGATCTATGTCGCGCCGGACGGGGACGACGCCGCGGCCGGCACCATCGACGCGCCCCTCGCCACCCTCGACGGCGCCAGACTCAAAGTCCGCTCTCTCCTGCCCGAAGCGAAGGAGCCGGTCACGGTCTACTTCCGCGGCGGCGACTACTATATGGAAAAAGGCGTCGTTTTTGATGAAGAAGACTCCGGAACGGAGGCCGCCCCCGTCACCTATAAAGCGTATGAAGGCGAAACGGTCCGTTTCCTCGGCGCGAAGAAGGTCGATCCCTCAAAGATCGCGCCGGCCGACGACACGTTCAAGGACAGACTGAACGACGAGAACGCGAAAACCTCCCTCCTCATGGCGGATGTCTCCGACTACGTCGACGTCTATCCCGAGATCTGGACGGTCAAGAATCCCGGCGACGATTCGTACAATCCGGTGATCGTCTACCTCGGAGAAGACCGGCTGACGCTTTCCCGCTGGCCCAATTATGTGGACGACCGAGCCACAGACAACTATGTCTACTTTTCCGGGAAGACACACGTCTGGTATGAAGAGGACGACACGAATGACTGCTTCTACGGCGATGACATTGCCGCTCGCGTCGCCACCTGGTCCGACGAGTCGATCGGAAACATGACCGTATATGGCTGCTTCACCTGGACATGGCTTCTTGAACGCTACGCCTGTCTCTCCGTGAACCGGGAAGAACAGTACTTCCACTTTACGGGCGGGGTCACTTCCGTTGAACGCTGGGCAGGCAGAGCAGCGGGCGGGAAGGTCGCCTTTGAGAACCTGCCGGAAGAAATCGATGTTCCGCTCGAATCCTACGCGGATACTGCGGCAAGAGTCGTCTATTTCCTTCCGACTGAGGATTATGACCCGGACGACGTATTCGTCGCGACGCTCACGGAACCGATGCTGACGCTGAACGGGACCGATTTCATCACGTTCGACAACCTTTCCTTCCTCTACACGAGGAAAAATATCGTGTACTCTGACGGTTCCGAGGGCCTCACCTTCTCGGACTGCGTGATGGCCCACACCTCCGCACGCGCCGGATACTTCGAAAACTCGAAAGATCTTCATGTGGACGGCTGTGAGATCTACGATCTGTCTCAAGGCGGTCTCGTCGTTTTCGGCGGCGACCGCAACACGCTCACCTCCTCCGGCTTCGTGTTCGAGAACTGCGAGATCCATCACTTCAATCAGGACGGTATGTCGCACGGCTTCGACCTCGATCCTTATCTTTGGACCTCAGGCTTCTCATGCAACCCCGCTCTCGCCCTTTACGCCGTCGGCGCCGTGGTACGTCACAACGTCTTTCACCACTCCATCCATCAGGTCATCTCCCCGACCTCGAACAACATCCTGATCGAATACAACGAGTTTTACGACTGCCTGACCGAGTGCTCCGACATGGGCGCTATCTACTACGCGAACAATCCGACGCTGCTCGGCCTGACCGTGCGGTATAACTATTTCCATGACATGGGGAACGTATATGACGGCGTCGGCACCTGCTGTGTCTACTCCGACGAGGGTTCCGTAGGTGCCGAAATTTACGGCAACCTCTTCGTCCGCGCCGCCGGCGTGCCTCAGGAGACCGACCGTCCCGAGTATCCCCGTTTCTGCATTCTGCTCGGCCAGTTCGGCCATACACATAACAACATCTTCGTCGATGTGCCTGCCGTCCACCGCTATGGCGACTGGTCCGACGGCACCGGACGCCGGCAGTCCCGCTATATCCTGTACCTGTACAGCAGAGGCAGCAAGGCTGGAAACAATGCGAAACCGCGATTCTATGATATCGATTTCGAGTCCGACATTTGGCACGCCGCCTACGACGGAACGATCTGGGGCAGGCTCTACGAGTGCTTCTCCTATGAGCTGGCGGACCAATTCGCTGAACTGGACGACGACGCCGCCTGGAGAAAGGCCGCCTCCATGGCGCCGTATCAGACGAACGAAACGGACCACAACCTTCTCGTGAACGTGCGAGACATCGTCAACGAGCCGGACAACTATCGCTTGAGCCTCAAACTTCATGACAATCTCGAGGACGGCGATCCCTCCCTCTTCGTCGATTATGAAAACGGTGACTACAATCTCACCGAAGCGGGTCTCGCCCTCGTGCGCGAGTCCTGCCCGGGCTTTGAGCCGCTCCCGCTTGATCAGATCGGTCCCCGAGAATAAACGCTGCTTCGTTAATGAGGCCCCGGTTTCCGTTTTTGGAAACCGGGGCCTTTTGTCACATCATTGCTATCCGGTCGTCAGACCGCAGAGAGGATATGCGCATTCCGGAGGAGAGGGTCTGTTATCCGGTCGTTCACGGAATACGCGTGTTTTTCAAGATCGCCGCATATCGCTTCCGTCAGGCTCTCCGCCTGCAGGACGTCGATGAGTTTGGAAGCGGTCTCTTCGACCGCCATCTGCTTGGTTTCCGCCAGATCCGGGGTGTTCTCAGTAGTCAAAAGGAACTCAAATGTCTCGGCGAAAGGCGAGAAATGCTCCAACAGTCCAAGCGCGCGGTATGCCCATTTGTAATATGGCATATACCGCCTCTCCAGCAGAAACATGGCGTGTATGGCAGCTTCCGTAAAGCGGAAAAGCGCCGTCTGGGCGGCCGCAGATTCTCCGTGACCGAGGCATCGACCGTAGTTATACTGACCCGCCTGCGCCGCAAGAAGAAGCGAACCTGCCAGTTTCTTCAGGCGCACATCATCCGGATAGACGGCAAGCGATGCGCGAGTCGAAGTCACGAGATCGTCGGGATCCGAAAAGATCCGCCCATTCACCGCTTCGGCCAGCGCATACTCCGGAATCCGGAGCCATTCTTCCGTGCTCAGGATCCCGTCCGGTGTACCGGTCTTTTCCATCAGAAAGTCGGAGAAGCGGATCACACCGCGCCGGTTTCCTCCCACCGGAGCGAGCAGGTTCCGGCGAAGTCCCTTGAATTCCTTCGGCAGAGAGGCATACGCCCGTTCCAGCTGAAAGGCCGTCCTGCGGTCGACCGTGTCTTCATTCGGCAGAAACAGACAGAACCCGGGCTCGAAATCATGATCCTCCGATAACTCGTCGTCGAAGCCGAAACACTCCGACCCGCTGCCGGTCAGTCCAACCGCGATTTTTTTCAAAGAAGGGAACTTCTCAGCCAGCATCGGAGCTCCGTATAACCGGTAGTACTCTTCCGACAGTTCAAGTCCTTTCATAGATTCGGCGGCTCCTTTCAGCCAGTTCATCGGCATACGCCTCATTGCCTGTATCCCGATAGGCCGGAGCACATTTCTCACACACGAAAGCGTAGTACCCCTCCGTCACGTCGGGACGGTCCTCCGAAAAACGCCATCCGTCAAGCAGTTTTCTCGCTTCTTCCATCTCCCGGAGGACTTTTTCCCCCGAAGCGCCGGAAGCCGCCAGACAATCTGCCAGATTCAGATGGGAGATCGCCGCATCCAGCACGTCGCCCTTCCCTGTGGTGATCCCGATAGCATCCGAAAAAACGGCGGCAGCCTCATCCAACTGCCCGACATCCACGAGCGCCAGCGCCATATTATTGTAAAGCGCCGCGAAAAGGCTGTCGTCCGGCTGAAGCGTCTGCTGATAAACCGCCTCTGCTTCACGAAACAGTTCGATCGCGCGGTCGCTCTGGCCGAACGCCTTGTATACCGTCGCGGCGTTGACCATGGCCGTGGCGCCCGGCGCGGTCTGATCCTTCCCCATTTTTCTGGAAAGGGCCAGCGTCCGTTCCGCGTACGCCATGGCCGCTTCCCCATCGCCCAGCTTTCGTTTCAGGCCCATCAGCTCGTTGCAGACGGCAAACATGCCGCCTTCGTCTCCGGCGGCTTCCGCCTCCCCGAGCCAATAGACCAGATGGCGCTCGGCGCCGGCATAGTCCCGGCGGGACAGATCGTCATCCAGTTTGGCATAGACCCGTTTCATCGGAATCGGTGTCACCTGCCCCGGCTGCGTCATGCACAGGGGGCAGCGGGGCTCCGTATAGTCTTCCATAAATATCGTTTCTCCCGATTCTCAGCGTTGCTGAAATATCAACATCGGCCGGGAGCTTGCCCGCCCCCGGCCGGTCTGTTTTTTAGTGGATCACGAACGCTTCCGGCAGGCGCCAGGATTCGTTGGCGTGATAGAACGTGACGCTGTCCATCAGATATTCCCCGTCATAGTACATGCAGGAAGAGGAGCCGCCGTCCAGATTGGCCGCGTTGACGGCACCGTATTCCAGCATGACATTGATCAGGTCGGATGCGGTAGCGCCGAGATGGCCGGATTTCGCGCGACCATCCGTGACGAACATCAGGACCGCGCCGTCCGCCCGCTGTCCGATACAGGTACGCGGGTTCTGGCCGCTTCCCTTGCCGCTCATCTCACGGGCCTGGCCGTTGATGACCAGCTGGACGAAATGGTTGTTGGCATCGGAGTTTTCTTCCTGGAACGTGACGGCGTCGCGGATCTTTTTATCCGCGATCAGCTTTTCCACGTCCGTCTTGCTCATTCCCTCCATGTTGATGATCTGCAGGATATTGTCCTCTGTGAAACCGATCAGTACCAGTCCCGGGAACTGCTGCGGTTCGTTCATCTGGATCTCCCCTTTACAGACCACTACCCCGTAGGCGGAGCCGCCGGAGTTGTTGTAGGAGTTGTAGAGACCGCCGTTGATGCCGCCGATCGCTCCGTCCATTTTCACCAGTTCGTCGAGATTGACGCCGTACTCCCGCCAGGGGTAAATAGTCGCCACGCTCACTCTCGAGGGATCCTTGACGATGATCATCGTGCCGTAATAGGACGTGCCGGAAATCCCGATGATCTGAATCTCCTCTTCTTCTTTCTCCGGTGCCTTCCCGCCCACGTCCAGAGAACCGGTGTGAGCAACCTTGATCATGGAATCGTCCACTTCTTCGTCGAAGGACTCCATGGAATTGCTGTCCACGATCGCCTGGATCTCATCCGGTGACAGGAACCAGGACACGAGAAACTTGAACTGGCCCGTTTCGAGAAACGTCGTGACGAATGTCTGCCGCGCTGAGGGGGACGTGTCCGAACAGATCATTTTCAGAGACAGAAAGACGGTTCCGGCTAAAATCAGGATCACGGTCAGAAGCATGAGCAGGAACCCGCCGATCAGTCTCCAGATGATCTGACCGTTGGTCAGTTTTTTCTTTTTACGCCCTCCGTTGGAACGGCGGACACCGTTCGGAGCGGAGCGGCGGATCTGATTCTGATTCTGTGTCATTCCAGGATCTCCTTCATCTGTACCATCTTCCATTCGTTGTTATAGCGGATGAAAGTCACGCGGGTATTCATGCTGTCTGCCAGGGGATTCACACCGGAGATCAGCATGTTCTTGTCGAACCGCACGTCGACCGTGAAGCAGTTGTCCGCCACACGCCTGTAATTGGTCACGGATTCACCGGTAAAGGCCGGCGACGCCAGCGTGTGGATGCTGATAAAGGTGATGTCGATACTGTTGATCCAGTTCCACGCCTGATTGTACAGAGAGGAACCTTCGATCAGATACGGGGTGATGTTATAAATCCCATAGTAAACGCCGTCCAGGTCCGTGGACATGAAGAGGCTCCAGGTCTCCACGGCTTTCAGTACGTCGATCTCCGAGGCAATGTCGTCGGGAACGGACTGTCCGGAACCGCGCTTGGTCAAATCGACCTTCCCTTCGGAAACGTCGACCACTTCTACGCTCCCGTCCTGATGCAGGACACCGATCTCGGCGTCGTCACGGAGAACCGCGATCCGGTAGGTGACCAGCTGCGGGATCCGTGCCAGATAGTCGCCGAGTTCTTCGAAATCGGGATCCGGGCGGGTGATCCGGCTCTTGGCTCCCGTAACGGCACGTCCGTCCACCGTCGCTGCGTCCGTTTCGTTCACGATCAGTTCGCAGACCGTCAGCGGAATGCTGCCGTCGCCGGTGTACGGGACTGTCCCGCCGAACTGGTCGCTGATGATGACGGTCGGTTCATCCACCGTAAAGATCCGGTAGGATATCATGCCGTCCGCTTCTTCGCCCGTAATCTCTTCTCCGTTCACCGTCACGGTGAGCGTGTCGGGAAGCGTCAGCAGGTACTTGTAGAAGACGGCGCGGATGCGGGTCCCGCTCTTCTTGAGCGGCAGTTCCGTTCCGTCCGGCGCGGTGATCTTCACCTCCGGCACCAGGCACAGATCGCGAACCGTATAGCGGCGCACGCCTTCCTGCTCCACCTCTCCGAGCGATTCGTCCAGGTGGATGCCGTTCACCGTCACATCAAAACCGTCCGGTGCGTCGATCTGATACGTCAGGGGGCGCACCGTGATGGCCGCGTCCTTCACTTCCCAGTCCTGGAAATTGAAGATGAGCAGTTTCGTTTCCTGTTCTCCCACGGCGGACAGCGTCACCTCCGCCACCTGGAGTCCGTCTTCGGTCCGCACCTCGAACACCTTCGAGGTCTCGGTCTGAGCGCCGGCTCTAGGAACAATCTTCAGCTCTCCCTTGGTGAGCGCCTCGGCGTACAGCGTCTTCAGATCGGTCGATTCATACTCGCTGTCCGTCACGGCGGGGAACTCGTAGTAGTTCCAGAGCATCCCCTTCTTCGCTTCGCTCCGCATCTTGTCCACGACTTCCTCCACCCGGCGCTCCGGCTGGCAGGCTTCATACCGGACAAGAAGGGATCTCACGTAAAACAGCGCGATGATGGCAAGAATGATCGCGATGCCGATCACGATCAGGTAAAAGCGCGTGGCCGGCGCCAGTCTTTTCTTCTTTCTCTTCTTCGCTTGATTCGTCATTCTGCCTGTTCCTTCTTTTCGTTTTCGGCGGCGGCCGCTTTCTTCGCCCTGTAGTCCTTATACGCCTTTTCAGCCCGGTTCACGACCAGATAGGCGATCCAGGCAAACAGCAGGCCGAGAAGAACGCCGGCGAGGACGTCGGAGGGATAGTGTACATACAAATAGAGTCTGGAGAGTGCAATCAGGATAGCGATGACCAGTGCAGGCCACCCGAGCATCTTCCGGTGAGTCATCATCAATACGCCCGCCGCCTCGAAGGATGCCAGCGAGTGTCCGGAAGGAAACGAGTAGTCGGAAAGCACCGGAACAAGAAGCTGGCTCTTCATGGCTTCGTTGAAGTCATACGGCCGGATCCGGGCTACGAGGTTCTTGATCAGTCCGTTTCCAAGGGCCAGGCCCAGCGTCAGAGCGATCCCCATCATGATACCGGCCTTGCGCGTTTTCTTGAAAAACAGCAGCACGACGGCCACGAGGATCCAGAACCACCCTTTTTCAGCCAGATGCGTGATGACCGGGAGCACGGTGTCGAGGAAACCGCACCGCAGATTCTGAAACGCGTCGAGGATGGTAATCTCAAAGGCATTCAAAGCATTCATGATCGTGTCTCCTTTCGGTGATCGGCAAATACGTGATTATGTTCACAAGCGAAGTCATGGGCAAAGAAACAGGCGCCTACGAAAAGCCGCACGGCAAGCAGGACCAGATGGGGCACGGCCGGCCAGATGGCCGCCAGCCCCGCGGAAAGCATTCCCGCGATCAACAGATGCGGCAGCGCCAGTTTTACATACCGCGGCAGCGTTCCCGGACCGCATCGGCCCCTGAAGACCGCATAACGGTTGTAAACATAATTGAAACCGGCTGAAACGATCCGGGCCGCCACGGCGGCCAGCGCGACCTCCACCAAGACCGGAAGACTGATCAGCCACTCCAGAAGGAAGTAGAACAGCACCTCATCGATCAGCGTGGCAATAAGGGAACCGACGGCAAAACGGATCGGCATTTTGTAGATTCGGAGACTGTCCCGGAGCGGATGAAAGTGAGAGGAAACATTCTCTTCTAGGTAGACCGTCTGGATGGTCCGCTCCTCATAGGGCCAGCCGTCCCGCACCATGCGAAAAAGCATTTCCGTTTCAAATTCGTAACGGTCCCCCGGAACATCCAGGAGCTCACGGAGGATCGACGGTGGAAAGGCTCTGAGACCGGTCTGCGTGTCGCTGAGCTTCTTCCTGAAGAAGAAGCGGAAAACGCCGCTTGTGAACCAGTTGCCGAACCGGCTTCTGCCAGGGACGCCCGGCGCCGTGAAATCCCGGCAGCCGATGACCATCTTCCCATGTTCGATCAGGTCTCCCGCGCATGCCGCGATGTCGGAAGCGAGATGCTGGCCGTCCGCGTCGGCCGTTACTACCCCGGCTCCATCCGGGCGCTTCTCCAGGTAATACGCAAACGCGGTCTTCAACGCGGCCCCTTTCCCCCGGTTCACGGGATGCCGCAGTAGCGTCACGCCCTCCATCGTTTCCACGGCTTCAAAGACCGGAGCGGAAGTCTGATCCGATCCGTCGTCCACGACGATCAGATCACGAAATCCGGCCGCCTTCACGCTTTCAAGCGTTTTAAGCAGTTTTTCATCCGGTTCATAAGCCGGAATGACCACTGTTACGGGCGAAAGATCCATTTCACTCTCCTATCCGTGCTCTTTCGTCAACACGTGCCAGAACGGCACACCTCTCCATTATCACTTACAGTATAGCGTATCCGGCGAGAAAAATCCACCGTTTTCTTCAACATCTTCCCCTGTTTGGCTCTTTTTTTGCCGTTTTCGGTCATACGGAAAAAGCCCGTTCCTTTCCGTGAGAAAAAGGAGCGGACATTCCGGTCGGTCATGACAGGCTATTTTGCGTTGTCCCAGAGGGTTTCCACCTTGTCCAGCGATTTGTAGAAGTCCTTCAACGCATAGGTGGCAGGCCGTTCATTCTGCTTGTACCAGGAGGCGAAAGCGGTGTCTCCTGCCGAGACCACCATGCTGCCCATGGTATAGAACAGCTGCCTGAAACCGTTCGTGAAGCCGAAATAGTTGCCGCCGGCCTCATAGGTGATGGTATCGAACAGAAGCTGCAGCATCCGGCGCATGTCCGGATCCCGGGCCAGTTTCCCGTCCAGATACACGTCGAAATAGGCGGGGCGCACCGTGTTGGCGCTGTCCCAGGCCATATACTCGATCACGGCGCCGACCATCTGACGGTCCGTTACCGAGGAGGGCACGCCGACCAGACAGCCGAAGTCCAGTGAGAGATATTCCTTCTGCTCTTCGTCATATTTGGGATACGGAACCAGGCCGAGATCGACGTCCATCCCCCGGTACTGGTTCCCGTTCGATATGGCGTCGAGAGAGAACAGGATATGTCCTTCCTCAAAGACGTTTTTTCCGGACTCCTGGTCGTACCAGATCGTCCCCTTACGCGAAACGGCGCGGTACAGCTTTTCGATGATGGACTGCATCCGTTCCGTATTGGCGATGATGACGAGCCGCCCGTCCTCGTTGCGTTCGGTGAGATACTGGCCGCTGGCAGTCATGATGCTGGTATACCGTGAGAGTTCCTCCGCGGTGATGCCACACTGGTCCCCTTCCCGGATCTGGCCGTCGCCGTCAAGATCCTTCGTGGCCTTGAGCGCCATATCCACGAAACGGTCGAGCGTCCAGGTCCCCTCTTCGACCATCTCGTACGGATCCGGCAGATTATAGTCCGTCACGATATCCCGGTTGAAGAAGACACCGTAGGGATTCGGAATCTCGAAATCCGAAACGCCATAGAACGTATATTCTCCCAGCCGGAGCTCCTCCGTGGCACGCTGGTTCCACCATTCCGCATCCAGGTCCACATAGGGCAGTTTCTCATACGGCATCAGGCAGTTTTCCGTCACCAGGGCACTGACGCCCGCGATGCAGTGACTGATCACCATGGAATACACGTCGTCACCCGCCATGACCAGTTTCGAGAGAAGCGGCTGGATCGCCTTGATATCATCCTCGCGGGCATCGTCGAAGAAGGTCACGTTCAGATAACTTTCCGTGTCGGTCATCCGCTTGAAGACGGCGTCGTTCAGCGTATCACCGGTCAGCTCCTCCACGAAATACTCCGGCAGAAAACCGCTGTGGAGCACGCCGAACGTTGCGCCGTTGAAATCAAGTTCCGGAACCTGATGGGACGGCCGGGCATCGTCCGGTTCCGTACCGGATTCGCCGTCCGGTTCCATCCTTGCCGGTCCGTCGGCGTCCCCCGTCTTCCCGCAGGAGGCAAAACAGACGAGGAGCAGCAGGAGCGCAAGAAGCAGAGACAGCATTCGTTTCTTTCTCATGTTTCCGGTTTCCTCCAGGATCATTCGATCACTGTTTTTTTGATGCCAGTTTGGCCTGAGCCCGTGGCGGAATCGGCTTTTCGGAAATCTCGCCGGCCCGGTCCAAGGCGATCCTGGTAAGGAGCGGCCCGACCAGCTCATATACCAGCACGGCGAACAGCGCCACATTTCGGACGATGAGTCCGGACGCCCCGAGGCTCATCGCGGTCAGAGACATTCCGAGCGAAACGCCCGCCTGAGGCAGAAGCGTGATCCCGAGATATTTCTGTATGGCCGGCTCGCATTTCATCATCCGGGCGGAAACCGCGGCCCCTTCCATCTTGCCGAACGAGCGGCAGATGATGTAGACGACCCCGACCAGGATGATGACCCAGTCCTTGAAAACCGAGAATTCCAGCCCCGCACCGCTGATCACGAAGAACAGGACCATGATAGGGCCGGTCCAGCGATCCATGCGGTCCATCAGCTCGGCGGAAAAACTGCAGAGATTGCAGAACATCGTGCCCATCATCATGCAGACGAGTAGCGAGGAGAAGCCGACCGTTACCGGGCCGATCTCGAATTTCAGCATCGAGAGCGCCACGGCGAGAAAAACGTAGGTGACGGAAATACTCATTCTCTTCGAACGGCTGTGGAAAAACTGTTCCGTCAGATGGAAGATATATCCGATCAGCGCACCGAGCCCCAGCGAGGCAATCACCTCGATGAGGGGGTTCATGAGAACGGAAAAGATATCGACGGTCCCGTGCTCCATGGCCTTGGCGATACCGAAGGATATGGCGAATACCACGAGACCCACCACGTCGTCCAGCGCCACGACCGGAAGAAGCATCCTGGTCAGGGGGCCGTCCGCCTTATACTGCTTTACCACCATCAGGGTAGCAGCCGGCGCCGTGGCAGTGGCGATGGACCCGAGCGTGATCGCACAGGAAAGCGGAAGCTTGTCCGGCGCGAAATAGTGGAATGCGATCAGCGCCGCGTCGACCACGAGAGTAGCTACGACCGCCTGAAAAACGGCAACGACGATGGCCTGCCGTCCGGTCTTCTTCAGGTCGGACAGCCGGAACTCGTTTCCCATGGCGAAGGCAATAAAGCCGAGCGCCGTCTCGGAGATGATGGAGAACCTGGAAACGTCCTCCGATGAGATAAACCCGATGCCGGCAATCCCGAGACGCCCGAGGCAGTAGGGACCGATGAGGATCCCCGCCACCAGATAGGCGGTGACCGCCGGAAGATTCCAGATCTTTGTCAGCCGGGAGAGCATCAGCCCTGCCAGCATGGCAATGGAAAGAGCAAGCAGGATTTCCATAAATGATTGCGCCTTCTTTGGGATGGGGCGGCGCAGACTCAGTCTGCGCCCCCCGTGGATTTCAGCATTTTATCCGCAGCCGCTACCTTGATGCAGCTGCAGAGGATCTCGACCGCCTGTTTCAGTTCCTCCGGTTCGGGGAAGGTCGGGGCGATCCGCAGATTGCTGTCGTGCGGATCACGTCCGTAGGGATAGGTGGCTCCCGCCTTCGTCAGCGTCACGCCGGCGGAACGGGCCAGCTGATAGACCCTGCGGGCACACCCGTCCGGAACGTAGAGACTGATGAAATAGCCGCCTCTCGGATTCGTCCAGCGGGCAATTCCGAAACCGTCCAGATTCTTCTCGAACGCGCGTTCCACCGTTTCGAATTTCGGCCGGATGATCGCGGCATGACGGCGCATGTGTTCCCGGATCCCGTCCGCGTCCCGGAAGAACTTCACATGACGCATCTGATTGATCTTGTCGTAGCCGATGGTCTGCGTCGCGATGATGGGGCGGATCTGCTCCAGATTCTTTTCGCTGGCCGCCATGATGGCAAGGCCGGAACCCGGGAAGGTAATCTTCGACGTGGAGGCGAAATAGAAGATATTGTCCTCCGTGCCGTATTCCTTGGCCCGCTCAAAGATATCCGCCAGCCGGACCTCCTCGTCATACAGTTCATGAACGGCATATGCGTTGTCCCAGAAAATCCGGAAGTCCGTAGCCGCCGGCTTCATGGCGGCGATGGCATCCACCACTTCGTCGGAATAGGTAATCCCTTCGGGATTCGAGAATTTCGGCACACACCACATGCCCTTGACGGACGGGTCGGAACAGGCGATGTCGTAGACTGCGTCCATGTCGGGGCCGTCTTCATTCAGTTTGACCGGAATCATCTCGATTCCCATGTTCCGGCAGATGGTGAAATGCCGGTCGTAGCCCGGCGCCGGGCAGATGAATTTGATCCGGCCCTGACGGCACCACGGCTCCTGTCCCCCTGCCACGCCGAACAGCATGGCGCGCACCAGCGTGTCATACATCGCATTCAGCGAGGAGTTGCCCAGAACAAGGATCCTCTCCGGCGGGATCCCAAGCAGATCGGAGAAGAGCAGCTTCGTCTCCGGCAGACCGTCCAGAATCCCGTAGTTGCGGCAGTCGAGTCCGTTGGCGCTGAAACAGTCGCCACGGTCACTGACGATGGACAGGAGCCCGGAAGACAGGTCCAGCTGCGCCTGATTCGGCTTCCCGCGCGTCAGATCGAGCGTCAGTCCCATTTCGGACCAGTGCTCCAGTTTCGTTTGCTCCGCCGCAAGGATCGCTTCCAGTTCCTCCCGGCTCATTTCATCGAATTTCTTTCGCATCTCGCTCATGATGCCACCTCGGTTTCAAATCGATTTTTATCCTATTATTTCTCAAAATGTCGCAAGTTATGAAAGGGCCGTCATTTCAGGAGGCCGTTCAGGATCTTTTCCTCTGCTTCCTCCGCGGTCAGGCCCAGTGTCATCAGTTTCGTGATCTGGTCTCCCGCGATCTTGCCGATCGCCGCCTCGTGGATCAGTCTCGCGTCCACGGAGTTGGCGCAGATCTCCGGAACGGAACGGATCTTTGCCTCGTCCATGATAATGGAATCGCACTGGACGTGTCCGAAACACTCCGTGTTGCCTACCATTTTCGGGTAGAAGAGCTGGGTGGAGGACCCCTTCGCTACGGATCGGGAATTGATCCTCGCCCGCGCGCCTTTTCCGTTCATGACCACCGTGGTGTCGCTCACCACGTTCTGACGCCCGTCCGACATGATCCGCTCGTTCATTACCGCCTCGCAGGCCTCCCCCGCTGTGATGACCGTTTTCCGGTTGGTGGAGTCGATCCCGCCGATCTGGATGCTTTCGATCTCGACGACGGACCCTTCCGCCATATTGACGGTCATCTCGGGGTTCATGACCCGTTCGCCGGAACCGCCGCCTTCTCCGTAATGCTTTTCCACATAACGGACACGGGAGTGCTTCCCGATCTCCAGATGATGGACGCCGTCATGAGCGGACGCCGCGTCGCCGGCATTATGGATACCGCAGCCGGCCACGATCAGAACGTCGCAGTCGTCGCCGATCAGAAAGTCGTTGTATACCGTTTCAGTGAGCCCGGTCTCCGTGATGATCACCGGGATATGAACGCTTTTGTTCTTTGTGCCGGGCTTTACATAGATGTTGATGCCCGGCTTGTCTGCCTTCGTCTCGATCGTGATCTCGTCGGTATTTTGGCGGCCGGCCGGTTTGCCGTTCTCCCGGATGTTGTAGGCTCCGGGAGGCGTGCCGTGCAGATCGGCGATCTTCTCGAGCAGGTTCGTTCTTACGTCTTTATCCATCGTCCGCCTCCGCGCTCACGCTTCCAGACATTTCCGGTCTGCCACGGCATCGATGGAGGGAAGCACTCCCTCCGCTGATCCGCGCATGGTCAGGCGTCCGTCGGAAATGAGCAGCACTTCGTCCGCCTGGTTGATGATCCGCTCCTGATGGGCTATGATGATCAGGGTGGCGTCCGATGACTCATGGATCTCCCGGAACGTCTTGGTCAGCCGGTGAAAGCTCCACAGGTCGATCCCCGCTTCCGGTTCGTCGAAGATCATCACCTTCGCGCCTTTTGCCAGCACCGTGGCGATCTCGATCCGCTTGACCTCGCCGCCGGACAGAGAAGCGTCGACCTCCCGGTCCAGATACTCCTCGGCGCACAGGCCGACCTTCGTCAGGAAATAGCAGCCTTCTTCCCTCTTGATGCGGCGGCCGGCAGCGACGGAAAGCAGATCCCGCACCGTGAGGCCTTTGAACCGGGGCGGCGTCTGGAACCCGTAGGAGATCCCGGCAGCCGACCGTTCCGTCACGCCGAGCCGGGTGATATCCATGCCATCCAGCACGATCTTTCCCGTTTCGGGAACGTCGATGCCCATGATGACTTTGGCAAGGGTGGTCTTTCCTCCCCCGTTCGGGCCGGTGATCACCACATACCGGCCGGAGGAGATTTCCAGAGAGATATGATCAAGGATGGTATGCGGTTCGCCGCCGTCTCTGGCGGGAACGCGATACGTTACGTCTGTCAGGCGAAGCATGCTGGTCCTTTCTGCCCGGAACGACCCGGGAAAAAATAATTCGACAGATACTATTATAGGATATTTTATCTGCAATTACAAGGGAAAGCCCTCGATTTTTGCATTTTCGCACCGGTTCGGGTATAATGAGAAAAAAGGAAAGGAGATGCTCCATGAGCCAGCGGGACGACAATCCGTATCCCTATTCCGATACCAACAAGCGCTATATGACCTACGACTGGTACATGAAGGCGCGGTTCGGCGGCAAAACGGCGAAACTGCCTCTCGACATCTCCTGCACCTGTCCCAATCTAGACGGAACGAAGGGTTCCGGCGGTTGCATCTACTGTAAGAACGGAGGCGCTTCCCCCTCCTTCGGGGCGGGCGCTCCGCTTCCTCTCGCAGTCCAGCTGGAACAGGGACGCGCGGCAGCCTGCCGCAAATGGTCGCCAACCGGCTTCATCCCGTATTTTCAGGCTCATTCCTGCACCTATGGAGATCCGGACCGTCTGCGCTCCCTCTACCTGGAAGCCATTTCCTTCCCGGGGTGCCGCATGATCGACATCGCCACCCGTCCGGACTGTCTCGGCGACGGGATCTTGTCCGTCCTGGAGGAGATGGCGGATTCTGTACCGGTGATGCTGGAACTCGGTCTTCAGACCTCCCGGGACGACACCGCGCGGCTGATCAACCGCTGTCTGACGAACGGGGAGTTCCTCGACGGGTACGGGCTGCTCCGCATGATGGCGGAACGGGTGAACGCCCGGCATCCCGCCATATCCGTCCGGGGGCTTCCCATGAAACGGTTCCTCATCGGGATTCACCTGATCAACGGGCTTCCGGGAGAAGGCCGAAACGACATGGTGGAAAGCGCCCGTTTCGCTGCCGCTCTCCATCCCGATCTGATCAAGCTCCACGTCCTGCATGTACTGCGGGGAACGCCGCTCGAAGAGCGGTACGCCGCAGGAGAGATCCGGCCACTGTCACTCGAAGAGCATGTCTCTCTTGCGGCCGACCAGCTCGAGATCCTCCCGCCCGACACGATCGTCGGGCGGATCTCCGGAGACGGAACTGCCGCGGATCTTCTGGCGCCGCTCTGGTGCCGGCGGAAACGGGAAACAGAAAACGCCCTGGACCGGACGTTGTTTCATAGAAACAGCTATCAGGGGCGGCTATACAGGCCGCCGTCCGCCGGAAAATGAGCTTCCCCCGCATCTTGTAATCTGAAAACCCGTATGATATAATGGAAAAAAAGGAGGGTTAATTATGGGATTCCTGTCAAAGCTTCTCGGCGGTGACCAGTCAGCCGAAAAAGCAGCGAAAGATCTTCTGAACGGTCTTTTCGGAAACGCGTCCTCTCAGTCTGCGCAGCAGGCCGCATCCTCTCAGGCTCAGGCTCCGGCCCGCGCCGCTTCCCCAGCCGCCGAATCCGGCGATTCCTGGGGCCCTGAATGCCCGGCGGAGGAAAACCAGTTCCGCTATGTCGGCCCCTATTTCGGTTATTTCGAGAAAATCTTCTCCGAAGAGCTTCCCACCTTCCGGTTCGAGAAGGAACAGGTAAAAGGCAGCCAGCGTCTCGTCTATACCTTCTACGACGGTGCGTCAAAGCGGCTGGTGGTCGAGTTGATGTCCGATTCCTGTTCTCCCCGCAAACTCCGCGATCTCTGCGCCAGAGAAGGCATCCCGTACCTGCGTTTCTACTACGACCATCCGGGCTGGTGGAACACACGCTCGTACGTGGCCAGACGCCTTCATCAGGCGGTATCGGTCTGATCCCAACACGAAAAAAAGCAGAAAGAGAACGCTTTGCGCCTGCGGCGGACCCGGCGCGGATTCCCACAACGCTTCGCAGGCAGCTTTTCCGCGTACGGTCTCGTATATTCCATAATTAATGGAATTTAACGTCTTCTCTTTCTGCTTTTTTATTCTTTCTCGGGATGGATTATCATGTCTCTTCTTGATCTGCTTGACCGTCGTTCCGTCTGGGAACGTTTCTATGAATACAAGCGCTCGCTGGCTCTGCCGAAGCGGTTCACGGAGGAGCTCCGCGTCTTCATCGATGAGGAGCGCTACCGTCCGGTATGCGATGCGATCAAATCCGGCGCGCCCTTTCCCCTGCCGAAAAAGTCCGTCATCAGCAAAATGGGCTCGTCCAAAAAGAGAGTGGTCTACACCTATCCGGATCCGGAGAACACCGTACTGAAACTCCTGACGCATCTTCTTCTGCGGCGGTACGACGACCTCTTTTCGGACGGTCTCTATTCCTTCCGTCCGGGTAAGACCGCCAAGGATGCGGTGCGCGACCTGCTGAAAACCGGATCCCTGCCAGAGCTTTTTTCCTACAAGGTCGATATCCACGACTATTTCAACTCCGTGCCGGTGGAACTTCTTCTTCCCATGCTTCGGGACGCGCTCGCGGATGATGGCCCGCTGTGCGCCTTTCTTTCCTCCCTTCTGACTGAGCCCCGCGTTCTTGACCGGGGCATACCGGTATTTGAACGAAAGGGGATTATGGCGGGGACGCCGCTCTCCTCTTTCTATGCCAATCTGTTCCTTTCCGACCTCGACCGGCACTTTTCCGGCGTGATCTACGCCCGCTATTCCGACGACATCATTCTGTTCGGCGAATCGGAAGAGACCGTCGGGATGCACGCGGCTTTTCTCCGGTCCTTCCTGTCCGACCGGCAGCTGGAAGTCAATCCAAGGAAAGAGGAACATTCCGCTCCCGGAGACGGGTTCACGTTTCTCGGGTTCTGGTGTCAGAGCGGCGTCGTGGACATCGCGCCCGCCACCGTCAGAAAACTGAAACAGAAGATGCGCCGCAAGCGGGATGCCCTTCAGCGTTGGAGCAGGCGAAACGAAACGGGCGGAGAAAAAGCGGCGCGCGCTTTCATCAGAGTATTCAACCGGAAACTGCTTGAGAGCCCCCGGGACAACGAGCTTTCCTGGAGCAGTTGGTTTTTCCCGGTCATCAACACGGCGGACAGTCTCCGCTCGATCGACGCCTATGCGCAGGACTGCATCCGTTATCTGGTCAGCGGGACGCATACGAAAGCGCGGTACAACGTCCGGTATGAGGATCTGAAAACGCTCGGTTACCGTTCCCTGGTCAATGCCTATTATGCACATGAGGAACGGCAACGTGGCGAAAATAACACGGACAAAACAAAAGAACGGGATTCGTGATCAATCACACCCGTTCTTGTTTTATTTCGTTTCGAGCCTCACTGGATCAGGTAAGAAACCAGTACAAGCAGCACGAAAATGATCGCAACGACCGTCGTGGCGATGGACAGTTTCTTGTCCATGGTGCTGGCCTTGGACTTACCGAAGAAGGTCTCCGCAGCGCCCGCAATGGTGCCGGAAAGGTTGTGGCTCTTGCCCGACTGCATCAGCACGGCGACGATCAGGAATACGGCGAATACGATCAGAATAATGCCGATTGCAAGTTCCATCAGCTATGCCTCCGTTCTATTGAGATAATCCGGAATACTCCGTGAAAAGATTCAGCTCGTCTATTGTATCACAGATGATTTGGTTTTGCAAGCCCCAAATCATCTTTTTTTTCACAAAAATCGCGGGCTTTCAGAGCGTATTTTGATCAGAACGCCTGCAGATAGGCAAGGATCTTCTGGGCAAGGATCTCATGGCCGGCATCGTTCGGATGCAGTCCGTCCGGAACATAGGCTTCCCGGATCGCCTCGTCCTTCGGGTCAAGGCCGCTCTCGTTCCAAAGGTCCAGAACCGGAAGGTGATAGTAATCCGCCACCTTTCGAATGATCTCCACATGGTCGATCAACTGGACCCCCTTGTGACGGTACAGTTCGTCTGCCCGGTGGAGCGGCGTCATGATGATCACGGGTTTGTCCTGGAAGCGTTCCATCAGCCGGTTCATCAGATAGTGGCAGGCGCCCCAGAACGTACCGGGATCCCGGTCTTCCGGCGATCCGATCGGGGCGTCTCCGTGACCGTAATCGTTGGTCCCGCCGAAAACCATGACGATGTCCGAATACTGATCCAGTTCTTCGCAGCGCATGCAGAAGTCGAGATCGAACCGGTCGTACAGGTCGATCTTCTGCTGCCGGGCGATCCGTGTCCCGCCGATCCCGTAGTTGATGGACGCGCGGAATCCGCCTCTCTCGCCCACTTTATAGACAAAGGTAGCTTCTTCACAGCTGGTGCCGTGTCCTTCCGTGATGCTGTCTCCCAGAAAAGCGATCTTTTTACCTTTGATTTCCATTTTGTTTTCCTTTCTGCTGATAAAGATCCGTTGAAATCAGTCGCCCGCGAGGCCTTCCACGACCCCGAGGATCAAGATGCCCGAGATGACCATGACCACTGCCGCGTACTGTTTCCAGGTCAGCTTCTCGCGCAGGAAGATCCGGGCGAGAATGGCGGAACAGACACAGTAGGAAGCCACGAGCGGAGCGGCAATTACCGCATTTCCGGACATCGCGTATACATAGGCAAACTGCCCGCCCGTTTCAAAAACGGCTGCAGCCGTCCGATCTCCCTGAGAGCGCACGAAGAGTTTTTCTTTTTTGATAACGCAGACGTAGACAAAGAGAACCATCGCTGCGATGAGGAACGTCAGTTCGTAGGAGATATTGGCCACGTCTTCGATCGTCTCTTCCGTCACGCCCCGAAGCGGCGTGGTTGTGATATCGTCCAGATACAGGCCGTCGAGGAACGTGCCGAGGGAATCGATGACGCAGTAGAGGATCGGCATGAGAAAGGCCACGAAGCCGATCCTGTACTTCTTTTCCTCCTCCCGCACCGGAAGTCTTTCCTTCTGTTTCTCAAAAACGCCCAGCAGGACCACGCCGACGGAGATCAGTCCGACCGCGGTGAGAGAAAGCGCGCCCGGCATTTCCCGGAGCACAAGGATCAGAAGGATGCAGGTCACGGCACCCGAAGCGTTCTGGATCGGCGAAGAGACCGACAGTTCCAGATAGCGGAGCCCGAAATAACCCACCGTCATGGAAAGGATATACATGGCTGATACAGGCAGGTAGACCAGAAGGTTCATGGGATCGTACGCGATCCCCTTCACGATCAGGGTCACGATGGCTGTCAGGCCCATCACGACGCCCACCGTGATCGAAGTCTTCAAATGACTGAAACGTTCTTCCCGAACGGCACCCCTTTTATAGAAAAGATCCGCCGTTCCCCAGGCGAAGAAAGTGATCAGCGCGAATACCAGCCACATAACTGCTCTCCTTCTTCCTTCCAATCAGTTCCAGTAGTGCAGAACGTCCACAAACTCGTGGCGTACCGTCGAGACACCGGCGTCTCCGATGTCGATCACCGTGCCGCCGTTCAGCCATTTGTACCAGTAACAGCCTTCGCCCAGTTTCAGAGAGAAGATAAGACGCACCCCGCGCCAGGTGATCATCGTGTTGTTCACATGGTCGTGACCCGCGATCATGTATTTCGTATGGCCGAGTTCCACCATGGCGTCCATCATCCCCTCGTCCGCGCCGTAACTGGAAATGCCCTCGCGGCGAACGCCTTCGGAATCCTCAAAGCCCGGATTCCACCATTTCGGATTTCCGGAATCCTGCGGGTCGACTTCCATAGGATCGAATTCGCTCCGGAAAGCGGCCGCCCAGGCGTCACGGTACGCGTAGATCGGGATATGCAGTATGATCGTGCTCTCCTTGAACCCTTCGGCCTTTAGTTGCGCGACGATCTCCCGGTACCATTCGATCTGGTTCGGCCAGAGACGGCCCCATTCGTCCGTGACGGTCCCGTCCTCGTGCTCCAGTTTGTCGCTGTCGTGGGAGTCCATCATGATGATCGCCTCCACGGGACGGCCTTCTTCCACGATCTTGATGACGTAGTTGCCGCATCCCATCGCCGGATCGCCTTTTTCGAAAAGGCAGTGCGGATGTTCAAGAAACATATCCGCCAGCTCATTCACATATTCGGCGCCGCACTGGTTGTCATGGTTGCCGAAGACCGGCGCCCACGGGATCCCGAACGACTCTATATAGTCGACAAACTTCACATATCCTTCCGTATCCGGCGCGTGGTTCAGATCTCCGCTGATCGTGATCAGGTCCGGCTTCACCCGTTCCAGAAGTGCGGTCACGGTCTCGACCAGGATCTTGTACGCCCGCTCGTCTTCGTTCCAGAAATGGGAATCGAGCTGCGGATCGGAGAGGTTCAGGACACGGAAGTCCTGTCCAGGCTTTTTCTCCAGTGTGAACATATTCTACCCCCAAAAAAGATTCTCAATCATTACATCACATTATATCATGACCGTTCCCGGCACACAAGGGCCGCCGGCCACTTTTCATCCGTTCCTGCCCGGCACGGAAAACGTTTCCGTCGATCCGTCCGGATGCCGGAGCGTGTAGACTGCCGTGAAGTCGAACGGATTCCTGAAGGTCCGCCCGTCCGTCAACTCGCCTCCCATGGAATAATGCATGTTGCTGGCGACGATCTGATCCGTATCGTCCGGGGCGATCTTCACGATTTCCGCAGCGTGCGGCCGGAGCGTGCCGAGGCTGACCGTTTCACCCGGCCTGTGCCCGGCGGACCACTTCCCGGCAAAGAAGGTCGCGACAAGAAGAGAATCCTTTCCGTCGACATCCGGTACGGTAATCTCGAACGGCGCCTCTTCGTCCGACCAGTTCAGCGCGCAAAGCGTGACCCAGCGTCCCGGAAGCGTGACGAGGAACCGGGAGATATACCGCTCGCCGGAAAACAATCCCAACGGCTTCACATGGGTATCGAGGATCGGATACAGGTGTCGCAGCAGGAGCAGCCGGTCCCGATCGATCAGCGACAGTCTTTCGGAAGAAGAGACCATGCCGCCGGAAAAATACTGATTGGCGCAAAACAGTTCCGCCTCGTCGTCGGTCAGCGTTCCGGCGCTCAGATAGGGATGCTTGCCGCCGACCGGGTCACGTCGCACCATCAGAGCATCGGCGTCGTTGTGCCACCATCCGTTCATGTAATACCGGTAGGAGTTCTGTTTTACTGTAATCGGCAGCTTCGGCCGTCCGCTCCACTCCTCCAACCACGCGCTCCGCACGTCGGAACCAGTGCGCTGCGCGTCGCAAATCCCGATCAGCGGATCGTACAGACCGCCGCAGATCAGGAGATACCCGTCTTCCCCGATCGCCTCCCGGATGATCCGCATGGCGCGGACATATGCTTCGACGACGGAAACAGACTCGTCATACCGCGGCGCGTCCGGATACATGATCGCGCAGCGGGTAAAGTCCAGCTTGTGATACCGGTACCCCCAGGCGCGGAGCGTTTTGAACAGATCCCGGATCCAGTCCAGAACGGCCGGGTTGGTCAGATCCAGAACGGCGAAATCCTCCATGACCCGGAAGCGGATCAGTTCTCCGTCCCGGTCCCGTAGCAGCCAGTCCGGATGCTCCGCAGCCGTCCGGCTCTCAAAATCCACCGTGAAAGGACAGGTCCAGATGCCCGGGATCAGACCGGCATCGTGTATACGGGCGGCGGTCTCCGCCATTCCGGCGGGGAACTTCCCGTTCGCCTGCCAGTCGCCGTATCGTCCGCTCCAGCCGTCGTCGATCTGAAAGACATTGAACGGCAGTCCCTGTCTGACGATCTCCGTCAGATTCTCCTCCACGTCCGTTTCATCCACCAGATCTCCGTAATAGTACCAGGTGGAATAGACGAACGGTTTTTCCTTCCAGACGTCCCGCCTTTTCCGGCCGAGCACGGCGGCGTAATCGTCGACCAGCAGATAGGGATCCGTCGACGCGGCAACGGCGGTCCACTCGGTCTTCGCGGTCTGTCCGGGCATCAGCGTAATCCTGAATTCACAGCCGGCCGTCACCCGGACGACCGATCCGCTTTCCAGTTTCGTCCGGATCTCCGTCAGAGACCCGCCCGCCGAGCGGAAGGAGAATGCCAGCGATTCCTCCGGCGCTGCGATCACCAGGATCCCGTCGGCCTCCAGTTCGGCCGCCGCCTCGCTCTCTCCGATGTCGCCCTGTTCACTTACTTCGTTGAACGCGTCCGCATAGGCGTCGTCCCGGACGGACGGTCTGAAAGAGCCCGGCAGATCGTTTTTGTGCCGGCATTCCCGCAAGATCTTCCATTCGTTCCGCCGGTTTTCCCCGATGGATATGCGGTCCGTCACCACCGGATAGGCAAAATCCAGCCGGACGGGCCGAGCTGACCGGTTCGTCAGGGCAAGGCGTACCGCCATCCCCCGCTCGTCCCGGCTCTCCTGTTCCACTGAGAGAACGCCGTCGGATTCGCAAATCCTTTTTCCTTCATATTCGACCTCCCAGTGGAAGGCCACGGCACTGTGTTGTGTCTGATAGATCATTTGTCTCTCCCGGCTTTTGCCGTATGTCTTTCCGTTTTTTTCCCTTCCGTTCAGAACAGGCGGTAACGGCCCGGTGCGGTCTCGCGCCAGTTTCCGGTCACCGTCACGTCGGCTCCGCCGGGCCTCAGATCGCAGGTCAGTGTCCCGGTCGGTACCAGGCCCGGCAGCGGGATGCGGATCTTCGCCCATTCAAGTCCATACAGACAGGGGGAGATCGTGAATTCACGGTCGCTGATCAGTTCAAAGCCCAGAAGTCTCACAGGAAGCTGGTAGACCGGTGTCGCACCCCAGCCGTGGCTCGAGTCGCCGTAGAATTCTCCCCAGCCTTCCTTCATTCCCATCTTCGTCTCGCTGATCGCCTGTTCCCACTGACGCAACAGACGAAGCCCGTGTTTGTCAAACAGACCGGTCTTCCAGACCATTTCCATGACATAGTGCATGAAATACGGCTGGAGCATCAGGACGGTTTCTCCGTCCAGCGTTTCTCCGGTCACGATCCTCTCTGCCAGTTCACGTGCCTCTTTCCCCTCTGACAGGCCGTACAGGACGGCCAGGGTGTTGGCATGACGGGTGTGATAGTTCTTTTCCGCGTTCCGCGGAAGCCACCTGTTCTCCTCGTAGTCGAGTTCGTCTCTTGTGAACCCGTCCCGGAAGGCACGGACGGCTGGATCGTAGAAGGCCCGGCGGAAAGCCGATTTGTGGTCCGCCGCCGCTCTCTCAAAAGCGTCCGCCTCGCTTTCTCTTCCGACGGAACGGCAGAGCCCGGACGCGTTCTGAAGCGCGTCCTGATAAAAGGCGTTCAATGCCGTCTGCCCCAGAGCCGCCGGCGGGTGATGCATGTTATATCCGTCCAACTGTCCCCATTCCAGGAACATATAGTTCGGCGGCGTCTCAATCACGCCGTGAGGTCCGATCATGCCTGCGAACCGATTGAGCAGGACGTCCAGCGCAGACATGCAGGCCTGAACGAACGCCAGGTCCCCCGTATAATCGGCGTAATCCTTCAGCATCCTGATCCAGAGCAGACTGTACGTGGTGTGGAACATATAACCGCCCGTCATGAGGAGATAATCGGCGGTCCGCTTCAGATCCAGTCTGGTCAGGCGCATGTCCCCGAAAGTCGTTCTTGTCAAAAGTGATTCGATGGCATAGTCGCCGGTACATCCGAGCGCCTCCTGATGCTTCGGACTGTCCAGATGACAGGTCTGGCGGCACATCTCGAGCGTGAACTTTCCCACCCGGTAGATCTCATTCAACAGGTCGTCCGAGCATGTGAAGCGGCCTTCGAAGTCCGGGTCCACCGGATAGTGGACATAGGAAAGAGTCAGTGACACGTCGGTTCCGGCAGGGTAGGTCAGACAGGCTTCCCCGACGCTCCAGATCCGAAGCGAGCGGACCGTCGTCTCGCTGTCCACGGTCGTGACAGTCTCGCAATAGGTCCCAAATCCCTCTCTTTCCCGGACCGCCAGTTCGACTTTCACCGGGTCAGGGCCGCTTTTCCTGACTGTCAGGACCGTATAGGCCGAATAGATTCGGTCGAAAAAGACGCAGTGCCTGATCTGCCCATCTTTCTCCTCTTTTTCCTCCCGGATCGGAAAGACCTGTTCTTCCGTCACCATGGGAATCTCGGGAATCTCGAGTCTCCAGGGGATCTCCTCCCCGGACAGAACGGCCGGGATCTCCCATTCTCCCGCTGGTCTGGTGAAATCCCGTTCCGAAACGCCCGGTGCGTCCAGCCGGACCCGGACTCGCCAGCTCTCGTCTGACAGGACCGGGACACCGTCTATGTCGCCGGCGAAGAAAAAGCCTCCGCGACCGCAGGAGTAGTCCGTCATTACGGTACAGGGGATATGCACCTCGACCCGGATGACGATCTCGTCCTCTTCCAGGTCGACCTGATATCGGTTGACATACTGTTTCGGCATCGGGAGGGTATTGCCCCAGTCTCCTCCCGCCGCGACGGGGCCCGTACCGATGTACCGCCCGTTCACCGTGAGCCGGAACTTGGTATCCGCGAAAATCGCGTCTACCGTCAGCCGGTGCGCTTTTCCTGCACAGGGCAGACTGACCGTTTTTGTAAACTCCGCCAGCGTGAACAGATCGTCCTCTTTCAGTTGGAATTCCGTGCAGGGCGTCTTGATCCTGTCCGGGTGACGGACCGGATCTAGCCAGAGCCAGCGTGCTTGTGACGGGATTTTATAGGCTGCCATGGATGATCCTCCGTTTCCTTTTCGACGGTTCTATCATATTCCTTTCGACCTTCAGGCGGAAGGCCGCGACGCTGTTTTGCTCCTTATAGATTATATGTTATATGTTTTCCCAGTTATGCGTGAATCTTCCGTTTCCTTCCCTTATTCATGACCGGCGGAACCTGCCCGGTGCGATCTCGCGCCAATTCCCGGTTACCGTCACGTCGGCTCCGTCCGGTCCCAGATCGCAGGTCAGCGTCCCGGTCGGAGTCAGGCCCGGTAGCGGGATACGGATCTTTGCCCATTCCAACCCGAACAGACGGGGTGAGATCGTAAACTCACGTTCGTTCACCAGTTCAAAACCCAAAAGTCGCATGGGGAGCTGATACGTGGGTGTCGCACCCCACGAATGGCTTGAGTCGCCGATGAATTCTCCCCATCCTTCCTTCATGCCCATCTTCGTTTCGCCGATCGCACGTTTCCACTGCCGCAAAAGCCGGAGCCCGTGCGTCTCGAACAGACCGGTCTTCCAGACCATTTCCATGACGTAGTGCATGAAATACGGCTGAAGATCCAGAACCGAATACCCATCCAGTGTCTCCGCTGTTACGATTCTCTCCGCCAGTTCCCTGGCTTCCTCCCCTTCCGAGAGGCCGTACAGGACTGCCAGCGTGTTGGCCTGACGGGTATGATAGTTCTTCTCGGCGTTGCGAGGAAGCCATTCGCTCTCTTCGTTATCCAGTTCTTCTCGGACAAAACCGTCCCGGAATGCCTGAGCGGCAGGGTCAAAGAAAGCCCGGCGGAATGCGATCTTCTGCGCGTCCGCCTGCTCATCGATCCTCTCAGCCTCTTCTGTCCGCCCTATGGCCCGGAAAAGTGCCGCGGCAGCCCTGAGCGCCCCCTGATAAAAAGCGTTCAGTACCGTCTGACCCAAAGCTGCCGGCGGGTGGTGCGTGCTGTATCCGTCCAGTTCGCCAAACTCCACGAACATATAACTTGGCGGCGTCTCGATCACGCCGCGGGTTCCGACCGTCTTTTCAAAGTGTCTGAAAAGGATCTTCATCGCCTCCATGCACTCGGAAACGATCGACACGTCGCCGGTGTAGTCGACGTAGTCCTTCATCATCATGACCCAGACAAAACTATAGGTGGTATGGAACATGTACCCGTCCGTCATGGTGATATAATCGGCGGTCCGTTTCAGGTCCAGTCTGGCCAGTCGCATATCGCCGAACGTCGCCCTCGTCATGAGCGACTCGATCGCGTAGTCGCCGGTGCAGCCGAGCGCTTCCTGGTGCTTGGGACTGTCCAGATGGCAGGTCTGCCGGCACATTTCGAGCGTGAATTTCCCGACCCGGTAGGTCTCACTCAGCAATTCATCGGAACACGCGAAATACCCTTCGAATTCCGGATCGACCGGATAATGAACATAGGAAAGACTGAGCGACACGTCGACTCCGGCCGGGCAGGTGATGATGGCCTCCCCGATGCTCCAGAACCTGAAGGTCCGCACGGCGGTCACAGGCTCCACGGCCGTGACGGTCTCGTACCCGAGGAGTTTGGTTCCGTCTCTTTCCCGGATAGCGACCTTTACCCTTTTCGGCTCCATTCCGCTCTTCCTGATGGTCAGCATGATAAAGGCCGAGTAGATCCGGCCGAAAAACACCCTCTGTTCGATCTGTCCGTCGTCAGTTTTGTTTGTTTCTTCTCGGATCGGGCAAACGGTCTCTTCGGTCATCATGGGGATATCCGGAGTCCGGATATTCCAGACGATCTCCTCTCCTGAAAGAACATGGGGGGGTTCCCATTCCCCCGCCGGACGCGAAAAATCCCATTCCGAGACGCCCACTGCGTCCTGCCGGACCCGGACTCGCCAGGTCTCATCGGAAAGAACAGGCATACCGTCTACGTCACCCGCAAAAATAAAGCCGCCACGCCCGCAGGAATAATCCGTCATCACAGCGCCGGGGATATGGACTTGCACCACGATCTCAATCTCGTCTTCCTCCAGATCGATCCGGTATCTGTTCAGGTACTGGACCGGCATGGGACGAACGTTCGCCCAATCCCCGCCCGCCGCCACGGGACCGGTCCCCACGTATCGCCCGTTCACCGTGAGACGGAATTTGTTGTCGCCGAAAATCGCGTCCACCGTCAGCCTATGGGGTTTCCCGCTGTGGGACATCTTCACTGTTTTCCTAAATTCCGCCAGGGTAAAGCGGTCGTTTTCAGTTTTTGCAAACCACGTGCACGGAGCCTGGATCCTGTCCGGATGTCGTGCCGGATCGAGCCAGAGCCAGTGCGCCCCGGAGGGAATTTCATGGTCAGACATGTGTTGATCTCCTAATCACTTCGATGGCTCTATCATATCACATCCCCTGCCCGAACGCAAGCCGTTCCGGTAAAAACGGCCCCCTCTTCCTTGACAGAGACTAGTCCGTATGCTATACTGAACTCGAAAATCAGACGGCCGTTCCGAACGGAAAGGAGGCCTTTTCATGATCGATTTCAATGCCAAAAAAGGGTTCATCTGCGACATGGACGGTGTGATCTACCATGGCAACCAGATCCTCCCCGGCGTAGTGGATTTTATCAACTGGCTGAAAACAGAGCAGAAGGAATATCTGTTCCTGACCAATAACAGCGGCTGGACACCGCGCGAATTGTGTCTGAAGCTGACCCGCATGGGGTTGGATGTTCCCGAGGAGCATTTCTATACCAGCGCATTGGCAACCGCATCCTTTCTCCGTGATCAGGCTCCCGGATGCTCCGCCTACGTGATCGGCGAAGCGGGCCTTCTGAACGCCCTGTATGACGCAGGGATCACGATGAACGATGTCAACCCCGACTATGTAGTCGTCGGGGAGGCAAAAGCGTACTCTCTTGAAACGCTAACCAAAGCAACGAATCTCGTGATGAACGGCGCCAGGCTGATCGGCGCCAACTCCGACGTATCCGGCCCGATTGAGAACGGGATTGCACCGGCATGCCGGGCGCTCGTCGCTCCGATCGAGATGGCCACCGGGAAGGAAGCCTATTTCTGCGGGAAGCCGAATCCGCTGATGATGCGCTCCGGGCTGAAGCGGTTGGGCTGCCATTCCGCCGAAGCCGTCATGATCGGCGACCGGATGGATACGGACGTGATCTCCGGATTGGAATCCGGGATGTCCACCGTTCTAGTTCTCTGCGGCATTTCAACGGAAGAGACGCTATCCCACTACGCATATCGTCCCTCCGCCGTTCTGGAGAACGTGGGCGACATCGTCCGGATTGCGCGGGGGATCGAAGGATGAACAAAAAGAATGTGCTGATTATTGACGGTCAAGGCGGCGCGATGGGATCCGCACTGGTCCGGGCGATCCGCGCCAGGTTTCCGAATCTGTCACTGACCGCCGTTGGGACGAACGCCTCCGCCACCGCTGCCATGCTGAAAGCAGGCGCGACTGAAGCAGCCACGGGAGAGAACCCGGTCCTAGTTGCCTGCCGCAAGGCAGATGTGATCCTCGGCCCCGCCGGGATCGTGATCGCGGATGCGATGCTGGGTGAGGTCACCCCGGCCATGGCCCGCGCCGTAGGTCAGGCGAAAGCCAGACGCATCTTGATCCCCATGAACCGATGTGAAACGCTGATTGCCGGCGCTCGGTCTCTCGGCACGTCCGCTCTTCTTGCCGACGCAGTGGATTGCCTAGCCGAACTGATTGGAGAAACGGCTTCTTGACAGAGCAAACGACCTGTGTTATACTGAAACTGCCGTCCAGAAGGATGGTTCATGGGGCAGAAGCTCCGTCTTTCACATTCGAACGGATCCAGCGAAGAAATGATACCGGGAAGGTGTCGCGCTCCCAGAAGGGAGAACGCCTTTCCGGTTTTTTCATTAACTAACATCAAACCCCATAGGAGGTTCCACATGGAAAACACGAAAAAGAATCCCCAGGAGCGGCGCGAAGAACTGATCAGACTGATCTATGCTGCAGTCTGCCTCGCTCTCGCATTCCTGCTCCCGCTTCTCACCGGCAACAACCGTGCGCTCGGAACGCTCTTCTCCCTTATGCACATCCCGGTCTTCCTCTGTGGTTTTCTCTGCGGACCGGGCTGGGGTGCTGCGGTCGGTTTCTGCGCACCTCTTCTCCGTTTCGTGACGCTCGGTATGCCTCCCGTTCCTACCGCCATTTTCATGGCATTTGAACTGGCAGTCTACGGATTCTCAGCCGGTCTGTTCCGCCGAATCTTTCCTAAAAAGCCGATCTGGCTGTATGTCTCCCTCGTGATCTCCATGATCCTCGGCCGGATCGTGTACTGCGCCGCGTACGCCATCGTGACCGGAGAAGTCGTCGGCATCCAGGCCTTCTTCACGATGCTCGCTTCCCAGTTCGCCAACACCTGGGCGGGCATCCTGATCCATCTTGTCATCGTACCGCCCATCGTGATGGCCGTTGAAAAACTGCGTTCCAAGTGAGAAACGAACTGATCGCTCTCATCGAAGAGAAACTGACGGGAGGCCCTGTTCTTCTCGCTTTGGACGGCCGCTGTGCCTCGGGCAAGACGACCCTCGCGTCGGAACTTCAAGCCCGGTTCGGCTGTACCGTCTTTCATCTGGACGATTTCTTCCTGCGACCTGAACAGCGAACGCCGGAAAGGCTGCGGGAACCGGGCGGCAACCTGGACCGCGAGCGGTTCACGGATGAGATCCTCCGCCCGCTTCGTGCCGGCCGACCGGTCCTGCTGCGCCGGTATGACTGTTCGTCCGGAACGTTCTCCGTCTCGGTGTCAGTCGAGGCAACGCGACTCGTCGTGGCGGAGGGATCCTACGCCATGCATCCGGCTTTCGCCGAATGGACCGACCTGTCCGTTTTCCTCGACGTCTCGCCGGACGAGCAGCGCCGCCGGATCCTTCGCCGGAACGGAGAGGCCGCCGAGACCTTTTTCTCCCGGTGGATCCCTCTCGAGGAGGCGTACATCGCCGCCACCGACCCGATCTCCCGGTGTGATCTTTATATCAGAAACGACGCCGAAGTCCTCTGATCCTCCCCCAACCTCGTCCTTTCCGGACGGGGTTTTGCGTTTCTTGCAAATTGCCCTTTCCTTTGGTATAATGGAAAAAACATGAAAGGAGCCGGAGCCATGCCGCTTTATCTTTCCCGCCGTCCCGTATCAAAAACACACGCGGACGCCCTGATCCTTTTCGGCAGCGGTTTCGTTCCCTCCGATGGCAGACATGTCCTGCGGGCGGATCCGCCTGTTTCCGGCGATGTGCATTCGCTGGAAGCCTGTTATCTTCCCTGTCTCGAGGAGGCGCTCTCTTCCGGTTACGATTCCGTTGCCGCCCCGCTCTGCTTCGATCCGGATATCCCCCGGGACCGGATCCTGACGGATGCGGTCTGCCTGATCGGCGCCTTTCTCCGCATGAATCAGCGGGATCTGACCGTGACGCTCTGCGTGCCGGGACCTGTCCCGCCGGAGACGGACGATGCTCTTCTGCAGCTGATCGAGCAGCCGCCTGAACCATGTTTCGACACGTGCGAGTTCGACATTGCATACATGCCTTCCGCTGCCGGGTCAGCTCCGGCACCCAAGAAAGTTTCTTCCCTCGGTGTCGAACGCCGGCGAAAGGCCCCTGTTTCCGGGAAACGGGAATCCGTCGTGTGCGAAAATGCCATGGCGGCCCCTTCCTCCGATCTGGACAGCCTGATTCGGAACATGGACAAAGGTTTCGCTCCCACGCTGTTCCGCCTGATTGACGAAAAGGGACTCACGGACGTCGAATGCTACAAGAGAGCCAACGTGAGCCGCAAGACCTTTTCCAAGATCCGGTGCGACGTGGACTACCGCCCCTCCAGAGAAACCGCCCTCGCGTTCGCCATCGCGCTCCGGCTTACATTGAAGGAAACGGAAGAGTTTCTCCGGACCGCCGGCCTATCCCTGTCCCCGAGCCGGACAGCGGACGTGATTGTGAAGTATTATATCGAGCAGGGTTTCTACGATATCGACAGAATCAACGAGTCGCTCTTCCGGTACGATCAGCCCTGTCTCGGCGTTTGATCGGACTCTCATCCTGAAAAACCGCCTGTCCGGAAATGTCTCCCGACGGGAGACCACAAGGACAGGCGTTTCCTGTATGATAGGACCTGTAAGGACAAGATCCTTCCATCCTATCATTTTTCTTTTTGGAGGCAGAACATGAAAAACGATCTCACGGAACTGGTATTCATCCTGGACAAAAGCGGCTCCATGGCAGGTATGGAGCAGGACGCCATCGGAGGCTTCAACGCCATGATCGAAAAGCAGAAGAAGGAACCCGGAGCCGCGTTCGTGACCACCATCCTTTTCTCCAACGAGAGCGAAACGATCCATGACAGGCTTCCGCTGGACCAGATCCCGCTGATGACGGAAGCGGACTACACGGTCGGCGGATGCACCGCCCTCCTTGACACCATCGGAGGCGCCATCCAGCACATCTCCGACATCCACCGTTACGCCCGGGCGGAGGACGTTCCGGCACACACGCTCTTCATGATCACCACGGACGGACTGGAAAACGCCAGTCACACCTTCTCGTCGAAGAAAGTCAAGGATATGATCCGCAAACAGGAGAAGGCGGGGTGGGAATTCCTCTTCGTCGCGGCAAACATCGACGCCGTGGAAACGGCCGAAAAGATCGGGATCCGGCGGGAAAGGGCCGCCAACTACGATTTTTCCGCAACAGGGACGACGGCCCTGTTCGAATGCCTCTGCGATACGGTGAAAACCGTCCGGGCGGGACGCCGCGTGGAAGACAGCTGGGCGGAAAAACTCAAAAAATAGGGCCCGCTCTTGACAAACGGCGGTCGGTGGGGTATCATGGGTTCATCATTCCCCGACATGGAGGAAGTATGAAAAAAGAGATCTTTCGGACCATCAAGTACACCCTGATCGCCATGTCAGCCGGACTGATCCAGATGGGTTCCTTCGCCCTGCTCAACGAGATCCTTCATCTGGACTACTGGGTCAGTTATCTGATCGCGCTTGTCCTATCCGTTCTCTGGAACTTTACGCTGAACCGGCGCTACACCTTCAAGAGCGCTTCCAACGTCCCGAAGGCCATGTTCCTGGTCTTCCTGTATTATCTGGTCTTCACGCCGATCAGCACCTGGCTGGAGGACATCTTCGCCGATAAGCTCGGCTGGAACGAGTATCTGGTCACTTTCCTGAATATGTTCCTGAACTTCGTCACAGAATTCCTCTTCCAGCGGTTCGTGGTCTTCCGGAAAACGATCGATACCAACGAGTTGGCGCAGAAGGATAAAGAGTCCGAGATCGACGCCGAAGCCGAGGCAGCGGCCGAAATCGCGGCGGAGGCCGCAGCGGAAACCGTCTCCGAGGCCGAAGCCGCCATACCCGAAGAAACAACTAAACAAGAGTGATCCGCAAAGAAACAGACCGTGTTGCTCGGTTGTGAAGCCGCACGGTCTTCTTTCTATTCTGTTCCGGGTTCCTTTGCAGCCGGTTCAGGTTTCTTCGTTCTCCATTTTCCGCAGATCAGCATCGTCAGCGCATGGACGATCCAGGCGGCTATGAAGGACAAAGCGAAGACCGCCGCCGTATAGGCGAGCCCCCGCCACCAGTAGGCCTCCGGTCCGTACGCTTTCTTATCGATCACATAGATCTTCGAATCGAACAGATAGGAAAGCAGATACATCTCCAGCGTGACGGTGGAAACGATGGACGCCGCCCGTCTGAGCGGTTTCCATTCCGTCCTGAAGGAATTGAAGAACAGAAACAGACAGACAGCCAGCAGAACGGTCAGCAAATGATCATAGGAACAGCGGTATCCTTTGTAATAGTTCGCCGCTTCTGTTCTCGTCAGGATATTGGCGGCGCCGATCGCGAAGCACAGAAGAACGACGCCTGCCGCCGGGACCCAGCGGCTCCCCCGGTAAGGGTATGTCCGGAACCAGCATCCAATCAGGTAATATGTGATGTAGTACACGCCGGCAAAGTAGGCTGGAAAGATCCCGAGCGTGTATTCCCCGACCGTGATACCGTTCAGGGTGGCGGGAACGAACGTGATAAAGACCGCGATGAGGCAGAGGATCCCGTGGTTCCTTCTCGCGCGGGCCGGGTCGGATCCGAGCGCGTTCCATGCCATATTGATGAACGGCGCGATCAAGAAAAGGCCGATATACATCTCGATATACCAGCCGTAGTCGACCAGTTTGAAATCGAAGAAATTGGTGATCCAGAACATCACCGGTTGTTCCGTTTTCAGGACGAAGATCTTATAGACCAGAAAGATCACGTTGATGATCAGGTAGGAGCACAGGATCGGCACGATGGACCTGTAGCAACCTTTCCCGAACGGTTTCCCGCACTTCAGGTAGCCGGTCAGGATCAGGAACAGCGGAACGCAGCAGAGAAAAGCCGAGCGGGCGCAGACGGCGATCCAGGCCGGAATCGTATCGGCCGCCGTGTAGTAAAACCCGTTCCGCAGAAAAAAGTGGAGCCAGAGCAGAAGGCAGAATGCCCCTACCCGCACCACGTCCGGCCCGAACTGGCGTTCTCTCATAAGCACCTCCACCGGCTTCCTGCCGCTCCTGACGCTCAATTGTTTGACGGCCCCAGTATATCATCCGGTCTCTTCTTTGTCAAGGAAACCGACGCTCGCCCACCCGCCCTCTATCCTGTAAAACATCGTTGACATCCGGACGGACTGACGATATAATGAGACTGAAAATTCAAGTCACCTGAAAGGAGATTCTCCGTGAGCATCGCTGTCGTATACTACTCCCAGTCCGGTAATACTGACCGGATCGCCCGCCGTCTTGCGGATTCGCTCGGCGCGACCCTTCTCCGGCTGGAACCGGCAAAAGCCTATCCCGATTCCGGGTTCAAAAAATTCTTCTGGGGTGGCAAAAGCGCCGTCATGGGAGAATCGCCCGAACTCCTTCCGTACGAGTTCCCGCAAGGCGGATACGATCTTGTTGTGTTCGGTTCCCCGATCTGGGCCGGGACCTTCACCCCTCCTCTTCGCTCCTTCATCCGGGAAAACCGGGCGGCCCTCGAAGGGAAAACCTTCGCCGCCTTCTTCTGCTCCGGAGGCGGCAGTACCGCCAAGGGTTTCGAGAAACTGAAAAGCGAACTGGGAATCGAACGCTTTCGGGCGGAACTGAGTCTCAATGACCCCGCCGCTCTCGACTCGCCTGAGACGGATGAAAAGCTCTCTTCCTTCTGCTCTGAACTGGCATAAAACACGGGCGTGAACGGTTCGATGTTGACCGTTCACGCCCTATCTGTCTAATTCAGTCGTCTTAACGCTTCTAGAACAAGCCGTACCGTTTCCTCCATTCCGCCGTCCCCCTCGCGGACCGTCAGATCGGCGTACCTTCTGTACAGGATCGTTCGTTCCTCAAACAGTTCCTCCAGCGTTTCGCCGTCCCGGAGAACGACGCCCCGCCCGCGCGCGTCGTGCAGACGTTTCTCCAGCGTGTCCCGGTCGATCTCCAGGTATACAACCGGTCCCGTTTTTTTCAGATGCTTCATGGCTCTTTCGCTGTAAACGGCGCTCCCGCCGGTCGCAATGACCGTGTTCCTGACCTTGAGACCCGCGCAGACTGCCTCTTCTATCTTCAGAAACGAAGCGTTTCCTTCGTTGGAGATGATTTCGCTGAGCGTCTCCCCGGTTTTTGACTGGATCAGAAGGTCCGTATCAAGAAAGTCCTTTCCGAGCGCTTTGGCAAGCAGAACACCCGCGGTGCTTTTTCCGGAAGTAGGAAGGCCGATGAGAATTAAATTGGTTCTGTTCGAAGATGATTTCACGGAAGATTTTCCTCCTGGATCACGATGCGTACTTTCATTATATCAAAACCGATGACAAAAGAAAAGCGTTTGTTCTCCCGATATTGCACATTCACCATCCGATGCGTTATAATGGAGCGAACGAACAAGACGGCATAACACGGAGAATTGAGGTTATGGAAGAAAACGCGTTGATTCTGGAAACCGCATGCGGCACGTTGAAGGGAATCAGAACGAACGGCTGCCGCGCCTTTCTCGGCGTGCCGTACGGGAAAGCAGAGCGTTTTTTCTATGCGGAACCGTCGGGACGTTGGGACGGCATACTGGACGCCACGAAACCCGGCCTTTCATGCCCTCAGAACCGCGCGATCCATGAACACCTGGAAAATCCAACCCGCCGATTCTATAAGAAAGAACTCCGCGACGGAATCGAATTCACCTTCGGCGAGGACTGTCTGAATCTGAACATCTATACGCCCGAAAACGCGGCAAACTGTCCCGTTCTGCTCTTTTTCCACGGAGGCGGGTTCGACTCCGGAACGAACTGCGAAGGCCCGTTCGACGGCTCCGGCCTGGCTCGTCGCGGTATCGTGACGGTGTTCGCCAACTATCGGGTCGGTGTGCTCGGATATTTGACCCATCCCGATCTTCAGACTGCTTTCGGTCGGGACGGCAATTTCGGACTGGACGACATGTTGTGCGCGATCCGCTGGGTAAAGGAGCATATCGCTGATTTCGGCGGGAACGGGGAGAATATCACACTGGCAGGACAAAGCGCAGGCGCGATCTCCATCCAGCTTCTGTGCCTGAATCCGTCCAACACGGGACTCTTTCAACGCGTTTTGATGATGTCCGGCGCCGGACAGTTTCCGAAAATCGCTCTCCCGCGTAAAGCCGCGGACACACACGACTATTGGAACGATTTCCTCCACACAGCCGGGTGTGAAACACTGGATGAGTTGCGGCACGCTCCTCTCGATGTGTTATTCGATGCGGTGGAGGACATCAAGTCCAGGCACAAAGACAACCTGTACAACACTATGCCTGTAGTCGACGGTTTTCTGCTCCCCGCTCCGGTTGACGAACTGATCAGCACGCCCCTTCCTCTCTCCTATATGATCGGGTATACGAACACGGACATGTACGCCCCGATCCTAGCATATATCGGAAACCGGTTTGGACGTGCGAATGGTGCCTACATCTACTTCTTCGACCTGGACGCGCCGGGAGACCGGAACGGGGCGTTCCACTCCTGCGACCTCCGCTATCTCTTCGAAACGCTGGACGGAAGCTGGCGGCCCTACGGTGAACGAGACCGGGAAGCCGCCGGACAACTCGCCTCCTATGTCGCAAATTTCGCCCGTTGCGGCGATCCGAACGGGGACGGCCTCCCCCGATGGAATCAAACAGGCCGAAAATCCGCAGCGCTTTGTATTTCCAAGGCCGGAACCGCGATGGGGCGGGCCAGTTACTGGAAACTGACCGTGAATTTCCTTCGCAGAGGAGACCCAAAAGCCTGAACCGATCAGGGCCGGGGTGTTGATCCCCGGCCCTGATCTTTTTTGCTCGTTTCAGATATCGATCTCGTTGTTCTCGTAGGACTCTTTGAGTTTCTGTTCTTTCTCCTCCTGAAGTTTCTCGACCTTCTTTCTGGAAAGCGGATAATACACGAACAGAAGGATCGCCATGATCCCGAACAGGATGGCGGGGATGAGCGTAGCCAGATCATACATCTTCCGGAGATTCTCCAGCGTCTGTACCGCTCCCTTCTCATAGCGGTAGTTCATGCCAAGCAGCGCGCCGTTCACGCAGACGGCCGCCAGGACCTGCCCGAGTTTCCGGAAGAAATTGAAAACGGAATAGGCGGTCCCGTCATCGCGGCTGTGGGTCTTGACTTCCACGTCGTCGATGGCATCCGTAGCCATTGCCCAAAGCTGCATGACCAGCGTGGTCAGTCCGCATCCGCTGACGAAGCAGAGCCCGAGGAACACCCACATCAGAATGCCCGGTTCCACATCCCGAAGGAAGAACAGGAGCAGATTGGCCGCAGCAGCCGCGGCCACTCCTACGGCGCAGACTTCCTTCTTCCCGATCTTACGCGCCATGCCCGGCAGCAGAAACATCATAACCAGCATGGGTGAATACGTACAGGCCTGTGTGGCCAGATTCATCCAGTTGGCATGGAAGTAATCATCGAACAGATAGGTATAGAAACTCTGGGTAAACATCTGCCCTGCCAAAAGCAACATGGCAACCAGGCTGACCGCGACGAACGCCCGGTTTCCGAACAGTTGTCTCACTGCCCGTCTCGCTGCCCCTTTCGCCTTGGGCTGCGGTTTTGTTTTGACCCGTTCCCTGTTAAGTGTAAAGGCAAGGAACAGCATGAGCATACTGAGCACCGCCACGATGACGACACCGAGAATGACCGGGTGGTATTGCATGTCGGTGATGGCACGACCGTTCTCTCCGAGCACCACATTGCCGTCGCCGTCCAACCTTTTGGAATAGGCAAAACTTGCGATCAGCAGGACCGGAACAGATCCGAGCGCGGCGCCGATGCTCCGCCAGACGGAAAGACGGATTCGCTCGGTCGCGTCGGTCGTCACGACGGACGCGAGAGAACCGTAGGGGATCTGGAGCGCGGTATAGATCATACCGAACAGAACGTACGTGACCGTAGCGTAAATACAGGTCCGGACCACCTGGCCTTCTTCGCCTATCCCGGGCCATTTCACAAACATCAGAATCGAGATGACGGCAAGCGGAGCCGCGACATAGAGGAACCATTGTCTGTATCGGCCGAATCTGCTTGGCTTCACGGTATCGCATATGCGTCCCATGATCGGATCATTGATTGCGTCCCATACCCGTGCCGCGATGAACATCAGCATGATAAACAGCGGGCTGAGATGGAAGATGTCCGTATAGAACTTCTGAAGAAGCGTCGTCACCAGGCTGAACACCAGACAGCCTGCCGCATCCACCATGGCGTATCCGAGATAGTCTTTTCCCTTCAATCCGCTGGTACGGGCAATATAGGATGATTCATTCAAATGTCTCTACCTCCTTGTCATTTCCGCAGTTTGATTCATGCTGAGCCTCTTCCCACATGTTTCGGGGGTGCCTGTCTCAGAAATCACTCGCCCGCCGCATCGATACCAAGTTCCTTACCATCGTACATCCAGTCACACCAGGGGAAGTTCTTCCAATAGTTGTAATGCAGACGATGCATCTCCTCCGTCAGCAGAAGCATTCTTCCCGCGCTTCTTCTTTCCGGATAAAACTCGAAAAATTCTCCGTCAACATATAACGCAAAACGCGCAGTGCTCGTCATGATGATTAGCGAAAACAAAGCTTTGTAACCGAGATCGAAAGCCCATTTTTCGCCATGCTTCGTTCCCCTGTAGTGCAACCCGCTGTGATCGATCGTCAACTCGCCTTCCCCGCAGAGCTCGCTCGTTCTTTTCTTTTTTACATAATGATACGGAGGCAGATATCCGAGCTGTACCCGTTCCGTGAACGAAAAACCGGGTTCTTTTCTGATTTCGTCGATCACCGCGACACGTTCCATCTCGACCCACTTTGAAGGAGACGCCGGGATCACGCAGTCGGAATCGAACGGCTCGAACTCATAATAGTCGTTCATCACGGCCCCGTTGCCGCATCTTTCACATACGATTCGATCGTCGGACGCTCTCATTGACAGATCCGTCCCGCACCTTGGACAGCGATAGCATATCTCGTCAAGGTGCTCGCAGCTTCTGCCATGCATTTTCCACTTGATCCGTTGTACCTTGGTCCACTCGAATTCGTCGTGTCTGAACACCTCGTTCAGTTTTTTGTCGATTTCGGCAGGAGGAGTCGCAGCAAGTTCTTCGGCAGTATACAGGAGACGGAGACGCGCCTCCGTCCTTCCTTTTCTCTCTTCCAGAAAATGCTTCGTGCTGGTAAGGTATTCTCCTCTCATTTCAAGGAAATACACCGGTGCCGCACAAAACTGCAGAAATCGCCCCGTACCGGGAATCACCGGCTGATTGACACCGTAGATCGAACTCATTCCCTCCGGGGAAAACGCAATTCCGCCGCCGGATTTAAGGATGGAGTGGATCGCCCTGACACCCGGTATATCCTGTCCGTAAATCTTTTTCGGGATGATCTGGTTCAGCCAGAAGACGAAATGAAGATGAGAACGGAAGAACTCGCTGTACCCCGCCACCATATTGTATGCGCGCGGAGCCGCTGCCTTCATCGTATAGAGATGGTCGATCCGTGACAGATGGTTCCATACGATGACGAACGGTCCCTCTTTCGGGATTCTGTCCTCGAACGTGATATGCGGGTTATATTTCGGCAGGAGAACAAGAGACGCAATCCGATTATACGCGAACGTAATGAACCGAAGAGGTGTGTGGTACTTCCTTTTCGATAGTTTTTGCTGAAGCGTTTCCTTTTTCCCCATGACAATAAACCGCCCAATTCATGTATTCGCAGGTCTTTTGTGGATGTTGCCGTTTCAGTTGCTGTCCTCATTATATCGTATGCTAATGGTGTTGACAAGCATTTTCTGTCTGGAGAAAAAGAAAAAGGAGAGGAAGAACCTCTCCAATGGAGCATACGGGATTCGAACCCGTGACCTCCACACTGCCAGTGTGGCGCGCTCCCAACTGCGCTAATGCCCCGAAAGCGGCTTCCGTTGGAGAAGCCGCCGTTGTCCTCCCCCTACTGGACTTGAACCAGTGACACCCTGATTAACAGTCAGGTGCTCTACCGACTGAGCTAAGGAGGAATATGGTGATGTTCCTCCGAAAGCGAAGTCGGTGGCCGACCCGAGCTAAGGAGGAATGTGAATATGGAATTAGAGAACGAACGGGAAACCAGGGTAGCTGATTTCCCGTTCGTGTTGGCGTATACCTATTTTCCCGGGCCGTCGCCAGCCAAGTATCGTCGGCACAACAGAGCTTAACTTCTGTGTTCGGAATGGGAACAGGTGGACCCTCTGCGTAATCTACACCAACCTTTCTCCTGCACCTTCCGCGACTCGAACCCTGGACCCACTGATTAAGAGTCAGTTGCTCTACCAGCTGAGCTAAAGGTGCACGCCCCACGGGTGCTCCAGCCTTTCGCCCATACCCATTGAAAACCGAATAAGAGTTACACAACGTTTCGCCTTGAGAACTTTTGTAGTTCAAGCCCTCGGTCTATTAGTATCGGTCCGCTTAACACATTGCTGCGCTTCCACTCCCGACCTATCAAACTCGTAGTCTACAAGTGACCTTACTAACTTACGTTATGGGATATCTCATCTCGAGGTGGGCTTCACGCTTAGATGCTTTCGGCGTTTATCCCATCCGCACGCGGCTACTCAGCTATGCAC
>JAEEGL014043552.1_pt1 | contig 108232 bp, 105 predicted proteins | sample 9134231 | NCBI WGS metagenome assembly JAEEGL01 (sample SAMN16246548, study PRJNA631951) | gut metagenome | biome: gut microbiome; feature: rumen; material: fiber-attached | host: Bos | place: Iran: Karaj | collected 2018-10
GCTGGAAGTGTACATGTTCTTTACAAGCGGAGATCTGCTGGATGCACCAGAATGGACTGACAGAAAAAAGAAAGGGCAAATCGAACACACGCAGCATGATCCGGGACATTTTGACATAGCTCTTGCGCTCGCCGAATATGTGGTTAATCTATAGCGGCAAATTCCGGTTTATCGAGGCCATAATATCGATTCGAATACCCTGACTTAACCGGTCAACGGCATATTCCTGATGCCGAAGGTCGTGTGGTCAGCGTAGATAACGGCATTTTTATTCACGCTATTGTCCCGAGGCATATTGAAACGATATGCTGTCTGTATCGGCAGGAATTAAAAGCTTTTTATTGAAATAAAGATATATAGCAAAAGACGGCCTTATGACCGTCTTTTGCTATTCGTTTTCAGTATCTTCTTTTTCTATTTTTTCAACGTATAATTTATCGATACGTCTGTCCTCAATACATAGGATCTTAACTTTAAGGCCGTCGTCTTCAAAACTATCTCCGTTACTAGGGTAAGTTTCAAAATGTTCTAGAGCCCAGCCTCCGACGGTTTCGGATTCTGCGTCAAATTCATCTTCATTAAGTCCTGTGAGTTCGCAGAAATCGGAAATTGCAAGATCTCCGTCGACTTCGAATTTCGTGTCGGAAATCTCTTTGACATCTTCTTCGATTTCGTCTGTCTCGTCCCAGATATCTCCGACTATTTCTTCCAGGATATCTTCCATGGTGACGACGCCGATAGTTCCGCCGTATTCATCGCAGACGATTGCTATATGGATCTGCTTTTCTCTGAGCTGATCAAGTACGGAGGTGAGTTTTGTTGCCTTGTAAACATAAAGCGGGTCTATTAGTATGCTTTCAATATCTACGTGATCGCTTTCGGTTCTGGCTTTCAGATAGTGATTGGTATAAAGAATACCGATTATATTATCTATACTGTCTCTGTATACGGGAATTCTGGAACAATCGGATTCGAATATTATCTTTTCGATTTCCTTTATATCGTCGTCTATATCTATACTTACCAGATCCACTCTTGAAGTCATGACCTCAACGGCTGATACGTCAAGAAAGTCAATTGCAGCCTGTACAAGTTCCGACTGATCTTCGTCAAGGACGTCTTCGTCTTCAGCTGTTTCTATTATGGAACTAAGTTCCTCTATGGCTTCGTCTATCGCTTCTTCCTCGTCGAGATCGTCGTCCTCAGTCTTTATATTCTTAGTGATAATGTTGATAAGAAAGACTACGAACTTGATTATCGGCGTAAAGATTATTTCCAGGAATCTGATAGGGAAAGCGAACGCCAGCGCCATCTTATTGGCTTTTTTCTTCGCAATTATCTTTGGTATGGTTTCGCCGAATATTATTACGGCAACAGTTATGACCACCGTGGAAAGCCAAGCGAGTTTATCGCTTCCGAAGAGTTCGATTATGAGAACCGACCCTATTGAAGAGGCTGCGATATTGACAAGGTTATTGCCGATAAGAATTGCTCCAAGGGCATCGTCAAATTTTTCAATAATCTTATATGCTCTAATCGCTCTTTTTTCACCGACGTCTTTAAGATTTTCGATTCTCAGTTTGCTGCAGGAACTGTAACTCATTTCAGAAGCAGAGAAAAATGCAGAAAGCATGATGCACAGAACGAGTCCGGTAACAAGGATGGCTATTGTCATTGCTCTTCACCTCCCTGCGGTTCGTCTTCGTCCCAGATCTCTCCTACGAGTTCTTCGAGTATATCCTCCATGGAAACGAGACCTGTGACTTTGCCCTGTCTGTTCTTAACTATGGCTAGAGTATATTTATGCTCCGACATAAGTTCGAGTATGTCGTCGATGTTATAGTCCTTGCGCAATATGAGAGCCTTGTGGAGAAGGTCTCTGACGTTGAAGCCGCGTCCTTTAAGGATATACTCGATCATGAACTCACGTATCTGAAGTACTCCTATAACATTGTCGAAATTGCCTTCATAAACGGGAATTCTGCTGTGAGTCTGTTCTTTGATGATGGAGAGTATCTCGTCGTTATCAGTATTTACTTCTATGGCTGTTATCTTGTCTCTTGGAGTATAGATGCCGGAAATCGTCTGGTCTCCGAATTCGATAGCTGACTGGATCAATTCGGATTCGTCTTCTTCCAAAGTTCCTTCTTCTTCCATATCGTCGATTATGTCGTAAAGCTCGTCTTCAGTAACGCTTACTTCTGGTTCGCTTTTTGTAAGTCTGGAAGCAAGGTTTCCTATAGCTGCGAGAAGAGAGGAAAGGGGAGTAAGCACTTTCATAAGTACCACGAGCACATGTCCGTGCGAAAGAGTATATTTTTCAGGCGTTTTCTTGGCTATGCTTTTGGGTAGCATTTCGCCGAAGAAAAAGACGAGAACTGTAGTTACCAGGGTACTCAAAGTTACCCAGGAAAGCCCGTAGGCTCTGGTAACGGTAACCGTAACGATGGTTGCTGCTGAGATATGCACGATATTAGTGCATATTAAAAGAGTGGTAATTGCACGGTCAAAATTGTCGAGGGCAAAAAGAGCATCGTCGGCGCGGTAATCTCCGCGGTCGGAAGCTGTTTTGAGTTTGATCCTTGATACGCTGGCAAGAGCGGTTTCGGTTACTGCGAGCCATGCGGCAAGGTATATGAGCAGGGCGACTGCCAAATATGATATTCGAGGGTCGGGGTCTGTCATGGAATTGTAAAAATTTTCTCCTATAAAATCAAAAAAATAGGCTGAAGTATGACTTCAGCCTGGTCATTCTATAATTTATGCTCTGCTTACTTTGCCGGACTTAAGGCAATGTGTGCAAACGTTCATACGGCGAACTGTGCCGTTTTCGGAAACTTTAACTGACTGAATGTTAGCATCCCATTTTCTTCTTGTGCGTCTCACAGAGTGGGATACGTTGTTTCCGGACACCTGTCCCTTGCCGCAAATCTCACATTTTCTTGACATCTCACTGCACCTCCTGTGTAGCTTGTATATGCTTAATTTACATATTTAACATTAAAATTACACGAATTATTCAATTCGGACTTTCGAATTATAGCACAGCGATATTTATTGTGCAAGAACTTTATGATAAAATATTCGCGGTGAATTTATGCTGCATCAGGAAACAAACGAATACGGTGTAATATCCGTAGACAACACATTTTTAAATCAGCTCATCAAGGAATCTCTCAAACCTTTCGAGGGCAAAGTCTGGAATGCCCATTACAAGGGAAAAAGCTCTGATTTCATGATAAAACTCGGAAATATAGACGGGCTTGCAGACAGGGAAGTGAGAGAAAGTGAACGCGGAGTATACGTGAAAGTATATCTCCTTGTTAAATTCGGCGTAAGTATGAGCGCAGTTTCATCAGCTCTTATATCCAATATTTCCGAAGTGCTTGAGAACGATCTTGAACTTCAGATAGATAATATAGAAGTCGTTATCACCGGCGTTATAATGAGCAAAGGAACTGTTAAAAGAGATATAGTTTATTCATACAGAAACGATGAATCAAAAGAAAACAACTGATTTTGATTTGCATACGAATATTTGCGACATAAACGGTTTCGGTCCTAAGAAGGCGGGAGCCTTTTTTGACGCGGGGATTTCATGCCTGGAAGACGTTCTCTACTATTATCCGAGATCCTATGAAGATTACAGAAAAATCAGAAAAGTATGCGACTGCAGAGACGGTGAGCAGCTTTTGCTGAAAGGCAGAATACTTCTTGTAAACAAAGGAAAAGGATTCGGATATAAAAGAACTCTTCACATTCTTGCGGAAGATGAGACGGGACGTTTTGAGATACTCTTTTTCGGAGCCGCCTATCTGCAGAAAGCTTTTACTATAGGTGAAGAATACACTTTCTTCGGAAAAGTAAAAGTTCAGAACGGAAGGGTAACGATGTTCCATCCGGATTTTTCAAAATATGACGATTCGAACAGAGGTATAGTCCCGGTATATTCTCTGCACAAGGGAATGAAGCAAAAGGACGTCAGGTATCTTTCATCCCTGGCATGTGCAGTCGCTGACGGAATGGAAGAGTCGCTTCCCGAGTCAGTCGTAGGAAATATGAATATATGCAGCAATTCCTATGCGCTTAAGAACATACATTATCCTGAAGATGAAAACGCGTACAAAGAAAGCAGGTACAGGCTGGTATTCGAAGAACTTTTCGATCTGAAAACAGCGCTGGCTTTATCAAAATCCAGAGGAGACGGTTCGGCAAAAGGAATCGTGATCCGTTCCGGAAAGGCAGAAGAATTCGCGTCATCTCTTCCTTATGAAATGACAAAAGCTCAGAAAAAAGCGCTTTCGGAAGTTCTTGGCGATATGAGATCCGAAAAAGCAATGAACAGACTAATACAAGGAGACGTGGGTTCAGGTAAGACCGCGGTGGCTATGGCGGCCCTCGCAGAAGCTGTTTTTGCAGGATATCAGGGACTTTTTATGGCACCTACGGATATTCTTGCAAGACAGCATTTTGATACTTTGAAATCGGCTTTTTTACCTCTTGGAAAAAACGTTACTCTGCTCACGTCAACAATGACTGCATCTGAAAGGAAAAAAGCGCTTGCAGATATCAAATCAGGAAAAGCAGACATAGTAACCGGAACTCATGCTCTGATATCAGATTCCGTCGAATATAGCAACGTAGGACTTGTAATAACCGACGAACAGCACAGATTCGGCGTATCTCAGAGAAAGAAGCTCAGTTCAAAAGGAAACGATCCTGATATTCTCGTCATGACTGCTACTCCTATCCCAAGAACTCTTGCAGTTGTTATTTACGCGGATCTTGACATTTCAGTAATAGATGAACTTCCTCCCGGAAGAAAGCCTGTAAAAACTCTTTCATTCACAGAGAAACAAAGAGTAGACGCATACAGACTTCTTATGGAAGAAGTAAGCAAGGGCAGGCAGGCATATATAGTCGCTCCTTTTATTGAGGATTCTGAAAGTATCAGCGGCCGTTCAGCTGAAACTTTGTTTGAAGCGTTCAGAAAAAAACATCCCGATATCATCTGCGGACTGCTTCACGGAGACCTTTCTCAAACAGAAAAAGACGAAGTGATGCAGAGTTTCTATGACGGAAAAATATCCGTGCTTATATGTACGGTAGTTATAGAAGTAGGTATAGACGTAACGAACGCAAGCGTAATGCTCATAGAAAATGCGGAAAGGTTCGGGCTGGCTCAGATGCATCAGTTGAGAGGCAGAGTGGGAAGAGGACCATACGAATCATACTGCCTGCTTTGCAGCGGAGAGGAATCTGAAGTATCTAAAGAAAGAGTAAAGACTCTCTGCAGCACAAACGACGGATTCGTTATCGCTGAAAAAGACTTGGAAATAAGGGGCCCGGGAGAGTTCTTCGGATACAGACAGCACGGATTGCCGCAGCTTGTTCTTGCGGATCCCGTAAAGCATGCGGAGGTTGCCGAAAAAGCAGGAGAAGAAGCAAAAAAACTATTGAAGGAAGATCCGACTCTGTCAAAACCGGTTAATAAAGCCTTCAGTGAAAACATAAAAAAGAGATATATGAATCTTGATAATCTGACGATTTAGAATATATAATAAATAGATATGAGAATAATTGCCGGAAGTTTAAGAGGCAGGAATCTCGTCTCTCCCAAAGGAAACGACGTGAGACCTACCACTGACAAAGTAAGAGAAGCCGTATTCGACATTCTATATCAATATACCGATACTGGATATGTCGCTTTTGACGTATTCGCAGGCAGCGGAGGAATGGGGATAGAAGCTATTTCCAGAGGAGCTTCAAAAGTCTACTTTTCAGATATATCCAGAGAAAGTATGTCCGTAGTAAGACAAAATGTCGAAATATGCGGAGTAGGCGACCGCGCAGTTTTTATGATTGGCGATTACCTTAGAAACATCGCCAGAGTCAAAGAAAAAGTCGACGTTTTCTTTCTTGATCCACCCTATGCAAACGGATATATACTTCCCGCTTTGGAGGCAATAGATAATGCCGGAAATATAGACGAAGACGGAATCGTGGTATGTGAACATAATTTCAGAGATAAACTTCCTGAAAACGTTTCCGGCTTTACCAGGATCAAGTCACGTAAATACGGAGCAATCGGACTTACCTTTTACCAGAGAGGAGAAAGGGAACCGGGAGAATGAAAAAAGGATTTTTCGGAGGAAGTTTCGATCCGCTGACACTCGGTCATGAAAATATGATTGAACGCGCCTCAAAACTTTGTGATAAACTAACTGTCGGGATAGTGATAAACTATTCCAAGCATTATATGTTTTCTCTTGAAGAGAGAACCGAAATGGTCAAAACTGCCGTAGCGAAGTATGATAACGTTGAAGTCGTAAGTTTTGAAGGACTTCTCGCAGATTACGTTCACAAAAACGGTTTCGACTGTATTTTCAGAGGTCTCAGAAACAGAGACGATTTTGATTACGAGCTGCAGCTTGCTCAGATATACGCCAGTTATCCCGACGTGCCCTGTGAAACGGTATATCTTATGACGGATCCAAGATATTCGTTTATAAGTTCTACAGTAGTAAGGGAAAACTTCAGTCTGGGAGCAGACGTATCCAATCTTGTGAGTAATAAGGTCTATGATCTTATGAAAGAATATAATAAATAGGGGGAAATCATGAAAGTACTGGATTTATTAGACGAACTCGAGGAAATTATAGAAGTTGCGGGAACGGTGCCACTCAGCAAAAAGGTAGTTGTCGATCCCAATGAAATCCACGATATAATAAAAGAAATCAGAGTTGAACTTCCTGATGAAATACAGCAGGCTCAGTGGATCATGAGCGAAAGGCAGAGAATTCTTGAGGAAGCAAAAAACGACTACAATTCAATCATAAATGAAGCTCAGGAGAAAGCTGAGAAACATATTGCTTCCGATGAAATTACGATCAAGGCAAAAGCAAGAGCTGAAGAACTTATAAAGAACGCAAAAGAAAACTGCTCAGTAATGAAGATGAGCATTCTAGATTATACGGATGGAATGCTGTTCAATCTTCAGGAAAAGACAGACGAATTGAAGTCAATATATTTCAACGATATGTTCAATACTCTTCAGGAGACTTTCGAGAGAATGTATGCCAATATCGAAGCAAGCCGTAACGAAGTAAAAGAACAGATCTACAAGGCTCAGCAGGAAGACAAAAAATGAGAATTGCGGGAATAATCTGCGAATTCAATCCTTTTCATGAAGGTCATAAGTATCTTATAGACAACGTGCGCCGGGAACTCGATCCCGACGCCGTTGTTTGCATTATCAGCGGAAATTTCGTTCAGAGAGGTCAGCCGGCTCTCTGGAATAAATGGAAAAGAGCTGAAGCTGCCGTAAAAGGCGGAGCAGATCTTGTGATCCAGATGCCCGTTTGCGTTTCCGTCAGTTCTGCCGAGTATTTTGCAAAAGGAGCTGTGAATATCGCAGCTGCGCTTAATGTTTCATATCTTTGCTTCGGTTCCGAATCGGGTGATATTGACTATCTCAAAAGACTCGCATCTGAAGGTATAAATGAAATAGAAGAGGGGAATAATATACTGGCATGTGAATACATCAGAGCCATGCCGGCAGATATGCAACCGTATACAGTTAAAATCAATAAAGAACTTGGACATGGAAAAGATATAAGAAATAATTATGTAAACAATATAGAAGTAGAACTCTTTAAGCTTGCACAATACAAGATCGTGACTTCATCTGCAAAAGAATTGGCCGAATCTCCGGAAGTATCTGAAGGATTGGAGAACAGGATGAAGACAGCAGTTCGGGAAGCTAAATGCTTTGACGATCTCATATTGAAGATAAAAAGCAAAAGATATAACTATACCAGAATCTCAAGAGCAGTCCTGCAGACTGTTCTGGGAATTAAGAGTAACGTTCCGTGCAGTCTTTATGCGCATGTACTCGCATTTAACGAAATCGGGCAAAAACTTCTGTCTCTATACAGAGACAATGAGAAAATCTCATTATATTCAAATATATCTCCGGAAGACACGGACAGGAATATTGATCTTGAAACCGACGTTAGATCAGACGACATTTATGCTATTCTCAGCGGAAGATCAATATATGTAAATTCCGATTATGTTTGCAAGCCGGTAAAAACTAATATATAATTTTATGGTTAAATAAATATTTATATGAAAGGAATCATCATGAAGATTTTAGTTGTCAACTGCGGAAGTTCATCGCTGAAATATCAGCTCATAAACATGGAGAATGACGAAGTTCTCTGCAAAGGCCTTGTGGAAAGAATAGGTATGCAGAACGCTGTTCTCACGCATCAGAAGCCGGGCATGGACAAATATATAGTCGAGCAGCCCATGGAAACTCATACCACCGCCATACAGCTCGTTCTCGATGCTCTTACGGATCCCGAACACGGCGTTGTAAAGAACATGAACGAAATCGGTGCCGTAGGTCACAGAGTACTCCACGGAGGAGAAAAATTCACTGAGAGCTGCCTCGTTGACGAAGCATGCAAACAGGCCATCAAAGATTGTATACCTCTCGGACCTCTTCATAATCCTGCAAACCTTATGGGTATTGAAGCATGCGAAAAACTTATGCCCGGTACTCCTCAGGTCGCAGTATTCGATACTTCAAACGGAATGGCTATGCCGCCGCAGAGCTATATCTATCCGCTTCCCTATGAGTATTATGAAAAATACTCAGTCAGACGTTACGGTTTCCACGGAACGTCCCACAGATATATCGCAATGAGAACTGCAGCGATGCTCGGAAAACCTCTTGAAGAAACGACACTAATTTCGTGCCATCTTGGAAACGGCGCTTCCGTATCAGCTATAAAGAACGGAAAATGCTACGATACTTCAATGGGACTTACTCCGCTCGAAGGTCTTGAAATGGGAACCAGATGCGGAATCATAGATCCTGCGATCATTCCTTTCATTGCCGAAAAAGAGGGACTCTCTCTCAAGGAAATGGATACCATAATGAATAAAAAATCCGGTCTTCTCGGTGTATCCGGAGTTTCTTCCGATTCAAGAGACGTAGAAAACGCCGCTGCGGAAGGAAACAAGAGAGCACAGCTCGCTCTTGATATCTTCCAGCAGAGAGTAAAGTTCTACATCGGAGCATATATGGCTGAAATGAACGGCGCTGACGCTGTAGTTTTCACAGCAGGAATCGGAGAAAACAGCATTACATCCAGAGAGGGTATCTGCAGAAATATGGAATTCCTCGGAATCAAACTCGATCCGGAAAAGAACAAAGTCAGAGGAAAGGAAGCCGTTATCAGCGCAGACGATTCGAAGGTTAAGGTACTCCTCATACCCACAAACGAGGAACTTATGATAGCTAAGGATACCCTTGCTCTTGTTACGAAATAAAGGAGAACAAAATGGGCTTTTTACTTTTTATACTCGGACTGCTTCCATTTGCAGCAGGATACGGACTTACTCTCGTTCCAAAACTTATGGACGGATATATGGCTTACGTAACCGCAGCCGTATTCATCATCCTTTGGTTTTTCATTGCGAAGCTCGGTAAACTTCTTTGCAAAAAGACATTCAAAACAGTAGGCTACCTGAACCTTGCCGGCTTTATAGACCTTCTGATTGTCGCAATACAGATTTTCATTCTTCAGAGTTTCTGGAACAATCAGTTCGGCAATTGGTCCGCTCTCTTCTTTGCACCTGTGAGAGTTCTCGGAATTGCTATTGCCCAGCTTCTTTCAACGGAATACTTCCAGATCCTCATCTACGTAATGTCGTTCTGTATATTGCTGGTAGTATCTTTCCTCGGCGCTGTATTTACGAGAACGAAGAAGAAGGACGGGGCAAAAAAGGGTGGGAACGACGGCTCCGGACTTGCTGCTCTTGCAAAAAAAGCAGAAGAAAGCAAAGCCAACCTGGAATCCAATAAAGAGTAAAATTGTTCTTGACAAGTAGACTTGTGTTGATTATACTTCAGTAGTTCGACACATTTATGATTATTTAGGAAAGGAGGTTCTTAAGAATGGCAACACCTAAAAGAAGAACGTCCAAGGCTAAGTTAAGCAGCAGAAAATCTGCAAATATGGTGAAGGCAGCTCCCGGACTTTCCATTTGTCCTCAGTGCCATCAGCCTAAACTTCCGCACAGAGTTTGCCCGAACTGCAACTATTATGACGGTCAGGCAGTCGTAGCAGAAGAATAATAAAGATCTGTACTTTAGCTAAAGACAAAATGAAACGGATCCCGGACGCGGGATCCGTAATTTTTTTTGTTTTGAAAGAGAAGAACAACTTTTACATACATATACAACAATAGAAAAGACGAATCATTCGGATTCGTCTTTGATGCATTTTGGTGCCGGTGGCGGGGGTCGAACCCGCACCCTGTTGCCAGGACGGGATTTTGAGTCCCGCACGTCTGCCAATTCCATCACACCGGCACATCTTGGTTATATTATCATGAGGATATTTGTAAATCAATATTATGAATTTCTTTTGTTGTATTTTTATATTAAATCTGCTCTTTATATATTACAAAATCTACAATTTAATATTGCGGTTTTTAATATATCGATTATAATAAATAGGTAAGTCAGTTAATAGGAGGTACTTATGTTCAGTGCATTAGTCGCTACGGCAACAACAGGATCAATGGGTGGAATGTGGGTATATTACGTACTCATCGCAGCAATGTTCCTTGCAATGTGGTTTTTCACCATTCGTCCGCAGAACAAGAAAGAGAAGGAATTAAAAAATCTTCGCGACAATCTCCAGGTAGGAGACGAAATCATGACTATCGGTGGATTTTACGGCACGGTAGTTCGTATTAAGGAAGACAGAGTCACTATCGCATCCGGAGCAGAGAAAACAAAACTTGAGATTACAAAATCTGCAATCAACACAGTTCTGAACAGAGAAATTCCCGCAGCCGGAAAGAAGACGGAAACAAAGGAAGAAGAACCTGACAAGGTTACTCCGAAGAAGATCAAGAAGCTTTCCAAAAAGGAAGATTCTGACGATTACGCTGAATAGTTGCTTAAACTTAATATGGCATGTGTGCTTGTGATGCGCACATGCCTTATTTTTGTATTTTGAGAATGAGTGAATACGTAGAAGAATTGCTTGCTTTCAATCCAAATTACGACGGGACCCTCCTCGAATTGGCATATGAAACGGCAAAAAAAATGCATAAAGACCAGAAACGCAGATCCGGAGAGCCGTATATCATACACCCCATGGCTGTAGGTAAGATTTTGGCGGAACTGGGCATGGACGACCACTGCATAGCTGCCGGTCTGCTTCATGATGCAGTAGAAGATACTGAATATTCGCTTGATGACTGCCGCAGAGATTTCGGAGAAGATATAGCCGTAATGGTCGACGGAGTCACAAAACTGACCAACATAGAATACACCTCCAAGGAAGACGCTCAGGCCGAAAACGTTCGAAAGATGTTCATGGCCATGTCAAAGGATATTCGAGTTCTCGTTATAAAGCTTGCTGACAGGCTTCATAATATGAGGACTATAGAATATCAGACTCCGGAAAAACAAGTCGAAAAATCAAAAGAAACTCTTGAGATCTACGCTCCTATCGCTTCGAGACTCGGTATATACAAATTCAAGTTCGAACTGGAAGATATATCTTTCAAGATCCTCGAACCCGAAGCGTACAGAAACATAGAAAACGAACTTAAGAAAAGACAGACTTCCAGATCTGAGCAGATAGAAACTCTGATGAAGCAGGTAGAGGAAGTCATACAGGGTCTGGATATCAAATATGAGATAACGGGCAGAAGAAAACACTATTACAGCATCTACAAAAAGATGATCTATCAGCATAAGGAGATAGACGAGATATTCGATCTGACAGCTATAAGGGTCATCGTAGAAAGCGTAAAGGACTGTTATGCCGTTCTGGGTGCCGTCCATACCAAGTGGACTCCCATACCCGGCAGATTCAAAGATTATGTTGCAATGCCCAAATCGAATCATTACCAAAGCCTGCATACGACTGTGCTTTCAAGTAAAGGAACGCCTTTCGAAATACAGATAAGGACTCAGGAAATGCACAGAGTTGCAGAGTACGGTATTGCTGCACACTGGAAGTACAAAGAGGGTATAACAGACAAGAGCAACGAAGACGAGATCAAACTTGCTTGGATACGTCAGACTCTTGAATGGCAGTACGATATGAACGATTCCAAAGAGTTCATAGACACCCTGAAAGTTGATCTTTTCAGTAACCAGGTATTCGTATTTACGCCTAAAGGCGACGTAATGGAACTTCCTGCAGGATCAACTCCTCTGGATTTTGCTTTCAGAGTACACACTTTCGTAGGGCTGCACTGCGTAGGCGCTAAAGTCAACGGTAAGATGGTCTCAAAAGACTATGTGCTCCAAAACGGAGAAATAGTTGATATTGTCACCAACCCGAACTCATCAGGGCCTACCATAGAGTGGCTTAAGATAGTCAAGACCAATTCGGCAAAGAACAAAATCAGACAATACCTTAAAAAGATCAATAAGGATCTTGACCCTGCTAAGGGAAAGGAAGTTCTTGAAAGAGCAGCAAAGCACAAGGATCTTGATATAGAAAAAGTTCTTAAGCCCCAGTTCGTATCCAGAGCTGCAAGGGCTCAGCAGTTTACCTCGTCCGACGATCTTTACAGCTCCCTTGCAGGCGGCGGTTCTGTCATAAACAAAACTCTTATGCTCTGTCTTTCATATTTCAGAGAAGAAGAGCAGGCCGAACTCAAAAGGCAGGAAAGATTTCTTAAGAAACAGGAGCAGCTGGCAAAAAGACCTGATGCTAAAAACGCAGGGGTCAGCATAGAAGGAATATCTGATCTTCTCATACACTATGCTAAATGCTGCAGTCCCGTACCGGGTGACGAAATAGTCGGATATACCACAAAAGGAAGGGGCATATCGATACATAGAAAAGACTGCGTCAACATGCTTTCACTTCCCGAAAACGAATTGGGAAGACTCATAAACGTGGAATGGGATCTCAAAAAAGACAAGATGACTTTCAACGCATCTATAACCATACTCGCTGAAGACAAAAAAGGCTTATTGGCGGAAGTATCCAGGTTATGCGAAGAAATGGATATCAATATGACATATGCCAACGTGAAAGTAGATAAAAGCAGCCTCTGTACCATGAATTTGACTCTTGCGATATCAAACACCGATGATATAGAAAAGATCATGGCGAGAATGAAACAGATAAAGGGAGTAATAGATGTCTACCGCTCGAGTTATTAAATACGTTGCAGGAGCGTACAGAACCAACGTCTACCTTGTCTATGACGAAGAGACAAAAGAAGCTTTTATTGTCGACCCGGGTTACGAATTTCCGAAGATATATGACGATATTCAGACTTTCGTATTGAAACCTATGTATATACTGCTTACTCACGGACACGGAGATCATACGGGCGGAATAGGACTTCTTAAGAAAACGTATCCTGATATAAAACTTATTGCTTCTGCAAAAGAAAGAAAATTTCTTTACAACAGAAGTTCCAGTCTCGGCAAAGGCGGCATTAGAGCGGATATAGAAGTATCTGACGGAGATGAACTTGAAATAGGAAACATCATTCTGAAATTCATATCAACGCCGGGTCACACGCCTGGAGGTATGTGTATATTGATGGATGACATACTTTTTTCCGGAGATACTCTTTTCAGGATGTCCGTAGGGAGGACCGATCTTCCGGGAGGAGATGAAGAAGCGCTGCTTTCATCTATCAAAGACAAGCTGATGATACTTCCTGATGAAACTGTGGTACTCCCCGGTCACATGGAAGAAACAACTATAGGAATTGAAAGAAGGTATAATCCTTTTGTATAAAATCTGCGCACCTACAGAAAAATCTAAATACGATCTGGGAGAGCTTGCAAAAGAGTTTCTGACTTCTGATCAGTTCATTATTTCAACTTATGAAGAAGATCCGGAAACAGACTACGACCTGGTAATACCTGATGATGAATCAAAGTTCGTAAGAGGACGCGTACTCTATGATTTCCTATCCGAAAAGACCGGACGAACTCAGGATTGGGGGATACTGGTAGGCGTAAGGCCGAAGAAACTGTATTCCGAACTTATTTCTAAATTCGGTATTGAAGGAGCTGAAAAATTGTTGTCTGAGGAATACTGTCTTTCCGATAAAAAGATAGAACTTCTCAGAAACACATATTTTACTCAGAAAGAAGCTCTTGCAAATGAAGACAGTAAAGCCGTAGGAATTTATATCGGAATACCTTTTTGTCCCACCAGATGTCTTTATTGTTCGTTTACTTCGAATAAGATAAGCGACGCTGCGGCAAAGTCTTATCTTGAAGCATTGAATAAAGAAATATTCGAAGTTTCAGCTATATTGAAAAATAAAGGCCTTTTTGCCGAATCCGTATATATAGGCGGAGGAACGCCCACATCTTTATGCGATGAAGATTTTGAAAAGCTTCTTTCATGGACGAAAAAAGCATTCATAGAAGAAAGGACGACTGAATTCACCGTAGAATGCGGCAGGCCTGATACTATAAACGAAAACAAACTGAAATCGATTCTTTCGCATAGGGGAAACAGGATATCCATAAATCCTCAGACCATGAAGGTTCATACCCTCGAGCTGATAGGCAGGCATCATACTCCTGAAGAGATAGTTGAAAGTTACAAACTTGCCAGGTCCGTAGGTGATTTCATAATAAATATGGATCTTATTACGGGACTTCCCGAAGAAACTCCGGAAGATTTCAGGAATACACTTGATACGATCATAGGACTTGGTCCTGAAAACATAACTGTTCATACCCTGGCTGTAAAGAAAGCCAGCAGACTCATCGAACAGGATAAAGAATACAATTACCGGCAGGGAGAAACAGTAAGAGCCATGCTCGATTATGCCAGTGAAGCCCTTAAAAACGCCGGTTACGAGCCATATTATCTTTACAGACAAAAACATATGGCGGGCAATTTTGAGAACGTCGGATACTGTAAAAAGGGCACCGCAAGCCTTTATAACATAAGGATCATGGAAGAAAATCAGTCCATCATAGCTTTAGGCGCCGGCGGTATTTCAAAAATGTATTATCCGGAAGAAAACAGACTGGAAAGGATACCGAACGTATCCAATTACCAAGTTTACATAGACAGAATAGATGAGATGATCCAGAGAAAGGAAAAGGGGATCTGATGATAAACATCGTAAAAGGAACAAAGGACATACTGCCATCGGAAAGTTATAGATGGCAGTTCGTTGAGGACAGATTCAGAAAAGCTGCAGAAAGCTACGGCTTCAAAGAGATAAGAACTCCTCTCATAGAGCATACTGAACTTTTTAAGAGAGGGATAGGCGATACGACAGACGTCGTAAACAAAGAAATGTATACTTTTGAAATCGCAGACAGAAGTCTTTCGCTAAAACCCGAAGGAACAGCGTCTGTGGTTCGTTCTTTTATAGAAAGCAAACTATACGCAGATATAGTACCGTCAAAGTTTTATTACATCACTTCCTGCTACAGATATGAAAAAATGCAGAAGGGAAGACAGAGAGAGTTCCACCAGTTCGGACTTGAATTATTCGGTTCTCCCAAAATGACTGCGGATGCCGAAGTGATTTCTTTTGCGGATCAGTTTCTGAAAGGGTTGGGAATAAAGGATCTTCAGCTTAGGATCAATTCGATAGGATGTCCAAACTGCAGAGCTGTTTACAGAAAAGCGCTGCAGGATTTCTTCAGGCCTAACCTGGATGATCTATGCGATACTTGTAAAGACAGATTTGAAAGAAATCCCATGAGGATACTCGACTGCAAGAATCCTAAGTGCAAAGAGCTGGGAAAAGGCGCACCTTCCATACTCGATTATCTTTGTGAAGACTGCAGAAAAGACTTTGAGGATCTTCAGAAGGATCTTGACGCACTCGGTATTGAGTATGTTGTAGATCCAGGTATTGTAAGAGGCCTTGATTACTATACGAAAACCGCATTCGAATTCGTAACTGACAGACTAGGAGCGCAGGGAACGGTATGCGGCGGAGGAAGATACGATAATCTCGTTTCTCTTCTTGGAGGACCAGATACACCGGCTGTCGGATTCGGGCTCGGTATAGAAAGACTGCTGCTTCTTATGGAAGAAGAAGGCATAAAGATACCCGAAAACGGAAATTGCGATCTTTTCATTGCGGCAATGGGAGATAATGCAAAATTTAAAGCTCTTGCGTTGTCAAAAGAACTGCGTTTTAAAGGATTTAATGTTATAATAGATGTTTGTGAACGCGGTCTTAAAGCACAGCTTAAGTATGCCGACAGACTCGGAGCAAGATACTGCGCCGTACTGGGAGATAACGAACTCGAAAAAGGCGTTGTCGCTCTTCGCGATATGAAGAATTCCACTCAGGAAGACGTGGAGTTTGACAGACTTGATAATATTTTAAGATAAGGACATATATACATGGACAAACTTTTAAAAAGAACTCATATGTGCGGTGTTTTCAGAAAAGAAAACATCGGAGAAACTGTAACCGTAAACGGATGGGTGCAGAAGCAGAGATCTCTGGGCAGTCTCATATTTGCCGATATCAGAGACAAAACAGGTATCGTACAGGTGGTTTTTGACGAAAACTGCTCAGACGAAATACTCAAAAAAGCCGAAAAACTCAGATCGGAATTTTCTGTCGGCGTTACGGGAGTAGTGAGAGAAAGATCTTCGAAGAATCCGGATATTCCCACCGGAGATATTGAGATCCTCGCAACGGAGCTTTCCGTATACTGTGAATCTGAAACTCCTCCTATATATATCAGAGACGACGACAACGTATCGGGCGAACTCAGACTTAAATACAGGTATCTCGATCTGAGAAAGCCTGTGATGCAGAACACTCTTGCTTTCAGAAGCAAGATGTATCACGTGATAAGAAACTTCTATTACGAAGAAGGCTTTACCGAAGTCGAAACACCGGTTCTTGCAAAACCGACTCCAGAAGGAGCAAGAGACTATCTTGTTCCCAGCAGAGTTAATCCCGGCAAGTTCTATGCGCTTCCGCAGTCCCCGCAACAGTTCAAACAGCTGCTTATGATAGGCGGAACGGATAAGTATATACAGATAGCAAAATGCTACAGAGACGAAGACTTAAGAGCAGACAGACAGCCTGAATTCACTCAGATAGATCTCGAAATGTCTTTCGTCGATCAGGACGACATAATTGCAGTGCAGGAAAGATTTCTCAAGAGGCTCTTTAAGGAAATGAAGGGCATAGATATTCAGATTCCGCTTCCGAGAATGTCCTGGGACGAAGCAATGAACAGGTACGGTTCAGATAAACCAGACCTTAGATTCGGTTTCGAACTCCAAGATATTGCAGACTGCGTAAAGGATTCCGGATTCGGAGTATTTACGAACGCTCTTGCAGAAGGCGGAAGGGTGATGGGCATAGATATCAACGGTCACAGCGCTGATTTTTCAAGAAAAGACGTTGATAAGATGACCGAATCCATAAAAGCATTCGGAGCAAAGGGCATGGTATGGATCAGATATGAAGAAGACGAAATAAAATCTTCTGTAAGCAAATTCTTTGATCAGAACCAGCTTAAAGCTATCTGCGAAAAATTCGATGCAAAACCCGGAGATCTTATCCTCATAGTATCCGGATCCAAGGAAGTGGTATGGGCTTCTCTCGGATTCCTGAGAAGAGACCTTGCCGGAAAACTCGGTATGCTTGATCCGAACGAATACAAGCTTTTATGGGTAGTCGACTTCCCGATGTTCGAGTGGTCTGACGAAGAGAACAGATTTATGGCAATGCATCATCCGTTCACTTCTCCCAAGAAGGAAGATCTTCACTATCTTGAAACCGGCGAACTGGATAAGATCTATGCCGACGCTTACGATATAGTTATAAACGGATACGAAGCCGGAGGCGGATCGATAAGGATACACGACAGCGCGCTTCAGAAGAAGATCTTCGAAGTATTAAGACTTACCGAAGACGAAATCAGAAACAGGTTCGGATTCTTTATCGACGCTTTCAAATACGGTGCTCCACCTCATGGCGGCCTTGCATTCGGTCTTGACAGATTGTGCATGCTGCTTGTCGGAACTGACGACATACGTCAGGTTATAGCTTTCCCGAAGAACCAGAACGCTCAATGTGTAATGTCGGATGCTCCGACTACGGTGGACGCCAAAGCGCTCGACGATCTTTCGATAAACGTGAAACTGCATGACTGACAAAGAGTATGAAGAACTGTATGCGCGTCTCGACGAATACGTTAAGACGCACGTAGACGAATACAGATACAAACATATACAGGGCGTAGTTAAAGCAATAGAAAAATACGCTCTTAAATACGGAGCTGACGTTAAAAAAGCGAAGATCGCCGCTTTGTTTCACGACGCATGTAAAGGACAGCATCTGGGACTTGAACACGGAAAGGCGGCAGCCCGTATCATACGGGAAGAATTCGGTGTCGAAGACGAGGAGATCATAAACGCGATAGCTAATCATACCGTAGGAAGAGTAGGCATGAGCCTTCTTGAAAAGGTGATAAAACTAGCGGATCTTCTCGAAGAAAACAGAACTTATGAAGACTGTCCGAAAATAAGGGAATACGAAGAAAAACAGACTGACGTAAACAGAACCTATCTGATGCTTGCCAAAAGGCAAAAGGAGATAATACTAAGCAAGGGATTGTATTACGACACGACAAACGACGACGTTATTGCATGGCTTGAAGAGGAGATTAAAAAAACCATGACAAACAAAGACATCGCATTGTTTATCGCAAAAGAGATGGACAAGAGAAAAGCAAGCGACATAAGCATAATCGACATTGCCGAGAAGAGCGGCTTTGCCGACTATTTCGTTATTGCAAGCGTTGCAGGCCTTAGACAGCTGTCGTCTCTTGCAGTGAATATAGAAGACAAACTTGCCGAAGAAGGCATAATAGTCGGACATATAGAAGGCAAGGGAGACAGCGGCTGGATACTAATGGATTACGGCGATATTATCGTCAACCTGTTTACGGCCGAACAGCGCGAGCATTACAACATTGAAAAAGTCTGGGCTGACTGTGACAGGGTCTACTTTGAGGAAACGGAACAGTAAAAGGATATCGATCATGGAAAGAGATTACAATTTTAAAAAAATAGAGACCAAGTGGCAGAAAAGGTGGGAAGAAGAAGATCTTTTCCACGTAACGGAAGATCCGTCAAAACCCAAGTATTACTGCCTTGAAATGTTCCCTTATCCAAGCGGAAAGCTTCATATGGGGCACGTGAGGAACTATTCCATAGGTGATGTAGTAGCAAGATACAAGACTATGAACGGCTTCAACGTTCTTCATCCAATAGGATTCGATTCGTTCGGACTTCCGGCTGAAAACGCAGCTATCAAGAATGGAGCGCATCCTGCAGTATGGACTTCCTCCAATATTGCAGAAATGGAAAGACAGCTCAGAACAATGGGCCTTTCCTACGACTGGGACAGAGAAGCCTGCACGTATAAAGAAGAGTACTACCGCTGGATGCAGTGGATATTCATACAGTTCTACAAAAAAGGTCTCGCATACAAGAAAGAGAACCCGGTAAACTGGTGTCCTAGCTGCGCAACCGTTCTTGCAAACGAACAGGTAGTCGAAGGATGCTGCGAACGCTGCGGAACGCAGGTGACGAAAAAAGATCTTTCTCAGTGGTATCTCAAGATTACGGATTACGCAGACAGACTTCTCGACAATCTTGACAATATGCCCGGATGGCCTGAAAAAGTCAAGACGATGCAGAGAAACTGGATAGGAAGAAGCGAAGGTACTGAACTCGATTTCAACGTAGTAGATATGGACCTTAAGCTTCGCGTGTTTACGACACGCGTCGATACTCTGTTCGGCACTACCTTCATGGTAGTTTCTCCTGAGCATCCTATGCTCGGAAAACTCATCGAAGGTATGGAAAATGAAGAAAAATGCAAAGAGTATTGCGAATACGTAAAGACTCTCAACGATATCGAAAGAACATCCACAAGTAAAGAGAAGACGGGTGTATTTACAGGAAGATACGCGGTCAATCCCGTTACCTTGAAGGAGATTCCTATTTACATTTCCGATTACGTTCTCATTTCATACGGAACCGGCGCCGTAATGGGTGTGCCTGCTCACGACCAGAGAGACTTCGAATTCGCAAAGAAATTCGGTCTCGATATAGTGCCGGTTGTAGACCCCAGTACTGGCGATATCGACTGGAACGATCTGAAAGCTGCTTTCGAGGCCGAAGGAACAATGATCAATTCCGGTAAATATGACGGAATGAATAACAAGGACGCCATTGTTGCAATAAGAGAAGATCTTAAAGCCATAGGTCTCGGAGAAGCCGTCACCAATTACAGACTCAGAGACTGGCTCATTTCTCGCCAGAGATACTGGGGAACTCCTATCCCTATGATTAACTGTCCGGAATGCGGATGGGTACCTGAAAAAGAAGAAAACCTTCCGGTTCTTCTTCCTACTGATGTTGTGTTTACGGGAAAGGGCGAAAGTCCCGTTGCTACTTCGAAAACCTTCGTAGACTGCAAATGCCCCGTTTGCGGCAAAGCGGCAAAAAGAGAAGTCGATACCATGGATACCTTCCTTGATTCTTCATGGTATTTCCTCAGATATACTGACGCCAGAAACGACAAAGCACCTTTCGATTCCGAAAAAGCAAATTACTGGATGCCGGTAGATCAATATATAGGCGGAGTAGAGCATGCCATACTTCACCTGATGTATGCAAGATTCTTCACTATGGTTCTTCACGATCTCGGTCTTGTGAATGTTGAGGAGCCATTTACGAATCTTCTCACCCAAGGAATGGTGCTCAAAGACGGCAGCAAAATGTCAAAGTCGGTAGGCAACGTCGTAAGCCCCGACGAAATAATAGAAAAGTATGGTGCTGACACCGCAAGACTTTTCATACTCTTTGCTGCTCCTCCGGAAAGAGAACTTGAATGGTCTGATACAGGTGTAGAAGGATCGTACAAATTCATAAACAGAGTTTACAGACTCATTGCTGAACTTTCCGAGGATACTGAAGGAATTCCTCCGGTATATACAGCGGAAACAAAAGACGACAAACAACTTAACTATATTTTAAATAATACGATAAGAAGAGTTACCGAGGATATTGGAAACAGATTCAATTTCAACACAGCCATATCCGCCATTATGGAACTTACAAATGAAATATACAGGTATAAGGAACTCGAAGACGTAAATCTGGGTCTTCTCAGATCCGCCGCGGAAAAACTCGTGCTGCTTCTTTCACCGTTTACTCCTCACGTATGCGAGGAACTCTGGGAAGCATTGGGATTCGTAGAACCTGTATACAAGGCACAGTGGCCTGCTTACGACGAAAAAGCTCTTGTAAAAGACAGCGTAGAGATCGTCGTGCAGATAAACGGAAAAGTCAAAGCGAAACTCGAAGTCCCCTCAGGACTTTCTAAGGAAGAGTTTGAAAAAGTATGCATGAACGAGCAGGCAGTAAAAGCGCTTACAGACGGGAAAGACGTAGTCAAAGTCATAGCCGTTCCAAACAAACTCCTCAATATCGTAGTGAAAGGATGAAATGACAAAGAAAAAAAGAGAACAGAAAAAAATAAGAATAATACCACTCGGAGGTTTGCATGAAGTAGGAAAGAACATGACTCTCTTCGAATACGGGGAAGACATACTCATCATCGACTGCGGAATGACATTTCCGACAATAGACATGCTGGGTATAGACTGCGTTATTCCGGATTTCGCTTATTTAAGAGATAATTCCGATAAAATAAGAGGACTTGTTATAACCCATTCCCATGAAGACCATATGGGCGGAGTACCTTTTTTCCTAAAGGAATTCAACGTTCCCATATATGCAAGCCCGCTTACCCAGGGGTTTTTGAAATATAAATTCAAAGAGCATAAGATAACCGATTATCAGTTTTTCGACCTCGTGCCCGGAGAAAAAATCAAACTAGGCGCTTTTGAAGTAGAACCTCTGCACGTAACCCATTCAGTCGCTGATTCCATGGCGCTTATCATAGATACGCCTGTGGGCAGAATATTCCATACGGGAGATTTTAAATTCGACTATACTCCTATTGACGACAGACCTACCGACATAGCGAAAATAGCGCAGATAGGTCAGAAGGGCGTACTGTTGCTTATGTCAGACAGTACGAACGCTGTAAGGGAGGGCTTCTCCGAATCGGAAAAGGTGATTAAAAACAACCTTGAAATCATTTTCAAGAAGAACACCCACAGATTCATCATAACCACCTTCTCCAGCAACGTGCACAGAGTTCAGTCGATACTTGATCTTGCTTCAGAAAACGGCAGAAAAGTAGCCGTTACTGGAAGAAGTATGGAGAATATGATCAAAGTAGCATCGGATCTGGGATATTTATCTATCCCTCCCAATACTCTAATCACTCTGAAACAGGCCAAACAGTACAAAAACAGCGAGCTTGTTATCCTTACTACCGGATCACAGGGTGAACCGTTGAGCTCTCTGAGCAGAATAGCTTACGGACAGCACAAGGATATAAAGATAACAAACGACGACGTCGTTATTCTTTCTTCCTCCGTTGTCCCCGGGAATGAACTCAGCGTATACGACCTGATCAACCAGATAATGGCACTCGGAGCACAAGTCATATACAGCGAGGTCGCGGACGTACACGCTTCCGGACATGCGAGAAGAGAAGAACTCAAGCTGATGCTTGCTCTGATGAAACCGAAGTATTTCATGCCGGTACACGGAGAAATAAGACTTCTGATAAGCCATTCGGAACTTGCTCAGGAAATGGGCGTAGATAAAAACAATATAGTAGTTGCGGAGAACGGATCCGTACTTGAGCTTTCAAGCAGGAAATTCAAACTTACGGATGAAACGGTACAGGCGGGCGCTATACTTGTCGACGGACTTGGAATTGGCGACGTAGGAGCCAAAGTCTTAGGTGAAAGAAGACTTCTTTCACAGGGAGGAATAATAATCCTGGCTGCCGTATTCGACGATTCGCAGAGAATAGTATCAGACATCCAGCTTCATACCAAGGGCCTTATATACGTAAAGGAATACGGACAGGTACTGGATAAGGCTAGAGCGGTTCTTTACAATACTCTAGACGAGTGTTATGCAAAGAAAAAGAACAAAGAACAGATAAAAGAAATTCTCGAAACCACTTTAAGGAATTTCATATATAAGGAAATAAACAGGAATCCAGTTATAGTTCCCGTTTTTATGGAGGTATAAAATGCAAAACGTTTACGACGTGGCAAGAGAACTGGTACATTCCCTTAAAGAATGCGATCAGTACAAAAACTACAAATCGGCAAAGCAAAAAATCGATGCTAATGAAGATCTGACAAAGATGATCAACGATTTCACTGAAAAGGGAATGCAGCTTCAGGCAATGACTATGACCGGTCAGTCTCCCGACGAAGAAACTCTTGCTCAGTATCAGCAACTTTACGGAGTCGTAATGAGCGATCCCAGTGCTGCAGAGTATCTGAATGCACAGATGTCAATATCGCAGATAGTATCGGAAATTTATCAGATGATAGGGGAGGCTCTCGGTGAATAGGTTCAGTAAAAGAATAGAAAATTTAAGACCGCTTATCAAAGAAGCGGGAATAGACGCTCTTTTTATTACGGATACTGCAAACGTTGCATATTTTACAGGGCAGAAAGGCGACGACTGCTATCTGTATATATCTCAGGATGAAGCATATATAATCACGGATTTCAGATATCTCGAAATGGCTGAAAGCATGCACGAATGGCTCGACTTCGATATGACGAAAGCCGGAAGGACCATTCTCGATATTCTGAAAGACAAAAACGCAAAGAATATAGGCGTTGAAAGAGACGCGATAACTCTCGATCTTTTCATGAAACTCAATACCGGTCTTAAGGAAATAAAAACGCTTACTCCGGTTTCAGGTCTGGTCGAAAAGCTTAGAATGATAAAAGATGAAAACGAGATCGAAAGCACAAGAAAAGCATGTGAGATAGCCGTAAAAACTTATCTTCATATGCTTGATTTCCTTAAACCCGGACTTGAAGAAGTAGAAGCGGCTGCTGAACTTGAATACTATATGAGAAAATGCGGAGCAGAAGGACCTTCTTTCGACACCATACTTATCAGCGGCGTAAAAACGTCCATGCCTCACGGTGTTCCCGGACATAAAAAGATTGAAAAAGGCGATTTCGTTACCATGGATTTCGGATGTAAAGTCGACGGTTACTGTTCAGATATGACCAGAACGGTAGCTATAGGAAGCGTTACTGATGAAATGAGAGAAGTCTATAACGTGGTGCTCAAAGCTCAGCTCAACGCAATTGAGCACCTGCACGCAGGCATAACAGGAATCGAAGGCGATGCATTTGCAAGAAGCGTTATAGAGGAAGCCGGATACGGAGCGTATTTCGGACACTCACTGGGACACGGAACAGGCCTTAAGATCCATGAGGCTCCCAATTACAGCCCTGCCTACAAAGGAATAATTCCGGCAGGCGCAATACTTTCGATAGAACCGGGTATTTATCTTCCCGGCAAATTCGGAGTAAGAATTGAGGACTTGGCATTAGTCACCGAAAAGGGTATAATCGACTTTGAAGATGCACCCAAAGAGTTAACAATATTGTAATGATATACGGAGGAAATTTTTAATGGTTTATGCAAGCGACTTTAGAAACGGTAAGACCTTCATAAAGGACGGAGATCCTTGTGTCGTTCTTTCATTCCAGCACGTAAAACCCGGAAAGGGAGCTGCTTTCGTCAGAACAAAGTACAGAAATATTCTCACTGGGGCAACCAGAGAAGAAGCTTTCAATCCGAGCGACAAGTTTGAAGATGCCGTAATTGAAACGAAAAGAATGCAGTATTCCTACAACGACGGAGATCTCTATTACTTCATGGATCCGGAATCATATGAAATGATACCGCTCAATTTTGAACTTGTAGAGGAAGCCGTTAAGTGGATCAGAGAAAACGACGAAGTAACAGTTAAGTTCTTCCAGGGCAACGCATTCACAGTAGAACCCGAGAACTTTGTAGTACTCGAAGTAACTGACACAGAACCCGGAGTAAAGGGAAATACCGCTACAAACGTAACGAAAGCTGCTACAGTTGAAACAGGAGCTGTTGTTCAGGTACCTATCTTCATCGAAACAGGTGAAAAGATTCAGATAGATACAAGAACAGGCGAATATTTGAGCAGAGCAAAATAACATGGCTAAAAAGAAGAAAAAAGCAGGGCGAACAGCACTTAAGGTACTGCTCGCCTTAGTCATTATTGGAATAGCATGCGCTGGAGCGCTGTATTTCGGTATAAAAAACTATAACAACGCTTACAAACCCGGTTCGGATGAAAAGATAGTTATCGATATCGAAGCCGGAAGCGGGACTACGAAAATAGCTCAGGAACTTGAAAAAGCAGGAGTCATAAACTCGGCGAACATATTCAAGTTCAAGACTAAGTTCTGCAAGCTCGACGGAAAGTATCAGGCGGGACACTATACTCTTTCTCCTTCGATGACGATGGAGGAGATCATGGAGATACTTCAATTCGGAAAACTCGTCGAAGTCAGTTTTACCGTGCCTGAAGGGCTCACGCTCAATCAGGTCGCTGAAAAACTCGCAGCAGACGGTATTGTGAATTCTGCAGATGAATTCATGCTGGCACTTGAAGACGTTTACGACTACGAATTCCTAAAAGATATTAAAGGAAACGAGATAAAAGATCCCGATACCGGAGTTGTGAGAATTACCGCAAAGGCGAACAGACTTGAAGGTTATCTTTTTCCGGAAACCTACAGAGTTTTTTCAGGCTCCGATCCTCATACGGTTATCAATACCATGCTTTCATATTTCAATACGCACGTATATGAAAAGCTCAAGTCACAGGTTCCTAATGGATACTCATTCCATGAAATGGTGACTCTTGCATCAATGATAGAAGAAGAATGCGGAGCCGAAAAAGACAGAAGGACTATCTCAGGAGTATTCTGGAACAGACTAAATCTGCCTATGAGGCTGCAATCGGACGTCACTATACATTACATACTAGGTAACGACAAATTCGACAAGAATCTCGATTCTCCTTACAATACTTATAAAGTAAACGGTCTTCCCGCGGGCCCGATCTGCTCACCGGGATATTCCAGTATCGAAGCTGCGCTCAAACCTGAACAGCACAATTACTACTACTTTGTACTAAAGGGAGACAAAAGCGGTGAATGCAATTTTGCGGAAACCTATGAAGAACATCTCAAGAATGTTGAGATATATAACAACAGCGAATTTAATTACTAGGTTTGGCAGATAGTTTTTTAAAAATTGCACAGGATGCCGCATTGGCTACAGAAGGCGTCTCCGGGATACTTTTTCCCGGAGTTTTGCCTATTCCTAAGGATAAAGGAATAGATATCGATATTCATCTTTCTGTATATTACGGAGTGAGTATCCCGGAAGTGGCATGGAACGTACAGGAAAACGTAAAAAAGGCACTAGACGAAGTCAAAGGCCTTAACATTGGCAGAATCAACATACACATAGACAGTATACGTTTTAGAGATAAGGAATACAGATGAAAAGAACTCAGGCAAGAGAATATCTAATGCAGATGCTTTTCCAGATGGAAACGCAAAACGATTTCTCCGAAGAAGCGGAAGATAAATTCATCGAACTGAACATAGAAGAAAAAGACGCTAAACAGATTGCATATATTAAATCTGTAAGCGCAGCTTTCAGAGAGAACAAAAACGAGATAGACGCTGATATCGAAAAGTATTCCAGAGGATGGAAACTTAAGAGAATAGCAAAAGTAGATCTCGCTCTGATGCGTCTTTGCATTTCAGAAACGCTTTACCTAAAGGAAGAAGACAGGACACCGGAAGGTGCTGCGATAAACGAAGCCGTTAAACTTGCAAAAAAATATGACGACGAGGATTCGTCAAGGTTCATAAACGGAATACTCGGAGAAATATTCAGAAACAGATAGATAATGAAATCCGTAACGGTTACACAACTTAACAGTTACGTAAGCAGAATACTCTCTACAGATCCGATTCTTTGCAATATAGCCGTTAAAGGCGAAATATCCAATCTGACTAAACATTCTTCAGGACATTGGTATTTCTCCCTTAAAGACGCTGATTCAAGGCTGAGTTGTTTTCTTCCGTATTCCAGAGTATCCGCTTTGAGATTCGACCTTGAAGAAGGTATGGAAATTACTGCTTACGGCAACGTTTCAGTTTACGAAAAGGGCGGAACGTATTCCCTTCAGATAAGAGACATCGATGCGGAAGGAGAGGGAACTCTCAAGATCGCCTATGAGAATCTTAAACGAAAACTGGAAGCTGAAGGTCTTTTTTCTCCTGAACATAAAAGAGAGATTCCTGCAAATCCTAAAAAAATCGGAGTCGTTACGTCTCCTACAGGAGCTGCGATAAGGGATATCATATCAACAGTCAAAAGAAGAAATCCTACAGTAGATATAATACTGTTTCCTGCTCTTGTGCAGGGTACGGGAAGCGCCGCAAGCGTATGCAATGGTATAAAAACGTTAAACGAAAGATTTTCGGATATAGACGTTCTGATAGTCGGAAGAGGCGGAGGTTCAATGGAGGATCTCTGGACGTTTAATGAAGAATCAGTAGCAAGGGCAGTTTACGAATCTTCAATTCCCGTCATTTCAGCAGTTGGACATGAAATTGATTACGTAATAATTGATTATGTAGCAGATCTTAGAGGCGCTACTCCTACGGCTGCTGCCGAACTTGCTGTTCCGCATATAGAAAACAGCAAAGACAGACTGCGCCGGCTTAAACCGGAAATACTTCATTCATATATTCTTGATAAGATAGGTAACGCAGAATACAGACTGAAAATGTCTATGAACGCGATCAAAGCTTCGGATCCAGCTCTTCCCGTGGAAAAGGGTTACGCTTTGGTATCCAGGGAAGGAAAGTATATACAAAGCGTATCTCAATTAAACAAAGGATCAATTATCGAAATACAGATGAAAGACGGCAGCGTATCCGCTGAAATCAGGGAGATAAAATAATGTTTGAAGAACTTGATATAGAAAATAGTCTTGATTTACTGGAAAACAACGCTGAAAAACTAAGCGAAGGAACGCTCAGTATAGACGAAAGCGTCAAACTTTATAAAGAAAGCGTAAAACTATATGAGCATGCCGCAAAACTCATTAACGAAGCCAAACAGAAGATCATGATATACGATTCAGAAAACGATACTCTCAGGGATTTTGAAAATGTATAACGCATCAGAATTAAAGGATTTAATTGAAAAATCTATAGAATCATATATTCCGGAATCGGAAAAATACAGCTCTCTGCTTGAAGAATCAGAGAGTTATTCATTATCTTCAGGCGGTAAAAGATTAAGACCATGTATTTTGCTTGCGGTATGTCAGATGTTCGAAGGCGACGTAAAAGAAGCAATACCTTTCGCTGTTGCTCTGGAAATGATCCATACGTATTCGCTGATACACGACGATCTTCCTGCAATGGACAATGACGATTACAGAAGAGGCATGCTGTCCAATCATAAGAAATTCGGAGAAGATACAGCTATTCTTTCTGGCGATGCGCTTCTTACCAGGGCTTTTATGATAATGTCAGGTGAATTATGCATTGATACTTCACAGGGAAAATCTCTTGCCATGGAATCCATATCATCCTCAGCATATGACATGATAAGAGGTCAGATTGCGGATATAAAAGCACCCAGGAAACCGTCTCAGAAATATTTATCATACGTAAACATAAATAAAACGTCAGCGCTTTTCAGAGCAGCTTTCTTTTCGGGAGCGTATATTGCCAATGCTTCCGAAAAGGAAACTCTTGATATGAGAAAAGCTGGTGAAGCTTTCGGCATCGCTTTTCAGATAGCAGACGATATTTCCGATCTCGGAAAAGACGAAAGCCTGAATTATGCCGAACTATTCGGTAAAGAGAAAGCAATATCGGAATTCAATAAAAATATTGACGTATTCAAGGATATTATCGGTAAATACAAAAACAACAAAATCCTTCTTAAAATATGCGATCTTGGAGCAATTAATGGCTAGATTTGACGACAGAGAAAATCTTATACCACTGATTAAAAGCACTCCCGTTAACAGACTGCAGGATATTGCAGACAGGCTTAGGGACGAGCTTATTGACGACGTATCTGTTTCAGGCGGACATCTTGCTTCAAATCTTGGAGTAGTAGAACTTACTGTAGCTTTACATAAAGTATTCGACAGTCCTAAAGACAAAATCGTCTGGGACGTAGGTCATCAATGCTACGTGCATAAAATGATAACCGGACGCAGAGACGAAATGAAAAATATACGTCATTACGGAGGTATTTCAGGTTTTCCTAAAAGGGCAGAATCCTCTCATGACGTTTATGACTCCGGTCATTCCGGAACTTCAGTATCCGTTGCATTCGGACTTGCAAAGGCTAGAGATCTGAAAGGAGAGAACTACTCCTGTATCGCGGTCATAGGAGACGGCGCTCTAACAGGAGGAGTAGCATTCGAAGCTCTGAATCATGCGGGAGAATCGAATACTCCTCTTATCGTGATAATAAACGACAACCAGATGTCCATAGGTAAAAATATCGGAGCTACACACAGAAATCTCGACAGACTAAGGACGTCAAAGTTTTATCTGGGATTCAAGGGAATATTCAAAAAGACACAGTTCAAGCATCCCCGTCTTTACAACAGACTTAAAAGGATAAGAGATTCTTTGAAATATCTTCTTCTTCCTGATCAGATATTCGAAGAAATGGGATTTAAATATTACGGTCCTATTGACGGACATGATATCCCTGAGCTTTGCGATGCACTTGAATTTGCTAAAAACGCAAACAGACCGATAGTGCTTCATATTCTGACTAAGAAAGGCAAAGGCTTTGGCCCTGCAGAAGAAAATCCGACAAAATATCACGGCACAGGACCTTTTGATAAAAATACAGCTGATTCCAGTAACGATCCACCCGGAAGGAGCTGGTCGGAAATTTTCGGTGACGAGCTTCTGAAACAAGCGAAAAAGAACGATAAAATAGTCGCAGTGAGCGCTGCAATGATAGATTCGACAGGGCTTTCTCAAATGGCTACTGAAATGCCGGAAAGAGTATTTGACGCAGGTATAGCAGAGCAGCACGCAGTTTCATTTGCTGAAGGTCTTGCACTAAACGGTATGAAACCTGTAGTTGCCATATATTCAACTTTTCTTCAGAGAGCATACGACGAGATCCTTACGGAAGTATGTCTTCAGAATTTACCTGTTGTATTTGCAATAGACAGAGCCGGAGTCACAGGCGCAGACGGAGAAACTCACCAGGGCGTTTTCGATATAGCGTATCTTTCTTCGATGCCCAATATGACCATACTTTCTCCATGGGATGAAAACAGTTTCAGAGGATGTATAGATTATGCCCTTAAACAAAACTGTCCTATCGCCATTCGTTACGGTAAAGGAAACGTTCCTGAATCTGCAGATACAAAACAGAATTACGTTCCCGGAGTAGTATTGCACAGAGAAGGCTTTGAAACACTTATAATATCAGATGGTGCAATGATAGGTGAAGCATGCAAAGCAGCCGATATGATCGAGAATAATTCAGTTGCGGTATGTAATCTGGAAGTGCTTAAACCCGTTAATATGGATTTTATTCTTCCTGTATTAAATAAATACAAACAGGTGATAACAATAGAAGACGGCTGTATTATAGGCGGATTCGGTGAAGCTATTTCTGCTTTGGCAGCTGAAAGCAAAACGAGGGCAAGAGTTCTTAACATAGGATGGCCGGATAAGTTCATAGAACACGGAAGCATAAAAGAACTGAGAGCAAAATACGGATTAGACGCAGAATCGATAGCAAGAAAAGCGGAGGATTTCATTGAAAACAAGGCTTGACGTATATTTAGTCGATAACGGATATTTCACTGCCAGGGAAAAAGCAAAAGCCGCTATCATGGCTGGCCTTGTTTACGTTAACGGCCAAATATCCGACAAAGCGGGAAACATGATAGATCCTGACGCAAAAGTAGAAGTAAGAGGCGACAGCTGCCCCTACGTTAGCAGGGGAGGATACAAACTGGAAAAAGCTCTTGATTCATTCAATATTGACGTGTCAGGACTTTCCTGTTTAGATATAGGTTCTTCGACCGGAGGCTTTACGGATTGTATGCTTCAAAGAGGCGCAAAATCCGTATGCGCAGTAGACGTAGGAACAAATCAGCTTGATTACAAACTTAGAATAGATGTAAGAGTCGACGTTAAGGAACAATATAACTTCAGATATGCAAAGGAAGAAGATTTCAACGGTCCTTACGAATTTGCGTGCACAGACGTTTCTTTTATCTCTTTGAATCTAATTCTTCCTCCGGCATCCATGCTTCTCAAAGACCGTTCATACATGATCTGCCTTATAAAACCGCAGTTTGAAGCCGGTAGAGAACAAGTCGGAAAACACGGAATCGTGAAAGATAAAAACGTTCACAGAGAAGTTATCGAAAAAGTAGTTTCATACGCTCAGAATGCCGGTTTTAAGCCTTTGAAGCTGGATTACTCCCCTATAAAAGGGACTAAGGGAAACATTGAGTTTTTAATACTTTTAAAGAAAGATTCTGATACTTCGATATCAGATGAAATAAACATAGACGCAGTGGTTGAAGCTGCGCACAGGGAGGCATAAATGGGCTACACGCCTATGATGGAACAATATCTTGCAGTCAAAAAGCAGTATCAGGACTGCATACTTTTCTACCGTCTCGGAGATTTCTATGAGATGTTTTTTGACGATGCTGTTATCGCTTCCAGAGTACTTGAACTAGTCCTTACCAAAAAAGCCTGCGGAAAAGATCAGAAGGCTCCGATGTGCGGAGTTCCTTATCATGCAGTTGAAAACTATATCGCCAAGATGGTTGAACACGGCTATAAGGTTGCCATAGCGGAACAGATGACGGATCCCGCACTTTCAAAAGGAATAGTAGAAAGGGAAGTCATAAGAGTTATTACGCCCGGAACCGTAGTGCAGGCGTCCATGCTTTCTGAAAAAGATAATAACTATCTGGCATCCGTATATATAGACGGCAGGGAAACTGGACTTGCATATACTGATATCTCTACCGGTGAATTCTGTGCCCTAATGTTCACGTCTGACGACAGTTTTTCAGTTCTTCTTGAAGAGCTTACAAGAATACAGCCTAAGGAAATACTGTCTAACTGCAGCAGAGAAGAAGCTTCGAATCTTTGGGATTTTGCGGAAGAATCAGGCATCTTCATTTCCAAAGGAGGAGACAGACTCTTCGGAAGCATGGCATGTGCCAAAGCCATAAAAGACCATTTCAAAACTGCCAGTATAAAAAGCGTGGGTCTTGAAGAAGAAGACGTACCTCTGCTTTTCCACAGCGTCGGCGCATTGCTTTCATATCTGAAAGAAACACAGAAACAGGAAGTGGAACATCTTTCAGATCTTCAAATAAAAGACGTCGGTGGATGTATGCTTCTTGACAGAGCTACTATAAGGAATCTTGAGATCACTGAAAGTCTTTATGACAAAAGAACGCAGGGATCATTATTCGGAATACTTGACGCTTGCGGATCCGCTATGGGATCAAGAAAACTCAAGTCATGGCTCAGAGAACCTCTGATAGAAAAAACAGCGATACAAAAAAGGCTGAATGCCGTTGAAGAATTAACGGACAATATTCTTATCAGAAACAACCTTAAAGAGTCTCTGAGGGCCGTTTACGACCTTGAGAGGATACTTGCAAGAATATCCCTCGGAACTGCCAACGCAAGAGATCTTGTTGCTTTAAAAGTATCCCTTTCCGTAATCCCCGATATCAAAGATTGCCTTGATTCACTTGACGACGCACTTCTTTCCGAGCTTAACGATAAAATCGATTCAATGTCTGAAATAAGAGATGAAATCGACAGAGCTATCGTTGAAGATCCTCCTTATATCGTCAGAGAAGGAGGCCTTATTAAAAAGGGTTATTCTGAAGAACTTGACGGAATATATGAATCCGCTAAAGACGGAAGATTATGGATAGCCGGGCTTGAGAACAGCGAAAGAGAAAGAACCGGAATAAAACAAATTAAAGTAGGATTCAACAAGGTATTCGGATATTATATCGAGATCTCAAAAGGGTACAAAGGAGATATTCCAGATAACTATATCAGAAAACAGACTCTCGTTAACGGAGAAAGATATATAACTCCTGAACTCAAGGAAGTAGAAAGCGTAGTATTGGGAGCTCAAAGCAGGATCAACGATCTTGAATACAGACTTTTCAACGAACTGAGAGACAAGGTGAAATCTCTTGCTCCGGTAATACAGAAAACTTCGTCAGCTATTGCAGCTGCAGACGTTTTATGCAGTTTTGCTGAAAAGTCTTCTAAACTAGGATACGTGAAGCCTGAAATCGACGACGGTGATGAAATCATTATAAAAAAGGGACGTCATCCCGTAATCGAGAATACTGTTGAAGATGGAGCGTTCATATCAAACGACGTATATATCAACAGAAAAGACACTTCTATGCTGCTGATAACCGGCCCTAATATGTCCGGTAAATCAACTTATATGAGACAGCTTGCTCTAATTGTTCTTATGGCGCAGGCAGGATGTTTCGTGCCTGCAGACGAAGCAAAAATAGGTATATGCGACAGAATATATACGAGAATAGGAGCTTCCGATAACATTTCAATGGGAAGATCCACTTTCTTCGTAGAGATGAGCGAGCTGGCGTATATACTCAATACTGCTACTGAAAAATCTCTGATCATACTCGACGAGATCGGCAGAGGCACGAGTACATACGACGGTTTATCGATTGCATGGGCTGTAGTTGAAAATCTAACAAAAGATGATCACAGGATCAGAACTTTGTTTGCCACCCATTATCATGAACTTACAAGATTGTCTGAAATAATACCCGGTGTAAAAAATCTTAACGTAGACGTTTCTGAAGAAAACGGCAACATTGTATTTCTCCATAAGATCGTTGACGGCGCTGCATCCAGAAGTTACGGTATTCACGTCGCTAAACTTGCGGGCGTTCCCGATGAAGTGCTTGCTTCTGCGAAACGAAAACTGAGAGAACTTGAAAATGAACAGAATTAAAATACTTGCAAAAGAAATAGCTGACAAGATCGCTGCAGGGGAGGTTATAGAGTCTCCTCTTTCAGTCGTAAAAGAATTGGTTGAAAATTCAATAGATGCTGAAAGTACGCAGATAGTAGTTGAGATCAAAAACGGTGGTAAGGACTATATAAGAGTAAGCGATAACGGAAGCGGTATACTCAAAGAAGACCTTTCAATTGCCTTGCTTCCGCATTCTACAAGCAAAATACGTTTTGCAGAAGACCTCGACAATATTACAAGCCTTGGATTCCGAGGAGAAGCACTTGCTTCCATAGCAGCCGTTTCTGAATTCGAAATTATATCAAAAACCGAAGAAGAAAAAACCGGTAAAAGAATCTGCGTATCTGCATCTAAAATTACTGATGAAAGCGATTCCGCAAGCGATACGGGAACTACGATCATAGTAAGAAATCTGTTTTTCAATCTTCCTGCCAGAAGAAAGTTTCTTAAATCGGATTCCAAAGAAAGTTCAAATATTTCAGAATTCCTTTCAAGAATATCACTCGCATATCCCGAAATAAGATTCAGATTCATATCAGACGGCACCATAAGATTCTCGACTCCCGGAAAAGGGGATATATATCAGACCATTCTTACCGTTTACAGCCCTCAGAACGCAAGAAAGCTTCTTAAGCTTGCGTCTGATAATGGAAGTATAAGTATGAAGGGATATATCAGTTCACCAATTGAAAGCAGAAACAATAAAAGACAACAGGTATTCTTCGTTAACGGAAGACTGGTCAATTCCGCTCTGATGGAAAGCGCTGTAAAAACTGCATATTCTGATAAGCTTTTCGAAGGCAGATATCCTTCAGTTTATCTTTTCCTAGAAATCGAACCTTCCGAGATAGACGTCAACGTTCATCCGAGAAAAGCGGAAATAAAGTTTTCAGATGAAACTGCCGTATTCGATTTTATAGTGGATTCAATAAGAAAAACTCTTTTGGACAAAAACGCAACGTCTGTAGAAAACGAAGATATTAAAGAAAAGCAGATCTCTACGAACATTGTTAATGAAAACAAGTATGAAGAAGTTTTCATAGAAGACGTTATAAGTATTCCCAAGCAGGATATATATGTAAAACCCATCGTTGACGAAGTATCTGCACCTGCTATTAACAATATATTCAAAGACCTTAGACTGAGTGAAGAAATTAAAAAAGAAGATAACGTACAGCTTCACGAGGATTTTGAAGAGTATAAAACAGAAAAAATGAGATTTTCATCTCTGAATCCTGTTTCACAAGTTTTCGTTACATATATTCTCTGTACTGATAACGACAACTTTTATATCATAGATCAGCACGCTGCTCATGAACGTATTATGTACGAAAAGCTTTTGAGTAGTTTCAACACTTCCGAAAAAGCGGGCCAGATTCTTCTTGCGCCTCTTATCATAGAACTTGACAGATCACAAGTCTATACAGCGGAAAACTGTATTCCCGTACTTGCTGAAATGGGTTTTATGCTTGAGACTTTCGGAGAATCTTCATACCTTGTAAAGGAGATCCCGTATTTCCTCAGTTTTGAGGAAGCTGAGAGATTTCTTTACGAATTCTTTGATTCCGCCGGCGATTTCAAAAACAATCTCCAGTTAAGAAGAGATGCAATAATATCAAAATCGTGCAAATCGGCTGTAAAAGCCCATGACCGTATGTCGCTGGACGAAATGAAAGGACTGCTTTCAGAGCTTGATAAATGCGAGAATCCCTATTCATGTCCACACGGCAGGCCGACTTTCATTAAATTCAGCGAGTATGAACTGGAAAAGATGTTCAAACGTAAATGATAAAAACAGTTTTCATAGTCGGTCCCACAGGGATCGGAAAAACTGAATATGCAATTAATAACGCTCTTGAAAATAACGGAGAAATAATTTCTGCAGACTCAATGCAGATCTATAAGTATCTTGATATCGGTTCCGCAAAACCCAGTCCCGAAGAAAGAGCAGCAGTTAGACATTATCTAGTCGACGAAATAGATCCAAGAGATAACTTTTCAGTATACAATTACAAACAGCTTGCTATGGAATACATAAGCGAAGTCCACAGCAAAGGCAAACTGCCGATAGTATGCGGAGGAACGGGACTTTACGTAAACTCTCTTGTGTACGATATGGATTTCTCCGCACCTGAAGGAGATCAGGAATACCGTAATAAAATATGGGAAGAGTGCAAAGAAGACCCGGCAAGGCTTTATGATCTTCTTAAGAAACTTGATCCAAAAGCAGCAGAAAAAATACATCCTAATAATATAAAAAGGGTCCTAAGAGCTGTTGAAAGACTTAAAAAAGGAGAGGGGAATCTGGCTGAATTCAGTTCAGTTGAACAAGAAAGTTCAATTCTCGACTGTGAAATCAAAGTTCTTTCAATGGATAGAAATAAACTTTATGACAGGATAAACAAAAGGGTAGAAAAACTATATGAAGCAGGTCTTGAAGAGGAAGTCAGGAGTCTTATGAAAATGGGATTCACTTCAGAAGACGTTGCAATGAAAGGTATAGGATATAAAGAAATTATAGACGCCATAAAAAAAGGTGAAAGTGCGGAAAGCGCAAAAGAACTTATAAAACAAAATTCCAGACATTACGCTAAAAGGCAGATCACCTGGTTTAAAAGATATAAACAGGCGGAAATAATAGAGGTTTGAAACAATGAATAACAATACCGTAAAACTGTTAAAGGAACAGTACGGAATATCAGAAGAAGTAATAAAGCTGGTATCTGAAACTGAAATAGAACTTGGAGACAGATTCAGAGAAATTGACGATATCGCTGAATACAACCAGATGAAAGTGCTCAACGCTTTTCATGAAGAAAGACTTGCGAGCATGCATTTCAACTGGGAGAGCGGATACGGTCTCTCGGATATTTCAAAAGACAAAATGGACGAGATATTCGCTAAAGTATTCAGATCTGAAGCGGCGATAGTCAGACCTACGATTGCATGCGGTACTCACGCGCTGGCATCAGTTTATTTCGGAGTACTCAGACCGGGTGATGAAATAATATATTGTACAGGAACACCCTATGACACAATGAAAACTGTCATAGGCCTTGAGAATGATAAAGCAGGGAACCTTCTTGAATTTGGTATTAAATACAAGCAAGTCGATTTACTTTTAGATAATTCCATAGATATTTCATCTGTCAAAAGTGCTATAAATAGCATGACAAAGCTTGTCGTTCTGCAGAGATCAACAGGGTATTCTTTCAGAAAAGCTTTTAACTCTGATCAGATAAAAGAATGGGTAAAAGCATGCAAGGAAGTAAAACCGGACGTTATTTGCATGGTCGACAACTGCTACGGAGAATTTACCGATTACAGCGACCCGATCGAATGCGGTGCCGACGTATGCGCAGGATCCCTCATTAAAGGAGTAGGCGGCGGATACGCACTTACAGGCGGGTACGTTGCCGGCAGATCCTATATAATAGATGCCGTTGCTAACAGGCTTACTGCTCCCGGACTTGGCGGTGAATACGGTCTAACCTTCGGACAGAACAGAGATATACTCAGGGGACTTTTCGTAGCTCCCAACGTAGTAAGAAACGCTGTAAAAGGCGCAGTACTATGTTCAAAAGTATTCGAGAAACTCGGGTTTGAAGTTTGTCCGAAAGCGGAAGACAGAAGGGGAGATATTGTAACTTCCATAAAACTAGGCAGTAAAGAAGCTGTTATAGCTTTTTGCAAAGCCATACAGGCTGCTGCGCCTGTTGACTCTTTTGCAGCTCCGGAAGGCGGAGATATGCCTGGTTATGCCGATCCGATAGTAATGGCAAGCGGATCTTTCGTACAGGGTTCAACAATTGAACTCTCCGCAGATGCGCCTTTAAGAGAACCTTATATTGCATATTTCCAGGGTGGTCTTACTTACGAACATTCAAAATTTGGAATAATTAATGCAATTCAGTATCTGAAAAATATAGGTTTTCTGTTATAATATATTGTCAATAGTTATTTAATAGTATAGAGGTGAATAATTATCATGGCTGATTCCAAAAGAATTACAATCGTATCTCCTATAATTGTTCTGGTGTCTATTGCTCTTGTAGCATCATTCCTGCTTGCAGCAGTATACCAGATGACTTCTCCCATCATAGCTCAGAGAGAAGCTGACACAAGAAACGCAGCACTCAAGCAGGTTCTTCCTGATGCATCTTCATTTACAAAAGTTGATGCCGAGCTCCTTCCCGGAGTGACCGAAGTATTCGAAGCGGATAACGGAGCAGGAATTGTATGTTCCACAAACTGCAAGAGTACGCAGGGCGGCGAGATCGCAATGATGGTCGGAATTAATGCGGTAGGCGAACTTAACGGAATATCCGTAATAAGCCACAACGAAACTGCTGGTATAGGAGATAAAGTTCTTCAAGAAAGTTATTTTAAAAATTTCTACGGTATAAACAATGCAGATGCTGCTGAAGCTGTAGACGTAATGTCCGGAGCAACGAAGACTTCACTTTGTGTAAAAGAAACTGCTGCAGTCGCACTCAGACAGTTTGCTGCACTCGGTGCTGGAAATATGGTCAATCCGTCTGATTTTACTTTCGAAGAGAAACTTACGAATGCAATTTCAAAACTTTATCCGAATTCAGTAAGCAACCTTCTCGATATAGAGCTTAAGCCGAACGTAACTCATGTATTCAGAGTTTCTGATGCTCAAGGATATGTTGTAGTAATCGATTACAATAACGTAAAAGCTGCTGTATCAGTTTCCGACGATAAGTCAGTAGGCGGAGTCGAATTGCTGGAAGGAGAAGCGAACGACGCATTGCTCGCTGAGATCAGAACTATAGCCGTAAATCAGTTTAACTGATACTGTTCTGATAATATTGATTAATTATAAAGGTGCATATGATTGGAAACAATCATTATGCACCTTTATTATATGAAAGGAAAGAGAACAAACGACTCTCTTAAATTTATAGAACAAATGTTTTAAAAACGCTTGACATCAGAACAAATGTTTTGTATTATATATACGAACATTGGTTCACATATATAGGTGATCAGCATGAAACATTACAGAATAAAAAACAGATTCAGATTTATTACTTTCGTGACAATCATTATGCTTGTTACAGCGTTTTCTCTGACAGGTCTTTTTAGCCTGATAGAAGCTCACAGTACAGTAGAGCCGGAATACGTTGAAGTAACAGTAGAAGCAGGAGACACGCTCTGGAATCTTGCAAAAGCATATGGTAGCGATAATTGTGATATACGTGAAATCGTTTATAACATCTGCCGGGTAAACAATATCAAAGCTTCAGACCTAAGAGCAGGCCAGACTATACTTATTCCCGTCAACTAGTTCACAAGGGGTATTTCATATATGGGATATGCTCTCGTTTGAAATAGGACTATAATTCAGTAAAGAAGCATCAGCAATACGGCACGCTGATGCTTCTTTATTATACAGTTATTGCTAAAATGAGTATGTTTTGTTATAATAACGTGAATTATTTTTAAATATATTATTATGAAAAGAAATAAGTTATACAAAAAATACATATATATATTTATTTGCCTTGCTTTAGTATTATCTTTTCCCGCAGGCATATTTGCTGAAACTGTAACATTCAAAGAAAACGGTAGAGTTATAACTATAACTACCGGTGATACAGAATTCACTCAAAATCTTACAATGAATGCTCTTCAAACTGTCCAGCCTGATATGAGCTTAAGACCTGAAACGAATCCATGGACAGATAAGATCAATAATATGTGGGGAGTTGGTCTTAATGGTGTAAATCATAATGACGCTGAAGTAATAGATTCTGTTGAACATCCATATACTCTTGTTGGAAACGGACTCTGCAGCCGTATTATGGTACAGTTTACAGGAGTTATTCCCAGGTCTCTGAGAGAAGGTGAGGACCCTTCGGATCCTGAAGTGTTCAAAAAGAGATCGATAGACGTTCCCGGCCAATACAAACTAAAAGATGAAAACGGAATAGTATATTACACTTATTGCGTCGACGTTGCAACTGATGCTAATCTTCGTGATATATATAACGGCACTAACGTCGAAGATGCCGATTATTACAATTCTGTTGACGCAGCTCATATAAGATATATCTGCATTAACGGTTACTGGGGAGCAGCAGAAGGTCTTGGCAGTATGGATGTTTTCCTGGATAAACTTCTTGCAGAAGGAGTTCTTACTCAGGACGAAGCAGCTTCTTTGACTCCCGGAGAAGCTATAACCGCAACTCAGGCTGCAATATGGAGTTTCGGAAACAGTGATCTTTCATTTACAGTTGATCCTGATGTAGTAATCGGACCGGCTCTTAAATCATACAGTTTCAACAGTTTAGACTGGGATTGGCGAGATAGTTATATTGAGAACGGAAATGTGATCAAGAAGATATATGACTTTTTGATAATCGGAACCCTTGAAAGTTCTGCACAAACAACCGTTTTAACAAAATATAATTCAATTACGGATTTTTCACTGAAAGTAAAAGAAAAGATCTCTGACGGGACAGATCTTGATTCAGAGGTATATAAAGTAGATCTATCGTTTGAACTGGGTACAGATGTCCTTGCAGACGATAATTTGAAAGTTATAACCAAGCAGGGTGATGATATAATTGCTGAAATCGACCTTGAAGAGGGGAGAAGAACCTATACTTTAAACGATTTGAATATCACCGAGAACAGTGAAATAAGTTTTTACCTTGAAGGAACAAGACTTCTGGAACAAAGCGTTTATCTTTTCGAATCACCGGACCCATCCGTAGCACAGACACTGGTAGGTGTTGCATCCGGAACTCAATACGTTGGACTTAAAAGATGTATTTCGTATAACGTGACGCCTGAAGCTCCTTATACTAACGGAATAGAGTTCTATACTCCGTGGATAATAGCTCAGATATTATCATTCGCATTTCTTATCTCCGCTTTGATAACACTGCCAAAATACATTTACTGCAAGAGGGGATAAACATTCTGATATAAAACATGACTCTTCGATACATAGATATCGGAGAGTTTTTCTATTTAATTATAATATATAATTTCGGAAAATGTATATTTTACGAAAATGATATAGACATTTAAAGCCGTATAGGCTATACTTTATATGGATCGATATATTTTGGGTACTTCCCCGGATATCAACGAATACGTATCACTGTCCTGCAGATATATTGCATAACAAATATATCGCTCTGCATTTTTCTTTATAATATACAAATAAATATTCATGCATCCTATTATTGTATGAACAGTATATCGTAAACTTTAACAAATGCAGATATGTGTTTTACAGTCAGTTATGCAAATATATCATACTTGATAACATGTTTCGCAGCTTATAAATCCTAATCCTGCGATTATTGAAAAATCGCCCTTTTAAGGCTTTTTTCTCAAGGATAGATATATCGACCGACCATATAAAAATCGCTCAAATCGGCGATTTTTCAGCCCTCTTTTTTGAGACTTTTTCAGAAAATGAGCATTTCAGCGTTGGACAGCATATATCACTGAATTATGAGTAAAAATACGGATAACAATATAAAATATACAAATCTTGATATCAGCTATTACGTATACATACTTAAATGTTCCGACGGAACTTTATATACAGGCATAACAAACGATCTTAAGCGTCGTCTTGATATGCATAACTCAGGCGTCGCAAGCAAATATACCAAATCGAGACTTCCGGTGTCTTATGTATATATAGAATCGGGACTCAATAAATCGAATGCACTGAAACGGGAATCGGCGATCAAGAAATTATCCAGGGCTGCAAAGCTTGATCTGATAGCTGACCCTTCTGCAAATGAGTTCAATGGCTCCCTTCCCTGTTAAACAATTGTTCTAAAAGAAAATTATGAGTTACCAGACAGATCTTTATTCAAAAATCAACGAACAGGCAAACGAGATCATCAGCGACATGCCCGTATTTGCTAAGAAGTTCTTCAATCATTTGAGGGATCAGGGAATGTCTCCCAGGACAAAACTTCAGTATGCATATGATATGAGACGCTTTTTCGATTTTCTGGAAGAATCTCCAGGTTTCATAAACATGAATCTTAAAACAGCCTCCCCTTCCGACGTGCTAGACAAGCTTACCATAGACGATATACAGGAATATATCGACACACTCGAGTATTATACCGTCATGGGTGAAAACGGCAAAGAGATACGTAAACTCGCCTCTCCTTCCATCAAGGCAAGAAGAGTGTCTTCTCTCAGGTCTTTCTATAAGTACTATTTCAAGATCGGAGATATAACTAATAATTTATCGGATCTCATGGACGTACCGAAGATACCGGATAAGAAGATCGTCGTTATGGACAAGGAACAAGTTGCAAGGATACTTGCAGCGGTAAAGGATACCGAAGGACTGAGCGAAAAAGAGCTCAAAAGACACAATAAAATAATCAAAAGGGACTTTGCCATCATGATGCTGTTCCTGGGCACAGGAATACGTGTTTCCGAGCTTGTAGGCATAGATATAGAAGACGTTGATTTCTATATGGATTCAATCCTTGTAACAAGAAAAGGCGGAGATGAAGACGAAGTATACTTCGGTGAAGAAGTCGAAGAAGCGCTTCTGGAATACTGTCATGAAGACAGAGACATGCTCCTCGGTACGAATACAAATGAAAGCGCCCTATTCCTTTCGATGCAGCACAAACGTATCGGAGTCAGAGCAGTGGAACTGATGATCAAGGGATATGCTCAAAAAGCAGGACTCAATATGAAACTTACTCCGCATGCGCTCAGAAGGACCTTCGGTACGAATCTGTATAACGAAACGGGAGATATTTATCTTGTTGCCGACGCACTGCATCATTCATCCGTCGAAACAACCAAAAAACACTATGCGCAGATGAGTAAGGACCATAAGCGCATAGCTGCAAAAAAGTCTTCTACTTTATTCAATGATAAATGAGATTACTGAGCGATGCTGGTTGTAATTCCAATAATATTCTTGTATAAAAGAAAAAACAGAACTGATAAACAGTGATCGCAAATTTATAATAAGCATCTTTGATAACTACTAAACGAAAAGAGCAAGTCAGTAATTGACTTGCTCTGCTTTTATTATTATTTGATTACAGGAGTATCGAAACGAAGACGCTCAACTAATTTGGTATATAAATCATAAATACAATCAATTACTGTTCGTAATATGTGCCTTCACCGAATCCATATACTTCAATTGATTTTACAACAAGAGGTTTGATATCCTCTTCATTAAAGTTGTCTGCATCTTTGATATCACCTTCAAAATAAACTGTATAATCAAAAGCTTTATATGACATATGGAGACGTTTTTGATCAAGATTCCATCCTGAATTTGTCCATCCATTGTTCAAGAGTTCCTCGCACTTCTTTCCGATCAAAGCATTGATCTGATCCTGCGTAAGCATGGTATCATTTAAATTTTCAATTTTTTCTACAGTAAGAGAATTGATGATCTCTCTTAATTTCTCATCATGTTTTTCATCAAAGGCATCCAGATCCATTACTTTGGAAGCTGCATCAGCGGATATATTGGCAATTGCCCTGTAATATACATCGTCCTGCTCAAATACATAAATATATTTTCCGTAATCAGGATAACATGCTGAACCGTAATCAGGAAGGCCAAGAACTTGTCCTAATGTTTTTACATTATCAAGATCAACATGAGTTTCATCAGTGCCTTTTATACCGAAAACAGCTACAAAATCAGCACTTTCTGTTAGTTCAAGAGTGAATATAGGTTCTGTTGTAAACTCTTCACCGTTTTTGAGCCATCTCTTGAATTTGTAACCCTCTTCAGGTCTTGCGCCTATAGTATAAGTCTCAGGCGATGCAAGTCCTATATATGAAACATGTTGGGGAACATCTTCAAAATGGAATTCTTCACCTTCTTTAACGGCATTTATTTCTCCTTCGCCTTTGGTGGTGATGTTAATTTTTATGGTTGCTGTAGGCATTTCATACGGTTTGAAATGCATTACTTTACCGTTCTTTGCTTCCAGCTTGACTCCGTCTTCACCTTCTTCGGTAATTGAGACTTCGTAAGAATCTACGTCTGCTAAATCGCCTGCAATATCCCCTTTGAGAGCATTTCCTTTTACCTTGATAACGTCTCCAAACATACCGTCATCAAACATACCGCCGACATACCAGCCGGGCTTTGATGTATCTTCTGATTTCTGGATGTAAAGAATATTGCTGTCATCATCTGAAAAATATCCTTCTCTTGTCCATTCGAATTTGCTTCCGCATGCAGCAAGAGATGCTATCATGAGTATGACAAGTAATAAACTGATAACTTTTTTCATAAAAACCTCTTAAATTATATACAAATTTATTATATATACTTAATAAACTTGACTTTTATCTACTTTTTGAAGCAGTTGAATCCATATATGATTGAAGAATTATCTGCGCCGCCATTCGGTCAAGATGTTGTTTTCTGTTTTCTCTCCTTACCCCAGCTTCCATAAGAACCGCTTCCGATATTTTGGTCGTAAATCTTTCATCCTGGAATACGACTTTTACATTTTTAAATCCCATGGATCTTAGTTTGTTTTCGAGCATTGTAACAAACTCTCTGACTTTTGCTGTCTGTGGACTGTCTTCGCCGGAAAGCATGAGAGGAAGGCCTGCAACAACTAATGAAACGTCATATTCTTTTATATATTCGACAATTTTAGTAGTATCTTTTCGAATACCTACTCTTTCTATAGTAGTAACTCCTTGAGCCGTAAGAAACAAGGGGTCGCTAATTGCAACCCCTATTGTTTTATCCCCTATATCAAGTCCCAAATACCTGCTCATATCCTATTTTCCAAGATACTTTTTGAGTATCTCTTCCACCAGTTTATCTCTTTCTACCTGTCTTATGATATTTCTGGCGTTGTTATGACCTGTAATATAGGAAGGATCTCCCGAAAGAATGTATCCAACCATCTGATCGAGAGCGTTGTATCCCTTTTCTTCAAGAGCAGAATAAACTGCATTTACTATCTGTTCTATAGTCTGGGATTTTTCCTTTTCGGAATTAGTGAAAAGAATTGTTTTTCTATCCATGATATAACCTCCCTTGTTTATGTGTATATTTTATCTCTTAATGAGTTTTTCGGCAACTGCAAATGCATCCTGAAGTTTGGAAATATCTTTGGCGCCGGCTTGAGCCATATCTGCTTTTCCGCCTCCGCCACCTCCTGCTGCCTTTGCGATTTCCTTGATCATATTACCGGCATGATAACCCTTATCAAGAAGATCGTCAGTAACGGATGTCATTAGTGTTGCTTTATCTCCGTTAACGCTTGCAAATACGATCACGGCAGAATTTGTTGTTGCTTTGATACTGTCGGAAAGTTCTCTTAGTTCTTCGATTGTACTGCCTTCGAAAATCTTAGTTACAAGTTTAACTCCGTCGATTACTTTTGCATCAGCAATAAGCTTATCTATACCCGAATTCATAGTAGATTTTTTAAGCTCGGAAAGCTCATTTTTGACTGATTTCAGCTCTTCAGTAAGGTTTTCGGTCCTCTTTACCAATGCATCGGGATTGACTTTCAAAACGGCAGATATATCGGATACAAGAGAAAGCTGTTCTTTAAGGTATTCGTTTACGGCTGTACCTGTAATTGCTTCAATTCTTCTGGTTCCTGCCGCGATTCCGGATTCTGAAATAATCTTAAAGGATCCTATCTGACCTATATTGGCAACATGTGTTCCACCGCAGAATTCCATTGAGAAATCCGGTACATCTACGACTCTGACGACGTCTCCGTACTTTTCTCCGAATAGCATCATTGCTCCGAGCTTCTTTGCTTCCTCAATTGGCAAAACGTGAGTCTGTACCTGAGTGAATTTCAGTATCTCTTCATTTACGATATCTTCTACTTTTGCAAGATCTTCTTTTGATATCGCTTCGAAATGTGTAAAGTCGAATCTGAGTCCATCGGGTGATACCAAAGAACCGGCCTGTTCGATATGGTCTCCTAGAACAATTTTAAGAGCCTTCTGAAGAAGATGTGTTGCTGTGTGGTTTCTTGCAATTGCATGTCTTCTTTTTACGTCGACACACGCTTCGACAGTATCACCAGTAGTCGCTTCACCTGAAGTAATAAGTACGTGATGTACGTAAACTCCGTTTACTTTTGTAGTATTTGTAACTACTGCGGTAAAACTTTCGCCTTCGATAACTCCTACGTCGCCTACTTGTCCGCCGCTTTCACCGTAGAAAGGAGTAGTCTCAAGTACGAATTTCACTTCATCGCCTTCAGAAGCGGAATGAAGAAGAGACATACCTTTTACAATGCCTGTAATTCTTGTCTCAACAGCAAGGCTTTCGTATCCTGCGAATTCCGTTTCTTTAAATTCCTTGAACATAACGGATTCGTCAAGCCAGCCCTGGCTGTCTTCATCTTTACGTGCAGCTCTTGCCTGGGCCTTTTGTGCATCCATACAAGCCTTGAATCCGTCTTCGTCAACGCTGAATCCCAAATCTTCACATATTTCTTTTGTCAGTTCGATCGGGAATCCGTATGTGTCATAAAGTTTGAATGCATTTTCTCCGGAAATCGTGTTTAGTCCCTTAGATTTTGCATCTTCAATATATCCGTTAAGAATATCGGAACCCTGATCGATAGTCTGAGCGAATTTATCTTCTTCAATTCCAATAATTTTCTTTATGTAATCTTTTCTTTCTTTCAGCTCGGGATAAGCATCACCTGAAGTTTCAATAACTTTATCGCAAAGATCCTTAAGGAATGTTCCCTTAATGCCGAGCAATCTGCCGTGTCTGGCTGCTCTTCTTAAAAGTCTTCTAAGAATATATCCCCTGCCCTCGTTTGAAGGAAGGATACCGTCGGAAATCATAAATGAAACGGCTCTGATATGATCCGTTATGATTCTTATGGAAACGTCTTCTTTTGCAGCTCCGTCCCTGTATTCTATACCTGCAATTCTGCAAACTTCCTGAAGGATAGAATGCATGGTGTCGATGTTATAGATACTGTCTGTTCCCTGCATTATGCATGCGATCCTTTCAAGACCCATACCGGTATCTATATTCTTTTTTGCAAGTTCAAGATAAGTGCCGTCTTCCTGTTTGTCGAACTGAGAAAAGACGTGGTTCCAGAACTCCATATATCTGTCACAGTCACAGCCCGGTTTACAATCAGGTTTTCCGCATCCGTATTCAGGTCCTCTGTCGAAATATATCTCGGAACAAGGACCGCAGGGACCCGTTCCTATTTCCCAGAAGTTATCATCTTTTCCAAGTCTTACTATATGACTTGGATCGATGCCTATTTCGTCTTTCCAGATATCGTAACTTTCATCATCATCTTCATAGATAGTTGCCCATACCTTTTCAACAGGTATATCCAGCCAATCTTTTGAAGTTATGAATTCCCAGCCCCATTTGAGAGATTCTCTCTTGAAATAATCTCCGAAGCTGAAATTACCAAGCATTTCAAAAAATGTACCGTGTCTTGCGGTATGTCCGACATTGTCTATATCATTCGTCCTTATACATTTCTGACAAGTAGTCATTCTGTGTTTTGGGGGTTCTTCTGCTCCTGTAAAATACGGCTTTAAGGGAGCCATACCGGCAGCGATAAGAAGAAGGCTCTTGTCGTTCTGAGGAACGAGCGAATAACTGTCATGTCTGAGACAGCCTTTGCTTTCCCAGAATGAAAGGAACATTTCTCTTAATTCATTTACACCTTTGTACTGCATATATTTTCACCATAAATAAATATATTTAACTTTTATATTTTACTCCCAAAGACTGTAGTTGTAAACGAAATCAGTATATAATTCCGCATCCGATAACCAGGTCGTTTTTGTATAAAACTGCATACTGTCCTGGAGTAGGCCCTCTCTGAGCGTCGTCGAAAGTAAGCAATGCCGTTCCTTTGCTTTCGCCTGCAGTAATTTTTGCAAGAGACGGTTTGGCAGCATACCGAATTTTTACTTCGAATAAATCGTTAATATATTCCTCAGGGATATAATCTATTTCTCCGTATTTTGCAAAATTGCATATTTTGATTCCTACGATTTTTGAATAAAGATCCTTATCTTCGCAAAGATAGATATCTCCGGTATCGGGATCTATTCTTTTAACGTATACTTTTTTATTGAATCCCATACCAAATCCCTTACCCTGTCCTACGGTAAAAGACGTATGACCTGTGTGAGAACCTATTATTTTGCCGTTTTCATCGAGGAAATTACCCTTTTTGGACAGGATATCCCTTTTCGCAAGAAAATCTCTGTAATCGCCTGAAATAAAGCATATATCCTGGCTTTCTCCCAAAGTTTCAGGAATATGGATACCGTGATTTTCAACATACTCCTTTACGTCTTTTTTGTCTGTAAACGATGATAAAGGAAATATAATCCTTGATAGTATGTCCTGTCCCAGTCTTGCAAGCATATACGATTGATCTTTTCTGAAATTGGGAGATTTCTGAATATAGTATATGCCGTCAACTTCCTTTAATGATGCATAATGACCTGATGACAGATAATATGCTCCTATTTCATCAGCATACTGTTTAAGAACATACCATTTGACATAAGGATTGCAAACCATACAGGGCATTGGAGTTCTTCCGTTTTCATATTCGCTGCAGAAAGGTTTGATTATCAATTCTTCGAATCTTTCATATGCGTTAACGTATTTGAATGAAATATTAAGCTGTTCGCATACTTCCCCAGCCCTTCTTTTCGCGTATTCGTTTCCCTCTTTCGTTACATCAAAATAAAGGGCATGTACTTCCATACCCTTTTCTTTCAAAATAAGAGCGGATGCAGTGGAATCAACGCCTCCGCTCAGTCCTAGAACTACTTTGTTTCTATCTTTCATGAAAGTTTTCCTTTCTTGAGTCTTGGGTCGTCGGGATCCACTATTTCTATATTTTCAAGCTGGGCAGAAAACCTTTTTCTGAAATCTTCTAGAAACTCTGCTCTCAGTTTTGCCTGTTCTTCAAGTTCTTCTGAAGTTAAACCTATGGTTTTCTTTTTATGAGCAAGCTCGTTAATTCTGTCTATCTTTTTCTGTTCCATTTCCATCCTCTATAATACCTGAACAATATACCATAATTGTACATTCACTTCAAATATTTACAGAGATCCAGAAAATCATTCTACTTTGATTTCGATATCGAAGTCGGCGCCTTTGGCAGAACTCATGTCATTCATCTTATACCCCTGAATATGAAATATTGCAGGATAAACGCCTTTGGAAAATGTTCTGGAAATGTTTACTTCCGACAGACCCATTCCCGGCGGGATAAGTTCGGAAGAATATATATTCTCATTATTTTCCTTTAGCGTAATGCTTATTTTTATAAAGTACTTATCTGCATTCTGCTCCGGATTTACGTAATTGAGTTCCGCCTCCGTGCTGCCTTCTTTTATCTTAATCTCCTTGATCCCGTATATTGATAATGTATCATCTTCTTCGTTATTAAAACCGAAGTCCTGATACTGTTGAAAATCACTGTTTCCATTTTCATTTTCTTTTTTAGCTTTATCTCTCATATTTCCTGTTACTGACATAAAGATTATCAGAACAAGTATCGCGATCACCGGTGCGCCGTTGTATCTGCTCATAACATATTTATATATTTCTTTTATTTTACGCATATCTGATCCTTTATCTTTTCAAACGTTTTCTCCCCTATTCCTTTTACTTCCATAATCTCTTCTATAGTTTCAAATTGTCCGTAACTGTTTCTGTATTCTATTATTCTTTCAGACAATGCGGGTCCGATTCTGTATAACTTTTGTAATTCATCTTTACTCGCTGTATTTATATTTATCCTGCCTGTTATTTCTTTCGTCTGTATTTCATTATCTGTTTCTTCAAAATCGATGCTTTCATCATTTTCCATATTTTTAGTATTTACAGTTTCCTGAGGAGGAAGCGAATAGAAGACTATCTCGTTTGTTTCTTTTTGTTCACTGAAATATACTACCGTTTTCTGTACTATAAAAATGGATAAAAGCAATATTAAGGATATTCTTTTGAATTTTTCGAACTGTTTTTTAGTCATAATAAAAATGGTAATATCTGTATATGATATTACCATTCAGGTTTAATTCAGTCTATTTCTATATATCTGTCAATAACTACAACAGTTTGTAGTAAGAAAGCATCTCTTTGATCTTCTCGACAGTTTCTGGATCTTCGACAGGTCTTACAGGTCTTGCAGGAATTCCGGCATTTATTCCAATCATCGATAACGACTTTTTAAGAACAGCCGGTGTACCAGCAAGTTTCATTGTAAGTCTTAATTTTTCAAGCGCTTCCTGACATTCCTGCGCTTTTACAAGATCACCTTTAATAAAATTATCATAAATACCTACTATTATCTGAGGGATAAGATTAGAAGTAGATGCTACCGCGCCTTTTGCGCCAAGTTTCAGTGCGGTAAGTATCTTTGAATCAGAACCGCAAAGAACGTCAAATTCTTTTCCTTCAGACGCATCAATATACCCTTTCAGATTATCCATATTTCCGGAAGAATCTTTGATTCCGATGATATATTTGTTGTCGGCCAATACCTTTACTACATCAGCGCTGACGTTTATATTGGTCCTGGCCGGTATGTTGTAGATAAGTATGGGAGTCTCAAGCGCGTCGGCAAGAGTCGTATAATAATCTATAAGCTCATTATCGTTTAAAGCCTGAAAATACGGTGTTATTACAGTAAAATATTTAGCTCCTGCTTCTTTTAACCTCAGTCCTTGTTTTACTGCCATATCGGTATTGTTTGAACCGAGTCCTACGAATACAGGGAGTTTGTCAGCAACGTAATCCGTAACGAATTTTGTATAATTAACTGCTTCATGCACACCTATAGCGTAGAATTCTCCGTTGGTTCCCATGATGAAAAGTCCGTGAACTCCGCCTTTCATCGTATAATCGAGAAGTTTTTTCGATTCGTCGTAATTGATCGTACCATTATCATTGAACGGTGTTACAAGAGCAGGTATTATCCCTTTTATCATAATTATTCTCCAATTCTATCAAGCAGTATTTCAGTTGCCATTCGGCAGCAGTTAATATCGGCTTCCTTTGTGCTGGCAGCCATGTGCGGAGTCAGGTAAAAATTAGCACAGGACAGTAGTTTTTCATTCCACTTTGGCGGTTCCGAAGTAAATACGTCAAAATATGCCGATTTAATTATTCCTTCGTTTAATGCCAGACAAAGATCGTCTTCACTTATTATTCCGCCTCTGGCAGTATTGATCAGGATACAACCGGGTTTCATTTTTTTCATTTCTGAGATTGAAATCATATTCCTTGTATGGTCATTCAAAGGAACGTGTACTGAAATGAAATCCGATTCTTCATATATCCTTTCAAGTTCAGCTGCTGATGCACCGTATTTATTTGCAGTATCTTCGTCTATGGGAAAAACATCGTAACACAGCACTTTCATTCCAAGTCCTTTTGCAATCATTGAAAGCTGCTTCCCTATAGCGCCGAATCCGATTATCCCCAATGTTTTTCCAAGTATTTCGAATCCGCTGAATTTTTTCCAGTTTCCGTTTTTGGTTTCATTTATACCGTCATACAGATTTTTTGATGTAGCAAGCATCAGCGTAATAGCATGTTCTGCAACCGATCTTGAATTGCTTCCTGCGCATCTTCCAACGAAAACTCCTTTTTTCTCAGCATATTCGACGTCGATGTTATCTGTTCCTACTCCGAATTTAATAATGCATTTAAGCTGAGGATTAGCATCGAAATACTCACTGTCAGCTTTTTCGGATGCGCAAACTACAGCTTCTGCATCTTTACAATGTTCAAAGAACTGTTCCCTGGTATAAGATTTACCTGTATCGTTGTAGTCTACTTCATATCCTTTCTCCTGAAGCAGACGTATATATTCCATTCCGTTTTTTGTAAAGCCTCTGGGCGTAATCGTTATCTTCATTTATTTCTCCTCTTCTCTGAGTTTTCCGAGAGATCCGCCCGGATGCCATTTCACGTATTGTTTCGGATCTACGTCAGCATCTGACTGAAGAATAACGCTCAAAGCCTGAAGTACAATCGTTTCAGCAAGAATAGAACTTCTTGGAGCTCTGTTCAGCGGACCTCCCTCTTCGTCCACATGCGCTCTTATATGCACATCTGATTCTTTAGCAAGCCATGACTTTGCATTTCCGGATACGCCTATTACTCTGCACCCGTTGTTCTTTATGGCGGAAACGGTCGCTTTCATCTCAGCAGTTTCTCCGCTGTTTGATATGAAAATTACCACGTCTCCTGATACAAGCTGTCCACAGCTTCCATGTACAGCTTCCGTTCCGTGCAGAAAATATGCGGGAGTTCCGGTAGATGAAAGAAGCGAAGCTACATATCCTGCGATATGTCCGGGTTTGCCTATACCTGAAACGTGTATTCTGTTTCCTTCCTTTTTTGCTTTCTTGATTATTTTGGCTGCTTTATCAAGAGAATTCAGATCAAGATCATCAAGCAGTTTATCCGTCTCTGATCTTATTGTTTCTACGTATTTACGAAGATCTTTTTTTTCTTTCTGAGTCATTTATTTTCTGTATTCCTTTGCAATATCAGTAAATGCTTTTGCTCTTCTTGTAAGTTCGTCCCAGTTACCTTCATCTCTGCACTTTTTGTCAATGAGTTTTGATGAAATGGCCGCACCTGCAAAGCCCATTTCAAGGTATTCTCTGAATGACTCCTCAGTAACTCCTACGGTAGCTATATACTTAACGTGATGAAGAGGAGCTAAAATATCTCTGCAGTATTTCATTCCCAAAGTGCCGGACGGGAACAATTTTATATAGTCCGCACCTGCTTTATCAGCTGCGCATATTTCCGTCGGGGTCATACATCCCGGTACTGAAACAAGGCCGTTTTCAAGCGTAGCTGCCACAACTTCCGGATCGAAATTAGGAGAAACTATGAAATTTGCGCCGGCGGCCTTTGCGTTAAGAACTTGCTCTACGGTAAGCACAGTACCGCAGCCCATAAGCATTTCAGGATGTTTCTCATGAACAGCTTCTATATTATCTTTGACGTTTTTGAGAGTATCCGGGTCTGCGGGATCATAAGTTACTTCAAATGCTCTTATACCGCCCTTTCCCAGAGCGTCGGCGAGTTTGAGAAGTTCTTCACCGTATATACCTCTGACGACTAATATAATTCTGTATTCTTCCAGTGTTTTCTTAACTTCTTCTTTAGTCATAACTATCTCCTGGAATTGATATGTTCCATTACAAGTTTTGCGTTGGCTGCTATTTCTTCCTTTGTTCCTTTAGTCAGCAAACTTCCAATAGCAAGGCAGTCCGCACCGCCGTCAAGCCACTTATCTATATTTTCAAGATTAATCCCACCGCTTACAAGAATAGGCATAAATGGAAGCGGAGTTTTAAGAACCTTGACCATATCCGGTCCGTAAAAATTCGAAATCGGAAAGCATTTTATAAACGAAGCCCCATATTCAAGAGCTTCTACCATTTCGCTGTAGGAAGTACATCCGGGAGCATATGGGATCTGATATCTGTTGCATAAAAGAGCGACGTCTTTTGAAAAATTAGGCGCTATTATAAATTTTGCACCCGCGCTTATAGCCATTCTTGCTGTTTCAGAATCGAGTACTGTTCCTGCGCCAATAGTCATATCCGGATACCTTTTTGAAAGCTCCCTTATATATTCGCTTGCGTCCGGAGACGTATAGCTTATCTCCATAACGTCAACACCCCCTGCGAGGCATCCTTCAACTATCTCACATCCTCTTTCAAGAGAATTGATTCTAACTACCGTCATTGCGCAAGTTTTCGCAATTTTACTTACTACATCATTCTTTTGCATAATTTCACCTCTTGTATTGTTGAAAGTATGATTATTTATATTCAATCCTGTTCCATTCAGAACGCTCGTCAAAAGCGTCTCTTGCTTCTTTTACCCAGAGCAGATTCTGAATAGGCGTATCTGAGGGAATAGTACAGTCTGCCCCTATTACGAATCCCTCCTTACCGTTTTCCTCTATAAGTTTGATACAGTAATCCTGTATTTCTTTTTTGGAGCCTGCATGAATCAAACTTCCGGGTGTTTGATCGTACCCGCCTATGACGCATTTGCAGCTGCTGAAAAACTTCTTTCCTTCAGCTATGGAAAGGTCTGTAGTATGCAGAGACCAATTGAACACCGTTGCAGGATAATCTTTATATACTTCGAAATCGTTCACTCTACCGCGGTAGCCGCAAACGTGAGCTATATTTATCGGATGTATTGAATTTGCGAGTTCAAGTATTTTGATTTCGCTGGGTTTTATATATTTGCAATACTGTTCGTATGTGAATACGTTGTCATTGTGAAGTCCGAAATAAATGCCGTCCATCTGTCCTTCTGTCATTACTCTTTCAGTAAGATTCAGCATATCCGAAAGGAGTGCTTCGTTGGCGATCATAAAAGCATCCGGATCTTCAGCCAGGCATCTTGGATATTCTTTCATTCCAGAAGTACCCGTAAGCTGTTTAAGAATATGATGGAACGGAGACGGAATATTGTAAAAAATCAGAACGTCATCTCCGAATATTTCTCTGACTTTCTTTGCATGTTCCACGCATGCATTTATCCAATCATGATCTTTAGGAAGCGCTTTTACTTTTGCAAGATCATGAGACGTTTTAAGTTCAGGATATGTATACTCAGGTCTGTAAAAATACCCGTCAGACATTAGTTTGACAAAATCAGGATGGAATTCTTCGTTGTATTTTCTGTGTCCTTCAAGATTTTTTACTATCAAAGAAGGATCTTCCATTCCCGATGAAATCACTTCGTTGTCAAGAAAATGAAACCAGAAGCCTACAGGAACTTTATCTACTTTTTCACCGTTGAACGCTCTGCTAACCCATTCTCTTCTGTCCATATGGATTTCCTTTCAAATATATGCCGGGAGAGTTTACCCTCCCGGCATCTTAAAAAACTTTAACAGATAGATTAGTTAGGATATTTGGATGTCCAAAGATCTGCATACTTCTGAAGAAGTGCTTTCTTCTCAGCTGTAAATACTTCAAGATCGATGGGGATGAGACCGAGCTCGCTGGAAGGCGGGCAGAGTTCAGAACCCTTGCATCCCTTGTTGCATCCTCTGGATGCTCCGAGAAGATCAAGTCTTGCGTCGAGGTATTCTACCGAGCAGGTGAAGTCGATAACGGCCTGAGCAGCGGAAGGATTCTTGCAGTTCTTTACCATTGCGCATGCGAATGCAACTTCAGTATTTCCTTCTTTCGGATAGACCATGATGATGTTGTCTTTTCCTGCTTCTTTAGCCTTCATGACGTTTTCAACGCATGTGGACTCATAGGAAAGTCCTACAGCGTACTCGCCGTCGATGACCTTCTGGGTAACGTCAGCAGACTTCGTAGTCGTCTTTCCTGCTAAGTTATCCATGAGTTTGCCTACGTAATCCCAAGCGGCGTCAGCATAATAATCTGTTGTTCCGCCGTTGTAGATTGCAAGCATCGTTTCGAGTTCTCTCCAGGAAGATGACGATGCTGAAGGATCTGCATGCATGATGTATCCCTTCAGTTCGGGTCTTAAGAGATCTTCATAACCTTGTACGTCTTCCGGTTTGAGTCCGAGTTCAGCAAGAACGTCGGTATTGATGATGAAGGCCATGACCTGGGTCGTGTAGTATCCATAGTATTTGTTAGGATCTGCCACGGTAAGCTCATCCTGGTTGGAAGGTACGTACTGTTCGAAAAGATCATAATACTTGCTTCCGTCTGTAGCCTGGAGTCCGCCGAGAACAACGTCTGTATCAGGGTTATCCTTTGCAGCTTCTACAGCAGCCATGGTGTCACCGATGGATCCGTAGATGAACTCGACTGTGCAATCAGGATACTTTTTCTCAAACATTTCTTTAAACATGTCCTGATCTGCCTGTTTGTGAGATGTTCTGATGACAACAGTTCCGGAGATCTCGTTTCCCTTACCTTCTCCTTCTTTCTTGCCGCATGCTGCCATGCAGAATACCATTGCAAGAACAAGCAGTACTGCTAATACTCGTTTCATATAAATTCCTCCTTAACACATTATGAATAAAATGAAACAAAACCGATTTTTATATTTCATCGGGGTCAATGTCCCCGTTGAAATCTAAAGCTTTATATCCTCTGTTCCTGTGATCCTGATGTATACAAGCAGAATTATTACAGTTAACAGCGTCGTCACTGCAGCAAATGCGCAGGGTACTCCTTTTGAATATGCAATAGTCTCATATGCGCCAATAGTAAGAGTCATCGTCCTATTGGTACGTAGGATTATAGCACTGGATACTTCCGTGATAATAGCGACTAGCGAAAGTATGGCTCCAGATACTATACCGGGCTTCATCATCGGCACCGTTATTTTAGTGAACGTCTTGAGCTTCGAGGAGCCTAAAGAAATGGCCGCTTCTTCCATTGACATCGGTATCTGCATCAGCGTAGCGGTGGCAGATCTCGTTGTATATGGTAGTCGTCTGACTATACACGCGACAATCATTATGATGATCGTTCCGGAAATTGCGATCGGCGGTTTATTGAACGAGGTAAGCATCGCTATACCTATGACCGAACCAGGCATGATGTACGGCAGCATGGATATTGTATCGATGCTGTTGTTTATCATATTCTTCCTTCTCACCGTAAGATATGCGATTAGAGTGGCCAGTATGATTATTCCCAGAAGAGATAAAAATCCTATCGAAAGAGTATTCTTCAATCCTTTAAGAAGTCCCCTCTTCACAGCTGTAGTATAGTTCTTTAAACTGAAACCTTTCATAAACGCAACGTCGTTGGAATTTCTGAAGGAACAGATAAGAACAAATATCTGCGGCATATATGAGATTGCAAGTACCAGATAAACGTATATGTGCATAAGAACGCCGCTTACACCCTTCGGATTTTTCCTTTCGATGGGATGCAGCGCGTTGAGCGAGAAATTGAATTTATTAGTTGCAAATCTCTGAATCAGGAAAATGGCTCCGGTGATGACTATGGCTATGCAGCTTATGGCGCTTGCAAAGCCCCAATCGTCGGCCATTTCAGATACGAACTGATTGTATATTTCTACAGGGAAAGTTCTATAGCCTTCTCCTATGAGCATAGGGGTACCGAAATCTGCAAAAGCTCTCATGAATACGAGAAGTGCTGCTGCAAGAACAGTAGGCATGGAGAGTCTGATCAGAACGGACCAAAATCTCTTTATTCCCGTACATCCGAGATTTTCGCTTGCTTCCATTAGCGAGTTATCTATATTTTTGAAGGCTCCGTTCATGTATATGACTGCAAGCGGGAAAAACTTGCTCGCCTGTACGAGAATAATACCGGGCATTCCGTAAATCGTAGGAAGCGCTATACCGAGACTTTTGAAGAATTTTGTGATAATTCCGGCTCTTCCAAGCAGCAATACCCATGCGTAGGCACCTACGAAAGGAGCGGACATACAGCACAGAACGCAGATTATGATTATTATCTTTCTTCCTTTAAGATTGAAGAAAGAATAAAAATATGAAAAAGGTATACCTATCAGGAGCGAGAAAAAGGTGGTGAGCACAGATACCTTGAAGCTGTTCCTGATGGTATTGGTATAATAAGGTCTTGAGAAGAACTCTGCGAAATTCTTCAGCGTGAATCCGTTTGCGTCAAAAAAAGCCTGTTTCAGCAGATTGACAAGAGGATATATGAAAAACAAAATGAATATGCCCAGAACAATCCAGGATATCAATGTCCATACATCTCTTTTTCTTCCTGTCGTTTGAGTCATATCATCACCTACTTGTTGTCGTTCTTTACACCTTTGACGATATTTTTTGAACCGTCTTCAGTAAATACGTTTATCTTTTCGGATTTTAGCCTCAATAGAACTTCATCTCCGTTTGGAATAATGTCGTCTATAAGTGACTCCTGGATAAGTTCTATTCTTTCATCGTCCTTTTCATCCATATTTACACATTTTACTGTGTCGGAAAGTACGAAATAGTGAGTGTTCAGTCCGAGGAAAACAGAATCGCATACTTTGGCTTTTATACCTTCTTTTTCGTTTATTACAACTTCTTCAGGCCTTGCTGCAACTATAACGTTCTGATCTTTTTGTTCTTCTTCGAGAATATTATCCATCTTAAGTTTGTATCCGTCCGTGAATACGAGGAAACACTCTCCGTTTTCAGTTTTGAGCTGAGCGTTAAGTATATTGGTTCTTCCGATGAAGTTAGCAACGAATAGATTTGCCGGTCTTTGATATATGTCTTTTGGTCTTCCAATCTGCTGGATAACTCCGAAATTCATTACTGCTATACGATCAGAAACTGCCATGGCTTCTTCCTGATCGTGCGTTACGTAAATATTTGTTATACCTACTTCTTTCTGAATTTCTTTTATGACCGTTCTCATTTCTACTCTTAGTTTTGCGTCAAGATTCGAAAGAGGTTCATCCATAAGTAGTACGTCAGGTTTAATGACAAGCGCTCTAGCAAGTGCTACACGTTGCTGCTGACCGCCCGAAAGCTTATCCGGCATTCTGTCGGCATATTCATCTATGTGCATCAGCTTCATGAACTTATCGGTTTCTTCTTTTATTACTTCTTTCGGTACTTTCTTATTCTTCAGACCGAATTCGACGTTTTTTCTAACGGTAAGATGCGGGAAAATAGCATAGTTTTGGAATACCATACCTATATTTCTCTTTGCAGGATCAAGATCGTTGATTCTTGTATCTCCGAAGTAGAAATCTCCGCCTTCGATGGAATTGAATCCTGCTATCATACGCAGAAGCGTAGTCTTGCCGCATCCGGAAGGACCCAGCAAAGTGAAAAATTCCCCGTCCTTTACTTCAAGGGACAAATCCGGGATAACCGTATTGTCTCCGTATTTCTTCACAGCGTGTTTGATTGAAATGTTAACGCTCATATCGTTATCCTTTCTGCAATGAAAAAAACACTTATTATCTAATATTTTAATATATTTCAGAGTAAAAACAAACAGAAAAAACAGTATTGAGATATATCGTATATAAATATTCCAACTAAACAAAAAACAGCTGTTTCCAGCTGTTTGGCGATTACTCGGATTCTTTATGTTTAAGTTTTAGCTTTCCCGTATAAAGGAACGAGCACGTAAGAGACGTCAGCGGTATAGTAAGCAGAATAGCCATACTTCCGACAAGTGACTGAAGCAATTCTACCGCAACACCTTCCCTGTTAATTAGTTCAAGCAGAGAAGATGAATAAGTTATATTCAGAAGCGTAGAACAAAGAGAACTTCCTGCGTATGCAAGCACCAGTGTATTTGCCATAGTCCCCATTATATCTCTTCCTATACGTATTCCGCTTTTATACAGTTCCCCGAGGCTCAATTCCGGGTTTCTGTAATGGATTTCATAAAGTGAAGAAGAAATATCCATCGCAACGTCCATAACCGCTCCCAAAGCACCGATTACCGTCATTGCAAAAATAAGAGCTTTAAGGTCCAGAGTCTTTCCGTTACTCAGAAACTGCAGGTATACGGAATGTTCATCGATTATTCCGCTCAAATGCATTGCTTTGGAAAGAACTATATTGAACAGAGCTGCAACGATCACTCCGAAAGTGCATCCGAGTATTGTTGTAAGTGATTTTCTGCTCGGTCCGTTCGTTATCATCAAAGTCATGACTATAGTATAAATACAGGTTATTACAGCCATGAGATATATATTGTATCCGTTTAGAATAGCCGGAACGAAGAGCAGAAATACGGAAACAACAGTAAAACCGAGTGAAACAAGAGTATTGAATCCTTTTATCCTTCCGAAAATCAGAATCAGAACTACAAAAAGTACGGCAAGGATCACGATCTTGTCAATTCTGTAATAATCTCCGAATATCCAGGAGTCTCCGCTGGTAGTATAGGCGTTCTTGTATATAGTAACTACGTCTCCCACCTTTACTGCTTCGTCCTGATAAGCAGAGAAACTGTCTGTCTGCTGATAGGCTAAAACTGTAGTACCTTTAAGCTCACCTTTTATGATCTCCGCATAAAATATCTGAGTCTTTGACACGTAATCCGTTCCTTCGATAGAATTGTCGATCAGCTCTCCAAGTTCCGTGATTTTTGCTATTGCAATTGTATCGTCGCCTTTGAACAGCTCAAGGCCTTTGGTTAGGATTTTGTTACCGAAATACAATAAAATTATGGAAAGAACTACCGTAACCGTCCATGCTATCACGTGATTTATTCTCTGTTTTTTCTTTGAACTTTTCATTTCAATATAGGTCGAATAATGATACGAATTCGTTTTCTTTCCGAGAAAGAAGATCGAGCCTTTTGATTCTTACTTCTTCAGCACTGAATTCCATTCCGTTAAATCTGTAAAGAGCCTCCAGCAGATTTACAGGATTCAGGCTTTCGTTTGATGCACATCTCACTGAGAGTCCAAGGAAATATCCTGTCTCGTCGCAATGATCTTTAACTATACCGTAAACGAAAGACTTCACAGACTTTTCCACCATAGTCTTGGTTTTCTTATCTCTTTTCAGCACTATTATATCATCCTGTGCGAGAAAAGCTTCAGTATCAAGTTGTTCGAATTCCGAAACGCTTCCTTTAACGTATACCGTATATATAGCCGCATCTGTTTTTACGGACACATTGTTTACTGAAGGATCAATTTCTTTACATTCGTAAAATTCAATACCCGACGGCATAGATGAATTGAGTCTTGAAAGCAGATCATAATATTCGTATGCAGATGCCGTTGAGATTTCAAGGTATTCGCTTCCGGATTCAAAACCCAGTGAAAGAGGCTGTACGATATTCATCTTTTCATGTGGATTGAACCCATTCGAATATTCAATATCTATCTCTCCCTTTTTTATTGCTCTTCTGAAAAGTCTTCCTAGGTCGAGATGCGATATAAAGCGCATATTACCTTTTTTATAAAATCTGAGAAGATATTTATGCATATATACCTCCCCATTTGCATTCGGTATATTTGTTGATACCGCATCCGTTGCATCCGTATCTGCAGTCTTTAGTAGTTTCTTCCTTGACTGACTTTACGTATTCGTTCTTTAGATATGACTTTGATACTCCTGGATTTATGTGATCCCATGGCAGATCTTCTTCAAGACTGTAACCCTTAAGCGCATGATAATCTTCATCAATACCGCATTCCTTCAGAGCCTTTTCCCATCCGTCTTTGTTAAAATGTTCAGTCCATGCGTCGAATTTGCATCCGTTTTCATGAGCTTTGATAAGTAGTTCGCAGAGTTCTCTTCCTCCTCTCGCAAAGACAGCTTCAAGCGAAGAGGTATAACTTCCGTGGTAATGAAGAGTGACTCCTTTTATACCTGAGATTTTTTCTTTCAGGTATATATGCTTTTTCTCAAATTCTTCCGCACTGTCCTGTCTGCACCACTGAAAAGGAGTAAACGGTTTGGGGACGAAATTCGCAACGGCAAGATTAACTGAGAATCTGCCTCTTTTTCCGCCGTTCTTTTCACAAGTAAGTTCCATTATTCTCTTTGCAAGGTCCGCTATTCCGTCCAGATCTTCATAAGTTTCAGTCGGCAATCCGATCATGAAATACAGTTTTACGCTGTTCCAACCCATATCCATAGCCTGTGAAAGTGCGTTGAAAAGGTCTTTCTCGGTAACGTTTTTGTTTATAACGTCTCTCAGTCTCTGCGTACCTGCTTCACATGCAAAAGTAAGACCTGTTCTCTTTACTCCCTGTATTTTTTCAAGAAGTTCAAAACTGAAATTATCAAGTCTTAAAGAAGGAAGAGAAATACCTATCTGTCTCGGTGTGCAGAAATCTGAAAGATCTGAAACCAGTTCTCCTATTTTCGTATAATCCGAGCTCGAAAGAGAAAGAAGAGATATTTCATTATGACCTGTATTAAGAAGCTGCTTTTCAGCTATTTCTACGTTTCTTTCTAAGGAGCGTTCTCTTACAGGCCTGTAAAGCATTCCGGCCTGGCAGAATCTGCAGCCCCTCGTACATCCTCTGAAAAGTTCTATAACCGCTCTGTCATGCACAACTTCAATAAGCGGAACTATAGGATCTACAGGATAATCAACATTTTCGAGGTCTGAAAGAAAAGCTCTTGTAACATTATTCTTTAAATCGGGAACGTAAACTCCCGGAATATCGGTGAGATTTTTCAGGATCTCAGCTTTTGAATATCCTGCAGATTTCAATTTATAATATGATTCGCACAGAAAAGGAAGCTGTTCTTCCCCGTCGCCTATCATTACAAGATCGAAGAAATCCGCAAGAGGTTCCGGATTATATGCGCATGGGCCTCCTGCAACTATAAGCGGATAAGAATCGTCTCTATCAGATGATTTGAGAGGTATACCTGAAAGTTCAAGCATATTGAGTATGTTGGTATAGGATAGTTCGTACTGAAGAGTAAACCCTACTATATCGCAGTCTCTGACAGGCGTTTTAGACTCGAGAGTATAAAGAGGAAGATCCTCTTCTCTCATAAGCTTTTCCATATCGATATCCGGAGCAAAAACTCTTTCCATAAAAATGTGTTCGTTTTTGTTCATGATATTATATAAGAGCGAAAGTCCCATGGAAGACATACCTATCTCGTAAGTATCCGGAAAACAAAAAGCAAAGCGAACGTCAAATTCGCTTTCTTTTTTTATAACGCTTCCGGGCTCACCGCCGATATATCTTGCAGGTTTGTTTACCCTGTTCAGAAGTATATCCAGTTTTTCCTGTACTTTATTCTTCGACATATTCCATCTCGTAGTCAAATACTCTGATAATATCTCCGTCTTCTAACCCCATAGAAACCATCTTGTCAATTGCGCCACTGTTTTCTATATACTTATACAGATATCTCAGTGATCCCATATCGTTAAAATTAGTTGAATCGAAAATCTTCCGTAGCTGTTTTCCGCTGACCGTGAATCTCTTTCCGTCAAATTCAACTTTGACTTCCCTGTAATCCGGATCGTCCTTCGGATCCGTAGGTTCGAATACGGCTATTTCCTCTTCTTCGACTACCGTTTCCTTAAGAAGTTTATATGCCGCACTTATGACTTCGTCTACGCCTTCATGTATGGGAGCGCACATCTTATAGAAATCATAGCCCTTTGAAACAACGTACTCATGGAATTTCTCGATCTGTTCGTCACTCGCCATATCAATTTTACTTGCGACTACTATCATAGGCTTTTTTGAAAGCTTTTCACTGTAGTTTCTGAGTTCGTTATTTATCTTTTCAAAGTCTTCTATAGGATCACGTCCTTCAGAACCGGATACGTCTACGATATGAATAAGTATCCTCGTTCTTTCGATATGTTTCAGGAAGTCCAGACCCAGTCCAAGCCCTTCAGAAGCGCCTTCTATAAGGCCGGGGATATCAGCCATAATAAACGAATCGTTATATTTCGTTACAACTCCGAGATTAGGAGTAATCGTAGTGAAATGATAATCCGCTATTTTGGGATTTGCGCCTGTGCTTACTGAAAGAAGCGTTGATTTACCGACGTTAGGAAATCCAACCAGACCTACGTCTGCTATGAGCTTGAGTTCCAGCTGTATTTCTCTTTCAATCGCTGCGCCGCCTGCTTCCGCAAAATTAGGAGCCTGACGTACAGAATTCATAAAGAATACATTACCTTTTCCGCCTTTGCCGCCTTTTGCAGCAACAAAAGACTGGCCCTTTTCCTTAAGGTCCGCCATGACGAGCCCTGTTGCCAGGTCTGTAACGACTGTCCCTACTGGTACTTTTATAACCAGATCTTCGCCGTCTTTTCCGTACTGCTTTTTCTTTCTACCGTCTTCACCGTTCTGAGCTTCGTATTTCTTCTTGTATCTGAAATCCATGAGCGTACGGAGATTGGCATCAGCAGTAAGTATTATGCTCCCGCCTTTGCCTCCGTTACCTCCGTCAGGACCTCCCTGAGGTATAAACGGTTCTCTTCTGAAAGAAACGCAGCCGTTTCCGCCTTTACCTGATTTAATTGTAATTATTGCTTTATCTACAAACATGATTTTTTAAAAAAACAAGCCCCAAGAGACCTTGGGGCTTTTCTGCATTAAGCTTCTTCAGGATATACGCTGACCTGTTTTCTGGTCTTGTCTTTTCTTTCGTACTTGACAGTTCCGTCAACTTTTGCAAACAGCGTATCATCTCCGCCGATACCAACATTGTTTCCGGGATGATACTTAGTACCTCTCTGACGAACAAGTATGGTTCCTGCGCTGACAAATTGTCCGTCGGCTCTCTTTAATCCAAGTCGTTTTGACTCGCTCTCGCGTCCGTTCTTTGAACTTCCGACACCTTTCTTACTTGCCATTGACTCTTACCTCCTGACTACTTGTCTTCTGCAACTTCTTCAGCTGCTTCAGCTTTCTTTGCTGCGGGTTTTCTGAAAGAAATGGACTTGATCTCAAGCTCCGTATAAGGCTGTCTGTGTCCGTTCTTCTTTCTGTAGTCCTTCTTTGCCTTGTACTTATAGATAATGACTTTATCTGCTTTTCCCTGGCTGAGAACTTCTGCTTTTACACTTGCTCCGTTTACATAAGGAGTTCCGACCTTAAGTTCGTCGTTCTTTGAGAAGCAGACAACTTCTTTGATCGTAAGTGTAGATCCTACGTTTGCGTCAAGCTTTTCGACTCTGATGACATCGCCTTCAGAAACGCAATACTGCTTTCCGCCTGTTTCGATTACTGCGTACATTATTTATTTACCTCCACTATCCGACTCGCCTTCGAGGGTGGCTTAGACGCACTTAAAAATACCCGTTCAGAGCGGTAACAGAGGAATAATACTATATGATTCGAAGATTGTCAAACAAAAATTTATTGAATTGAATACGCTTTTATCCAATCAGCCTGTATGTTGTTGGTAAGCTCCGCAATATTCCAGGTTCCGTAATCGTTATGAAGATATATTGTAAGTCTGATTTCTTCGTCGGTAATGTCGCTTCCGTAATATGAAAGATAATCGAATATGACGTTCAGCATATAGTCGTTATCGGTAAGCTTAAGAGCATCCGATACTTTCATATCTTTTACTTCTACCTTATCGTGTGCTCCGTACCAAGTCAGATTAACGTCAAGCAATCTTCCGGGAAGCGGTGAATTCCAGCATATAAGCTGATAAAGAGAATAGAAAGGATAATCGTTGCTTACGAAGTTTGAATACTTTTCCGCACAGTATGCAGCTCTTTTTCTCAGAGTTTCATTAAGTTCGTCTTCCGGAACCGGCATGGCAAAAAGATCATTGCCGTTCTTTTCAACAAGTTTCAGGGTATTATCATTCTGAATAACGCTTATCTGAGATTTATCAAAAACGCCGTCTATTTTTACCCATTTGTATGAAGGTACAGATATTCCCATACCGTTTAGAATGCTTTTAGCCGGTATGCTGAATCTGTTAAGAGCGGTCTGCTCGATATCTGAAACAAGCAGATCGGAGTCAAGTGTTACTTCGCCTTCCTTAAGTTCAATAATAGCATCAGCAGGCATCAGGACGTTATATGAAACAAGACTTCTTACAAGCGGTTCGTCATATATTGATAATACTATCCCGCACGATCTGGTTTTCGTAAGATCTACTTCCGCGACCGCTCCTTCTTCTGAATAAAGTCTGTATGTGACTCTTCCCTCTTCTGATTTTACGGGAACCATATTCGTTTTGAGTTCAAGACCGGTTACGCCTTCTACGTATTCGATAGCCTGATTGACTCTTGTAGCCGCCGATTCCTTTTGATAAACAGCACACTCATCCCATGTTAGCTTTACGAGATATGCAGAAGCTCCGAGCAAAAGCAATACAAAAACTGCGTAAAGCCATTTGGCGGCCTTACCGAATTTCATTTTCTCTTTTCTGATTTTTCTGTATTCTTTACGCTCTTCTTTTGTCATCTGAATTATTTAACAAGCACTGCTGTCGGTATACATTTTTCACCGTTTATACCGGCCATGTTATTTACAACTTCTCCGTTATAAACCATGCCTGCGCTGTTTCCGCCGTCCAGATTATATGCGTTAACAGCACCGAATTCCTGCATTATACCTATAAGATCGTTATAGCTTGCGCCTATGCTGCTTGGCTGTCTTCCGTCTACTACGAGAAGCAGAACCGTTCCGTCCGAGGTCTGACCTATGGCAGTTCTGGGATTGAGACCGCCGCCGTATCCTACGTCGACCGGATATCCGTCAATTATGAGTGCCGGTCCCCAGGTAAGCGCGTCTCTGATTCCTCGGTTCAATGCGTCGTAATATGACATGTAACCTACAACGAGTTTATTGTTGTTATCAAAACCGGCCATGGAATAGGCTTCATACATACCGTTGCGGCATTCCCCTTTGGAGAAAACGAAACCGTAAGGTGTTGTCCCCGCTCTGGCACTGTTGGCGTCCAGATATCCGCCTCCGTTTACGCCTCCTACAGCGCCTTCAGCTGCAACCATTTCGGTAAGAAGCATTCCCTGGGATACGTTATAGCTCGGAATGGAATATACGTATACTCTCGAGGGATCTTTTATTATCATCATTTTTCCGTTATACGAAGGACCGTATACGTCGACGACCGTTATCTCGTCGGATACGTTATCTTTGTCTATAATAACGGAATCAGAATCGCTTATGGAGTTATCCTGCGCGGCAGAATTTGCCTCCATAATAGAGTTTACTTCCTCTTCGCTGAGGAAAAGGTATGCGAGAGGTTTAGCCGCTGCGCTCTGCTGAACAGTTACTACGAATATATCTCTTACTTCGGTGGAAGGACCTTTCTCGAAAACGTATATAAGAGCCGTGACGAGAAGAAGCAAAACAATAAGGATTGCCGTAAATATCAACAGCAATCCTTTTAAAAATTTTCTGAACTTGAAAGATTTTTCTCCGGACATTTGATAGTTGTTATATCAAATACCTATGAAAAAATCAATATAAATAAATTACTTTGAGGCATCAGTCGAGAATGACACCGTCTTCGTCTACTTTGAATTCCTCTTCTTCCGGTTCTTCTTCCATTCTTTTAGAGATGAACTTTTCCTTGATCTGTGCTTCAAGCTGATTCATGAATTCTTCGTGTTCTTTGAGATAGGTCTTTACGTTTTCTCTTCCCTGACCGATACGTTCTCCCTGATACGAATACCATGAACCGGATTTTTCTATAATGCCGGCATCCGTTGCGCAGTCGAGAATATCCCCCGGCTTTGAAATACCTTCACCGTACATAATATCAAATTCTGTCATCTTGAAAGGAGGAGCTACTTTGTTCTTAACGACTTTTACTCTGGTTCTGTTTCCTATGACGTTATCGCCCATTTTTATGGACTCTATTCTTCTTACGTCAAGTCTTATGCTGGAATAGAATTTGAGAGCTCTTCCTCCAGTAGTCGTTTCAGGATTTCCGAACATGACGCCGATCTTTTCTCTGAGCTGGTTGATGAAAATAACCATCGTATTGGTCTTGTTGGCGACGCCCGTAAGTTTTCTCAGCGCCTGAGACATCAGTCTCGCCTGCTGGCCAACGTGAGAATCTCCCATATCGCCTTCTATTTCTGCTTTTGGAACGAGAGCTGCAACGGAGTCTATTACTACGACTGAAAGAGCGCCAGAACGTATGAGCATTTCAGTGATTTCAAGAGCATCTTCTCCCGTATCAGGCTGAGATACCAGAAGGTCGTCGATCTGTACTCCCAGATTCTTCGCATATACGGGATCAAGAGCATGTTCTGCGTCTATAAACGCAGCTCTTCCGCCAGCTTTCTGCGCTTCAGCTATTACATGGAGAGCAAGAGTGGTTTTACCTGACGATTCCGGTCCGAATATCTCTATAATTCTTCCCTTCGGAAGTCCGCCTATACCGCAGGCTATGTCGAGACTGACAGATCCGGTGGAAATAGCGTCTATGTCCAGTCTTGCTCTGTCGTCTCCAAGAGACATAACAGATCCTTTCCCAAAGCGTTTATCTATCTGCGCAAGAGCGGCTTCAAGTGCTTTATCTTTTTCCGATAACTGTTCGTTTTTCATATTAACCTCGCTTACAGAACATTTGTTCTATACAATAATACCCTATTAATCTGCTCAGGTCAAGTCTTTTTTTATTATATCTAACTGTAAATATTTGTCAATTATTTGATATGCTCGTAAATCAGTTTCAGCATTGTATTGCATGCGTCTGTTCTGATCGTATTTCTTGTCTTGCATCTTGATTTTATTTCAAGCACGCTGGTCTGTCCGTTACAATAAAGACCCAGATAATAAAGTCCTACAGGCTTCCCTTCCGCAGGATCCGGGCCTGCATTTCCTGTCACGGCTATACAGACGTCGCACCCGCTGTATATCCTTAAACCTTCAACCATTTCTCTTGCCGTTTCGGCCGATATGGCGCCGAAGGCTTTAATCGTATCGGGATCTACGTCAAGTTCCGATGTCTTAGCGGAGTTTGAATATGTTACAAGACCTCTATCGAATACTGCCGAAGTCCCGGGAATATCGGTTATAATTTTTGAGAACATGCCGCCTGTCATCGATTCTGCGCAGGAGAGCGTCAGTTTTTTCTTTTTCAGTAAGGCTACAGTTTTGAGTGCGAGTTCCTTGTTTTCAGTCATCTTTAAGTACCTCTTTGTTTTTCACGATATAATTGATTCCGGATATAACGGTCATGATCACAGAAAGAATAAATGTCCAGTAAGCAATATATCCTACAGTCCTGCAGAAAGAATCTGATATCTGCTGGATAAAAGGCGTATATCCAAGAACGGCGTAATCTAAAAGATAAAGTATTATCGAAGCCATCTGCAGAACAGTCTTGATCTTTCCGAAAATATCAGCGGCAATGACCGTACCCTTGACAGCTGCGAGCATCCTTATTCCTGCAACTGCAAATTCTCTGAACAGTATAATGATCAGAAACACCGCCCATATCAGTTTGTCTTCTACTAAAAGGCATAAGGCTGAATAAGTAAGTATCTTGTCCGCAAGGGGATCCATGAATTTACCGAAATTGCTGACAAGATTGAACTTTCTTGCAATGAAACCGTCAAGCATATCCGTAAATGAAGCTGCGATAAATATAATAAAAGCTGCAACGTAGTTTCCCGAATAGAAAAAGTAGATAAAAAACGGAACCGCTATTATTCTTAAAACAGTCAAAATATTGGGGACGTTCTTATTCATATTCGTATTCTCCGGTTAAATCATAGTCAAACGCATCATTGACCTTCACGTTTACGAAAGTGCCTGATTTAAGCGATTTGGGGCCTTTAAACATCACTCCGTTATCTATTTCCGGAGCATCCATATATGTTCTTCCGTTATACAGACCAGATTCTTCTTCGTTTTCTACGAGCACTCTGAAAGTCTTTCCTATCATATCCCTGTTATGTTTCAAAGATATGCTTCTCTGAAGCTCCATGATTCTGTCTTTTCTTCTTTCCTTAACGTCACTTCTTACCTGTGGTTTCATCAGAGCTGCTTTTGTCCCCTCCTCTTTTGAATAGGAAAAGCATCCCAGTCTGTCGAATTCCATTTCGGATACAAAATCGTATAGTTCTTCGAACTCTTCTTTTTTTTCTCCCGGCAGACCTACTATAAGTGTAGTTCTGATTACGATGTCAGGAATCTCTTTTCTCAGTCTTTCGACTGTATTTCTGATTGATTTTCCCGTGGACTTTCTGTTCATCGACTTGAGAATCGCATCGTTGCAGTGCTGTATCGGTATGTCTATATAATGGCATATCTTAGGTTCTTCTTTCATGCACCTGATGAGTCCGTCCGTTATCTCGTCCTCATAGCAGTACATAAGTCTAATCCATTCAATACCTTCGATTTTACACAGTTTACGAAGAAGTCCAGAAAGTCCGTCTTTTTCCTTGCGGTCCTTTCCGTAAGCCGTAACGTCCTGGCCGATTATGATGAGTTCTTTTATTCCAGACTCGGCAAGTCTCTTAGCTTCGGATACTATTTCATTTTCTTCTCTGCTTCTGAAACGTCCTCTCATAAAAGGTATTGCACAATATGAACAAACGTTATTGCAGCCTTCTGATATTTTGATACAGTCAGTAAATCCATTATGGATATTTCTCGGAAGCTCGACGAATGTTCTGCTGCATCGACCTGTAAGAGCTTTTTCCTGAAGACTTCCTTTTACGATATCTTTGATTTTTTCATAATCGTCGACTCCGAGGAAAAAGTCTGCTTCAGGAATTTCCTTTTCAAGTTCTTTCGTATATCTTTGCGAAAGACATCCCGTAACGATGAGCTTCTGATCATCCCTTTTTAATGAGATAAGGTCAAATATGCTTTCTATCGATTGTTCCTTTGCGTCAAGGATGAAACCGCAGGTATTCACCATAAGAAAATCCGCCTCTTCGGGAACGTCGGTTATTTCACAGCCGCTTTCTATGAAAAGGGCTTCGGCGCATTCCGAATCAACGGTATTTTTCTCACATCCTAAGGTTTTGATGTATGCCTTCATTATCTGATTTCTGCCTCCAGTTCAGCAGTTCTGGCTTCGTATTCGCTGAATTCCTCTTTGGTCATCAGCACTTTTCTTGGTCTTGATCCGTCGGCAGGACCTACCATGCCGCGCTCTTCCATCATATCTACAAGCCTTGCCGCTCTGTTGTAACCAATCCTAAATCTTCTCTGAAGCATCGATACTGAACACTGCTCGGCGCTTACTACGGTCTCGAGTGCATCCATGAAAAGATCGTCTCCGTCGTCGTCACCGGACTGTCCGCCCATATTGTTGCTTCCTATACGGTCCATCGCGTTGATTATTTCTTCGTTGTACGACCCTTCAGCCGCTTCGTTTTTGACGTAGTCTATTACGGCGTGAAGCTCCGAATCTGAAATATACGTACCCTGTATACGTATAGGTTTAGAAAGAGACTGAGGGCTGTAGAGCATATCGCCTTTACCGAGAAGATTCTCAGCTCCGCCCATATCCAGTATGACTCTTGAGTCGATCTGTGAAGAAACGGATAAAGCGATTCTCGAAGGAATATTAGCTTTGATAACTCCTGTGATTACGTCTGTAGAAGGTCTCTGTGTAGCTATGACAAGATGCATTCCTGCTGCTCTTGCTTTCTGTGCAAGTCTACAGATACTGTCTTCGACTTGGTTTTTAGCAGCCATAATTAGGTCGGCAAGCTCGTCGATAACTATCACCATCTCGGGGAGTATCCTGTCGTTTTCTCCCTTGAATCTCATATTTTCATTGTAACTGCTTAGATCCTTGACTCCCTCTTCGGCAAATCTGTTGTATCTCTCGTTCATTTCGGTTACCGCCCAGCCCAGAGCTGCCGCGGCTTTTGACGGTTCCGTTACCACGGGACAGATAAGATGGGGAATGCCGTTGAACGGCGTGAGTTCGACGATTTTCGGGTCTATAAGCATAAGCTTGACTTCTTCAGGCTTAGCGTGATACAAAAGCGAAACGAGCATTGAATCTATGCATACGGATTTTCCAGAACCTGTCGTTCCTGCAATAAGAAGATGAGGCATCTCGTGAAGGTCGCATACTATGTTATCTCCGCCAATGCTTTTTCCTAGAGTTACCGTTATCTTGGATTTACTGTTCTTGAACTCCTTGCTGTCTACAAGTTCTCTCAGAAGAACCATCTGGGTGCTGTCGTTGGAAACTTCTATTCCGACTGCCGCTTTTCCCGGAATTGGAGCTTCGATTCTGATGCTCTTTGCCCTTAAATTAAGAGCTATGTCATCCTGAAGATGAACTATTTTCGACACCTGAACTCCCGGAGCCGGCTGTACTTCAAATCTTGTAACAGCGGGTCCTTTAACAACGTCTAGTACCGTTGCAGATACTCCGAAACTGAGAAGCGTATTCTCAAGAAGCCTTGCCTGATCGGCCATATCATGGCCTTTGTTTCCTCCTCTTAAACTTCCCGGTTTTTTAAGAAGATCAAGGGGCGGAAATTTATATTTAGCATTTTTCTTTCCTTCGTTTCCTGAAGGAGTTACCGCTGCTTCTATTTCGCTTGCAAGCTGAGAGGAATCGTCCGTATTCGGCGTCACTGTTTTGCTGCCGTATTTTTCAAGAATATCTACGGGTTCATCGAGACCGAGTCCGTTTTTATCGTTTTCAACAGGCGCGTTGAAATATCTGTCATCAGCGACATAATCAAGGATCTTGCGCTTGTTGTCCGTTATATTCTCACCTTCATATTCTCTGTAATCAGGTACGAAATCCTTATCCAGAACGTCGTCTACTTTCTTAGGCTCTTCCTCTTTTGCAGCTTCCTTTTCAGGCGGAACCGAACTAATGTCCGCTATGGATTCCATGTTGAGGGTCGGAAGAGTCTTATCGCTTAATTTGACCTTCTTTACGGGATTATTGAGAACTCCGTGCTCGTTGAGAAGAACTTTAGGCTGTTCCTCTATCTTCTGCTGAGCTTCCTGCTCCTGTCTTAGAATTTCAGCTTCCTTCTCAGCAAGACGCATCTGATATTTCTCGTCTTTGTCTTCCCTTCTTATCTCCATTTTCAGTTTGAAATTATCTACAAGCTGTGAAACAGGAGTGTCGATGATAAGAAGAAGAGTGATGATCATTCCAAGCGCGCATACTATATACAATCCAGCTCTTCCAAGATAATTAAGAAGGAAGGATCCAACAAATACTCCTACAACTCCTCCGGACTCAGAACCAAGAGCATAGATCTCTTTTACGACTTCCTTATTCATAGTATATGAAACGGCTGTCTTTAGAGGTTCGAGGAATCCTGCTACTCCCGCGCTTAAGAAAATGAAAAAGAAAAGCGCAGCTAAGAACGATCCCCAAGAAATGAGAGCCGTTTTCTGAGCGAATACCATGATTCCGAGAATGATGAGGAAGAAAGGAAGAACGTACGCAACTTTACCGAGTATTCCCTTAAGTACTCTTGCTACCGTAATTCCTACGAGTCCGCAGGCATTGGTAAGTATTGATAATACAAGAAAAACTCCTATTGCTATAATTGCAATAGAAATGATTTCCGATTGTATAAGTCTTTTCTTTCTCAGCTTTTCTCTTTCTTCTGCTTCAAGCGCTTTTTTTGCTGCTCTTTGCCTTGCCCTCGCTTCGCTCTCCGCTTTTGTCATCTTTTTTGACTTGGAGCTTTTTGAAGCGCTTTTAGATTTTGCTGAAGTGGTTTTCTTTGTTTGTGCCATAATCCGTGTTACTCCCTTAACACTTAATTTTACCACATTTGATCAGCTCTGTAACCTTCTGTTTGAGTTCTTCTCTGGTACCGTTGTTTTTGATGACTATATCAGCGTACTTTATCTTTTCTCTGTCAGGCATTTGTTTATTCATTATTTCCAGTACCTGCTTCCTTGTAACGCCGTCTCTTTTCATGATCCTTTTTATCCTCAGTTCTTTTCTTGCCGTTACTACTATAACTATATCAACAAGATTCTGAAGATTATTTTCCAGCAGAGTCGGCGCGTCGAATACGCAGTTTCCCTTAAGCCGTTTTTTAGCTAGAGAGATTATTCTGTCTGTCACGATTTTCTGCAGAGCGTCTGCGTTTGCATCGTTATTAAATGCCCGTTCTCTTAACAATCTTCTGTTCAGGCTACCGTCTTCATTAATAACGTCCTTACCGAAGAATTCTGACAATTCAATAAGAGCCGGGCTTCCGGGTGCTGTAACCTCCTTGGAAATCAAATCGGCGTCCACTACAGTATAACCGTGTTCTTTTAATACTTCGGCGACGGTCGATTTTCCCGACCCTGTTCCGCCTGTAAGTCCAATAATCATTTCAAATCGTACCAGTTATATGCACAAGAAGGTGAGACTTCAAGTTTTACTTCAAGATCGGCTGCTCCTGTCATACTTTCTTCAAGTATTCTGCTTACCTTTTCCCTGCTGTTTACGGGGGCGTCTATGATAAGCTCGTCGTGTATCTGAAGTATGAGTTTTGCTTCAGGTGCCTCCTTGGAAAGACGTTCGTAAACCTTGTTCATTGCAATTTTTATAATATCCGCAGCCGTACCCTGTACAGGCGTGTTCATCGCAAGTCTTTCTCCAAGCTGTCTTACCATAAATTGCGAGGCGCTGATTTCCGGTACCATTCTCCTTCTTCCGTAATACGTTCTGATCTCACCCGTTGCCTTACACGTAGAGACACATCTGTCGAGGAAATCCTTAACGTCTTTGAATTCTTTGAAATAGTCGGAAATATATTTCTCAGCTTCTTTTCTGCTGATCGTAAGTTCTTCTGAAAGGCCCCACTGGCTCATTCCGTATATTACGCCGAAATTTACTGCTTTTGCATTAGATCTCTGTATAGGAGTTACTTCCTCCATAGGGACTTTGAATACTTTTGAAGCAGTTTCCCTGTGAATATCGTGACCTTCTTTAAATGCGTTTATAAGTGTTTTGTCGCCTGAAAGCGATGCCAGTACTCTCAGTTCTATTTGTGAATAATCTGCGCCTATGAGGATACGATCTGAAGAAGAAGCTGTAAATACTTTTCTCAGGTTCCTTCCGAGCTCTGTTCTTATGGGTATATTCTGAAGATTCGGTTCAGTGCATGAAATTCTTCCCGTTGCCGTTACAGTCTGCTGGAAGTGAGGATGTATCTTTCCGTCTTTCGCCACGAGAGGAAGAAGTCCCTCTACGTATGTACTGTTAAGTTTAGCGTAGGATCTGTATTCGAGTATCTTTGCAACTATTGGGTAATCAGGAGCAAGCTTTTCGAGTATTTCAGCTCCAGTAGAATAGCCCTTTGAGGTTTTCTTTCCTGCAGGAATCTTCATTTCTTCGAACAGTACCGTTCCCAACTGTTTCGGAGAATTGACGTTGAATTCATGACCTGCAAGATCTATTATCTCCTTTTCAAGCGAAGATATATGCTCTTTCAGCATTTTTCCATAGGTGCTGAGAGCTTCGGGATCTATGCGGAATCCTTCCGCTTCCATTGATGCAAGTACTTTTACGAGAGGCAGTTCGATCTCGTAAAATACCTTTTCAAGTTTATATTCTGAGATTTCTTTCGCCTGAAGAAGACTGAGTTCGTGAAGTCCGCATATCCGTTTTATCTCTTCGCTGTAATCTTTGTCCGTATTCATTGATGTGAATATGTCAAGCTGCGTCTCTTTCGGTTTAAGCGTCAGATGGAAATATTCAAGCAGAAGCTCGTCCAGAGATCTTTCTTTGGAAGCGGGATCCAGAATATATGCTGCTATAGAAGTATCGAAAGCCGTTTCGATACCCGAAATATCCACTCCGCGTGATATAAGGAAATAATACAGCTTCCCAAGATTATGTCCGCTTATGCGTATACGCTTCTTATTGAACGCTTCGCATAAAAAACCTGCCAGATCATCAATCTCAAAAGCAAAAAACGTATTTTTTGAAAATACACAGAATTCATAAATATCGGGCAGAGCTTTATGATTGTTGTCGCTGTCGAAAAGCACGAAAACGTCTTCCAATGTATCGAATGCTGCAAGACCTGCACTTTTACTTTTGATTATAAGCGGAATTTCACATTCAACGGACAGTTCTCTTGTTTTACTGACGGGGTTTTCCTTTTCCTTGTTATTTCCCTCTTTGAGAAGTTTTGCAAGATAAGTTTTGAACTCGAGTTTCGTATACAGATCTATGAGTTTATCGGTATCCTGCTCCTTGATCTCCATATCGGCAACGTCCATATCCATAGGTACGTTCCTGACTATTGTGGCCAGTCTTTTGCTCATCATAGCGGACATGGCGCCGTCTTCTATTTTTTCCCTAAGTTTCTGATTGCTTACTTCGTCTACGTGCGCAATAAGGTTTTCAAGATTACCGAACTGCTTTATGAGAGCTGTCGCAGTTTTTTCTCCAACCCCGGGTATTCCCGGTATGTTGTCTGAGGTATCCCCTCTTAACGCTTTGTAGTCTATGAACTGCTGATGATCGAAACCGTACTCTTCTATCATCGCCGCATCGTCGTACAGTTTGAATTCAGTCATCCCTTTTTTATTAATGATGACTGAAGTAAGATCGGTGGCAAGCTGGAGAGCGTCTCTGTCTCCCGTAATAACGAAAGAACGCATATTTTCTTCTTCAGCCATTCTGGTTGCGGTACCTATTATGTCGTCCGCTTCAAATCCGTCGATCTCATACCTTTTTATGCCCATAGCGTCGAGTATTTCTTTGAGAATAGGCATCTCCATTGCTAATTCTATGGGCATGCCTTTTCTTCCGGCTTTATACTCTTTGTATTCGTTATGCCTGAAAGTAGGTGCTTTTCTGTCGAAAGCGACGAGCATATGTGTGGGTTTGTAGTCGTTGCGAATCTTTGTAAGCATACTCAAAAAGGCATATATACCCTGAGTATATATGCCTTCTTTTGTAATCATAGGTCTTTGTATCGCATAATAGCCTCTGTTTATGAGGCTGTTGCCGTCTATAACTACTAATACTTTATCCATTGATTTTACTCGTAGAGATCTACAGTGCTGTTAGTATATACCTTCTGAACGTCATCGTCTTCCTCAAGAGCGTCGAGCATTTTCTGGAGAGACTTGATATGACTTTCGTCCGGAGTAGCCTCTATGGAAGGCACCATCGTGATTTCTGCTTCAACAGTTTCAAGACCTGCGTCTCTTATAGCCTTTGCGACGTCGTCGAATACCGAAGGATCGCAGAGAACTTCAAAGCTGTCTTCATATTCCTGTATATCGTCTGCACCAGCTTCGAGAGCGACGTCCATAAGCTGATCTTCGGTAACTTCGGATTCTTCCTTGTCGAATACGAATATACCTTTTCTGTCGAACATATATGATACGCATCCCGGAGTTCCGAGGTTTCCGCCGAATTTATCAAAGGCGTGGGATACGCTTGATGTTGTCCTGTTTCTGTTGTCTGTCAGAGCTTCTACTATGACTGCTACTCCGCCGGCTCCATATCCTTCGAATCTGAGTTCTTCAAGCTGTTCGCCTTCGAGTTCACCTGTTCCCTTTTTTATGGCGCGGTTGATGTTATCATTGGGAAGTCCTGCCTGCTTAGCTTTTTCAATTGCGGTACGAAGAGACGGATTGTAATCGGGGTCTCCTCCCGCTTTTGCAGCGATCATGATCGCTCTTGCATATTTTGTAAAACTTGCTGCTCTCTTGCTGTCCTGAGCAGCCTTTCTGCCTGCAATAGTATTATGTCTACCCATCGGTATTCTCCCTTCTATTATGATTGCAATTTATGCAAATACTTAACTTTTTAACTTATTTAATTTACTATATATCGATTGAAATATCAAGTATTACAGGACAATGATCGGATCCGAATACGTCGTTTCTGATTGTTACGTCTTTTACCTTTTCCATAAGTCTGTCGGATACCACGAAATAATCGATTCTCCATCCGACGTTCCTTTCTCTGGCTTTCATTCTATACGACCACCAGGAATACTCCACCTTTTCTGGATAGAGCGCCCTGTACGCATCGGTAAAGCCTTCTGATAAAAGAACCGTGAATGCGTTTCTTTCTTGATCTGAGAAACCTGCGTTATTATGGTTTGTGTCAGGATTTTTGAGATCTATCTCGTTATGAGCTACGTTCAGATCACCGCACATTATTACAGGTTTCTTCCTGTCAAGATCCTTGAGGTAATTTTTCCTCTTTTCCTCCCATTCCAGCCTATAATCTATCCTTGCAAGACCGTCCTGAGCGTTAGGTACATAATTATTAACTATGTAAAATTCATCGAACTCAAGGCAAACGGTCCGACCTTCGTTATCAAAGCCTCCGTAATCTACAGCTTTTGGGTTCTTTTTAGCCAGAATCAGCGTTCCGCTGTAGCCTTTCTTTTCAGCGCTGTTCCAGAATTGAAAGTATCCGGGCAGATCAAGATCGACCTGTTCGGGGTTTGCCTTAGTTTCCTGCAGACACACAAGATCTGCATCTTCTTCTCTTATGAAGTCGAGAAGACCTTTCTGCAGGCACGCTCTTATTCCGTTTACGTTGAATGTTATAACTTTCATAATCTTTAAAGCATGAGCAGTCAATAAGCCGGGTTCTGTATTTGACAATCATCTTTCTAGACCTGTCATTGCTGACAGGCTCAAGCGACCTACCTTTCGAGAAGGGACGGGCAGCCCCCTTTCTGGCGTTGTTCTTTCGAAACTGCCACTCTTACTTGGTCTTGCTCCGGATGGGGTTTACACTGACGCACGCTGTTACCAGTATGCCGGTAGGCTCTTACCCTGCCTTTTCACCCTTACCTCTTTCAGAGGCGGTTGTTTTCTGTTGCACTTTCCTTCGGGTCACCCCGACCGGCCGTTAGCCGGCATCCTCGCCCTGCGGAGCCCGGACTTTCCTCCCGTGATCTTTTCACGGATCACCGGCGATTGTCTCGACTGCTCATAATATTACTTTATACTGTTTAAAAACGAAATCTCATCTGCGAACTGTTTTTCAAGTTCCGAATTATCTTTTGATTTTTTTATCTCCTTAAGAATGCTTTTTTTGCTCCTGATCATTCTTTCGATATATTCCTTAGTAAGCGGATCTTTGCGGGAAAGAAGGAATTCCGAAAAAACAGGGTTTTCTTTTATTTCTGCGTAGCCAGGCTCAACGGCCATGATTTCGCATATACGTTTGTTTTCCCTGCATAAAGCGTAATCCGTAAATCGAAATCCGTTTTCAGAAAGCCATACCCTCAGTTCCCCTATATACGTTCTCGGTTGAATGATAATACGTCTGAAGCTATGCGATTTTTCGATATCTTTTCCGAGTATGTCCGTAATGGTCTCTCCGCCCATACCGGCAATGATAACGCTTGACACTTCGCCGTTTTCGATTATTTCGAGCCCCGGTCCCTGTCTGAACTCCGCATTGAGACCGTATTCTTCGAAATGACTCTTGGCCCTTTGAAGAGGTCCAGCTGCGATATCGGTAAGAATTGCACCGGTGCATATACCTTCATCAAGAAGATATGCGGGAATATATCCGTGATCGGTACCGATATCGGCCACTGACTCTTTCGGAATGACCATATCGGCAATTTTCTGCATTCTTTCACTGAGTTTAATCTTCAAGGTAATCCTTTAACCTTTTGCTTCTGTTCGGATGACGAAGCTTTCTTAGCGCCTTTGCTTCTATCTGACGTATTCTTTCTCTTGTTACGTTGAACTGCTGTCCGACTTCTTCAAGAGTTCTCTGCCTTCCGTCGTCAAGACCGAACCTAAGCCTCAACACTTCCTGTTCTCTTTCTGTCAGAGTGGCAAGGACTTCGTTCAGCTGATCTTTGAGCATGGAAAATGCGGCTGCGTCTGCGGGAGAAGGAATATCTTCATCAGGAATAAAATCTCCGAGATGGGAATCTTCTTCTTCGCCGATAGGTGTTTCAAGAGAAACGGGTTCCTGTGCGATCTTTGAGATCTCCCTTACCTTTTCTACAGGAATATCCATTTCAGCTGCGATTTCTTCAGGAGACGGGTCTCTGCCGAGTTCCTGTAGAAGCTGTCTCGTAACTCTTATCTGCTTGTTTATTGTTTCAACCATATGAACTGGAATTCTTATGGTTCTTGCCTGGTCTGCTATGGATCTTGTTATAGCCTGGCGGATCCACCATGTAGCGTAGGTAGAGAACTTGAATCCTTTGCGGTAATCGAATTTTTCGACTGCTTTGATAAGACCCATGTTTCCTTCCTGTATCAGATCAAGGAACTGCATACCTCTTCCCACGTATCTTTTGGCTATCGATACAACAAGTCTTAAGTTTGCTTCGCAAAGCTTCTGTTTTGCTTCCCTGTCGCCTGTTTCCATTCTGGTTGCAAGTTCAAGTTCTTCGTCGGCTGTCAGAAGAGGCACTTTGCCTATTTCTTTCAGATACATACGAACTGGGTCGTCAATGGAAATGGTTTTTTCAAGATCCTCAAGATTGTCCGCGGCAGCTTCTTTGGCGATTTCTTCAAATTCTACTTCATCTGCTTCTGTCATCAGTTCCAGATCGAAATCGTCTTCGTCCTGGATCTCGTCGGGAATCAGATGGATATCTGAAATATCGAAAGCTTCCAAAATCGTCTGTTTCTGACTGTCTTCAAGATCAAGAGTGGCAATCAGTTCGTTGAATTCCGACTCTTTGATAGAACCGTCTTTCTGACCCTTTTCGATCAGAGCGTCTATCATTTCTCTTTTCTTCTCTTCTGTGTACGGCATTTTTCCCCCTTATTTCTTTCTGCGGAGCTCGATCAGCTCCTGCATAAGTTTTTTACTGTCTTCTACTGCTCTTATATTATCCGGCATTTCATCTAGCATCTGCAATGTCGTGTTGATATCCTTTATTCTCTTATCGTTTATTTTCTTTTCCAGCCTTTTAATGCAGTCACTGTATGCTGCTTTTTCATCTCCGACAAGAGTATCTTTCAAAACGTCTTTCAGATAGGTATACGATTCTTCCGTGAGATAATCTTTTATTTTATCTATATCGTAGTCGACGCCTTCTTCATAGGATACTTTAAGTTCGCTTGCAATTTCTATTCCGCTGTCCGATACGAACGCGTCGCTGTACTTAGAGAACGTTTTGTAATAATCGCTGTTCGTAAAGGATAGCTTTATTATCATCTTTTCAAGATTTATATCGGATTTTGACGTTTTGGGAATCTCTTTTTCCCCGTCGTTTCCAGGAACTGGTTGCGGTTCGCGTACCGTTTCGCCTGTTTTGTTAATTTCCTTCAGCAGCGTGTCTTCCGATATTCCCAGTTTTTTAGACAGATAGTTCGTATATACTTCCTGCTCTGCAGGATTGAGCGAACTGAGGACACCGGCTACAGCCTTTATGAATTTGACATTTTCGCTGTTGTTTTTTCTGTTGTATTTTTTCTGTATGAGAGCAACCTTGTAATCAACGTGGTCGAGAGACTTATTAAGCATCAGGTTTATAAACGCATCCCTGCCGTATTTTTTTACGTATTCGTCCGGATCCTTTGCATTTTCGACGTGAAGGACCTTGACTTCCATCTCGGCTGCTTTGAGTACGTCAATTCCTCTTATGGCTGCTTTGATACCTGCTGCATCGGCGTCGTAACAGAGTATGACCTTGCTGCAGTATCTTTTAAGAAGTTTTGCCTGATTTTCCGTAAGGGACGTTCCCAGTGAAGCAACTACGTTGCATATACCGTTCTGGTAAAGACTTACCATGTCCATGTAGCCTTCTACAAGAAATGCGAAGCCTTCCTTCTGTATATAGTCTTTAGCCATATTCAGACCGAACAGATTGTTCTTTTTGAGGAATACAGGTGATTCAGAAGAGTTGAGATATTTAGGCTCTCCGTCCCCTATTATTCTTCCTCCGAAACCGATCACGTTGTTTCTGGTATCTATTATCGGAAATATCAGCCTGCTTCTGTACTTGTCGTATATCCTGCTGCCTTTCTGGGAGCAAAGACCCAGTTCCGTCATAGTTTCCTTTGAAACCTTGTTTTCGGTCAAATAATCTACAAGACCCGTCCATTCATCCGGCGCGTAACCGAGTCCGAAACTTTTGATCGTCTCGTCGGTAAGACCTCTTTCTCTGATATATTTGTATCCGGCGTTACCCTTTTTACGTATATTCTCGTAAAAATATTTCGCTGCAAGTTTGTTTACTCCGAGCATTTCAGCTCTTTTTCTTGACAGCGCTGTAGTCTCTCGCTCTATGGTCACCCCGTACTGAGCCGCAAGTTTTTCTACCGCTTCGCCGAATGAAACGTTGTAATACTTCTGAACGAAAGAGAATACGTCGCCTGATTCTCCGCAGCCGAAACAGTGATAAAACTGTTTGCTTTCCGACACACTAAAAGAAGGCGTCTTTTCGTTGTGGAACGGACAGCACGCCATATACGAGCTACCGCCTCGCTTAAGAGTCACAACGGACCCAATAACGTCAACGATATTACACCTTGCTTTTATTTCTTCGACTGCGCTTGAATAATTAGGCATATATATCTCCAATCCACGCCTTTATATACAACGCAACCCTGATTTTTCCTTTTTGATAAAATTAATTTCTGAGATTCCAGCCTGCAGGAACAAAAAGCTCATCGTACATGAACAGAGCATATCTGTCCGTCATTCCCGCAAGATAATCTTTAGCCACTTCGTTTTTTCCCCACTCTTCAAGGAGATCCTGATATTCTTTTGGTAGCTTATCTGGATTCTTCACGTAATACTCGTAAAGAGAGAATATGAGAGTCTGCACCTTTTCAAGCTCTGCATGTTTTTTAACAACAGGATTCTTATATACGTTTTCAAACATCCAGTCGCGAAGAATGTTCATATAAATAGCGTATTCTTCAGACTGGGATATTACGGATTTTCCGTCGGAGCTTCTTATTACGTCGGATACCAGACTGTTTATTCTCTCACCGTGGGTATATCCGAAGAGATCGAGACATTCTTTCGGTATTTCGTCAAGCGAGATTACTTTTGCTCTTAGAGCATCGTCAATATCGTGGTTTATATACGCAATTCTGTCCGAGAGACTTACGATCTTTCCCTCAGGTGTAGCCTGCGTAGCCTTGCTTCCGTGATTCAGTATTCCGTCTCTTACCTCAAATGAGAGATTTAGGGGTTTTCCTGAGGAAGTTTTCTCGATAACGTCTACTACTCTCAAGCTCTGCTCCGCGTGGTTGAATCCGCCGGGATGAATCTGGTTCAGGAAGTCTTCTCCGTTATGACCAAAGGGAGTATGTCCAAGATCGTGTCCCATGGCTATAGCTTCCGTAAGGTCCTCATTTAAATTCAGACTTCTTGCAATCGTTCTCGCAATCTGAGACACTTCAAGAGTATGCGTAAGCCTGGTTCTGTAATGATCCCCTTCAGGCGCAAGGAACACCTGCGTCTTATGCATAAGACGTCTCAGTGCCTTCGAGTGTATTATTCTGTCCCTGTCTCTTTGGAAACAGGTTCTGAGCTCGTCTTCGGTTTCGGGAAACACTCTCCCCTTGCTGCTTCCGGCTTTTGTTGCATATTCAGATAAGCATTCGTATTCTCTTTTCTCTAAATCTTCCCTTAAAAGCATATGATCCCCTTTATACTCCTGTCGAACCGAAGCCTCCGGTTCTTGTACCTTCAGCTTCATCGTCCTCTGTGATACCGTAAGGCAAAAAAATTGCCTGGGCGAAGGCTTTTCCGGCTACTATCTCCAGCGTTTTTTCAGTTTTTGAATCATTGGTCATGCTGATGATTATATGCCCTTCGTTATCTGCATAGTAGTAATCTGAATCGATCACACCGCAGGTGTTGTCAAGCTGAGAACGGAATTTCGTTCCCAGTCCGCTCTTGGGCAATATGAAAAGCACCCAACCCGGTTCCATCTTAACACGGAGACCTGTCGCTATTTTTGTACTCTCTCCCTGCTCGAGTATAAAAGATTTGGGGGAAATGATATCGTAGCCCGCAGATCCTTTTGTCGCTCTTTTTGGGAGAACTACATTTTCATATGTTCCCGGAGCATCAGTATCCATTTCATACTGACTCTTCGAGACTTTTTCAAATTTTCCTACTTTTAACATAAATGGTCATCTTCCTGATTACAACATTAGCGGAAGGGTTCGTTAATCGTTTTATCTTCGAACCAAATTATATAACTCTTTTAAATTATATTCCGAGACTCTCCTTACAGCAACAAAAATACAAAATGACCGGCATTGCCGCCGGTCATTATTGCCTGTTTTTATCCTATTCCTGTTCTCCGGCTTTGATTATCGGAGTATCTTCAAGACCGATTCTCGTAAGGTTTACTCTGCCCTGCTTATCGATCTCGCTGCACTTTACTGTTACGATATCGCCCACGTTGAGCATATCCGTGACCTTTTCGACTCTGGCTTTGCAGATCTTTGAAATGTGCAGAAGTCCGTCTTTTCCGGGAAGGCATTCGATGAAAGCGCCGAAGTCCATAAGTCTGACGACTTTTCCCGTATAGATCTTTCCGGGTTCGATATCTGCGATAACGAGTTCGATCTCTTTTTTCGCAGCTTCGAGGGATTCGAGATCCGGTGAAGCGATATATACCGTTCCATCGTCTTCGATATCGACAGTGGCTCCGGTTCTTGCGATGATACCGTTGATAGTATCTCCGCCCTTTCCGATAACGAGTCTGATCTTGTCTTCGGGAACGTGCATCGTGTAGATTCTGGGCGCGTATTTTGAAAGCTCTGCTCTGGGTTCGGAGATTTCTTCCATCATCTGTCCCATGATGTACATACGGCCTTCTTTTGCCTGCTGGAGTGCCTTCCAGAGTATATCTCTTGAAAGTCCGTGTACCTTGATATCCATCTGAATTGCCGTAACTCCGTCGGCAGTACCTGCAACTTTGAAGTCCATGTCTCCGAGGAAGTCTTCCATACCCTGGATATCGGAAAGAATGGCCATTTCGGAAGTACCGTCTTCCTTGACTCTTTCAATGAGTCCCATTGCGATTCCGGCTACAGGTTTCTTGATGGGAACGCCTGCATCCATGAGAGCAAGTGTGCTTCCGCATACGGAAGCCTGAGAACTTGAACCGTTGGATGAAAGAACTTCAGAGACGACTCTGATAGCATAGGGGAATTCCTCTTTTGAAGGAATTACGGGAAGAAGCGCTCTTTCAGCAAGAGCTCCGTGTCCTATTTCTCTTCTGCCGGGTGTACGGGGCGGTTTTGCTTCGCCTGTACAGAATCCGGGGAAGTTGTACTGATGCATATATCTCTTTTCGGTTTCTTCGGAAAGTCCTTCGAGCCTCTGAGCGTCGTCGAGAGTTCCGAGAGTACATACTGAAAGGACCTGAGTCTGTCCTCTCTTGAACATACCTGAACCGTGTACTCTGGGAAGAAGTCCGGTTTCGCACCAGATAGGTCTGATCTCGTTAAGTTTTCTGTTGTCGGGTCTGATACCTTCGTCAAGTATCATGGACCTGACCTGTTCTTTTCTTATGTTGTAAAGAACAGATGCAACGTCTTTGCCGCCTTCAGGATAGATCTCTGCGAAATGATCCATCGTATCCTGGTCGACCGCGTCCATGTTGTCGAGTCTTTCCTGCTTGTCGAAAGTCAGGATGGCGTCGTGCATTTTTGCGGATGCGTATTCTCTTACAGCTGCGTCTATCTCGTCAGCCGGTTTGTAGAGTTCGATCTCCATCTTAGGCTTGCCGACTTCTGCGACTATATCCTTGATGAATCTGCAAATCTTCTTGATCTCTTCATGTCCGAACATGATAGCGTCGAGCATAATGTCTTCAGGGATCTCCTGAGCTCCTGCTTCGACCATCATGATGGCTTCTTCAGTACCCGCAACGTACATTGAAAGATCGGATGCTTCTCTCTGAGCAAGAGTCGGGTTGATAATGAACTGTCCGTCGACTCTGCCGATATGAACTGAACCTGTAGGTCCGTCCCAGGGAATATCGGAAATTGCGATGGCAACTGAGGAACCTATCATTGCGCAGATCTCCGGCGCGCAGTCAAGGTCCATTGACATAACCGTTGCCTGAACTTCCACGTCATTGTAGAAGCCCTTCGGGAAAAGAGGACGGAGAGGTCTGTCCATAAGTCTGCACTTAAGGATAGCTGCGTCAGCCGGTCTTCCTTCTCTCTTGATAAAACCGCCGGGTATCTTGCCCTGCGCATACTGTTTTTCCTCATAATCGCAGGAAAGCGGGAAGAAGTCTGCTCCTTCTCTGGGTGTCTTTGATGCGCATACTGTAACGTTTACTACGGTGTCACCGTATCTGACCCATACCTGGCCGTTAGTTTGCTCGCAGACCTTTCCGATCTCGAGCTCCATCAGTCTGCCTCCGATTGCAGTCCTGAATGTTCTGTAGTCTGTAAATCTCATTTTTTCTCCTACCAACAAACTAAGGCGGAGACCCCATGTCTCCGCCTCAAAATTATTACTTTCTTAAGTTAAGTTTTGCAATAAGGTTTCTGTAACGTTCAATGTCCTTTTCTCTGAGGTATGCGAGAAGATTTCTTCTGTGTCCTACCATCTTGAGAAGTCCGCGACGGGAATGATTATCCTTTGCGTGAGTCTTGAGGTGCTCGTTGAGGTCATTGATTCTGTACGTGAGGACCGCTACCTGAACTTCGGGGGAACCCGTGTCGTTTTCACAGGTTGCGAATTCCTTCATGATTTCTTCTTTTTTCTCTTTTGTAAGCATAAAAATAAACTCCTTTACATGCGTTCGCCTCAAACGGAGAAGACGTCGGAGATTCGTACATCTACGTGAGAGGTATCTTTAATTGACATGTTATTAAAACACAGGCGGACGGATTTGTAAAGCGTTATTTATCCGTCCGCAGTATTTTTTTTCTATATTTCGATTCCCATCGAAGAAAGCTGATCAAGGAAGTCTTCCCTGCCCTTGAAAACAACTGCGTGCATCCCGCAGAGAACAGCGCCGGAGGCGTTCAGTTTGTTGTTATCGATAAACAGACATTCATCCGGATCCAGCTTATATCTTTCAAGAAGGACTTTGTAGATCTCGGGTTGCGGCTTCACAAGCTTTTCGTATGCAGATACGACTACTCCGTCGAAAAGACCGCTTATGGGAACCGTCTTCCAATAGTCCCTATGGTTCAGTCCTGCGTTTGACAGAAGATACAGTCCGTATCCTTTTTCTTTTATCTTTCTTACGACGTCGAACATGCCGTCGACTTCAAGTATAGGTTCATACCATTTGCAGGCAAGCTCCATAACTATATCGTGATACTTTTCCGGAACGTGGGAACAAACGTCTTCAGCTATTTTTTCAGCAGTCGTATATCCCCAGTCGGCAAGAGTCCAGTCGGCATTTTCGTAAATTGCGTTGATTAGATAATCCTTTTCTTCTTCAGTCAGATCATACCTGTCAGCGAAGGCTTTGGGGTCGAACCATAAAAGTACGTCGCCCATATCGAAAACAAAATTTCTTATCACTGAAGCCTCCCGTCAGCCTGCCTCTGCGGCAGTTTTCTTTTTGAAGATCTTTGTAAAGAACGCTTTCCGTTTCTTTTTTGCTTCCAGTCTTTCAGAAAGATCTCTTGCACCTACTCCGTAAACAAGCCAGAGTATGATACCTGATATGATCATTATAAATACCGTAGAAGCGCATCTTCTTCCGGAAGCGTTCATATTGAATCCGTAAAGTCCTTCGTCGTGAGTCATAGACTGTATTACCATTGCATAGGTTCTGCCGTAGGAGCTTGCAAAGGTTGCCGACATATCGTATTCCGTAAAGAGCGCGTTGAAGTTTAATGCGAATACTGCAAGTACGCTTGGAAGTATGATCGGAAGCTTGACTTTCAGGAAGGTTCTCACAGGACTTGAACCTAAGTTCTTTGCAGCGTCCTCAAGTTCTCCGTCTATGGAATAGAAAGCCGCTTTGATCATTCTCAGGCTGAACGGAAGTTTAGTGACCACATAAGCCATTATGATCAGGAATTTTACGTTATCCGCAAAGTACAGATTGGTGTTTCCGACGTACCATACGCTGTTGCTGTTGAAATATATTCTGTATGAATAGCAGATGAGTATGGTAGGAAGCAGCCAGGGGAACAGAAGCGAATATTCGAGTATCGTTCCGGTCTTTTTATGCTTTGAAATATATTCACAGGCAACCACCACTATGATGCAGGCTATGAGTGCCGCCATGGCGGAAAGGAAGAAACTGGTCTTAATACCGCTCAGTGTGGAATCGTTTGAAAATACTCCGGATATTGCTCCTGAGATCGTCTTGTATACGCCTCTCGTAGTCAGATACTGATAATCCTGTTTCCCGAAGTAGTTGATCAGGGTCCAGTTGGAAAAATCGATTTTCTTAAGGCTTATGGCCGAGAAAGTCTGAAAACTGAATATGATGATCATGACCACAGGAACCATGTAGATCACGAATAAAACATAAGCGTATATATGCGCCAGTACGTTTGCGACAGGATTTTCTATCTTCTGTTTCTGAAGCCTTGCTTTGGTCTTAGATACGGAAAGATAATGCCCCTTTCTTTCATATGCTGTAAGAACCGTGAGAAGTACTATCGTAAAAACAGCCAGTATTATTGAAAGAAGAGCGGCTCTGGCCTGCGGGAAGGACTCGTCGGCAGATGAGCTTCCTGCAAGTCTTACTATCTCCGGGTTGATCGAGTCGTAACCCAGAAGTACAGGAGACGACATAGCGCAAAGACCGGTGATAAAGGTCATTATCGTAAGCGAGAAAAGCGTGGGGATAAGCGTCGGCATTACTACTTTGAACAGAACCTTGAACGGGTTTGCTCCCATGTTTCTTGCGGCTTCAACCGTGTTGTAGTCTATTCCCCTGATTGCGTTTCTAAGGAAGAGCATATGATTGCTCGTACATGCAAAGGTCATGGTGAAGACTACGGCGCTGTACCCGGTAAACCAGTTTTTTGAAAGTGACGGGAACGCGTTCGTTAGAAGAGGTGTAAGTATGCCGTCGTTAGCATACAGGAACATATATCCGGTAACGAGAGCGACGCCCGAATATATCATGGTTGTCATATATCCGAGTCTTAATATTTTTGCGCCTTTTATATCGAAATATTCCGTAAGGAGAACTATGGAAATACCCACTATATTTACCGTTATAACAAGTACGACGGCAAGTCTCAGGGAATTCCATACGTAGTTTTTCATATTACCTGCCAGAAAGAACCTTATAACTGCCAAGGGATCCGTCTCTCCGGCGGCGTTCTTTACCGTGAATATGCTGGTAAGAGTATTCCAGCACGGAAGAACCATGAAACCGAAAAACAGGTAAGCGAAAAACACCAGCATAATCACTCTGAAGATATATATGCTGTCAAAGCGTTTTTCCTTTAGCATTATTCTTCCTCCTGAGCCTTGTAACTCATTATGTTCGCGGTATTGAAGGATACTCTTATATTCTCACCTTCTACAAAAGGAGTCGTCCCGTCGTTCTTTTCAATGACCTTCAGAATCTGTCCGAACGCATCTACGGAATATTTGATATACAGTCCGTAATACTCAGACGAAACGACTTTTGCGTCGAAGTAAAAATGTTTACCGTCTTCGGGTTTGTTCACGTGCAGTCTTTCGAGTCTGATATAGTGGTGCATGGAAGGATCGAAATGCTCACCTCTTGCATTCAGCGCTTCGATAATCGGATTTTCAAGCCTGTTGATATCTCCTATGAAGTTGCAGACGAACTCTGTAGCTGAATGATTATAGATTTCGTTCGGTGTACCTATCTGCTCTATATACCCTTTATTGAATACTGCTATTCTGTCGGAAAGCGTAAGAGCTTCCTCCTGATCGTGGGTAACGTAGATGGACGTGATTCCGAAATCCTTCTGCATCTGCTTGAGCTCGTTTCTAAGCTGAACTCTTAGTTTCGCATCAAGGTTTGAAAGAGGCTCGTCAAGGCATATAACGCTCGGATTGGTTACAAGGGCTCTTGCAATGGCGACTCTCTGCTGCTGTCCTCCGGACAGCTGCGACACCGCTTTTTCAAGTTGTTCGTCTGAAAGATCGACCTTTTTTGCAATGTCTCTCACCTTTTTGTCTATCTCACTCTTACTGAGCTTCTGTATCTTAAGACCGAAAGCTATATTGTCGTAAACGGTCATAGTCGGAAACAACGCGTAACTTTGGAAGACAATACCGATATTTCTCTTCTCAATAGGAACATTGGTAATGTCTTTGTCTTTCATTAGAACCGTTCCGGAAGCAGGTTTTATGAATCCGGTTATAGTTCTGAGCGTCGTGGTCTTTCCGCATCCGGACGGACCCAAAAAAGTGAAAAATTCGCCTTCTTTTACATGTACGTTGATGTCATGCAGCGCAGTAAAATTATCGAATTTTACTACGATATCATTTAATCTGATCATAAGCGTAAACCTTTCAAAAAAATGGCGAGCCAAAAAGGCCCGCCATCGGATAAATTGATTTTACTTCTTCTGAGTAAGTGTTGCCCAGTCAAGAGCATCCCAGTTGGGTTCTGCCGGAGCGTCTTTCTGATCTGCCCAGTAGAATCCGAGGTTTGTCATGATGTTGGTCCACTCTGCGGAGTGTGCGCCTACATACTCTGCATAGTTCATGTCTGTTCCTTCAACCTTGTTCAGTGCGAAGTTCTTGATCGTGTAGATGACCGGTGTCTCTGCATATACCTTTGCAGCAGCTTCGGTGTTGCAGGGATAGCTGTCGAACATTTCAGCCCATGCAGCCTGTGTTTCGGCTCCGCCGAACCATTCTGCAAATGCCTTTACCTGCGCTGTCTGAGCTTCGGTACGTCCTTCTTTATCAAGGATTCCGAGATACTCTGCAATGTAGTATGTTCCGTCGGCAATGTCTACAAGCTTCCAAGTATCGTTCGTGAGAGGATGCTCGGAGTTATCCTTTGCCGTATCCAGTTTTCCGTAGAGAGAGCTGGAATAGAATGTGGATACCTGTACGTCGCCCTTGTTGAGAGGATCGAATCCATAGCTGTCGCCTGTGAAGTAGCCGTTTGCACAGTACTTCCAGAGCATCTTCCAACCGTCAACGGAAATTCCGCCTGCAGGGGAAGCCGGATCAGTGTAAGCATAGAGCAGAGAGTTGTTGATGTTGGCGTTGGTTGTTCCGCCTACTTTGCCCTGTCTGTACCACTTATATCCGCAGTCTACGATATCTGACCAGTGGTTGAAGTGAAGTTCCTGACCGTTTGTGCCGTACTCGTCTGTTCTGTAGAGCATGAGTATGTTCTGAATAACGAGTCCGTATGCTTTACCGTCATACTTGAAATCTCCTACTTTGTCAGCCCAGGAAGGTGTCCAATCAACAAGCTTGAGGTTCTCATAGGTTCCGCCTATGACCTGTCCCCAGCGAGTCTCATTAAGACCGAAGAGAATATCTCCGTCCTTCTTCTCGTTGGCTGCCTGAACGGCTGCAGTATCTCCGGAAATGACAGAGTTGTCATCGATGGAAATCTTGAATCCTGCTTTCTGTGCATAGTCAACGAACCAGGTTACACGCTCCGTTGAGTTGGAGTTGGAGTAGATACGGATCACGTAATCCTTATCCGCTTCGGGTGTCTTGGGTTTGCCGCATGCTGCAAATGACAGCACCATTACGAGTGCGAGTACAATTGCTAATACTTTTTTCATATTTACCTCCAATAAATCAAATGCTTATTTATGCATTTTTCTATAACATATTGTAGTCTAAATTGCCGAAAAATCAATAACAATTAGAGTTCTTGACGCTTTCGCAGTCTTTTGCAATCTGATTTTCGAGTTCTTCTATGCTTTCAAATTTATATTCCGGACGGAGAAAATGCTTAAATTCGACTTTGATATCTTCTCCATAGAGATTTCCGTTGAAATCAAAAATGTGAGTCTCGGCATTTTTCCCGAATTTCCCTACGGTCGGTTTGTTCCCTATATTAGTTACTCCGAGGTATTTAGTATTATTTACGTAAATATTTGTTACGTAAACACCGTTTCTCGGGTGAGTCATCTCTTCGCTTAGGGTCAGGTTGACAGTAGGATAGCCCATTCTCGTGCCGAAATGCTGGCCCTCTATCACTTTTCCGGATATGGAATAGTCTCTGCCGGTGTAGACCGAATACTCCTCGACTCTGCCCTCTTCGAGGAGCTTTCTCATCAGAGTGCTCGATACTGAAACGCCTTCGATTTTGTATTCGTTCATTATTACGCTGTTGAAACCATATGACTCCCCCATTCTGGAAAGAATCTGCGCGTTTCCGTAACCCTTGTATCCGAAGGTATAATTAAAACCAAATACCGCGGTGTCGCAATGAAGCTTTTCAACGAGTATTTCTTCTACGAAATCTTTAGGACTCATACCTGCCATTTCATTATCGAAATGGGCATTGACTATTATATCCACCCCGAGCTTTTCAATCTCTGCGAACTTCTCTTCCTGCGTCAGTACGTTTTTTATCATCTTTTTTCCCGAAATGACATTCAGAGGAAGTTCGTCAAAAGTAAAGACTACCGAGAGTATGGATTTATTCTTTGCGATCCTTACAGCCTCGCTTATGAGTTTCTGATGTCCAAGGTGCATACTGTCGAAATTTCCCAAAGCGACTACTGCCGGAAGTTCAATTTTATGAATGTGATTAAGTACTATCATCTTACGAACACCTTTATAGGTCTCATTCTGTTAGGATTATCCCATTTGCCTACTCCGCAAAGCACTCCGTCGCAAAAAACGCAGACCGGATCTTCGAAAGACATACCGTTCTGATCTGCTTTGAGATGCTTTCCGTTTGCGAAATCTTTCTTTTCCTCTTCGGAAATATCTATCCTGTTCATGAACGATACTGCAGATTCGGCGGGCTTTAAAAGCTGCTCTATCCTTTCGCGAGGCATTTCTCTCAGTTCGCCTATCTTCACTGCGTCGCTTAAGGAAAAACCGCATGCGGATGTTCTTTCGAGTGCTGTCAGAACTGCTCCGAATCCCAGTTCTTTACCAATATCGTTACATATCGTCCTTACGTAGGTTCCTCTTCCGCAGGATACTTCTATAGTGAAGACTCCCTCTTTTTCATCGAATGACAGAAGATCTATGGAATAGACTTCAACGGTTCTTTGCGGTATCTCGACTTTTTCTCCGCCGTGCGCATAGTTGTAAAGATGCCTTCCGTTTACTCTTACTGCAGAATAGATCGAAGGGGTCTGTATTATCGTTCCGATATAATGTGAAATCGTTTCCAGAAGTATTTGTTTCGAAATTCTCGTATATTCTTTTTCTTCAAGAACCGTTCCCCACACGTCCTGACTGTCGGTCGTTATTCCGAATCTGGCGGTTGCAACGTATTTTTTCGGCGCAGAATCCATGTATTCTATAAGTCTCGTACAGGAACCTATACATACAGGCAAAACACCCGTTGCATTAGGGTCAAGTGTGCCCGTATGTCCCAGGTGTTTTTCTCCTACTGTACCCCTGACGATCTTTACGACGTCAAAAGAAGTAAAGCCTTTTTCTTTGTTTATTACGATTATACCGTTCAATTTATACTATTTTGGATATTTCAGCTTTCAGTTTTTCTATTGCTTCTTCAAGTCCCGTTTCAAATGTGCATCCTGAAGCGAATTTATGTCCTCCGCCTCCGAATTTTACAGCTACGGAATTAACGTCAGCATAGGATTTTCCCCGCAGACTGACCTTGAATACGCCTTTATCCTTTTCCTTGAGCATGCAGGCAACTTCAACACCTTCTACGGTGCGAAGCTTGTCGATGCAGGTTTCAGTGTCCTCGTAGCTTCCCCCGAGTTCCTTTATTTCATCCTGGGTAATATATGAAACTGCAGCCTTTCCATCAGCGAAAACTACCATATGTTCTATTGCTCTTGCTTCTATTCTCAGCTGAGCAAGCGGGAACGTGGCGTATATTGCATTGCAGATTTTAACGTGATCTATTCCGTAATTATACAGATCTGCCGCTACAAGATGAGTTCTCGCATCCGTATTGTTATACATAAAACTCCCTGTGTCGGTAGAGATGGCAGCGTAAAGGTCCTCGGCAATATCTTTATCTATTTCGATACCCATATGCTTTATTAGTTCATAAACAAGTATGCCTGAAGCGGATGCGTTGGGTTCGATTACTGAATAATCTGCAAAATCCTTAAGCGGAATGTGATGATCTATACATATTCTTGTATCTGCCGAATAAAAAGGCTCCAGTCTCTTTTCGATGCGGCTTTTTTCTCCGCAGTCTATAGCAGCAGCAATGTCTGCCTTCCAGGGCGCTTCGAACAGATAAAAATCTTTATGGTCATGAAGTATGTTCAGATATCTCGGTACTTCATCTTCCAGAAGAATGTAGCACTCTTTACCGAGTTTTCTCATAGCATGACAAAACGCCTGGGAAGAGCCCATGGCGTCTCCGTCCATATTGTTGTGCGTAAAGACGAGTATCCTTTCCGACGCATCAATACAACGTACTATATCATCCCATTTACTGCTCATCTTCTTCCTCCGGTTCTGCGGGTTTTATATCGAGACTGTCGATAAGTGCATCCATCTTCGCTCCGTATTCGAAGCTGTTGTCGAATTTGAAGATCAGTTCCGGTGCATAGCGAAGTTTGATATTCTTTGCTATCTCGGTACGGATGAATCCCTTGCATTTGCCGAATGCGTTCAGTATCTCCTTCTTCGTCTGCTCGTCTATTCCTTTAGCAGGATCGAAGGACAGAGCAGTAACGTAAACCGTAGCATAGCTTCCGTCACCGGAAACGTCTACTCCGCTGACGGAAACCATGTTGGAAAATGCAGGGTCTTTAAGTTTTCCAAGTATAAGCAGGTTGGAGATCAGTTTCCTGATTTCTTCACCAAGCATCTGAGGTCTGTGACTTCTGCCCATTAATCTCTTTCTACCTCTTGCATTTCAAAGGCTTCAATGATGTCGCCTTCTTTTATGTCGTTATAGTTCTCGATGCCGAGTCCACATTCGTAACCAGTAGCGACTTCCCTTGCGTCGTCCTTGAATCTCTTGAGAGACGATACAACGCCTTCGTGTATTACGATGCCGTCGCGTACGAGTCTGAGTTTGGCGTTTCTTGACATCTTGCCTTCAAGCACGTAGCAGCCGGCGATGATTCCAACGTTAGGTACTTTGAAGGTGTTACGTACTTCAGCTTTTCCGAGTATGACTTCCTTGAATACGGGATTGAGCATACCCTTCATAGCGGCTTCGATATCGTCGATTACTTCGTAAATGATCCTGTAGCATCTGATCTCGACTCCGTCTCTGTCAGCCTGGGACTGTACTGCCGAGCTCGGTCTTACGTTGAATCCGATAATGAGAGCGTTGGAGGTTCCGGCAAGCATTACGTCGCTTTCCGTTACTGTACCCACACCGGTATGAATGATATTCACTCGTACATTCTCATTCTTGAGCTTTTCGAGAGACGACTGCAGAGCTTCAACTGAGCCCTGAACGTCTGCCTTGATGATGAGGTTGAGATCTTTGATCTCTCCCTCTTCTATCTGACTGAAGAGCTTCTCAAGCGAGATTGCGGAAGACTTGGCCATAAGGTCGGAACGGAGCTTTTCAGCTCTTCTTGCAGCGATCTCTCTCGCAGTCTTATCGTCTCTTACCATAAAGAATTCGTCACCGGATTCAGGAACTTCCGTAAGTCCCGTGATCTCAACGGCGGTTGCTGGAACAGCTTTCTTGAGGTTAACGCCCTTGTCGTTCTTCATGGTACGTACTCTTCCGCATGCGGTACCGGCAACTACTGCCGAACCCGCGTGGAGAGTTCCGTTCATTACGAGAAGCGTGGCAACAGGACCGAGATTCTTATCGAGTCTTGCTTCTATAACAGTACCGGAAGCCATTCTGTTCGGGTTGGCTCTGAGTTCGAGCATTTCTGCCTGAAGCAGTATCATCTCGAGAAGCTGATCGATGTTCTGGCCCGTCTTTGCAGAAACGGGAACGCAGATCGTAGATCCGCCCCACTCTTCTACAAGAACTCCGTTGTCGGCAAGGTCTTTCTTTACAAGATCCAGATTCGCGCCGGGCTTGTCTATCTTGTTTATCGCAACTATGATAGGAACTCCGGCAGCCTTTGCGTGGCTTATGGACTCGATAGTCTGAGGCTTAACGGAGTCGTCTGCAGCTACAACGAGAACAGCGATATCCGTAACGTGAGCGCCTCTCGCACGCATTGCGGTAAACGCTTCATGTCCAGGTGTATCGAGGAAAACGATCCTTTTTCCGTTGTGAAGCACTTCAGAAGCACCTATCGCCTGAGTGATTCCTCCGGCCTCGCCGGCAGTTACGTTTGTTTTTCTTATTGCGTCGAGTATTGAAGTTTTACCGGGGTCTACGTGACCCATAACGGTAATGATAGGAGCTCTAGGGAGAAGATCGGACTCTCTGTCTTCGGAGCGGTCTATACCCTCTTCCTCTTCTACTTCTTCAACTTTCTTTACAGCGACAGTTACGCCGAGTTCCATACCGAGAAGTATGGCAGTTTCTTCATCGAGGTTCTGGTTGATATTAGCCATGATACCCATTTTCATAAGCGCCATGATCGCCGCTGAAGTGGGTTTTTCGATCTGTTCGCAGAATCCTGCAAGGGTGATGGGAACGTTGATCACAACGCCGCCTGTTTCCATCGCTTCCTTTACTTCTTCGGATACGACTTCGACTTCTTCGACCTTTGTTTCCTTGTATTTGCTGTGCTTGTTCTTGTTCTTTTTTGAAAGATCTACGGGAGCGTCGTTGAATTTGCTTCCGAACTTATCCCTGTCGGCGTTGTTTTTCTTCTTGTCGTTCTTGTTCTTTGCTTTTCCGCCGTTCTGGCTTCCGCCAGAAGGAGCTGTAAACGCTACGACTTTATCGCCTTTTGCGGTTCCGGGAGCGTTCTTTGTCCTTGGTGCGGATGCTTCAGCAGCTTTTCCGTCCTTTTTCTTTCCGATGTATTCCTTAGGTTTACGGTTTTCTGCAGGCTTCTTGGAATTATCCTTCTTTTCCTTCTGAGCCTTGGCGGCTTTTCTCGCTTCTGCTGCTGCGGCTTTTCTCTTTGCCTCTTCTTCCGCTTCTTCGGCAGCCGTTCTCTTGATCTTAATTTTTATGGAAGGAACGAACTCTTCCAGATTGACTTCCTGAACTTCCTGAGCTTCGGTTTTCTTTTCTTCAGCCTTATCTTCGGCCTTGGGCTGCGCTTCCTTTACGGGATGAGCTTCCTTTATTTCCGCTTCTTTTTCAGCAGGCTTTTCTTCAGTCTTCTTTGAAGATTTCTTTTCTTTTTTGACTTCGGGTTCGTTTTCAGTCTTTTCAGCCTTCTTCTTTTCCTTTGTTTCGGTTTCTGAAACTTCAGCTTTCTTGACTATTTTGATCGTCGTCTTCTTCTCTTCAACTTTCGGAGTCTCAGCTGCCTTTGTTTCTTCCGGAATTTCGACTACGGGAGCTGTCGTTTCCGGTTCTTTAGTTTCAGGCTGCGGAGTGTCCGCTTTTTTCTGAGGAACAGCGCTCTTTGGCATGGCTTTTCCCGCGGCAGTCGCGGATTTAGGCATAGCTTTACCTATCGGCGAAGCGCTTTTCGGCATAGCAACGCCTGCAGGACTCTTTCTGCCTGCCGGTGCTGCCGGACTTTGGGCCGTCTGCACCTTGCTTGCCTGAGCCTGCTTTGCTTTCGCCGCCTTAAGAGCTTTCTCCTTGGCTGCCTTTTCTTTTTGCGCCTGCAGTATGGCTATGTCTACCTGCCTGATCTGGACCTTCGAAGCCTTGCCGTTTTCCTCCGAAGATTCTTTCTTTTCTGCTTTTACAATTTTAGTTTCGTTATCTGTCATTAAAACACCTCCCGAGTGTCTCGTTTGAAATATCTTTTTTATATATTTTTGATAATGCTTTTCTTTTCATTGCGGCTTCAAGACATTTTTCGTCTTTGCAGAGATAACATCCTCTGCCCGGAAGTTTCTGCATTTTGTCGAGCACGGGCTCTCCGTCGGAAAGTACTATCCTGAGAAGAGTATCCTTGTCGAAGCTTCTTCCGCAGCCTATGCATTTTCTTTGCGGTTTCATTATTCCATTTCCGCGAGGATGAGATCTCTGAGAACTGCTACTGTAGCCTTCTCCGGAATATCCAGACCAAGCTGCTCCGCAGTGTCAAGGAGCTCGTCCTTCTTCATTTTTCTGACGTCGGAAGCTTTCAGTTCGACTTCTTCATACTCGTCTTCTACCGTATCTTCCGCTTCAGCTGCTTCCTTAGACTGCTTTTCTTTCTCTTCCCACGCGCTGTGAGAAGTGATGTCTATTTTCCATCCGCACAGTCTGGCGGCAAGTCTTACGTTCTGTCCTTCTTTTCCGATTGCCAGTGAGAGCTGATAATCGGGAACGACGACCATTGCGGATCTTTCTTCCTCGTTGATGAGGACCATTTCGACTTTTGAAGGAGAAAGAGCGGCGCTTATCATCTTTCCGGGGTCTTCGGAATAGTTGATGATATCGATTTTTTCTCCGCCGAGTTCGTCGACTACTGCCTGTACGCGAGCTCCTCTGGGGCCGACGCATGATCCTATAGGATCTATGTTCTCGTCATATGTGCAGACTGCGATCTTCGATCTTGATCCGGCTTCTCTTGCAACGCCCTTTATCTCGATGAGATCTTCCTGAAGCTCGGGAACTTCGAGCTGGAAAAGACCTTTGACGAGTCCCGGATGAGTTCTTGAAAGAAATACCTGGGGTCCCTTCGTGCTCTTCTTTACGTCGACTACGAAAACCTTGATCCTTTCATTGACTCTGAATCTTTCTCCTGGAATCTGTTCGTTGACAGAAAGTATGCCTTCGGCTCTTCCCATATTCACGAAAACGGTATTGTTGGAGATCCTCTGAACAACGCCCGTTACGACTTCTCCGGTTCTGCCGATATAGTCGTCGTAGATCATGCCTCTTTCAGCTTCGCGTATTCTCTGAACCACGACCTGCTTTGCGGTCTGTGCTGCTATACGGCCGAAATCCTGAGGAGTGACCTGATATTCGATAACGTCCCCGAGTTCGTATTCGGGATCTATTTCCTTTGCTTCTTCAAGAGAAGCCTGGCAGAGCTCGTCTTCCACGACTTCGACGATATCTTTTCTCATATAGATATTGATATCTCCCGTTTCTCTGTCGATGCTTACTCTGACGTTCTGCGATGTTCCGTAGTTTTTCTTGTACGCGGATACGAGAGCAGATTCGATTGCTTCGATAAGCATGTCTTTTGGCATGCGTTTTTCTCTTTCAAGTTCTTCGATTGCTTCGAGAAACTCAATGTTCATTTTTATTCTCCTTTATTAAAAAATAACCGCAAGGTTTACTTTTGACGTTTTTGATTTTGGGATCTCTATGACTTCGCCCTTCTCTGTTTCAAGCGATATGACGTCGTCTTTTAATCCCTTAAGCTTACCGCAAAGAAGCTTTTGTCCGTTTATAGCTTCGAACAGTCTGACCTCTATCACTTCACCGCTGAATCTTTCGAAATCCTTTTCACTCAGAAGAGGCCTGTCGAGTCCCGGAGAACTTACTTCGAGATAATAGTTCTGCGAGATGGGATCGGCTTCGTCAAGCTTTTTCGAAAGATATCTGGATACGATCTCACAGTCGTCAGAGGACATATATCCGTATCCCTCGTCTGTCAGCTTATCCACGTATACTCTCAGATACCAGGTCTGACCTTCCTTTACGAATTCCGTTCTGGAAAGCTCGTATCCCTTTTCTTTTCCGAAAGGCTCCATCCATTCGGATATGTATTCCTGTATTTTCTTTTTTGCCATCGTTTTCAAAAAGAAGAGTGACCCCTTTGGGTCACTCAAGATATAACGTATACGTTAATTATATTATCACCGAACGGAAAAAATGCAAGTAAAAAATACAAAATTGTGTAAGCAGTAACATAAAAACAGGGGTTCAGAAGGCAATTATTTGTGTCTGAACCATTCCTGCGCTCTTTCCTCGTCTGTCACCTCGTCGTTTCTGAATCTCTTTCTAAGTTCAGATTCTTTTCTCACAGGCTTTTTCTTTGTTTCAACACCGTTTTGATTTTCTTTTTCACTCATTTTTCTCTCCGAAATACTGATAGTAACAGCTTTCTATGTTTCCGTTGTACAGTTTTCTCCTCTTGTCTGCCGCTTTTCCGAATTTGCTTTCGAAACTTTTGTCAGGCGTGATCAGATTGATTTCCCATGAAGGGTTTTCCCTGCGGATCCTTTTAAGAGCTTTGTATATCTCGTTTATGTCGCTTTCCTCTCCTATTCTCTGGCCGTAGGGAGGATTTGTTACGATGGATCCTGTCGATGTCTGCATCCCGATGAATTTAGACAGATCGAGTTCCGATATGTCTTTTACGGAAAACCTGATTATGTCGTCTACGCCTGCTTCGATCGCGTTTTCTCTCGCATAATCCACGTTCCTCTGTCTGATATCCGATGCGAAGATTCTGGCACCGCAGTCCTGAACTATGCTCTTATACGCTTTGTTTCTTTCTTCTTTCCACAGCTCTGCAGGAATGAAAGCCCATTTCATTGCGTCGAACTCACGGTTAAGCCCCGGAGCTATGTTCTTGGCGAGCATAGCCGCCTCTATTGCTATAGTTCCGCTTCCGCACATTGGGTCGAGTAGTATACCTGATCTTACGAAATATGAAAGCTGTACGAGAGCCGACGCCATGGTTTCCTTGATGGGAGCCGCTACGTCCTTTACTCTGTATTTTCTCTTATGCAATGCTTCCCCGGAACTGTCAAGGGCGATAAGGCATTCGTCGTTCTGTATGCTGAACTTCACCGTATATCTTTCGCCCGTTTTATCGAACCATTCTCTTCCGTAGCTTCCTGCAAGTCTTGAAATCAAAGCTTTTTCAATTATCGACTGGCATGCAGGAACGCTGTGGAGCGTACTTCTTGCAGAAGTTCCAATAACCGTGAAATTTGCATCTTCAGGAAGATAGTTTTCCCATTTGATCTCCTTCACGTTCCGGAACAGTTCTTCGAATGAGAATGCCTTGAATTCCGACAGTTTAAGATAGACTCTGTCAGCAGTCCTAAGCCATAAATTCGCCTGAACCAGAGCCCTTTCATCCCCTCTGAAGGTAATTCTTCCGTTACGGGAATCGCATATCTGAAATCCGAGTTTTTTGATTTCTTTTTTTAAAACAGCCTCCACGCCGAAGGTGGAGGTTGCAATGATTTCATATTCCATTTACCAGAGTATAGCGGCGTTGTACGCTATTGTTCCTTCTCCGTAATAATACAGCACTCCGTTGTCGCGGCAGAGCTGAGTTATAAATATACCGTACCCTTCAAGAGCCTCTATTCTTTTGTCGGGAAATCTGCAGGGCTCGGGTCTTGCGCATTTTTTGCATATAGTGCAGCCGCCGGCGCCCAGGGCGAGGCAGTCCGGATATTCTTTGACAAGTTCGTTTTTGAGTTTAAGGATTGATTCGTCGAGACGTTTTCCGGTTTTAAAATACATCTTCCTGTCTATTCTCTTTTCCGATCTTCCTATGCACTGAAGGATAAGGCCGTGTTTATATCTCTGGAGTTTGGCGTTATCTTCTTCGGGGGTTGAATGCGGAGGACATCCCCAGTTGCTTCCGTATGCGCCGCACTTATTGGTCATACAGGTATCCCTTACCATCTGGCTCTGCACGAAGGTCTTAGGATCGAGAACGTGAACCTCGTCGAATCCGCATTCTTTTGCAAGTTCTATAATTTTTTTCGTAGTCATCTATGGACCTCTTTCCGCGATTTATTAAACCATCTTCTGAAGCTCTCTGATCAGAGCCTTGCATATTTCTTCTTCTTTAACCTTATACAGTATTTCGCCGTTTTTGATTATGAGACCTACACCTTTTCCGCACGCCACTCCCAGATCTGCGCTTTTTGCTTCGCCGGGTCCGTTTACCGGACAGCCCATTACGGCAAGAGTAAGGCTTTTTCCCGCTCTTTCAAGTTTTTCACTGTAAGGCTCAAGCTTCGATTTTACTTCTTCTGCAATAGACGGAAGATCCACCTGTGTTCTTCCGCAGGTCGGGCAGGATACGAAGTTTATCCCGCTTCTTCTTATTCCAACGTCACTAAGTATCTTCTTCGCGAGGATGACTTCCTGTACAGGATCTCCTGTCAGAGAAACTCTTATGGTATCTCCTATTCCTGCAAGAAGAAGGGCTCCTATTCCGAGTGCTGATTTTCTTCTCGCATCCTCGCCTATTCCCGCTTCGGTCAGACCGACGTGAAGAGGAACGTCCGAAACGGCTGACATTTTAGTATACGCCTCGTAATTCATGCGTATGTCAGATGATTTGATAGATACTACCAGATTATCAAAGCCGAAACTTCTTGCGTAGTCTATAGCGTCAAGCGCGGATTCTACAAGAGCGTCCGCAGTTACTCCTCCGTACTTTTCAAGAAGTCTGTCTTCTACGCTCCCCGAATTCACGCCGATTCTTATAGGTATACCGCAGGATTTTGCTTTTGAAAGTACGGCTTCGACTCTGTCCGGAGATCCTATGTTACCCGGATTGATGCGAACTTTGTCTGCGCCTGCTTCCATTGCCATTATTGCGAGATCTGATGAAAAGTGTATATCTGCAACCATGGGAAGCATACAGGATTTCCTTATCTCGCCGAATGCTTTTGCAGCTTCCCTGTCCGGGACAGCAAGTCTGACTATCTGGCAGCCCGCCTCCTGCAGCGCGTCTATCTGTCTGAGCGTCGCGAAAACGTCCCTTGTATCCGTGTTCGTCATCGACTGAATGGATACGGGAGCTCCGCCGCCTATTAATACGTTCCCTACCTTTACCTGTTTAGTCATGATTAAAAGAGTTTTATAACGTCCTTGATCGCTATCAGTACTATCAGCGCAAGAAGTAGCGCCATTCCTATTCCGTTGATTATATTTTCAGCCTTCTGCGAAAGTCTTCCGCCGGAAATGATCTTTACTATCGATACGAATATTCTTCCTCCGTCAAGTCCGGGTATGGGAAGCATATTCATAATGGAAAGATTGACGGAAATAAGGCCTACGAGATAGACGACGTTAATGAGCCCGTAACTTGCGGAATCCGCAACGATGGAAATTATGCCTATAACTCCGCTGACGTCATCCACCGAGCTGCTGCCCGTAAACAGTCCCCCGATAAAAGCTATTATTTCCTTGACCATGGTGAAACAATCCTGCCAGGATATTTCTAGTATTCTGGCAAAACCGACACGTCCTGCGGCTACTATCGAATAAACGATAATGAACAGCAGAAACCCGAAAACGAAATTAACAAAGGATCCGGCGATAAGAATGAGAAACTGTTTCCAGAAAGGCTGATTTACGAAAGCTTTAGGATCCGTGTCGACGAAATTTTCGATCTCTTCGTCCGTCATATCCTCGCCGAATTCACCTTCCAGAGCGCAGTATCCGCCTATGGGGATAAGACGAAGAGAATACATCGTCCCGTTCTTTTCTTTCTGCCCTATGAGCGGTCCCATTCCTACGGAGAATTCGTTTACTCTTACTCCCAGCGCCTTGGATACAAGGCAGTGTCCTCCTTCATGTATTGTTATGAGGAACAAAAATCCTATTATCCCTATAACTATACCCGCTATCTGCGTACCTGTCATTTATATATACCCCCAATATATTCAGCAACATCCCTTCTTGCTGATTTTTCTGTTTCAAAAATATCATCCAGCGAATGTATTTCTATCCTGCTGTGCCTGTTCAGCGCTTCTTCCACTGCGTCCGCTATACCTGTAAAGCTGATCCTGTCTGAGAGAAATGCCGCCACGGCCTCTTCGTTTGCAGCATTGAGGACTACGGTATATGAACCGCCCTTTTTTATTGCATCCATTGCAAGACGCAGGCACTTGAACACTTCCGTGTCAGGTTTTTCGAAATGCATGCAGGAAAGTTTGAAAAGGTCCATGCTCTCGCCGACGCCCGCAAGTCTTCTCGGGTAGCTCAGAGCGTATGCAATGGGTATTTTCATGTCCGGTCTTCCCATCTGGGCGATAATTGACCCGTCTTCAAATTCCACTGCGCTGTGCATGGCGCTCTCAGGGTGAACGACGACTTCTATATCTTTTGCGGGAACGTCGAAAAGCCTGCAGGCTTCTATGATTTCCAGTCCCTTGTTCATCATTGTAGCGGAATCGACGGTTATCTTAGCGCCCATAGTCCAGTTCGGATGCTTAAGAGCCTGTTCTTTCGTCACTGACTTAAGCTGCTCCTTCGTAAAACCTCTGAAGGGACCTCCCGAAGCAGTCAGAATTATCTTCCTGATCCTGTTTCCGGCTGCGCCCTGCAGACACTGGAATATGGCTGAATGCTCCGAATCAACAGGAAGAAAAGCAATTCCGCTTTCCCTGACTGCTTTCATTATAAGTTCTCCGCCGGTCACGAGAGTTTCCTTGTTAGCGAAAGCTATATCCTTCCCGGCTTTTATTGCCTCATAGGTTGGTTTAAGCCCCATCATGCCAAGCAGCGCGTTCACTACCATATCCGCACCACTTTGTGAAGATGCCGTGCAGATACCGTCAAGGCCGAATGAAAACTCTGTTTTCGGAAATTCTTTTCTCAGAATCTCCATATCTTTTTCTTCGGCGCAAACGGCAAAAGGCGGATCGAACTCTCTGATCTGTTTTCTGAAAAGATCGATATTGTATCCGCAGGTGAGCGCCGATATATTGAATTCGTCTCTGTGTTTCCTTACGATCTCAAGGGTCTGTGTCCCTATGGATCCCGTGGAACCGAGTACTGTAAGATTTTTCATGGTCTGAGTATCACCAAAATATAATAATAGATAAAGGGAGCCGTAAGGATAAGGCTGTCGAACCTGTCCAGAACTCCGCCGTGACCGGGAATAAGATTGCTGTAATCCTTTATTCCCATCTTTCTTTTGAACATCGAAGCGATGAGATCCCCGCACTGGGAGAAAGCAGCGCCGAAAATACCCATAATAATGCAGTGCAGGATTTTATCCGGATAAACGAAGTATCCGAAAATGCCGCTGCATATCATAGACCCCAGTATTCCCCCTATGAAACCTTCGACCGTCTTTTTCGGAGACAGTTCGGGACAAAGCTTATGTTTTCCGAAAGCCATACCGCTCAGAAGCGCGAAAATATCGCAGCAGTGAGCCGCTATGAAAACCAGCCATACCATATTTTCATAGGCTCTGATTCTCGTAATGAGAGGAATATGGGCAAAGAAGAATCCTATATACAGTGATCCGAGAGCCATTACCAACCCGTCGTATATCCTCAGATCCTTTTTTACGATACCTGTAAGAAGGCCGGCCGCTACGGTTCCGAAAATCCATAAACACAGGAGGTGCGCATATACCTTCTGTTCATTTCCCGCTACGAACTCGCCCCATATGATTATCATATACAGGCATACAAGCGATACGTATCCCATCCACTGATTGACGTTGATGTCTGCATTCCTGAACGCGTTGTAAAACTCATGCATCGCAAGAACGGATAAAATAAAAATGGTGTACAGAAGAGGTATACCCTTAAGATATACCAGTACGAGCAGCGGCAGCATCAGCATTACCGATATAACTCTTTGCTTCAATTCTTCACTCCTCCGAATCTCCTGTCTCTTTTTTCGTATTCAAGCAGACATTTTTCATATTCTTCGATCGTGAAATCCGGCCAGTATACAGGCGATATGACTATCTCGGAATATGCGCCCTGCCATACGAGGAAGTTGGAAATCCTGAACTCGTTTCCGGTTCGTATTATCACGTCCGGATCCGGCATTCCGCAGGTATATAGCAGATCCGAAAAGCTTTCCTCGCTCTGAATCCTGCCTTCTTCTACGGCTTTGTTCACCGCGCGCACTATCTCCGCCCTTCCGCCGTAATTAACGGCGATATTGAAGGTCAGTCCCGTGTTGTCTTTTGTGGTTTCTACCGCAAAATCAACCGCTTTTCTTGCATCTTCAGGCAGTCTTGAAACGTCTCCGAGTATTCTGATTTTAACGTTGTTCCTGCTCAGTTCAGCGATTTCAGATTTTACGTATAAGACAAGCAATTTAAAAATACCGGAAACCTCTTCTTCAGAACGTTTCCAGTTTTCTGTTGAGAATGCGTATACTGTAAGATATTTTATACCGAGGTCGGAAGTATGTCTGACTATTTCGATCAGAGCTTTCATTCCCTCGTTGTGCCCTGCGACTCTTGCAAGGCCTCTTTCCTTGGCCCAGCGTCCGTTGCCGTCCATAATGACGGCAACGTGCGCCGGAAGAAGGTTCATATCAAGTTCTGAAGTCAAAACTAAAGCTCCATAAGTTCCTTGCCCTTATTGGCAATAATGTCGTCGATATCCTTGACGCACTTATCTGTGAGTTTCTGAATCTCTTCGAGTTCCTTCTTTACGTCGTCCTCTGTAAGGTCTCCTGCCTTTTCTTCCTTCTTGATCGTTTCGTTAACGTCTCTTCTGAGGTTTCTGACAGCTACTTTGGATTCTTCGCCCATCTTTTTTATCAGCTTTGTGAGTTCTTTTCTTCTTTCCTCAGTAAGGGGCGGAATTACAAGTCTGATGTTCTTTCCGTCGTTGCTGGGGTTGATGCCGATATTTGCAGCCTGTATGGCTTTTTCAATAAGCCCGACAGACTTCGGATCGAAAGGTATTACAAGCAGAGTCCTCGGATCGGGGACCTGGATGTTGCAGAGCTGTTTTAAAGGCGTAGGAGAACCGTAATACTCTACGCTAACCTGGTCGAGAAGCGCCGGATTCGCTCTTCCCGCTCTGACCGTATTGAGATCTTCTTTCAGCACGGAAAGAGTCTTGGCCATTTTCTCTTCATATTGTTCTTTTGTGGTCGCCATGGTAACCTCCTAATTGATTATCGTTCCGATTTCTTCGCCTCTGCAGGCGCGGACAATGCCGTCTTCCTCACTGAGGCCGAATACGTGTATGGTAATATTGTTATCTCTGCACAGACTGGCCGCAGTGGAATCCATCACCTTCAGATTTCTCTGCAGCACTTCCGTATGAGTAAGCCTGTCAAACTTCACTGCGTCCGGATTGGTAGCCGGATCGGAATCGTATACTCCGTCGATGTTCTTTGCGAGCAACAGCACGTCTGCCTCCATCTCTGCAGCTTTAAGCGCTGCGGCCGTATCCGTCGTAAAGTACGGAGAACCTGTGCCCGCGCCGAATATCACGACTATTCCTCTCTTGAGCAGAGAATCGGCTCTTCTTCTGGAATAGCTTTCAGCTACCGCTTTGATCTCGAGTGCTGTGAGCACTCTGGCCTCTATACCCTTTGCTTCGAAGGCTTCCTGAAGACCCAGTGCGTTTATGACCGTTGCCAGCATTCCCATATAGTCCGCCGTAGCCTGATTCATTTCGGGGGAAGTACGGCCTCTCCAGAAATTGCCGCCTCCGACGACTATTCCGACTTGGACGCCCATATCTACGAGTTTTTTCACGTCGTCCGCGACTTTTGCGGTCATCTTTGGATCGATCCCGTGACCCGCTTCTCCTGCCAGCGCTTCTCCGCTGATCTTAAGTATTATTCTTTTGTATTTGGATTCCATACGTTTACTGCCTTTCCAAACATGTATTTTAACATACTGTACATATTTCTGCAAAGAAATACGGCCGGATTCACCACTTGAGAATTCCCTCTATATATTTCTGTGCGTTTACGGCGGCGATCGCGCCGTCCGCCACCGCGGTAACGACCTGCCTTAAGGACTTTACCCTGACGTCGCCAGCCGCAAAAACTCCGGGCAGCGCGGTGCGCATCTCGTCGTCCGTACGTATATATCCCCTTTCAAGAGGAAGCGCACCTTCAAAGAGTTCCGTATTCGGATGAAGCCCGATGAAAATGAAGAGACCAAAAGGACTTCCGTCCTCCGGTTTGAGTTCTGTTCTTTCGCCGGTCTCGGTGTTCTCAATAATTATGCTTTCGATCTGAGCTGTTCCTCTGATTTCCTTTACTACGGAACTGTAAATATACTTTTTTATTTTAGGATTTGCGAAAGCCTTCTCCATGATCGACCTTGCGCATGTAAGATACGGCAGATTCTGTATTATGGTAACGTCTCTCACGAATTTTGTAAGATACATAGCTTCTTCTATCGCAGCGTCTCCTCCGCCAACAACGTATACGGGGAGGTCTTCGAAGAAAGCTGCGTCGCAAGTAGCGCAGTAAGTGACTCCTGCTCCGGTAAGCTCAGTCTCTCCGGGACAGCCTATGTGGTTCTTTTCGGAACCTGTGGCTATTATTACCGATTTCGTATAATAGTCGTCTCCGAAGCATGATACTTCTTTGACTTCAGGTGCAAGATCTACCGTAAGGACAGTATCATATACTCTTTTAACTCCGAATCTGTCAGCCTGTTCGGACATTCTTGCCGTAAGACTGACGCCTGATTCATCTTCCAGACATCCGGGATAGTTTTCTACTTCCGCAGTGCTTGTGATCTGGCCTCCTACGGTTTCCTTTTCAATGAGCAGAGCGTTCATTTTCGCTCTTCCTGCATATATGGCTGCAGACAGTCCCGCGGGACCCGAACCTATTATTATTACGTCAAATATTTCCTGCATATTAACAATCTCCTTATCCATGAGATTATACCCTAAATGCCGTCGTAAATAAATATCCACCCGCATATGATATGTACCCCCTTTCTTGGACTTCCAAGGAAGGGGGACTTTCTTTATGCGGTATTCATACGAATACAAAAAAATGGCTGTCGAACTGTACCATCAAGGTGAGTGGCCGGAAACTCCAC
>JAEEGL010702167.1_pt1 | contig 108115 bp, 165 predicted proteins | sample 9134231 | NCBI WGS metagenome assembly JAEEGL01 (sample SAMN16246548, study PRJNA631951) | gut metagenome | biome: gut microbiome; feature: rumen; material: fiber-attached | host: Bos | place: Iran: Karaj | collected 2018-10
ACGTTGTTCGGCCTGTGGCCGCATGTGGGGGATTCAGTGTTTTCTATGATTCCGTGGTCACTGCATATAAAGACTGCCTGCGTGGTAAGATGTCATCGACGCAAGCCGTGGCATATATGCAGATTGCCCATGATGATTTACCTGTTCTTGCAAGGGAGCTGTGGGATGGCACATACCATCCTACAACTTCCACCTGCTTTTTGGTCAAATACCCTAAGTTGCGCGAGGTGTTCGCCGCCAATTTCCGTGACAGGATAGTGCATCACTGGGTATGCCTCCGCCTTGAGCCGCTGTTTGAGGAACGGTTCATAGCGCAGGGGAATGTGTCGTTCAACTGCCGCAAGGGATTCGGTACTGACGCTTGTATTAGACACAGTGCTGACGGCATGAAAAGGGTGTCGGAAGGATTCAGAAAGCCCGCATGGGTGTTCAAGGGCGACTTGACGGGATTTTTCATGTCGATAGACAAGGGGATTCTTTGGTATCTCTTGGAACGGTTCATCAAACGCTGGCGCAAAAGGTATCAGCGTGAGGGCTGGCAGAGAATAAGCAGTGACATCCTGCATCGTCTTAGGATGAAGAAAGGAATGCCCGAAATGTACTGGGATATTCTTCTTGAGACGGTTCAGAAGATTGTCATGCACCACCCCGAAAGGGATTGCGTGCTTAACTCGCCATTCCCGATGTGGAGCGGCCTTGCACCTAATAAGTCGCTGTTCGGTTGCGGCGAGGAAAAGGGCGAGCCGATAGGCAACCTTACGACGCAGCTGTTCGCCAATTTCTTGATGTCATTCTTCGACGAGTACATGCTCTTTGTTTACCGACGGAAGAATTTCAGCTATGAAAGATTCGTCGATGACTGGTGCGTGATATGTGATGATAAGCCTTTCCTTCTAAAGACCATCCCCATGATGGAGGCATTCTTGCGGGATAAGCTCCGACTGGAGATGCACAAGGATAAAAGGTACTTGCAGCCTGTCAGTCATGGCATGTCATTCGTCGGAACGTACATCAAGCCCAACAGACTGTATCTGTCAAACAGGACGCTGGCACGCTTCAAGGAAAGGGCGGTAGGATTCAGTCGGCTCATTGAGACGAAGGATGAACTGACCATCCTTGACTGCAAGCGCATAGAACAGGTTATAAACTCCTATCTTGGATTCTGCAAGGGCAAAAAGACCTATGCAAAGCGGAAGGAAATACTTGAGTCGATGGGCAATGGCCTGTTCAGATACTTCTATATCCGTGGGAGGTATGAAAGCATTAGGGCATTAAGGAAATACAGGGAGCTGGAGCTGCCCTGCAACTAACAACCAAAAAAGATTTATTATGACTTACGCAGAAAACCCATCATTCGTGTCGGTGTCAAGAACCCCATTGGGATTCCACACCACGATTAACTACGACATCAAGGAGTCCGAGGAGGGCTTTGATGCCAAGTCTGTAACGCTGGTGACAGAAAAGAAGCTGTGCGCAGATTTCTACGATGCCATTGTCAGCGCATTGGTGAACAACGAATATCCGTCTGACAGGATGGATGCCGTTAGGAACAACTACATGGCCAACCAATCAGACATGGCCTGTGCCGTCGCTTTCACTGAAATGCAGCGGTGGCGCGGCGAGGCAAAGGTCATTGCGCGTGAAGCCTTGCAGTACGTCATGGAAAACGACTTGGGCGATTCTGAGGGCTATGACAGGCTGGAGAATATCCGTGCTATGGTCTTGCAGAAAATCGAGAACTACGACATTTCCGACAATGTGAACGCCTTTAAGATTGGCGGTGCGAAATACTGGCTGACGAAGCCCATGCGCGAGTCGCTGGTAACGTCGCTTGACCGCTTCCAAAAGGCGGGTATCGACAATTTCCCCTTTGTGCTGGGCAGTATTCAGACGCAACTCCCCTGCAACGTGCTTGACGGTATGATTACGCTGCTGGAGGTCTATGCGACACAGTGCATGGGCGTGACCACGGCGCACATGCTGGCTGTCAAGGCTCTTGCTACGGAAGATGAAATCCTCGCCTACGACTACACGAAGAATTACCCGTCAATGCTTGAGTTTGCCTTATGATTACGACTTGGTTAGCCATTACACTGGCGATTATCGGTATTGTCCATGCCATCTGCGAAAAGGGCGGCGTGCTGGATTCGGTGTCGGAAATGGCATACATCATCCCGCATTGGGCATTCTCTTCATGGATTGCCCTTGTGGGTATGCTATTGATGCCCGACATCATGGAACACTTGCCCGAAAACTGGCAGTGGATAGGCTTTCTTTGCATCGTCGGCCTGTGCTGTGTGGCCGCTTCATCCTACTATAAAACGGAGGCCAAGGCATTGCACTTTGTCGGCGGCTGGCTGTGCGGGATATGTGCCACAATCGTAGTGGCCATGACCTGTTGGAACTTGCTGCTTTTTTGGCTTCTCTACCTTGCCGCCATGCTTGTGTGCTGGTGGAAGTGCTATACCTTTTGGGCTGAGATACTGGTGTTCATCCTGCTTAACATCGCACTGATATTCTATTACTGACATGGGAAACTATCTACCAAGGAGCAAGGCGAAGCCTATAGAACAGCTGCCAAACGGCGAATGGGTGATACGGTATGCAATACGACCCACTGGCGGGCGTGACGGATTCGGCGAGGAACTTGTCACCTTCGGGATGTCGCAGTACCCGATGAAGCCCACGTTGGAACAGATACAGAGAAGCATCCGTCGCTATGCTATGGCATTTGCTGATGACGATGAGGTTTATCCTTTGGTCGCAAACCCCGATTACTCGGTTTATATGGTAACTGATTGTTGAACCCTTAAAACGATTCGCCTATGAAGGATTATCAAGACAGCGGATAAGTGTTTATCCAAGTGGAAAGAGTTACTCGACAGAACTTTTTCAGTATTAACAACAAAAATCGAATTTGAACAATGGAAGAACTTTTGAAGGGAACGGAGACAATGGTAATGATTGCGGTCATCGCCATCATCGTTGTTTTCCTTGCTATTATCATCGACCTCGCTTCGGGCATGTATAAGGCGTGGTATCGCAAAGAGAAATGGAAGTCGGACTATTTGAAGCGTACTGGCTTCAAGTTCGTGCTATATCATGGCTGTCTGCTGATAGCTACGCTTATCGACCTGCTGATTCACTTTTCAAAGCTGTATCAGTGGTTTGGGTGGGATATTGTCCGTGGACTGCCATTGATTACCATTGCCGTGGCAATCTTTTGGTGTGTCGTGGAGTTCCTGTCAGTGCGCGAAAAGGCCGACGAGAAGGTGCATTCGGAAATCGCCCGTGCTGAAAAGCTGGCAAAGCAGGTGTTCAGCAAGGAGGAGATGGTGGATATACTGGCAGAGGCCATGCGCCGCTCCGTTCTTGGTGACAAAACTAAGGAAACGGTATGAAGAAGGAAGAAGTTATCATCATGCTTGGCACTGCCCATCTTGACGAGATTTTGGGCAAGTGCTCACCCGACAAATCGCTGCGTGAGTGTGTCTATAGCCGTCAAATCGTCGCTGACGTTAAGGCAAAGCTGGAGTCTTACGGGTATAAGGTATTCGTGGACTACGAGCCGCTTAACAAGTCTGCACAGATGACTGGCAGCGGCACGCTGCAAAGCCGTGAACTTGAATATCGCGTTAGGGTTGTCAACAGCCTGTGCGCCAAGTATGGAAAGGAAAAGTGCCTGTATGTAAGCATCCATGTCAATGCCGCTGGTGCAGATGGCAAGTGGCACGGTGCTGGCGGCTGGTGCTGCTACACGTCAAAGGGTCGCACAAAGGCCGACAATTTGGCCGAGTGCATGTATGACGCGGCCTTTTCCAACTTGAAGGGATATGTCAAGCTGATGGATGAGGGCAAGCGTCGCGGTGACTACACGGAGAAGCAGACCCCGTTCCGCATGGATATGAGCGACGGTGACAGAGACTTGGAGGCAGACCTCTATGTCGTAAGGAAAACCGCCTGCCCTGCCGTGCTGACTGAGAACCTGTTTCAAGACAACAAGCGCGATGTGGCGTTTCTTCTTTCCGATGAAGGCCGTCATGCTATCGCCCGTTTGCATGTGGAGGGTATATTGAACTATATCCAAAAGTACATGCTGTAATCTTTCGCCGAGGGTAGCCGCACGCCCTTGGTTTAGTTGTAACTTAACTTGAATGGAATATGAAAAGGATTTTGTTCGTGCTGATGGCCTTTGCCGTCATGCTGACTGGATGCAGTCATAAAACATACGAGGCTATCGAGACTTCTACGGAAAAGAAGGATTCGGTGGAGATACATATCGTTGACAGTGTGCGGTGGGAAACGAAAACGCAAATTAAGGACAGCGTGAATGTGCGTGACAGCGTTGTCATCCGCGTGGATTCCCAAGGAAACGAGATTGGTCGCAGTGAATGGCACTACAAGGAGAAATACAAGGAGGTCAAGGATTCTACGGCCTACTATAAGAACCTGTGCGATTCGCTGGTTAGGAAATCGGAAGAAAAGGACACCGTGACCATCCATGATATTGAATACAGGGATAAGCCATTGACCAAATGGCAGACGTTCAAGCAGGAGGTTGGCGGCATCGCTATAGGAATATCCGTTGCGGCCATCATCGCCCTTGGCGTGAGGCTCTATCGGAAATACAGGAAGAAGCTACCTATTTGATTCGTACTACTTAATGTTTATGTAAGTCGCCCCACGCCGTCCGTGATGGATAGTGTGGGGCTTTCCGCTACTTCCGCTTTAGCGGCTGACTTGTGATGTTATTCGGTTTATGTATTCTTGCCTTTTGGCCGCGAACACTTCGCATTCTGAGAATCCGCAGGACTTGGCTTCGGGGCAGAACCCACGGTATAGGCATTGCGGAACACATGCCGCTGCCAGTATCGGCTCTTGCCTTGCCAGTTCGCTGATGACCATGCCCCATACCTTTCGCGTCGTAGATTCGGCCTTGCCGCAGAGTCTTAGCTTGCTGATGGCGATAATCTCCTGTGCGTTGAGGAACAGCCGCGTGTTATACAGGTCGGTCATCCGCTGCTCATCCCTTGGAAGGTTTGCGACTCCTGTATCTGACCTGCCAGTTGACACGAAAGGCTGGGCGTGAACATGCCTAACGAAATGGTCGGAAACGAACCGTGGAATGTCGTACAGGTCGATGGTGAACATCAAGCACCGCAATGGGGAATGCTCGGCCATGACAATCTGTTTCTTGAACTTGTCTGACGGCTCTTTGTGGATGGCTTCTTTCCGTTGGGTGAATCTTGCGGCATCCAGCACGTCAGACCATTGTGTTGTTTTGGTTACTTCTACTCTCATAATTCTATTTTCTATTGCCTACATATCCTTTTATCAGTGAAAGTATGCTTTTTGCATCATTCACAATCTGCTCACCCCTGCTTATCAGCGTTGAGCCTGCGCCAATAGACAAGTTCCAAAAAGACCTATCCCTGTTACCAAGGCTATTCAAATCTTCAACCAATCTGCATACGGCCTTTTCTATATCATCCGTAGCATCGCCATTACCGCCGAATATAACTTCCATCTTTTTCATATCACATATAATTATATTGTTTAAGCCACTCCAGCATGACCACCAAAGAATCCAGCAAATCGGTGGAGTCGGGTGTCACCCTTCTTCCGAATCGCAAGGTTTTATGGTCTTTGTTGACGTAGTAAATCATATCCTCATCTTCTTCCCAGCTAATGCGGAGCTTATAGTCCACATTATCCTTGCGGACTTTCTTCGGCATGATTTTCAGCAATCCCATGAATGACCATGCAGGCACATCCTTTCCGTACATTTCTTCATATTGTGCCTTTGCATCCCTTGCTTCGGGATTCGGCATCTTCAAGAAATCCTTTCTGAACTTATTGGAAAATTCGGCAATCTTCTCCATCATTTTGACGCTCTCACCTTCAAAGAATCGGGGCTTGAACGGCTTTAGTTCCCATTCAAGCACTTTGATTCGGCTGTTGTTGTGATGCCAAGTCATATCAGCCGTGTGTGGGTCGATGCCAGCAGCTATCAGCCGTTGGCTCTGTTCAATCGTCGTACAAATTACCTGTTCCATAACTATCTGTATTTGAATTTTGATTTTTGGCTCAATTTCTTTCCGCATTCTTCGCAATAGGTGACAGTGACAATTTCCCTAACCCATGTGTGCCACCTTTTCTTGCTTCGCCCTTTGTCGGTCGTGCGAACTTTGTGCTTGAAAGTGTGATGGTACTGTTTTGGCTTGTGGAATCCCAGCTTGCACCTTGCCTTCTGTAGGATGCCCATGTCAATCGTTTTTAAGTTCCGCGACCAGTGCATCTGCCAGTCGTACAGCGAATGCAGCTATCTCGCCTTGGATGGTGTCGTGTTCCGCTTTTGCGCCTTGCTTCAATAAGCTGCCCACCCATTCAATCGAAGCTGGCAGTGCTGATATGGCTGCTCTTTCACGAACATCCTTCCAGTGCCTAATTTCTTCGGGTGTTTCATACTTGACAAAATGCTCTCCAGCGTTGCCACTATATGCAATTCGTCTGCCGTCATTCAGCACCAAGATGCCGTCGGATTCACAATAAAGGACTGTTCCTTTCGTGACAACAACATTATTGAAGTCGTTGCATTTGAACGTGCCATCCTTAATGCACTCATAATTATTGCCTTTCTTTATCTTCATATTATTTCAGTTCTGAAATCCATTTATAGATTTTGTTCGCCACAGGGCTTTTCTTTTCCTCTTCCGTTAGATTATCCAGCATGTATTGCTGAACGTCGGCCAAGCCCAGCTGATAGCCCCATTCGGCTGCTTCTTCGCGGATAGACCAAAAGCCTTTCCAACCGCCTTTCTTGCGCAGGGCAATTAGCCACTTGATGCGCCCTTCAATGAATGTCATAGCGTTATCTCCTTTTCCACACCGCAAATGTTCATGGCGTGTTGCAGCTGGTGAACATGGCAAATGCTGTCAATCTGTGTGTCGGGCAGCGACATTTCGCAGCAGTGATAGTTCACGATAAACATTCCGTCATTATATTCGCGGACTTCAAAATCAAAGTAGTCATCAAAGATGCCGTAACGTGTACCCTTCTTTTCAAAGTTCTTTTCCAGTATCTCCGTTGTCAGTGGGATAGGCTCAATATGGGATTCGTGAAGCGGTACTTTTTCGCCAGTAACATCCACTATAACATTGTCATAGATGCCAGTTATTTGACACACCCTGTTTTTGTGCAAGTTGTCATCTTGCACTACCCAATCGCCAATCATCAGGTCTTTAGCCTTCATAACACAATTTCTTTTTTGATTCCACATACTTTCAGAACATGTTGCAACTGATGAACATAGTTACATTCCATGAGGTGCAGCATTATTTTATTGGGGTAATTTGCTTTACAAATATGAATTTGAACATTTCTGTATTCGCTTTTAACATCGAAGAGTACGATTTCCATTGTCTGATTGCTATATGACTCTTCAAAGTAGCCATAATACCCACCGTTACTGTTGCAATATGCAAATTCGTTCTTTTCCAGTATTTCACCTGTAAGCAGTATGGGCTGGATGTCATCGTACTGATACAGGTCGTTGTAGGCGAGCATTACAAGCCCACTTCCGATTTCCTGCACTTGCTCGGCATCGCCGAACTCGTTGCGCACCCAATCGCCAATCATTAAATCCTGTCTTTCCATAATCCTATAGGTTTTCGTATAACAATGTCAGATGATTCTTCTTGATGTCGGGTATTTCCGTAATACTGTCACCGAAATACTCTCTGAATCCATCCTTGAACTGCTTGAGGTTGAAAGGACGGAAAATAAGATGCAGTCCGCTTTTCGTCGGCATGGTGAATACCACCTTTAGTTTGTAGCGCGAATCCATTTTGTTGATGTAATTCACCAAATTATTGTAGTCCACCCGTGCCAGCTGCTCGTCAACGTCAATGACCCACATTCCGTTATCATGGTCAACGAACTTTCCCGAACATGATTCAAAGATAGCATAGAATTTCTTATAGTCGTGGGATGCAATGCGTCTTGCAGACTCGGCCATCGTGTCGAGTGCCACCTGTGACATCAGCTTGTAATTAACGGAGCAGTATGCCCGCAAGTGAAGCAGTCCACAGATATTCTTGATTTCCTCTTCATACTTTTCAAGGTCGTGCCAAGAATAGATGTAGTAATTCTTGAAATGATAGTTGGCCGCTGGCATATCGGGATTATCCTTGCCACGGCGCATCAGTTCCACGACATAGTATTTATCCAGCGTACCCTTCTCGTTGGTGTCGGGTAGGTCGCCAGTCAGCATTATCAGCTTCCTGTAGTTGTCAAAATTATCAGTCATCGTTTATCTCCTTTAGTAATTCGGGATTGTCGTGAATATTACCTATGACCTCGCAGTATTCAATTCCGCATTGGCGAATGTAATCAAGGTCGTCAATAAAATATCCACCAACACTATAAATTCTTAGTGAATCATTTCGATATACTATTTGTGCAGTATAGGTTTTATTCTTTCCTAATAAAATAATATCACCTTCGTATATTTCTTTCCCGTTCTTATCGAGCAGTCCTGTGAACTGCCCGACGGTTTCAGCATCGACCTCGATAGGCCAATTCTTCATTTCGCCCTTAACCCAAATGAAGGATGCGCCATTTTCTTCATAGTAATGGCCTATCATCCATCTGTTCGGCTTGCTTTTTTCCTTGCCTCTGAACTTTATTTGTCTCATTTCTTTTCGGGTAAAAGTTTGTGCGCAATCACATTTCTGTAAAATTCATCATTGAGAGGGGATTCTGCCAGCCTTTCCATGTTGTGACCTATCATGTTTCCGCAGTTAGGACATTCAAATCCGTAATCCCTGTTAAGCATCCGTGGCATTTCTTTGCAACACATGCAATAAGGCGTGTAGTTGTCATCGTACCACGTTCCACCTTTTGCCGCCTTTCTGCGACGGAGTTTTTCTTCGGCTGGCAGGTTTCTGTTGAACTCGACCGTTTCCATGCTTAAACACTTTCATTGTATATCTTCATGCCACCGCTGATAACCAACAACAGGGCAATCCATTCGATAATGCCTAAAAGCAGATTATGCGGGTATGCGTAAAGGCCGCTTGGGATAGTCAGTTCCGTGCCTTTCTCGCCATTGTCGGTTAGGGATTCGCGCACCTTCATCAGTACATTGGATTTCTCCAGTTGCGAACCGTTCAATGCGCTGTCAAGTTCATGTTGACAAGCCTTGATGTTCTGATACCAGTAGCCGATGTTTTCATCTTCCGTCTTTACAAATACGGATGTGTAGCCCTGTGTGTAACCTTTGGCTTCGATGTACTTAACAGCGAGGTTAAGCCTTTCCTGTGCCAGTTCGACGGTGTTTGCATCAGCGGCCTGTTTGAGATAGCCGCCACACTGCTGCTGAAAGTCGATATACATGCTTGCAGATGGTACAAACAGGCAAATTCCAATCAATAATCTTAAAATTCCACTTGCCATAATAATGCTTTTTAATCTGTTATCAATTCGGGATTATCATATATGTTACCTATAACTTCGCATTGTTGCGATTCCATTGCCTCGCCGAAATAGTGCATGAACATATCGGCTTTGCGACGCAATCCGAAAGATGCAAACCGTTTGTCGTTAAACACGACCTTATAAACAAATTCGTTGCACTTAACGATGTCACCTTCATGGATTTCGTTTTCGTTCTTGTCCTTTAAGCCTGTGAACTGGCCTACGGTATTCGGGTCAACCGTGCAGTGCAATCCGTTGTCGTTAATCCATAACAGGCCATTGTCATGCAGCAAGTCACCATACCGCCACATTCCATCGTCCGTGCATTTGCCCCTAAACTTGATTGTTCTCATAATGATATTCGTATTAAAGTTCTATGTTAGCAATGCTTGTAAGCTGTGCCTCCAGCCATTTATCGCGCACCCTGTACGGGTAGTTACAATAAAGCCAGTGAATAAGAGAATACTTCTGAATGATATACTTTCCGACTGGTTGCACCCGTGTAGCCAATTCTTTTGAACCATTAGAGTGCCATTTTGTGATAGTGACCTCCTTCTTTTCGGGTACTGCTGCCTTTACCGTTCCGTCTTTTATCGCCTCCAGTAAGACATCCTTTGCATGTGCCTTAATGAACAAACGGGCAATCAGAACCGCATCACCCAAAGAAAACGCTTTGTCATCATATTCTATCAGTGAAACGATGGTGTCTGCATCGTGCCATCGCATACGAGTTCCATATATAATGTTTTCTATTACTTTTTCTCGCGCTTCATTGTTTAATGTGTTTGGCATTGGCGGCGCGTCTGTTACGTCATCCAGCACTTCATTGTCTGTCACCCATTTGAACCAGTCTTTAGCTTGGCTCTGATTAAGGCCAGCAGTGATAGCGGACTTGGCTATTTCCAATTTTATTTCAATCGTAGTCATACTCCTTGATTTAATAGTTCGGGGGTGTCAATCATATTTCCCACATGCCTAAAGGTATCTTCCCAATACTTTTGTTTCATTGCACAAAACGGCTTGAAATCCTTAGTCTTGACATTTTCGATGCCAAATGCACCATCCTTCCATGTGACTAAGAATATTCTCTTGCCTTTTTGAAGGATGTCACCCTCGTACAGTTTGACATGCGCTCCGTTGACACCAGTATATTCGCCAATGGTCTCTTTAGGCACAGGGATTAGGTTGGCGTTCCACTTGCTTTTGATGAAATACTTGTCGCCGTCTTGAATCAAGTCGCCATATACCCATGCGTCACCTATAGAGTACATGGAGGTACATAGTTCCTTGCACACATTATAGGCACGGCCTCTGAATCTGATTTCACGAATGCCGTGTATGTCCTTATATTCTTCGCCTCCGTACTTTGCCATTCCGCTTATCCAATCTTTACTGACCCACACCCGCTGCCGATGCTTCTTAGGCAATCACCCAGCTGGCGAATCTCCTGCTCATCATCAAATGCCAGTGCAAAGGGCTGGCGGTCGTTGATGGTTACATGTACCATAACCTTTCCGTCGGTGTATTCTTTCGTTGTCTGTACCATAATTATTGTAATTGAGTATTGATGTCTGACAGTCCGTAATATCTCCGCTGAACGTGCATGACGCGCCACTGGTCGCCATGTTTCGTGAATGCAATAGTGTGGTCGGTGTTGTTCTTACAGGGTGCAATCTCGCCGAATATCTCACCGTCTGCCCATCTGTAGTTGCAGTTCCATACCTTCATAATGTACTCATTATCGCGTACCTTCTTAATATAGGTATCTATGTTTGCACCCTGCGACTGGATGAATCTGAACCTATCAGCGAACAGGCTCATTATTTCGTTCTTTAGCTGGTCATCTGAAAGCTCCAGCGGGATTTGCTTGTATGTCTTACTCATTATTATATACGCGCCTGTTTTCTACAGTTGGCACATCTGCTCTAAATGGTTTTGTGGGTGCAAAGATAAAGCAAATAAATTTATTATCCAAATAAAACGCCAAAAATATTCAATTCATTTGCTCTATTTAACAAAACTACCCTTTACAGTTAAATAAACTAAATAACTTTATTTTTCTGCCCCAAAAATTTGCATGATTCATTTTTTCTTCGTAAATTTGCACCAACAAACAACAAACATCATTTAGAACTGCCGCCGACAGGGTAAACAAAGGCACTGGAGATATGACACAGACAGCAACCAACACCGAGGCTCTTGAGCTTCTTAAAGGCATAAATATCGAAGAGACGGAACTATATACCTATATTATAAAGTACCGCTATGCTGGTGACACCAATTTCTTTGAAAAGACCATCTGCGCCGAATGTGACCCCGAAGCCATCTTTGATGCACAGGCATTTGTCGAAGAAGAAAACGCAAAGGTTGCAGGCAAGCCCAAAAGCGGCAATTACATTGATACGGCTTTTGTGACCGAGTGGGCTACCATGCAGACCATTGCAGCCATCAAATGTTGAACAATCCTAAATCCCACGAATATGAAAGATGTACTTTATAAGGGCTACACCATCAAGATAGATGTGGCAGTCTGCACGGAAGAAAAGGAAATAATTGATGAGTTTGACACGGTGAACGAGGCCAAGGCATTCATCAAGGAGCAGGGCTGGGGTGAGATATGGTATCTTGCCGCCGAGGTCATCAACAAAGAAGGTGACACGAATCCCGCTTGCTGGGGTAAGACCCGCGAGGAGGCACTGAACAAGCTAAAAAAAGTATTATAATAGCAATTAAAACGGAAAAATGAAAGACAAGAAATTTATGCTCTTCACCATTGAGCACGATTTGAAAAGCATGGAACGCTATTGCGAACACGATGAGCGTTACGAAATGCGGTTTGAAAGAAAGAACGGTGAAAAGGTCGAGTACATTTCATCAAGAGCGGAAGTCGCCGCAAAGTATGGTGACGAGTCAAAGGATGCCAGCGTCGGCCACTTTGAGGATATGGCGATGGACTGGTATGCAGAAAAGTACAAATAAAGAATCATATTCAAAACCATTTAGATATGAACGGAATCATCAAGAAAACGGACTTGCAGCTTACCATCAATGAAGGGTTGGCAGTGGGAGGCTACCTGTATGACCGTGATAGCATCTACAGGATTAAGGCCGTGAATGATGATGGAAGCATTATTGTCGATACTGTGAATCCCGAAACGCTGGAGGTGATAGACAATACTTTCAAGAAGGATTTCAGAATCGGAAAAGGCGACCTGCATTATTACAATGTGCTGGGCGTTGATGTTGAAAAGATAAAGCAGATGGCCGAAAGGCTGCTGAACGGAGAGGCATTTGAAGAGTTTACGGAAAGCAGCGACACGGCTTTGATGTCGCTTGGCAGCAAAGAAACTTTGATGATTCTGCGTGACAACATCAACAGGGCTGCAATCGTGGCCGAAAAAACAAGAAAGTATGCTGATATACTGATTCAGCAAAAGACGAGGGAACTGGAGGCACGTCTGCGGCCTATGCGTGAAATGATAGAAAAGATGGGGCGCGAGGTCAAAAGGCTGGATTATGTCATTCAGACCATCGAGACCTATGCGGGCATCAAGGAAAACGTGGAACAGTTACATGCTGGCGAACCAGCACCCGAAACCACGCCTATAGTATTCAGACAGGCCGTTATCTTCATGGATGAGGAACTGGCATTGATTGATGACGATTTCGACTGGCAGAAGGTTGACAAATTCGACGAATGGCTGTTGCAGAATGACCGTTATAAGGAGTTCATGCCCGATGAGAAATCTATGGTAGCTATCAAGCCACGTCGGACTGATAAGAAGTATGCAGAAGATGGTAGCATAGGAGGTGCAATAACAAACAGGCTAATGAATATACCAAACCATCACACGGTATTTCTGATTCGGAACGGCGAGAACCTATATAAGATAGATTCTGAGCATATTTACCTGTTTGATAGAATGTACCCGAACAAAGAAGAATACCTAAAGATTCTTGAAAAGGAGCAGCAGTACACCCATGTCAGCGGAACACTTGAATCAGAAAATTTTCGCAAGCAATATACGCAGGTGGCTTTCTTGATGCAGGGATTAGTAGAACGCTCAGATGTGTTTTCACCGCACACGGTCACAGGTAGCCTTATCAAGATGGAAGGGTTTACGGACGAACAGATTCAGCTTCGATATGAGCTTGATACCAGTCGAGCACTTGGTGACGGTAGGCCGTCTGTCGGAGAATGGATGAAGTCGATGAACAGCCAGCTTTGCGAGGGCAAGCGTGTATTGCTTATTGTTGGTAAGTATAGCACGGAATACGGCTATCATTTCAATGACGAGCATGATTTCGTGAAATACTACACAAACAAATGGTCATCACCCGAACTGCCAACCAGCGGAATCTACACACTGGAGAAACAGGATGAAGGTTTGCGCAAGGGATATTGGGATTCTTACGATTTCTTGATTAAGTACATGCCAGCGAGTGATGTTCGCGGTTATTGGGAAGATAGCAAGCGGAAGAATCGCGTTTCAATTAGGATTGCCCTTGACAACGACGGCATTCTTAATTACGATGACATGAAGATTGAAGATGTCGAATACTACCTTAATTCACGTCTGCACAGGTCGCAGTATTTCAGATTTGTGCGCCTGTTGAAGGAGTTCAAGAATGTGTACCTAAAAGAACTGGAAGCAGAAAACGAATATATAAAGATGTTCGTGGGTCAGATAATGGCGAAGGGCTTGCAGCCGAAAGACGGCATAACAGCCGAGTCGGTTGTGCGTGTGGCCATTGATACGATAAAGAACAGGTTGAAGTGGAAGCGGCCTATCACTGCGAAGGAGAAAGAGACCTATACGCTGGTAGAGCGCACCCTGTTTTCACAGGCATTCAGAAACAAATATTTCAAATAGCATGGAAGATAGAAAGTTAATCATTCAGACCATCGAGGAGAAGGTCGAAAAGCTGACTGCGGAAATGCAGGAGGCTGAAAAGTTGAAGTTGTACGACAAGGCGGCGAAGTGCCAGCATCAGATTGAAGCACTGGATTTCGCCCTGCGTTGCGTAAAGACCCTGTGATATGGTTACGGAAAAGACCTATAAGGCATTGAAGGTACTGGAGAAAACCACCTTTTCACACCCGATGCCCGCTAATAGCTTTGCCCTTGCATTATGGGGTGAAGATGAAGAAAAGCGGTATCTGTTTGAAGCTGTCAGCAACGGCGGCAATGGTGCATGTGCTGGTAAAAAGGCATGGCTCTGTGCTGGGTCGCTGCTTGGCAAGATGGCAAAGAAAGGGCTGGTGAAATGGTATAGCCGTACATTCAGCGGAACGAATACAGGATATTGCATTACCAATGTAGGCAAACAGGCAGTCGAAGAGTATGAAAAGAATAGAGGCAAAGATTAGGGCGCACCAACTGGAACTTGCGCTGAATGCTGATGTTATAGATTTGGCAACTGTCAAGCCAGTGCCGCGCTTCAACGTCGGCGATACCGTCTATATCCCGTGCCTGTGGGGGCTGGATGAAATCGAGAAGGTCACGCCGCGAAAGATTAAGAAGATAGAGGTCACGAAGTCGGATATTGATGGAAAGTACCACGTTCACTATTACATCACTGGTCACAGACTGCCATTCAGCTATGGCGCAGACCATTGGAACTACCTTATGATTTACGGCACGCCACGGGAGGCGATGGAACAGAACCTTATCAAACTGAAAGCGTTTCTGCAAAAGAAGTCGTACATGATTCGTGATGAAGCCATGAAGATAGGATTCACGGAACGCGAGGCGAGGGGCTTACTGGTGGTGAAGTAAGCCTTTCTTTTTTCTGCCAGCTTTTGAAAGAAAGGAAAAGGACGGCCATTTGACCGCCCTTTCTTGTTGCTTTGATGTTCATTCTTTGCTTGCCGCTTGTTGGCCGTATTTTTGCGAAGATAACAATACTTTGGTTTTCAGACGTTTATCTTTGTTCATTCCTTGTTGGTCGCTTGTTCGCCCATTGTTTTTAGCAGGGATGCCAGCTGCTCTTCTGAAAGGCTTGCAAGTTTGGCCATCATATCGGCTTTTTCACTGTGAAGGTTCAACAACTTGGAATTATTGGCAATCATCGTGGCCTCGTTGTAGTCGGAAAGATAGCGGAGTGTGGTGCTGCTGCCGCTGCTGACAGTATGCCCCATCATACTGCTTATGTACTCTATCGGTAGGCCAGCGTCGCGGAGGTTCGTCGCAAAGGAATGTCTGCACCATGTGGGCGACGGCTCCTGTTCTATTCCAAGGTGCTTGCAGACAACCCTAATCCTGTCGCGGATGTTGCTGTTCATCTGTGCTATCAGCTCATCCTTCCGCTGCTCGTCCATCCTGTCCTTGATGATATTGAATACCAGCGTGTTTTTGGTTTCGGGCTGTGCAATCCTATCCAGTATAGCCCTTATTTCGGGCAGGATGGGGAACACAACCTCCGTTTTCCGAGAAGTTGTCTTGTGTGTCTTATGTCTGATAAAACACATCAACCGCTTGCCCTGTGAAAAGTAGAAGTCATCGTATTTCAAGCGGGCTGCATCCGCAAGGTTAAGGCCGTTGGCAAGATACATGAACAGGAACAGCCCCGTGGCCTCCAGCAGCTTTTCTTTGTAGTCCTTGTGATATTTTTCGTTACCATCTGCATCCAGTATCTCCCCAGCGATGAAGAAGTCATATAGCTTGCGCATGGTCGGAACGTCAAGGAACTCGTTCTTTCGGTCGTTGCCGTCGTTGACCGCTGACAGGTCGGTGAACATCAAACTGCATGACTTATCCAGCAGTCCATTGGTGACGGCTTGTTTGACCACGACGCGGAAAGCACGGAGATAGATGCCTACGGATGTCGGTGACAGCTCCCTCCTCATCTTGGCGACCCATTTCTCAAGGAAAGTCCTGTTGATGGCCGTCAGCATGACCCTTTCGCCGTTGTCTTTCTTGAATCTGCTAAGTGCCTGTGAATAGGAGTCTGCCGTGCCTATCCTGTCATCCTTCCTGTAGTCATCGACGATGCCCTGCCATACGTCATAGATGGAATCCTTGCCCGATGACCGCTGCGAGAACCTGTCTTTCAGTGCTTCAAGGCTGAACACGCTCCTTTCGGTGAAAATATCCTTTATGGCATTCAGAAGGTCGGAATATCGCTCCTCCAAGAAAAGGCGGTCATCTGCAAAGTTGTTCTTTGTGGTGATGACCTTTTGGAACTTTTCTATCGTATATGACTTGCCAAGGCTGACATAAATCTGTCGGCGGTCGAATGCCACCCTGCCGACAACCCTTAACTCCCCTTCCTTCCCCTTGCGGGTATCAAGGGTGACACTGACGAATACATCGTTGAACTGCCCCGACTTGAATACTGGCAATCCCGATGCGCCTTTTTTTCTCCCACGTTTTGATTCTTCCATTGTGCGGTGAATTTTTGGTGAATTTCTAACGGGTAAACGCTGTAAAACTCTGCAAAGGTACAAAATATGCTTGAATCCTGCAAATCCGCTGAGAACAAACGCTTTCCGCTAAACATTATTTATATCTGTGAATCTCTGTAAATGTGTTCCTAAATGACTGTTAATCAGGGGGTCGTTGGTTCAAGCCCATCCTGAAGCGCAAGGAAAAACGATTGATTATTAGGGAGTTAGAGAGCATCTAACTCCCTTTTTTGTGTCCGTCAGTTAATGTGCGGTGAATTTCTCGTGAAATCCAAACGCGCTGACGGAAGGTTTCGGTGAAACATTATCCCGTCTATGACAAGGTTCGGCGTGCCGATGTCTGCCATATATACCTCCAGTGTCATTTCGCCCTTCTGCGTGGAACACGCCAACGTCTGCCCTTGAAGCTGGTATCTGTATATCTCCGTCTCTTCGTCGGAAGAAAGCATCATTTCTTCGTCGGTGAATTTCGCGGTGAATTTATGCCCGCCAGCGATGGCCGACCAATCCCAGCCTGTTAGGTAGGACTTCGGAACGGATAGGCGGTCACAGTCTATGTGCTCCGCCATCCATTCCACAAGGATGAGCAAATCTACCGTCTGCATTGCTGCTGTTTCAGTATCACGGCGAAAATCTGCCTAACGTCTGCAAGGCTGATGACCATATCGTCGAAGATGGGATTGAACGAGTGGACGGTGATTTTGTGGTTCAGTACGTCATGGGCGATTATCCGCTTGACCAGTATTCCGTCGTTGTGGACTATCACAAAGTCGCTGTGGTTGAAATCCAGCAGCCTATCCATGTAGAAAACCTTGTCAACCTCCCTGCACAGAATGATGTCGCCCTGCGCGTATGCGTGGCGCAATCCGTCATCCATGCTGTCGTTCCGCACCTCAAAGGCCATGTAGTTGCTGTGCTTGGATTCGTTATCCACGACAAACGGCCTAACGGCAAGGCGGCTCATGTATTCCAAGCTGGAGAATCCAGCCACATAGCTGCCGTAGGCGTACTGGCTGACCAATGGCACATAGACCACATTTTCGGGAGTTGCGGCTTCAATCCTTTCTGCGTTCTTTTCCGCAATCTGCTCTTCTGTCAGCTGCATCTCGCCGTCACCAGTTCTTAACCAGTACATGTTAAGGTGGGGAAATGCTTCCGCGACCTTCCGCAAGGACTCCTCCCTAACATTGTCCGTTATCCTGCTGGCGAAGCCCTGCCCCAGCCCGCATTTCTTCTCAAAGTCCGCAGGTATCAGCCCTTCGTGTTCCATGAACGAATGCAGCCTTTCCCTAATCCCTTCACTTACCACTGGCGGCACGTCGATATGGCCGTTCAGCATCGTACCTTCACCCGCGATAATCCAGTTCAGATTCAGTTGCGGGTACTTTTCCTTGATTCGCCGCAAGGTGTCGCTCCTTACGCCGTTTTTGGTCTTTTTGCTCAGAGTTCCGCTGGCCATGCCGACCGCGTTCTCAAAATCACGCTTCCCAATCCGAAGGTGATTCACAAACTGCTCTAACCTGTCATCTATATCCATAGTGCAAAAGTTAATTAGAGTGAAAATAATCAGAAATTTTTTGTGGTTCTGAAAATAGTCACTATCTTTGCAACCAAAATCAGCCTCGCACGTTGATATAGGCGCAACGATTTATGTTACTAACATATTTCCCATCCCCGTTTCGTGGTGCGAGCACGATTCGGGGATTTCCTTTTGTATGAAGAGGTCAATCTACATATCCGTCGAAGAAGCCGCCATCGCAGTCCGTTCCAAGGACAGGCTCGAAGGGCTGGCATTCGCCGTGATGATGAAGATGACGTTCATTTCATCGAGAGTCAACAACCCCACAAACAGAAACCTAATGCACATCTTCCGCATGGGCAGTGTAAAGACCGCCCGCGTGTTGAAGAATGCCATAGAATACGGCTATGTCAGAAGGGATGGCAAGGGCATTGTCTCCCTTCCGATAAAGGCCAGTGGTGACTACACCTGCCAGCTTGATTTCGACATTTCCATTGACGGGAGGTGTCCTATGCTTATCAGAGAGGTCATCAGCAGCATCCGTGCGGCTATTGTCTTGAACCATGTGAAGGTACAGGGCGAGTTAGGGAATACCTATAAGGCACTGACTACAGGCAAGGACGAAAACGGCAGATACATTCCGTATCAGCGCATGAAGTCCATCTACCGTAGAAAGAATGGTATGTTCCCGAATGACTCGTTCAATTACGGGTTGAGCAATGGCCGCATCATGCAGCTGACTGGCACAAAGCGATATTCCGAGCGCAAGCTGTTAGGCACTATGCTGGCAAGGGGTATCATCAGAAAGGACGAGCAAATCGAAGATACGGGCATCAATCCCGAATGCTTCTGTTCGCTTGCACCCATCTACATGAAGGAGATAGGCTTCGGAGGCTTCTTCTTCCGCAAGGGCGGCAAAATCCTCTGCCAGCGCACAAACATCTACAAGTATTCCTGTGACTTAATCCGAAGGGAGCGTGCCTATGCTTGATGTAACCAAAAACGCACACTAACAGGAGGCACAAGAATATTGCGTGTGCGCGTCTCTGTCCGTAGGCGCATGAGCCTTAAAAGATACCAGCTGGAGTATAAAGACCCCGAAAAACGCCCGAAAACTGGCAAATCCGTATTTTTTTGCCGATTCTGTGCAGGGCAACATGTCAAAGAACACAATCAGCGAAATTCACGTTTGAAATTTAGATACTTTCTTGTTCCGATGTCCGATAAAGCTATTTAATTTCAAAAAATTGCTTTCGGCTCGTTAAAAAGTCTAAATGTCGTGAAAATAATCAGTCTTTTTCTTGCGTGAACTGAAAATAATCACTACCTTTGCAAACAGAAATCGTTAATACAACTGCAAATGTACTGAATATTTTGCAGACAGACAAGTAAAAGGCGAGAAAAGATGAAGAATTTAAGCATTATTATAAATAAGGTGAAAGAGGCGATAACGCTGGCAGTGGCAGAAGAAAAGGCCGCTGGAGGCGACTGGGCAAGGATTGAGGTTCGTGACTATGCTCACGCGCTGATTGAAGTCACAGTATCGCAGAAAGACAAAGAAGTCATTATCTACCACTATGACGCAGATGGAACATTGAATGACCATCAGTCGCCATTGCTGGAGGAGAAGATAGCATCACAGCTGCCCGACTGGTACGATGTCGATTACGAGGATGATGACCCTCGGAATGACTTTGAGAAAGACCCGTCGCTGGCAAATGGCTGGTTCTTTAGGAGCCAGTGGTGATGTGTAGCCAGTATCGCCAGTAATGGCGAACAGGCAGGCGGAGTTCTTTGACATAGTGGAACAATATAAAGGCTAATCCTGCGAGTAAACGGAGAGGTGTCGCGGCAAGGGCTGCATTTAAGCACCTTTTGGCGTTGAAAGCGGGTCATCGGAAGCGGTGAACAAAATAAGCCGCTTCGACTGATGGGCTGTCAGCAATGGCAGCTGTTATTTGAAACGAACAAAAGTATAATGGCTGGAACATCCTATTTTCGGATGGACGTATCACATTATATATAACATATAAGGTTGCCCGCACCTTCAAATGCGGGCTGCTGGCCGCATCGTCTATCGGTTAGGACACAAGGTTTTCAACCTTGGAAGGGCAGTTCGATTCTGCCTGTGGCTACAAGTCTTGTATCAGAACACGCACCACAAGTGAGTACATTTGGAAGCGTTAAGGGGCGCGACCTATATAGAAAGCGAGCCTAAAGCATGTGAGAGTATCTGCGCAATCCCCAAAAAATCGGAAAGGGTAGCATGTGGGTGGATGGCCGCTTAAATCCTGCGGCTGTTGACGGTGACGACATGGCGGTGTTCAAGGTGGGCGGCTCAAAAGGCCGTCATACTGGAGAATGGTGTAATGGTAGCACAACAGAATTTGGGTCTGTTTGTATGGGTTCGACTCCCGTTTCTCCAACTAAACGGAAAAGAAGATGAAGAAGATACGAAAAACCTACAAAAACGGCTATCTTGAAAAGACCATTCGGGATGTTCGTGCTGGTGACATTCGGGAGTTCGACCTGTCAAAGGTCAACGTGAAGTCATTTAGGGCGAAAGCATCTGAAATCAACGGAAAGATTGGCCACAAACGCTATTCTATCACGAAGAATGCCCCGCTGGGGCTGATGTGTATCATCAACAATGACTGAAACGAAATCACTACTTATCTGTATCTGAGGAAGCGTAGGAAAACTCTTTTTGACCCGTGGATAAGTTGATGCCGCTCCCCTGTCAATTCGGGCAGGGGAGCATTTGGAAGAGTCCTAAGATGTCCTCGCAATACCTGTCTAAGGTAAGTCATGCCACAAGCCCCATCGCAATACGGCGGTGGGGCATAATAGGAAACATTATGAGCGACCAAGAAATATCGAATCAGCTTCAAGAGCAATGGTTAGAAGCCTGTCTGAGCGTCGGAATCCCTGCGGTCACTACCGATATGGCTGCAAGGGTGCTGGCAATACTTTATGTATATGGCGGCGGCAATGAAGGAATGGTACTGTGCAAGAAGTTCACAAATGAGGTACAGTACATTCAGAAACGCTTTCACATCGAAGGTGGTGAAGTACCCGACATGAAGCTGGCAGGGATAATGAAAGGCTACATCAAGGAGCTGGAGGATGACTACGGAAACATACCCGATTGGGCGGTAACGCTGATGCGCGACCGCTACGGATTAAAACTTAATAAATAGAAGAAGTTATGAGTAAGGAAATCAGACTACTCCGCGCTGATGAGATTCAGTGCAGGGTGTTGCAGACGGCCAAAAACAACAGTTGGTGTCAGCTGGCATTGTATAAGGATGCCCGATGCGACCAAGCCGTACTTGACGAGACCTTCGGCATGTTCGGATGGAAACGCAGCCACCAGCTGATTGATACCGAGCTGTTCTGCACGGTGGAAATCTACGACGAGGTAAACAAGCAGTGGATTTCAAAACAGGATGTAGGCAAGGAGTCATTCACGGCCAAGGAAAAAGGCGAGGCCAGCGATGCCTTCAAACGTGCCTGCGTGAACATCGGCATTGGCCGTGAACTCTATTCTGCACCCAAAGACCTGTTCATCAATCTGTGCCAAGATGATTTGTCAAAGGATGGCAAGGTACGGAACAACTGGTTCTTTGTGAGTGAAATCGGCTATAATGACAGCCGCAAGATTAACAGGCTGGTCATCGTGGATGCTTTCGGACGTGTCAGATACAACTATCCAAACGCACATACGCCCAAAACCATTCAGAACCAAGAGCAACCCGCGCCGACATCGGAAAGCAGTATGCCCGCACCTACAGGCACTCCGCAAGTAGGCATCCCCGCGCCGACCAACCAAGCCCCTCAGAACGAAGAGACCGCACTGGTGCAAAAGGCACTTTCGGAAATCGAGAAGGCCACGACCATCAAGCAGCTCACCGACATCTACAATTCTTATAAGGATTCAATGAGTCAAGGCGGCTTCGCAGTCATTTCGGCTGCGTTATCGGCAAAGAAAAAGGTAGTCAAGAAAAAATAACATCAATCATCATGGCAACAAAGAAAATCAAATTAGCAAAGTGTGCTGTAGAGTTCAAGCAGGAAGAGCATGAGTACTGGCTTAACGGTAAGCAGCTACAGGGCGTTACTGGTGTGCTGGAACGCCGACTTTTCCCCGACAAGTACAAGTTTGTGTCGAAGGAAATGATGGAACGTGCCGCCGAAAGAGGCACATTCGTACACGAACAGATAGAACTGGCTGATTCGCTGGGTGTCAATCCCGACGTGCAGGAGGTTCAGAACTATCTCAAGCTAAAGGACGAGCACGGCTTCAAGACGCTGGAAAGCGAATACCTTGTGTCGGACAACGAGCACTATGCCTCTTCAATCGACATCGTTCTTACAGACAAGGCCGCTGACGGCGTGATACTGGCAGACATTAAGACCACATCGAAGTTTGACAAGGAATCGGTGTCGTGGCAGCTGTCAATATACGCATTCTTCTTTGAAATGATGAATCCCACCGTCAAGGTCAAGTCACTGCTGGGCGTTTGGCTGCGCGGCGACATCGCAAGGTTCATTGAAGTGCCAAGAAAGCCAGTGGAACTTGTCAAGGAGCTGCTTCATGCTGACATCAACGACATGCCTTTCACATGGGCAAGCGAAATCCCCGACTATGCAGCCATCGAAGAGGAGACAATCATCGCCCTGTCATTGCGCAAGGCAGAAATCGAGGAAGAGCTGGAAACCATCAAGGCACAGCTCATGGAGCGCATGGCCGCTGACGGCAAGAAGTCCATCGACACAGGAAAGGTGCTGTTGACCCTAAAGGCGGCTTCGGTGCAGAACCTATTCGATGCCAAGAAGCTGATGGCCGACAATGAGGATTTGTATAACAAGTACCTCAAGCCGACCAATGTAAAGGAAAGTCTTTCTATCAAGGTTAGATAATTAGGTTATTAGGTTAGTAAAGAGTCGATAACTTGTAGTGTGGCGGCTGTTTGGTAAAATCGCTGCCACTATCCTTTGAACAATCAAAAAAGCAGAAATACAATGGCAAAATCATTCAATCAAGCAATTCTGATGGGAAACGTGGGCAAAGACCCCGAAATATCCATCATCCCGACCAACAACCCGAATGAGCCGAATGTCAAGGTTGCACAGTTCTCGCTGGCAACGACGAAGGGCGGCTATAAACGGCAGGATGGTACGGATGTTCCCGAAGTCACTCAATGGCATCATGTCGTGGCATGGCGCAAGCTGGCAGAAATCGTGGAAAAGTACGTCAAGAAGGGCGATAAGCTGTTTGTCACTGGTGAGATTCAATACCGCACCTATGACCACAAGCAGCATCCCGACGTGAAGATGTACGTCACGGATATTGTGGCTTCTGACATCAACCTCACTGGCAAGGGTGACGGCAACGGAAGCGGACGGCCAGCAATAGGCGCAAGCAATGTTCCGCAAGCAGGAGCGACGGCTGGCTATCAAGGCCAACAGGCAGCAGCTCCGCAGGTTCAGCAACAGGGAGGCCAGCCTTTCCCACCGCCCGCAGACGGCGCGACTGGAGGCACAGACAACGATTTACCCTTCTGATTTAGCTTATGGAACTACAGCTTAACGGCCAACAGGTTTTCATGGTGACAGCCGAGGAGCTTGCAGAATACACCCGAAACATTGTGCGTGATACCATGTCACAGATGATGGGCGTTTTTCAGCAGCCGAAGAAACAGGATGACTCCATGACAGCATCGGAAGCGGCCAAGTATCTTCGTATCAGCAAGACATATCTTTGGCAGCTGGAGAAACAGAAGAAGCTCATGCCGTTTCGCATTGGCCGCAGGGTGTTCTACCATAGGGCTGATGTGGAAGCGATGAGGCAAAACGGATAATATCATGTTGTACCGACTCAATGATGACTTGCAGTTTGGCAAGTTCATGGATAAGATTCAAAAGCTGATAGAAAAGGTAAAGAAGAATGAGACCGTGACCGTGGAACTGACGGAGAAGAAGCCGCAAAGAACACTGTCGCAGAACGCATATCTTCATGTACTTTTGGGATTCTTCGCCTGTGAATACGGATGCGGAATGGACGAGGCCAAGGTCAGATTCTACAAAGAGCGGTGCAACAAGGACATCTTTCTTTCCAAGCGTGTGAATCAGAAGGGCATTGAGGTCGAGTACCTTCGCAGTTCAGCCGACTTGTCAGTTGATGAAATGCGCCTGTCAATAGAAAGGTTCAAGAACTATTCGGCACAGATTGGAATACCTCTGCCCGATGCCGAAAACCATGAGTTTCTGATTTACGCACAGCAGCAAATCGAAGCCAACAGGGAATTTGTTTACTGACGCTTAACTTCTTCTATATTCGGACTGCCCCAGCGTCGTGCGAGGGCGTTTGGGGCGGTCTTTCTACATGGGATGGAACGCCTCACGGGGAGGCAACCAGCTTTCATTTGTGCCATAAGAAAAAAGATACTAAAAGAGGGTTCAAATCCCTGCCATCCCACAAAACCAATAATGCCATGCTTTATAATTCAAAGCCAAAGAAAAAGACTGAAATCAAGAAGAAAACGCCGCGCAAGCGCACACCCAGCATCAAGTCTTTAAGAGACAAACTGGATATTGTTTTCAGCAAGTATATAAGACTGAGGGATAGCAGGAAATTCGGCTATTACCAGTTCGTGTGCATTTCGTGTGGTGAGACTAAACCATACAGCCAAATGGATTGCGGCCACTTTCACAGCCGACGGAACATGAATACCCGATGGGATGAAGAGAACTGTCATGGCCAGTGTAGGAGGTGCAATCGTTTTGAACAAGGGAATCTGTTAGACTACAGGGATAATCTGATAAACAAGTTAGGCTATCAAGAATACCTTGCGAGGGGGCTGGATATTAAGGATGTCGAAAAGCGATATTACAAGGTTCGGGAGTTAGGTAATGAAAAAGTGGAAGCCCTTGGACGCAGGGCGAACACGGCAAAGAAATGGTCTGCCCCCGAATTGCAGGAACTAATCAAATACTACGAATGCTTGGTAAAGGCATTTGAAGCTGAAAGATTCTAACATGGGTAGAGGCAAAACAACGACAACGACGGCCAACACTACGAAAGTGGAACGTGCCGATACTTGCTATGACTGCAAGTTCGGGCATATAGTCAGATATGCTGGCGACCCGCTGATTTCTGAATGTCAAGCTGGCGAGGGCAAGATGTGTGCCAGTACGCGGGCATGTGGCAAATCGGAAAAGCGACATGGTGAGCCGCAGATTGAGGACAGGCCGAAAAAATACTGGTTTGAAAGATGACATACAAATTAAGGGATTACCAACAGGAAGCCTCGGATGCAGCCGTGAAATTCTTCACTGACGGCCAAAAGTATAACGGTCTGATAGTTGCGCCGACAGGATGCGGGAAGTCGCTCCTCGTCGCCGACATTGCAAACAGATTGGGCGGCAACGTGCTTGTCTTTCAGCCGTCAAAGGAATATTGCAACAGAACTACGGCAAGTACACATCCTATGGAATGTCTGATTGCAGCATCTATTCGGCATCCTTCAACAAGAAGGAAATATCGCGTGTCACGTTTGCGACGATTGGAAGCGTCAAGAGCCATCCCGAATTGTTCAAGCGGTTCAAGTACATCATCGTTGATGAGTGCCACCGTTGCAACCCGAAGGAAGGAATGTATAAGGACTTCTTTCACGAATTGGGCGATACGAAGATTCTTGGACTGACGGCCACGCCTTACAGACTGGTATCATATCAAGATTATGGGTCGATGCTGAAATTCATCACACGCTCAAATCCGCGAATCTTTGACAGGGTGATATACTATGTTCAGATACAGGATTTGCTTCGGAAGGGATTTCTTGCACAGCTTGATTACTTTGACTGCCCGCCGAAGGGATGGGATTCAAACAAACTGGTTGTGAACAGCACAGGCGCAGACTATACCGACAAATCGGTGCAAGCGGAATATGAGCGAGTTGACCTAAAGGAGTGGCTATATCAGATTGCGCACAGACTGGTATATAACAGCAAAGTGCCACGGAAGGGTATCTTGGTGTTCACCCGCTTCATCTACGAGGCCGACTACCTTGTGAACAGGCTTATTGCAGAAGGGGTCAATGCCGCACTGGTCACTGGAGATACTGCACCGAAGGAGCGTGACAGGATTTTGCAGGAGTTCAAGGATGGAACAATCAAGGTGGTGGCCAATGCTGCGGTGCTGACTACTGGCTTTGATTATCCCGAATTAGACACTATCGTAATGGCAAGGCCGACACGTTCACTGGCCATGTGGTATCAGATTGTCGGCAGGGCTATAAGGCCGTCTGAGGGAAAGAAAGGCTGGATTGTTGACCTGTGCAAGACATATAAGATGTTCGGCAAGGTCGAGGATTTATGGCTGCGTGACACTGGCCGAGGCAAGTGGATAGTGGAATCCAATGGCAGACAACTAACCAATAAATTCTATTAGGGCTATGATACAGTTAGACGATGATATACTGGCCGTCTTGAATGGCAATGCCAACATGGAACATTTCTTCTTGTATCTGCTGCTGGAGTCTGATGACGGTGTGCTGCAAAAATCATACGCAGAAATCGAGAATGACACTGGATTATCGGTACAGGTCATTCGGAAATGCCTCGAAAAATTTAAGCAGGTTCAAATCTGCTTAACTGATACGAGCAAGGTTACGAGACGGGGTAAAACAAGGAACGTATTGCAGATAACCGTCTGTGACATAGAAAAATACACCACATCGAAAAAAGGCAAAAAACAAGCGCGAAGCAAGGAAGAGACAAAGACAGAACAGCCAAAAACGGCTGTGACGCTGGCAGACAAGCAGGCTGATATGGAAGAGCGGAAGCGCAATTTCGGCATGACCCTGCAACCTTATTCGCAGCAGTATGGGCGCGAAATGCTGACGGAGTTCTATCGCTACTGGACTGAACCGAACAAGTCGGGAACGAAGATGCGCTTTGAGCTTGAGCGAACATGGTCACTGGCTGGCAGGCTGGCAACATGGGCGGGTAATCAACGGGTATTCAACAAAGACAAGCAAACATACAATGGCAGCGGAAGTACAACAACAGAACGCCTTAATGACGCGGCAAGCCTCATTATGCAGCTTAGACAAGAAGGAGTTGAAAGCAGTGATTAGAAGCCGTTACGGAACGGATGTTCAGTGCATCAAGACCTTCGACCACACCAAGCAGATTTCTTTCGTGCGTGACGAGACCTTCTGCTATTTCGCAGACGTGCCGACGCTGGAGCAGATGAATACTGCCTACACCACCACCACGGCGCAGCAGTGCCTAATCTTTCACCTTGCAGACCTTTCGGAATTTGCGGGCGCGAAGGAGAAGATGAACAATAACCAGTTGCGGCAGCTTGCAGACATCATAGTGACGCGATACCCTTATCTGCGAATAACGGAACTGATGCTTTTCTTCTATAAGTTCAAGCTGGGCGAATACGAAGAGTTCTATGGTACGGTTGACCCTATGGCCATCACCAAGTCATTGAAGGAGTTCATCCGTGAAAGGAACGTGTTCAAGTACCGCAAGGAGCAGGAGTTTCAAGCTGAGAAGGAACGGCGAAGCCGTGCAAGGGCTGTCAGCCGTGAAGAATATTGCAGGCAGCACGGCTTAGACCCCGACAAATGGAATCCCCTGCAAAGGCTGGCCGATTCATTCCCCGCAAAGGACAAGCCGAAGGAAGAGGACGAGGCAAAGGTGCTGGAGTCTGCAAGGCTGATGGTTGAAAACATCAACGGACTAAAGCAGGAAAACTTGAAAATAATGTTCAAGATGTTTGAGAAGAAATACGGAGTCACACCGCAAGAATATATCAAGCAGCATGGAGAAGGTTAAGACTTGCGGAACTTGCATCTTTCAGCACCCGCCGATGAGTTTGCAGTTTATGAAGGTCAACCCCGCAAAACCTATAGGATGCTGTGAGTTTCATGGCGTAGTGGAACTTGACAACACCGATTTCTGCAAAGACTATTTCAATGATGCTAAAGAATGGAAGGAGCGCGAGGCTTACATTGCTGTTTGCCCGCATATCATTTATGACTGGCATTGTGATGTTGACTATGGCCTGTGCATGGGCGACTGTAAAAGAATGAAGAAGTATGACGAACAGCATGGAATCTGCATCGGAAAGAAGAAAGAGGCTTGACCACGAAAGATATTTGCGCAACCGTGACAACCGATTGAAGAAACAGCACGACTACTACATGGCCAACCAGCAGGAGATACTGGCAAAGGTGCGTAAAAGGCGTGAGGAAGAAGCACTGGCAAGGCCACAGCGCGTAAAGTTCGTGTTTGACACCGAGCGCAAGCGGGCATACTGGCGCGAATGGTACAGGAAAAAGAAAGCTAAAGATGAAACGACGGCGAACCTACATACCACGGCATCTGACACTGGATTTGTTCAGAAAGTCAGTGGAACGGTCTAAACCAAGGCCGATAAAGCTAAAACGGCAGAAAGTCACAGAGCAGATGCTCCCCTTTGATGATATGGACTTCACGCTAAAGAAGAAGCGATGTCCGTATTGCGGAAAGGTTTTGCCGTTCAACATGTTCAACCTGTCACGCAAGGCCAAGGATGGCCGACAACCATATTGCAGGGCGTGTCAGCGCAAATACAAGGAGGAGCATCCCGATGTTCAATACAAGTACAAACATAACAACTTTGGAACACTAACAATAAGATGGTAGAAAATGAACCTATAAGTAAAGTTTTCAAGATGGATAGCCTGTCTTACATGAAAACTTTGCCCGACAAGCATTTCAGCCTTATCATTGCCGACCCGCCTTATGGCATAGACATCAACTCCAGCGGAAGAATCTGCAAGGAGAAAGGACGCTCCTATAAGGAATGGGATAGGACACCTCCAGCAAAGGAGTATTTCGACGAGATGCTGCGAATATCCAAGAATCTGATAGTGTTCGGTGCGAACCATTTCATTTCGGAAATACCTGTTGACTCAAAGGCATGGATTGTATGGGATAAGGCACAGCCCGAAGGATTGTCTTTTGCCATGTGTGAGCTGGCACTGACTACGTTCACGGACAGGACAGCAAAGATATTTCGGTATTCGGCAACGAAGCAGAACAATGAGGAAGTCCGCATCCACCCTACCCAAAAGCCTATAGCCCTGTATGCTTGGATTCTAAGAAACTACGCACAGCAGGGCGATGTCATCTACGACCCTTTCTTGGGTAGCGGAAGCAGCAGGATTGCAGCCTACAGGATGGGCTTTGACTTCTATGCCACGGAAATAGATGACGAGTATTTTGACTCACAGGAGAAACGCTTCAATGAAATCTGCCACGGCGAGATTGTTCTGAAAGATGGAAGGGTGGCAAAACAGATGAATTTGTTTGACATGTAAAAGACACGACATGAAACGTATTGAATTATATAATGACAGCTTTCAGAATTTCCGAAGCTATCAGTTACCAAAGGCACAGCTGATAATAGCCGACGTACCCTATAACTTGGGTAACAATGCCTATGCCAGCAATCCCGCATGGTATAATGATGGTGACAACAAAAACGGTGAATCGGAACTTGCGGGAAAGCAATTCTTCAACACTGACAGCAATTTCAGACCAGCGGAGTTTATGCACTTCTGCTCACACATGCTGAGAAAAGAACCCAAGGATGGAATCAGCGAGGAGGAACTTGAAAACGCCCCGAAAGTTGGCAGTAAGATGAAAAGCCAGTCACCGTGCATGGTGCTGTTCTGTGCATTTGACCAGCTGCAATATTTCATCGACCTCGGAAAGCGTTACGGGCTTGCAAAGTACATCCCGCTTGTGTTCAGAAAGAACTATTCGGCACAGGTGCTAAAGGCGAACATGAAGATTGTCGGAAATACGGAATGGGGATTGATATTGTACCGTGAACGCTTGCCGAAATTCAACAACAAGGGCAATATGGTGTTCAACTGCATGGAATTTCCCCGCGAAAACCGCGTGAGGAAAATCCATCCTACGCAAAAGCCCATTGCGCTGCTGGAGCGTCTGATAGAACTGTTCACAGACCCCGACGATGTTGTAATTGACCCCGTGGCGGGAAGCGGCTCGACACTGCTTGCAGCCGCGAATCTTGGACGCAAGGCATACGGCTTTGAGATAGACAAGAATTTCTATCGGGAAGCCTGCAAATTCATAGAATCCAACGTACAGATGAATCTTTTTGTGTAACTAAAAAGTTGTTGTTCATGTTTCATAGCATTTTTACTGTTGTGGCCACTCTTTTAGTTGGCCTGTTGTTCACGCCAAAGCCAGCATCCAAAAAGGATGTTGGAACGGCGGTAGTGGTAGAGTCATTGCATCTTGATGCCACTGAGACGGTGTGGATGGTGGGTATGTTACCAGCCCGCACAGAAATCATGCCGACGGCTATTGTAAGCCGTTGTGGTGACATGCCAACCTTAAAGCCATCGGCGGGGTACAGACGGAAGCCGCCGAAGAAATGGGAGCAGAAGGGTTGATGGGTGGGAAATGGATAAAGTTTTTTCATACGACGAATTGAATTGATAAAAAACTAAGTAGGCGGTTCGGTATGTCCGTTAGAAGCCATGTCTGCGATTTACTGGAAGATGCTATCCACACTTGGGCAATCTTCATTATGCAGAAACAGGTGAGAGAGGTTGGTAGCGCAGCCCACCGCCAATTACGGGAAATGGAAACAAGGCCAGCGGCAACCCATGAAGGGGATGCAAGAAGCATTGCCGTGCAGGTTCGACCCCTGCTATCCCGACACGATTAACTAAAAACAAACAAACTTATGGAAAGGCAACTTGGGGAGGTCTATAACGACCGCACAGACAGAAACAGGCATGTATCATTGAAGGTCACAGAATCTAAGGAATCGTCATGTGAAGGGTGCTTCTACCTGCACCAGCATTGCAGACGCATGAATGTTTGGAACTATCACGGCGAATGCAAGGCTGACAAGCGCAGCGATGGCCGTAATGTGATTTTCGCAAAGCAATAGGCGATGGACACTAATCTTACGGTAAAGGAAATAGAGAATGCCTTGGTGTTCGGCACTGGCATGTTCAGCGTTAGGAATGACATTATAATCCCTAACCTGTCATGGGGATTGCTGAATCATGAGGCCGACCTCGCAGTCATCAACAAGACTGGCTATCTGACGGAAATAGAAATCAAGCGGTCAATCGAGGATTTGCGGGCTGACTTCAAGAAGAAAGAATACCATTGTGACGAAAAGGTGTATAAGTTCTATTACTGCATCCCTGTCGGGATTAAAGACAAGGCCATCGAGCTTTTCCGACAAAACCAAGAGAAGATTATGAAGCTGCTGGGGCAGACCATATACAATGACCCTGCATTGCTCCTGTATGATGAGAAAGGACATATCACGCAGGCTGGCGGCTATCCATATAAAAGTGGACGCAAACTTTTCCTTGAGGAAAGGCTTACAGCTGCAAGGCTGGCATCATGCCGATTGTGGGATATGCGAAGAAAACAGATAATCGAAAAGCAACAACCTAAACTGGATTTCTGATGGAAGCAAAAGACATACCCGCTGATATGATGGCGCAGATACGAAAGCGGTTTGAAGAAATGCCGTATATTCGGAATTTGCGCACACAGCAATACCTTATGCAACAGCGCAGGGAAATTGATGCGGCACTGACCTTGGGCAAGATGATTGAGGTGATGTTCGGGCAGGTCGTACAGGCGTATATCGAAGAGGTGGAAAAGGAATGCGAGGAGATAGAGTTCGTTGACTTGAAGATACCCGAAAAGGACAAAGAGGAAATAAGCATCCTAAACGTCACGATGTTCATGGCGATAGACATTATCGAATCATGCTTAAACGACATCAACGATGCCTTGCACAGGACAGACAAGACGCTGAACTATGAAATGCACGATGACTTTAAGGAACTGGCTGCAAAGGTACAGGAAAAATTAAAGTATTTCAGCAAGAACTCCAAATATCTGAATGATAACGAATGGGGCAACAAGTGCGATGACATGTATCAGATGATGAAGAATAAGGCCAAGGCTATCATACGCAAGAGGAAATCCGACCAATGGGGCAAGAATTTTGAGAAACTTAAATAAATATGGAACTATTAAGCGTAAAGTCCATCAAGAAACGACTTGATGAGAAGAAGCTGGCAGCAAGGCGCAAGCAAGCGGAAAGGCTGGCCAAGCAGGACATCCGACCTGTATGCAGGGAAGATGCCAACGGAGAGCTAATCAACGAGATAGTGGTGTTTGGTATGCCGCTGTTTCAAGTGTCAAACAATGAAGGTAGGTGGAACGTCAAGCCCGAAGAGACTGGCGAAGTCATCAAGCATCTGCGTGAAGCCTGCGTCGAAAACTACATGCAGCCATGACTAAGGAACGACTGGAGGAGCTATCCAAGCAGATTCATGCCTTGAATGCCGACGTGTGGGATAAGTCCGACATCGGCGAGGGTTTGGTGCGGCTGCTGGATTATCTGTGCGCCCTGCGAATAGCGGTGCGGCTAAGAAAGGTGGCAGACCGTGGAACTTACGAGTACATGAACAATTCAAGAAGCCTGTTCAAGAAGCCGAATGTCATAAAGAACTACAGGCTTTATATCCGTTGTACGACGGAGGAAAGGTTTGCAGACCTTTTGCTGGCGGCGTTGGATTTGGCCGCTGCAAAGGAGATGAACTTTGAAGCCTTGCAGCCCGAATTTAAGCGCAACTTTTCGGAATTTACGTTCAAGGCCAACTGTTTCTCATTCGCAAAGATTGTGATGTCTGTCGTGCCTATCAAAAAGCGCGTCTTGATGATAGTGGGATTCATCATCAGCTGGGCGAAGTCCGAGGATGTGGATTTGGAATACTATGCCACTGAAAGAATCAATTATATGTCTAACAAAAACAAAGATTAAATTATGAGTTTGCGTTCAAGAACAGCGGAGTGGTTCAATGTGAAAATCCGCTATGAAAAGACAATGGAAGATGGTTTGCAGAAGAAAGTGTCTGAAAACTATGTTGTCGATGCCCTGTCATTCACTGAGGGAGAGGGTCGCATGATTGAGGAAATGTCCGCTTACATCAGCGGTGAGTTCACGGTCGATGACATGAAGAAATGCCCGTTCAAGGAGATATTCTTCAACAACGCGGAACTGGCCGACAAGTGGTTTAAGGCGAAGCTGGCATTCATCACCAATGATGAAAAGACCGAGAAGGAAAAGCGGACGAACTGCTGCTATCTTGTGCAGGCAGGAACGTTGCAGGGGGCTGTCAAGGCCATCGAGGAGGTCATGGGTAGCACGATGATAGACTACCTTATCTCGTCTGTTACGGAAACGTCCATAATCGACGTGTTTGAGTACAACAAGAAGGATGACCAACCCGAAGCCGAGCAGTAGCCTATGAAACTGGAGTACGATGTCAAGTTTGAAATCACCGAAGAGGAAAAGGAGAAGATTCTCAGCGACGCATACCACAGGCGCATCTATATCATTGTGTTGGCATTCGTCATTGCCTTGTGTGTCGGCGCAATAGCGGGGATAATCCTTGGATGGGGAGTCGGCTTTGCCGTCTTTTTCATCGTGGCACTGATAAACCTGTTTGCGGGGTCGAAGATTCAGAACCATCTCCTCTACAGTGATATTGACTACTTGATGAAGCTAAAGATGAACAGGGTATGAAGAGGCTGTTCCTTCAACTGCAAAAGGATGAGTACGATGCCATCAAAAAGGGTGGTGTCGTGCGCATCCCTTTCAATGCCCACTGGATAAGGCGGCTTTGCTACAGTGCGAAAACAACGATTCCTGCCGACAAGTGCGACGTTTTAGACAGGGAGATTTGCCGCAAGTGTTTCCGCAAAAGCAGCGATTGGGTGTGCTACCCATTCGATACCGTCTTGATACGAAACGGATTCAGACAGTCCTTATGGAATGTCGATTCTGTATATTATGACGCGAAATCCTTCTGCGTGAAAGTGAAGGGTAGATTATCAGAAAATATAACATCAATCAAAGAAAATGGAACTAAGTAACATCGGAGTGTTTATTGTCATTATTGGCTTGATGGTCATCATCACATTGTTCGTAATCCCTAAGATTTGGCAGCTTGATGAATGGCGTGTCAGCCAATACGAGCCCGTTGACATCAGAATCAAGCTGCTGGAAGGGGGTATCATACCGACTAAGGCACATGATGATGATGCCTGTTATGACTTGTATCTCCCTAAAGAAACATTCCTGCGGAAAGGCCGTCAGCAGATACCATTGGGATTCTGCTTGCAACTGCCAAGTGGCTATTGTGCATATATTCGCTCCCGAAGCGGCAATATGTCGAAGGGGCTGGAAAATGTCATGGGTACTCGCTTTGAAGCCGAAGTTAAGACAGGTATTGTCGATGAGGGCTACCGTGGAACTGTAGGCTGTATCGTTGAGTGTGGCGTTGATGCTATCGCTGAATATGGGGAGGCACGTCATACTACGCTGGCAAAGGGTTACAGAATCGGTCAAATGGCCATCCTGCCTGTTCCCAAATCACGGCTGATAGAGGTTGATTCCCTTGATGCCAGCGAAAGGGGCGAGCACGGTTTTGGCAGTACAGGCACAATCTGATTTTGTTATGGCAAGAATCATTACGGAAGAGGAATTGAATATGACCGACGCAGACCGTTTCAAGCGTATCACGGAATGGATGGCAGAAACCTTCAAGGCGAAGAATCACGACTATGGCAACGCCTTTGCGGAGCTGTTCGCGGAGTATGGAATGGAATACCCAATAATCCACTTGAAGGAGAAGCTGAAACGTATTGATGTCCTGTCAAAGCAGGAGGGCATGGTGAAGCAGGAAAGCATCAACGACTCGCTGATGGACTGTGCCAACTACTGCATTCTGACTTTGATTGAACTGGAGAAAAAGAAACTTAGGCTATGTTCAAAATAACGAGAATAAGGATTTGCGACACCGACGGGAATATCTTGAAGGTGCGCCACTGCGACATACTTACGGGCAACTTGGAACTTACACGTTCTGAGTTGCGCCGCCAGTATGCAGATGAGTATGGCAAGCAGGTGAAAATCTGCTTGACTTACAGGGAAGGAGAAAGTGATGAACTTGATGACAACGAAGAGTGAAAAAGGGGGCGGCTACAGATGTATTCCAACCCCCGAATTACTCGACGCTGCAAAATTACATAAAAAAACGAAATTACAAGAAAGTATGTTGGAAAAAGTAATTATTCAGATGGAATCCTTGCAAAAAAGGAAGAGGCAGATTCTTGAAGAAGAAGAAAAGTTGATGCGACCAACTTTGACAGACAAGTCGCTGATTGGGAATATATACGATATGTTCCTTGTTTATATGCGCGAGCTTCATCCGAAAGTAAAGGATATGAATAATACTATCCAGCGTTCAAAATTCATATTCTTGATTCTGTTCCTGTATTCGCCGAAGAAGCTGTTTGGACGGAACATGAAGAATGGAGGATTGCGTGACAAGATAGCGGCGGTTACTGGCTGTGACAGGACGCATATCTCGCACAACTGCAAGAATGTGTTGATGTACTACAGGATATATTCTGAATTTCACAAGGATGTCGATTGGCTGTATGGCCGCATCGTTGAGAGGCTAAAGGAAATGAATCTGTTATAGATATATAAAATATTGGAAAATTTTTGGAAATGTAAGTAAATAGCTTTAACTTTGCAGAAAATTTCAACCGCACATGGAAAGATACTCAGAATACTACGAGGATGATGCCCGCAGACTGGCACAGTTCCTCGCCGACGAATGCAACGGCCACATTGAGCCGTTCTATGCCAATAACTGCAAGGATTTTCCCCAGCCTCCGAAGGTTAGTTTCTTCAAAACAATCCGTGTTCCTGCCTATCGTGTTGCTGATGGCGACGGTATGAACATTGCCGAGATTGCGTTTGTGGCCGAGGCGCGGAATGGCGACGAGGACTTGCTTCTCAAAGACAGGATGATTAAGCGCATCCGACTTGGCCGACTGATTGCAGAAAAAAGAAAGCAAAGACACCTCACGGAGCAGCAGCTGGCCGACATGATAGGTGCTAAACGCTCTGCGATATGCGGCGCGGAAAGGGGCAAGTACAAGTCCGACTGCGACTTTCTGCTCAGTTTGGCACACGCCCTCGACTGCACACTGGATTTCAAGGATATTCGCTAAATAACACCATCATACATATATAAATAGGGATGCAGGTATTTTGCACCCCTAATTTATTATTTTGGCTTTTTAACTGTTAAATAAAGCAAATAACTTTATTTTTATGCCCAAAAATTTGCAGGGTTCAAATTTTATGCTTACCTTTGCAGTACAGAAAACAAAAAACCATTTAGAGCAGCAGCCGACTGAATAAACACAGGCACGAACAACATGCAAGTCAACATTCAAATCGCCATTATGAGCCACCTTTCAGACGCTCAGTTTATAATGACCTCAGACAGCACACTGGCAAAGACCCACATCAATTTTGCAAAGCGACTGATTATGAAGTACGACAACACCGAAGTCTATGCAGAAAAGGATGAGCTGGATGCCATTTGGGAGGAGGAGTACAACAGGCTGAACACCCCCGAAGAATTGTAAATAAACAAGGCCGTGTGGATAGCCTCACGGCCACCATATAAACCATTTAGAAGAAGTTAAAATGACAGCTACAGTATTAAAGGCCAACGGCGACTATCATGGCATAGAGCCGAAGAATGGCACGGATTTCAGCCTTGAGGAGGCACAGAAGATTGTCGGCGGCTACGTCGAAGTGATTCATCTTAGCAGTACCCAGCTGATGATTGTCAACGAAGAGGGATTGCTACGAAACTTGCCATATAACCAGCAGGCATCGCTTATTGCTTACATGGCGCGGAAAGCGAATGCCATTGTCGGTGACGTTTTGGTATGTGACATCAACCAGTTCAAATGATATGAAGATTACAGGCAGAAAAATCATGCAGATTCGCCATTCGTGGGATTTCGACGAGGTGAAGGATGCGGCAAAGAAGCGCGGCCACCGTAGCCGCAAGATTGACAGGCTCAAGGGCATCAAGGTACGGAATTTCATTAACAAAATAATTGGCAAGGACTATGGCACAGAAGAGTAAGATGATGCAGTATCTCCGCAAGTTGCAGGAGGTACAGGTGAAGTATGCTGAAACTGTGAACTTGGAAGTAAGGATTCGCAAGTATCAAGACGATGGATGTATTGCGGTTTCTTCTTGCTTCATTTCGCAGACTAAGCAGGTCGAGCAGGAAGATGGGCGTATGGATGCCTATATCGTTAATGCCGATGTCTATACATTCTACATGGCGAAAGAAAACAAACGGATTCTTGACAAGTTCATCAAGGAGGTGTGTGCTGAAAACCAGCGCATGAAAGATTGCGGATGCAAGCCTCCGTTTGCGTAAGCGGAACAAAGTGATTCTATTACTGGAGTGGTCATCAACATGGCCACTTTTCTATATCAAAAATGAAAGTATGAAGCAAAGAGAATATGCACGTTTGGCCGTCTATGCAGACAGGCCGATAGAAGAAACGGAACAAAAAGGGAATATTGATTGCACCCCGAAGGATATATCAGTTGAATTTCAAATAAGAGAACATTATGGAACAGAAATTGAAGTTTGCCGCCAGTGCGGTTTTGATTGTGGTTATTGAGTTGGCATTGCTGTTGCTCGTCGGATGGCTTGGAAAGGTCGTTCTTGGTCAAACGGCATTTGCGATTATCTGCTTGGTGCTGTTGGGGCTTGTCCTATTTGTGGCGGCGTATGGCCATGTGCGGAAGCATTTCATCCTGCGCCGACGAATGGATATGGTTAGCGGTGAAAGGCTGAACAGTGCCAGTAACGGGAAACTGATTTGTACCCATGAGCAGATGAATCAGATGGCCGAGCTTGGCCTTGATGTCACACAGGCAAGATTTGTCGGGTCGGGCGCATTGTTCGACTTGTCGGAAATCATGTCGATGCTAATGATACCCGAAGTCACCATCAAAGGGCGTTGGTCGTTGAATGGCTATTCGTATGTGATAGAATACAATGACGGAAAGGATTATGAGGCTATTGAAAATGAGGTACTGCTGGATGCTGGGGTGCAGATGATTGTCTATATCCTCAGATTGCAGGGAAGAAAGACAAAAGCGGAAGAGGAAAATGGGGAATAGTGTTGTTGTTAGGTCGCTGCATTCTGCGACGAAGAAGCCGTTATATGGCAATGAAAGAATTGTTGTCGGCGAAAGGGTTCAAGGAAGGATTGTCGGCAGTATATTGATGATGAGGGATGCCAATGTCAACCGCCCTATATACCGAATCGAGGTGCTGGATGAAAGCGACAGGGGCATTCGATGTTTCTCCGACGATGGAACTTGGATTTTTGAATAATGGTGGGGAGGTTTCGGCCTCCCTATTATAGTATTTGTGCCGTTAGAGTTAAATAAATTAAATAACTTTATTTTCTTTGCAAAAAGTTTGGTAGTTACAATTTTTATGCTTAACTTTGCACCTGTAAAGATAAACCATTTAGAGTTGCCGCCGACAACTGAAACACAGGCAGACCGATTATGAATAGAAGAATATCTATCAAGGCAAAGAGAATCAGCAAAAAGGCAGTGATGAACCTTGCACACCACATCTTCAACACAGACCCCGATTGCTTTTGCATGGGCGAAGCAATGCAGATGGCTTGGAGGGATGCAAAGGCTGGCAGATGGCCAGTGAACACTGACGAGCTGGAGGGGCAAAGAAGCGAACACGCCTACAACCAGTATAAGACAAACCTTGCTCGTAACTACGGATTTTAACCCCTTGGAGCTATGAGACGGAATCCTGTAAAAACCGAATATCTTATTTCGGACAATTCTATGCCGCTGTCTATTGCGCCGACGGCTGAAATGGCAGTCAAGCAGGTTGAAAACCTTGTTGAATATATCTGCTGGAATGAATCTACCACCGTGGCCGAAAAGCGCGAAATGACAAAGTACGGCGATATGTCGGTGCTTTTCGCAAATGGCCATGACATTAGAGTGCGGGCTGTAGAGCGAATATCAACCATCAAGGCGTTTGCAAGCAGATTCGGAACAGCACCAAAAGAAGAATAATCATGGAACTGGATTTGCGGATAGCTAACTTCAATGATTTTGATGCTATTGTCAGTGACTTGCACAAGCGCGACCATGCAAAACGGTGCGGTGCATATCACCATGACCAAATATTTGAATGGCTGCAAGCTCAAGTAATAAGTGGCATACTGGACGGAACACTTGGAACGAACAGCGAGCCGAATTGCGACTGCCAAGTGCCAATGGGTGAGAAATACGAAAAAGTGTACTGCTTCAACTGTATCAGCCATGATATTGATGGGCAAAAGCACATAGTAAAACTTGAATATATCGGAACAATGAAATAACTATGTATTTAGTACGCGAACAGAATAATGACCTGCTCCTGCTGCTAACGGATGAGAAGCCGTTCAAGCATGGTGGAAGCTGGAAAACCAAAAGAAACTGCCAGTCGGTGATGTTGGATAAGAGCCAGCATCCCGAAGTGCGGTGGATAGACAGGGAGGCTACGGAATGCGAAATCGTATCTGTTGGCAAGCAGACAGAAGAAGCACCGAAGCATGAGACCTTTGTCATCAAGCCAAATTCAAGGGTGGAATGTACCCGATTGACGGAGGATGAGCTTGATGGCGGTGACAGTCCTCTTATGGGCGGCTACTATTGTCGGAACTGTGAGTATAACTTGCAGACCTGTAATGATGACGAAACAGGCAACCTAATAATAAAATGCGCCAAGAAATGAGTTATACGGTAAAATATCACGAAGCACTGGATGCTGCTTGCAGGAAAGCGGAAACGGACTACAACAACGAGAAGGAGTTTGCGGCTGTTGTGGCTGATGCCTTTCGTGCTGGCATGACCTTTCAGTATAAGCATGGATTTATCCTTTTTGCTGAGGACTTGATGGAATCGGACTTACCGAAGGATGGCCAGTTGTATATTGTCATTACGACATCAAACAAGGCTTTGTTGTGCAGGTGCAGTGTGTCGGCACAAACGACAGGCAAGTATAATTTCAGCTATCCGAAAGGAAGCGGGGCAATCTATTACACCTTCAATGTCGTTGGTGGTGGGATGCTTGCAGAAGAGGTCGGAGCTTGGACTCGATTTGTAATCACAAAATAAATGTAGTATGGAAAAGAACGTGAAACTGCCAGTTGCTCTCGATGAAGAGCAGATGATGATGCTGAAACGTATGGGCTATGACACCAGCAAGGCAAGCATGGCCTATTACAGCTACGGAAGCGGAAAGACCGTATTGCGCGAGGCCAGCGATGACCCGCAAGTGAAGAAGAAAAGCACCCCTGCATTCACGCTGGAGGATGTGATGGCACTGCTGCCAGCCGTGGAACTGCCATTCGGTAAGTTCGGGCTGCTTTATCCCTGTGTCATTAGGTTTGCTGATAATCACTACAGATGCGACTATTTCTCGCCCAATCTGAAAGAAGGGCTGTTTGATGTCACTGGAACGAGTGGACTTGAAGCAGCAATGAAGATGTTGCTGGAGTGCCATAAGAGGGGATATTTCGGCAAGGTGACTGTACTTGATGACGGAACGAAAATCTATGGATAGGACTATTCTTTTTCGTGGCAAGGCGATTCTTTCAAGTGATTTCGTCTATGGTGACTTGCTGGCGCATCGTGCGCCGCAGGAGATATGTGTTGACAACAACGCTATAGCGGTGGAACGTGGCACTGTTGACCAGTATTTAGGCTTTCGTGATAAGAACCAGTTTTTTGTCTTTGACCGTGACATATTGGCCGTGGAAGGGTATAAGCATCCCTTCTTGGTGCAGCACATGGATAATTGGTGCGGATGCTACCTTTTCCCCATTGAGGGCGAAACAATCCTGTGGAAGAAGCCCATGTCTGTTAGGAGGGCGAAGAGAAATGGAATTGACATCGTGGCCTTTGGTGATTCTAAGAACATTGAAATTGTAGGCAACAGGCACAATTTTAATGATGCTATGATTAAGTTTGACGTGTGGCTCGGAAAGCAACAGGCAAAGTATGGTTAGAGTGACGAAACCACCGAAGCACTACAGGATGCAGCCTGTAGCCGTGAATCAGACGAAATGCTATAAATGCGGCGCAGAACTGGAGTATTCGGAATCAGAGTGTGAACGTCAGCAAAGCCACATGTATGAATGGCTGTATTACATTACATGTCCTTGTTGCGGAAATCGAATTTGTGTTAATTGTAAAAACTGTTAGTAACATGACAATAGCGATTATTTATATATCAGTGGGCATCCTGTATATGCTGGCATGTATTGCAGATGGCCAAGACGTGAAGCCACTATGGAAGCGGTGGCTCGGCGGCAAGTTGGAGGGATGGGCTGACAAATTGAAGCCGATAGACTATTGCAACCTTATCAAGTGCAGGTACTATCAAGAAGCATTCAGAAGAATGTATGAGCAAATGCCACATGATTCTGTACTGGTTGAAGGTTATGCTATTATTGGCGAAAACGAGGTGCGTGATGCTGCTTTGCGCGAAGATATGATGCGCAGACATGGAAGGGCTGATTTAATCCCTGCTTTTGGCAGTGTAAGCGGACTGATTGAAAGAGGCAAGCGCGAATGCGCAAGGGCTATCGTTCATGAGATAGAAAAGAGTAACAGAATCAGATTCGATGTGGATTCGGAAAGCAGATACCCTTCAATATGTGTGCGTGGCAGAGTATATGTAGGACAAATAAAAAATTGAATCATGGATAAACTTGAAGAAAAAGTTAGGTCTGCCGTAGAACAGGCCATTAGTGAAAAGAAACACATTATCGTTTTGTGGGGCGATGATGATATGTTTGAGTCTGTCGGCCAGTGCAATTCACAGAAGGTTGCAGAAATGGTTGGAACGTGTATTGAAAATGCACTTGAAAACAACGGCGGCGATGGCTTTGATAATCTTATCCTAAGTGGCGTGACATGTGCCGTGGCTACTGTAGCTGGCAGGAATACCCGCTATAAGAAGGTTTTGCTTGATGCTATTAAAAGCACAGAGAAAAAATCAAAAATCAGAAAAGATGCGTCAGATTAGATTCAGAGGCAAGCTGGTTGATGGTGGCCGATGGGTGGAAGGTTCTTTGCTGACATTCCCCGATGGGGAGCAATACATCTGCTATCAGACAGAAGGTAGCACGCAAGAATTGCGGAAAGACCCTGTAAGGCGTGATACCGTCGGCCAGTACACAGGAGTCAATGATAATGCTGGCGTGCCAGTCTTTGAAGGTGATGTCATTCAGAACGGCGATAAGGGATTCTTCTATGTCGTGGAATGGAATCAAGACGGCTGGGCTGCAAAACAGGTCGGGCGTTCATCGTTTATAGACTTGTACTACTGGAGAAAGGATTTGTCTGTCAAGGGCAATCGTTTTGACAATCCCGAACTGCTGGAGGTCAAGAAGCCCGAACCGCCAAAGAACGGCTTGCTGGAAGGTGAGTTTCGCATCCGTGCATTGTATGAGAACGGCTGCATGTCGAAGAAAGGCCATGTCTATGTGGCGCAGTATGTCGGGAAGGGGCGTAACAAGAAAGTCCGCGTGTGGGATGAGTCATCGAAGCTGGATGAAGAATACAAGCACAGGTACGGCTCATGCTGCGACATGGAACTTAGTATCTTTGGTGATGACAGGGTTGAACCTATTTACGAAATTATAGAAGAATGACTATGGAAATACTTTTTAGGGCAAAAGAAGTCTATGATGGCCAGTGGGCAGAAGGTGACTTGATTCACTATATCCGACATGATAAAGTGACCATCAAGGAACAAAGCGGGCTGGAGTCTGATGTTGTCGAAGAGACGATAGGCCAGTATATCGGCATCAAGGATAAGAACGGCAAGAAGATTTTCGACGGTGACATCATCGCTATGGGGATGGAATACCCCAAGCTGATAGCATATAAGGCTGAACGTGGCGGTTTCTGTACTGCGAACATAAACGAACTGAATGCGTGGTACTGTGACCCCTACAATATCCCATCTGAAAACTGGTGGCGTGACTATGGAAGTAAGTTTGAGATTGTGGGTAACAAGTACGACAATCCCGAAATGCTTGAGCCTGTTTGGTGGAAGGAGCAGAAATGCAAGAAATCCTACCCCGAAGCTGCTACACTGGTGCTGTCTGCTGGAGTCAGATATTGGGAAGATGGAAAACTAAACGGCATTGAAGATGACAATGACAATCCGAAGATGCCATGTGTCACCCCCGACGGCAAAGACGGCTATCTATGGAAGCCTGTCATCGACATCAAGACTGGAGAGGTCAAGAATTGGGAGCTGGGCATTACTGCTGACATCCATTACAAGGTTTGCGACGAGTGCGGAATAACGGTACTGGATGAATCGGGCAAGCGTCTGAAAGAATATGGCGGCTATGTACCCGAAATCCTGTGCTGTGGCTGTGAAAACGATGGTGATTATATTATCATGCACATTGACGCATTCGGCAAAATCGAAGGATGGAAGCACGACGATTATCTGTTAGACGAGATAATGAAGCATGAAGGGTAGAACCAAGAAAGAACGGCGGGCTATCGGAAAGTTAGTCCGCTGGATTCGTAAAATGAAGAAACGCGGCTTTGACAGATTCGACTACGAAGAAGTCATGAGGCGGGTCATTGCCCACAAGTCTGATGATATGCGGATTGGCGAACTGTTGTATAAGGAAGCCGTAGCGCAAGAAGCGGAAAACCGTATTGAACTGATGAAGCAGAGTGCCTATGCACTGCCAGTTATTTTGAATCCCGAACATTTATATATAATGCCTGTCTATGGAAATGAAGTATAAGACCGTTAGGGATGTGATGCTGCTGGATAATGCCGACCAAGCGGAATATGTGGGCATCAACATAAACTTGCTGCCAAAGCATGATGACTGGATTCTGACTCCGCTTGATGAGTCCATTTGGATGACGGAAGAGGAAATCGAACAGCATGAATGGCTGCAAAGCGATAGCGTCACCTGTACTGATAAGACGATTGCTGAAATCCTGTATGACAGCGTAGCGGAACAGGTGAACAACTATTATCGCGGACTGCTCTGCATCTTTGAACAGTTGAAGGAGGAGCGAATCCTGCATTTGCCGTTGAAGCGTGAATGGTATGAAATGATTGCATCGGGCGAAAAGCGCGAGGAATATCGAACCATCAACAAATTTTGGCACAAGCGGCTGGTGAATTACATGTATATATCACATGGAATGGAATATGCGCCGATGGCGTTTATGATACCATATACGCACGTCGAGTTTTCCTTGGGCTATCCGCAACGTGATGACTGGTCACGCAGGATGCTGTTTGAAGTATTCAATATTTCTATGGGGAGGGGTAATCCGAACTGGGGAGCACCCGATAAAGACGTGTTTAAGATAGCATTAGGCAAAAGAGTGAAATAGGGAGTGTGCGGAAGTATTCTCCCTATTACTCTTTTACGGCCTTGATGGAAGCGTCATTGTCTTTCACAAGGCGTAGGCGTTCACCACAATTCGGGCAGTATGCAATGGCTGCATCCCGTTCCTTGTAGTCATCGAACATCTCGGCCATCGTTACACCAAGGACATCGGCAATCTCCTTGAGCTTGTCAAGTGATACACTGCCCCTTTCGCTGACGATTCCGTTGATGTACTGCGGTGTCACTGGCTCGCCCTGTTCATTCTTGATGAGGGTTGCAAGTTGTACACCAGTGATACCTTTCTCCTTCAAAATTTCTTTGATTCGTAGCATAATTCTTATTCCGTTATGTAAATCAAGTGCAAAGATACACATTATTTTAATAATAAAGCAACTTAATTTATTAAATAATCTTAAAACAACTTTTTTGCTTGAAAATAATCACGAAAATATTTGGTAGTTCTGAAAATAATCACTACCTTTGCAAACAGATAAGACAAACAAAACCATTTAGAACAGCAGCCGACTGGATAAACACAGGCACAGACAAAATGGATAAGCAGCAAGTTAAGGCAATAGCCAGTGAAATGATGAATCAGTTAGGTGGTAGCCGTTTTCGCTACATGGTAGGCGTTAAGATGACTGTCTATGACTGCAAGGGCGACAATGTTATTCTTTCTATGAATATAGGCAGAAACAAGACCTCCGCCAATTTCTTCAAGATGATTTATGATTCTGCACTGGATTTGTATGTTATGCAGCTGATTCGCAAGACCACAAGCCGCAAGACCTACGAAATGACTGAAAAGCTGGTTGCAGAGCGCAAGGGCGTTTATTGCGACATGGTGCAAAGCACATTCACCGAAATGACTGGATTATATACCCACCTTTAAGCTATGGCACAAAGAAGGTATTACCAACGGCATAATGCGGGAGGGGTGAAAAATACCCTCCCCCATTCAATCAAATTCGATGTAATGTTAGGCGGGCGTTGGATATGCACACTGACAATGGCTCTTGGGCTGGAATACCTAATCGGCTATGAAGGTGAAAAGCCAGTCTTTGACATACCGATGACGGCGTTCTATGAATATGTAGAACAGAAACGGCCATCGTTGAAGGATAAGAAATATCATATAGAATTAGTGACGAAAAAGACAAGTGAGCTATGGATAAGATAATATTCAATCAGAATAATATGGAATCAAAAGAATTTCAAGACAAACTTATTGCCTTACTGAATCAGTTTGGCATAGACACAGAGACAAACATGCCCGACACCATCTTGGCAAAGTCGGTTGTCTGTCATCTAAAGAACCTCGCCGAAACCAACACGGCAAACATGGAATGGCACGGTTGGAAGGGTGCAGGAGAAAGCGAGTGGAATCTCGCCGCAAAGGTACGACCCGAAGAAACTGTCGTGCTTGCAAGGATTATGCCTAAGAACGTGGCGCGTGTGGTGAATGTCGTTGACGGTAAGTTTATCGTCGATGGCGGTGAAATGGTGACACACTGGATGCAGATACCAAAGATTTAAGCATAAGAATAGGAATGATTTACAGGAGAGTCAAGTGATGAAAGTCTATATATCGGGTAAGATTAGCGGATTGCCACCGTTCTATTCACAGATGCGATTCGCGGAAGCAGAGCGCAAGCTGAAAGAAGATGGATTTGAAGTCGTGAACCCTTTGCGGTTGGATATGTTAGACTGCAAGGAATGGGATGACTATATCATGTTTGACCTTGAAATCCTTCGTAAATGCGATGCTATCTATTTGCTGTCTAACTGGCAGGAAAGCGACGGCGCAATGGTGGAATACCATTTTGCGAAGGGCAAGAAGATGCAAATCCTGCATGAGCCATCCTGTTTGGGCTGCAAGCATTATGACAGAGAACGCCAGTTCTGTAAAAAGCTGGATTTCAAGTTTATTACATCGTTAGACCATTGTGGTGGATTTGAACGGAACGAAAGCGAATGAAAACGATTCTGAAATATGAGCTAAAGGCACAGAGTAACGTCGTGCAGAAGGTGACGATGCCGAAGGGATATAGGATTCTGACAGTGGAAAACCTTTTGCCGACCATCTGCCTGTATGCCGAGATAGATTTAGGTGAAGATGATTTTGAAGAAGCCAAAGTTATCCTGTACGAGGAACGTCAGATATTGCGCGGCAAGCTGGAGTACATCGGCACGGTGCGGACACTGGATAACAGGTGGTTTCATGCGTATCAAAAGTTAGACTGAACAATGAAAGCAAAAACAAAGGCCGACGAAGTGGATTTGCGGAAGGTTGGATTCGTGAACAACGCATCGCAGTACCGTGGATTCTTCAATGAGTGGCAACCAATCAAGGAGGGCGAAGAATGAAGAAAATGTTAGGAAGAGCGGCAATGCTGATGATGGCAGCTGCAATGGCTGGTGACAGGTCGATTTATGACATGGGCAACCGCAGGAGTTCGGGGAATATTCGCAGACGCGAATTGACCGAAGGGGAAAAGCGCATGTTGGCGCAGAAGTACCAAGAGCATGAGTTTGTAATCCACGGCGAGAAAATCATGGCGCGGAACAAAAAGACGGCCATGAAAATCTATGCCAACAGACAGAAGAAAGGGAAATAGTATGTGCGATTGTGTAGTAAAGATAAAGGCTGAACTGTGCAAGCAGTACGGTCTCGGTGGCATTGAAAACGTCACCTACGATGGCCGTGTGTCTGTAACTGGTTGGTTTAAGACTAAGACAAAGAGCGGAAATTATTCAAAGCATCACCGTTATGTCAGTCTTAGTGACAAGGTAAAGTTTTGCCCGTTTTGTGGCAAGCCCTATGACGAAAAATGAAATAGCTATGGAAAGACCTATTGGAAACATTTTTGCCTGTGACGGCTTGCAGATGAAAGTGTATGCGGCTGAATCGTTCTGCCGTGGCTGCTTCTTTCACGGAAAGGTCGTAAGGAAACAGAAGCACTGTGACATGGCATCTGTTAGGGCGCAGATTGGCAAGTGCAGGATGCGCACGGATGGAAGCAATGTGATATTCAAACGCGACACGTCTAAATTCTATTGATTATGGGAAATATTGTGTATCAGCCGAAAGGCAAAGCCCGCGAATATGCTCCTTGGGCGGCAAACATCTTTGTCGGGTGTTCAAACGACTGCGAGTATTGCTACTGCAAGAAGGGCGTATTGGGTCATGGAATGGGGCAGAAGCTCCCGCAGCTGAAAAAGGAGTTTCAGATAACGCCGAAGTCGGCCAGTGCTGTAGATAGGCAGATTGCCTTCATAATAGGCTGCAACAAGGCCGTGCAGACCTTTGAAAAGGAGCTGAACAGGTACAGGCAAAGAATCGTGGAAGCTGGCAGGGGCGTGTTCTTTACCTTCTCCAGTGACCCGTGCTTGCGAGAGCCAGTTGACACCTTCGGAACATTCTTACGGTGTGCATACATCTGTTTGGGATGCAATGAGGATGGCAGCAGAACCAATGATTTGCAACCTGTGCCAGTAACGATGCTGACCAAACGCTCAGAGTGGGTGTACGGAATCGGCGGGCATCGTCTGTTGGTCAATGGCGGTAAGAACCTGTGCGTGGGATTCACGCTGACAGGCAGGGATGACCTTGAGCCGAATGCCTCGACGAATCAGCAGCGCGTGGAAGCAATGGCGAAGGTCAAGGATTACGGCGTTCACACCTTTGCCAGCATCGAGCCTGTGATAGACTTGGATGAGTCACTGGATATGGTCAAGGCCACATTGGGATTCTGCGATGTCTATAAGATAGGACTGGAGAGCGGCCACAAGCACAACAAGAAGCCGATAACGCTTGATGGCATAGTGAAGTTCGTCGATGACGTTCAGAAGGTCGTGGCCGAAAAATCACCCAAGGCGAGAATCTATTGGAAAGACAGCATCACAAGTAAGGTGAATGGCTTGATTCGGTACAGTTCGCAGGTTGTTGATGCCAGTCATAACATCTTTGCTGGAAAGTAAAATAAATTTATTTGCTTTATTTTTTCTGCAAAAAAGTTTGGTAGTTACAATTATTATGTGTACCTTTGCAAACGTAAAACCGTTTAGAGCTGCTGCCGACAGTTGAAACAAAGGCGAATATAATATGTACTACGTTCTTAGAAATGACGAGCTGGGCTACGTTCTTGACTGCCCGACGTTCACAGACCGCAAGGAGGCCGAACATGAAGCCGCTGGCAAATGCAGGTGTCATTCAGTGGTCGAGACGAACAAGGCCGACATTTGCAGGCCGATGAAGCCGATAGACGAATGCAGACGATGCCCCCGCTGGGCGAAATATGACGTAAGAAAATTGAAGTAATGGAAGCTGAAAACTGCAAAATCACGCGAATCTTTCACAAAAAGCAAAATGTGAAACATAAAGACGGCATAAATAATGTTTGCCGTCAGAATGTGTGTAACTTTGCCGAAAATCGCGGGATGGAGCAGTTGGTAGCTTGCCAGTCTGACTTACTGGAGGTCGCAGGTTCGAGACCTGCTCCCGCAACAAAACAGAATAGTAACAATTAAATCGGAAGAAAAATGAACTTAGAAGGATTGGATGTCTTGTCGCTACAGATTACACGCGACAGCTTCGTAGAGATTTTGAAAGGCCGTCAGAAGGTCGAGCATCGCTTCGTGTACCCTCGCAACGCAAAGCAGTATGTCATTGAAAAGGACAACGGCGACGGAACATGCGACGTGGAGGTTGTAGGCTATGATGCCTTGCAGCTCATCAATGGCCGTCAGAAGGATGCACCCCGCTTGCTGGTTGAAGTCAAGGGAATCGAGGTCGTGCAGTTCACCAACGAAAAGACGGGCGAGCCGATAACCTTCGTTGACCACGGCGAGACCTATTATAAGACGCAGATGTGCTATCATCTTGGCGCAGTCTTGCAGACCGAGAACTGCGAGCGTTTTGACAACGTGGAATAACATGCCCATTCAGACAAACAACATAATGTCAAACCCTTTAATTTGAATGCTGAGTCAGAGCAAGAATCAATCGAGTCACTGGTGTCACGTCAAACGTGAACGGTGCGAACAACCGCCGCCTTGCTAACGGTGGCCGTTATGAGGCTGGTCGTGCTGGCTGGGGAACCCGTGAGCAACGACGTTCAGACCTCCGTGCTTGGAACAGGCAGATGTCTATCCAAGAGAATATGGCTAACGGCATGTCAGCGCGTGAGGCTCGCCGAAACGCCGCCTCCGCAGGCTAATTAAAGCCAGCAGTCACGCAATATGGCCATCGCCGTCAGTTCTTGATGGTGGTGGCCATTCTGATATAAAGAAAGAGTTAAATAAACCTATTTGCAGCAAAATATATCTGAAAATATTTGGTAAATCAATTTATTTGCTTTATCTTTGCACAATAATACGACAAATGACAATGAAGCATACAAAAGAACAGATTGCAGAGTACCGCCAGCAGCTTTTCAAGGAGCTTTGCAAGATAAAGGAAGGTGGGAAGCCATACTTGACCGAACAGGAGGCAAGGCAGATGGCAGACAGCCCAAGCGACGAATCGCTGGATGAGGATATGGACTACAGCAGCCCCGAACTGATGGCTGATATTTTGACAATGTAATCGGAACGGCTGAGTCAGAAGGTACAGAAGCGACATAGAAAAGGCCAACAGGCGCGTGGAGAATGCCCTAACGAATAAGGGTATTCGCCATTCTCGTGTGGAATTTGAACATGCAACGCCAAGGGCTTTCAAGAATGCCATCAACAATGCCAAGCGAAAGAATCGGCATGGCTGGATGGTAGATACCCATACCAAGAAGCAGTTTAGGAATAACCGTAACAGTGGCACGGCTTATTACCTTTCTAAAGACCACAAGACAGGACTTGCCATAACAAAGGACGGAAACGTCGAGGCAGTTTTCAGCAGGACTCGCGGCAGGATGCCGAACATCATGGCATTCGCGGCTGCAAGGGGCGGCAGGAAACTGGATTGCTATGGCGGTGGACTACAGAACATGTACGCAAGATACGGTGCAAAGGCCACTGGCTATGTGGAGTGGAACGATGATTTAGCACCTTCTGATTGGGATGGCCGAACACGCCTCCCTGTAGTGGCGATGATTCTTCCAAAGGGCTTGTCGGCCATGATGCGCAGCTATGACCCCAGCAGGGAGATAAGCCTTGGCAGGGTTAAGAACTATCATTCGGATTGGGATGGTATGATGGCTGACCGTGAAAGGAAGATGAGCCGTGGAAGCAGAGTGATGTCTGCCCTGCGTGTAGCAATGGGCAGTTCTACATAAACAAAAGACGAATCAAGATGAGCAAGTATTCAGAAACGATGTCGATTATACGGATGGTGCGGAAAGAGACCGACACCGCCGTACTGTACTATTCGGCTGGAGGAAAGGACGGAATAGCCCTGCTGGATATGCTGGCAGGTGTGTTTAACCGCGTCATCTGCTATTACATGTACCTTGTCGATAACCTCGACCATGTGCAGCCCTATATAAATTGGGCAGAGAAGCACTACAGGAATGTCGAGGTGCGGAAGATTCTGCATTACCAGCATGATGCCTTTATGTGCGGCGGCTTCTTCTGTGACCCCGACCCAAGGTATTCGCTGCCGACGAAAGACCCCAACCACCTGCGTATGCGGAAAGTGGGCGAGGTGGAGGAGGCCGTGCGTCAAGAGACTGGCATTAAGTGGGCATTCAGCGGCATGAAGGGCGTGGACGGCTACATGAAGCGGATGCGACTGCTTACGTTCAGAAAGCGCAACGGAACATTCATCACCCCGAAGGGCATGGTTTATCCGCTGGCACTGTGGACGAATGCGGAGGTGTTGCAGTACATCAAGACAAAAGGGCTGATTCAGCCGCTTGTCTATGAGAAGGGCAAAGTGTCGCAGGGCTTCACCATATCCTTGCAGCACATGTTGTTCCTCCGCGAGTACTACCCCAACGACTACAGGCGCACGGTCGAGGCATTCCCCTATTGCGAAAAGCTGATATGGGATTATGAGCACGGCATGAAGGATAGCAACAGCATACCGAAGGAATTGAAGGATTTTGACTTAGAATAGACAGACATGGCAAAGAAAAGTAAGATAGCACAGGCCGAAAGCCGCATAATATTGCGCAGTCAGATAAACTTCGCAAGCTACAACCCCCGCTCGATTTCAGAATATGCGCGGAAGAAACTAAAGGCCAATCTGAAAGAGGTTGGCTTGCTGGGCGGCATAGTATGGAATGAAGAGACAGGAAATCTTGTTTCGGGTCATCAGCGCGTGGGTATCATCGACGAGGTGAACAGGTACAACCACGAAACGAAGGAAAACGACTATGAGATTCGTGTTGACGTGACACACCTTTCCATGAAGAAGGAGAAGGAGCAGAACATGCTGATGAACAATCCCAAGGTGCAGGGCGATTTCGTCAGCGAGATTCTCCGTGAGCTGGCAAACGATGGCGATGCCGTGGACTTTGAGGCGGCTGGATTCGATGATTTCGACCTTGAGCTGTACGGAATAACCCCGATAACCGACGAAGAAATGAATCAGATTGTCGAGATGGGCGACAGCACAGAGCCAGTAGAAAGCGATTGGGGCAAAGAACGCTTGACGGAAAACAACGAGCATCTTGCAGGTGTTGACCAAAACACTGCATCACAGGGCGAGAACACAAAGATAGACCGTTCCGTTGACTTCTACAACGACACCCCCGAAAACCAAATCGCAAGGCACAACGAGATTCAGAAGGTCAAAGACCGCATAAACGCCAAGTCCGACGTGACCAACGACGGCGGCATGTTGTCCTATTTCATCGTATCATTCCCCAACCCGCAGGAGAAGGAGGGCGTACTGGAGCAGCTGGGATATGACAAGAACAGCAAGTTCGTGGACGGCATGGAACTGATGGATAAGATATATAACATCCTGTAGTGAACGATATGGCAGCAGAGAAGAAAAAGGCAACCAAGCCAAAGAAGAAAGCCACGGCGAAGAAGAAAGACGCTTCCAAGCCTGCCAAGCCAAGGGTGTCACGCCCCGAAAGGACTCCGAAGTATGACTACGACTCCAAGGAGACATTCTACGATGTCATCGGAAAGTATGCCTCACAGGGCATGACAGACACCGAGATTGCCTATTCGATGGACTTGCTGCCCACGACGTTCAGCCGTATGAAACACGGCAAAATAGAACACTGGACGAAGGAACAGAACGAAAGGCGAAGTGAGCAGATTCGGCAAGTGTTGGCGAGTGCGCGGGCGCGTGCCAACGGCGTGGTAAGGGCTGCATATTTCCGCACGGCGATAGGCGGCAAGAAGATTAAGACCGTCACGAAACGCTATGTGCAGGCGCGTTGTCTGTGCAACGGCGAGAACAAGGACTGCCATGAGTGCGGTGGAACGGGATGGATAGTATTGACGGATAAGGCCATCATCCAAGAGACGGAATCCGAACTGCCACCCAACTTGCAGGCACAGTCCAACTGGCTATACCAGCATGACCCCGAATGGCGCAAGATTTCACGCGGCAAGGAAGATGAAGAGCCAATGAAGCCAGCGGAAAGGGATGTCGATATTATGGGATGGCTGGAGAAGGAGATGCAGGCTGGCAAATCCGATATAGAAAAGGCAGCGGAAGAGGCCAAGGCGCAATTTTTGAAGGAACTGAATGAAGAATAACGATGGTAGTAACGCAGGACATATACAGACCTTTGTATGAGAATAAGGACAAATTGATTGTTCTTATTACTGGAGGCCGTGGGTCGGGAAAGAGCTACAATGCCCAAACGTACCTTGAAAGGATGACGTTTCGGAACGTGGAGAATCCCAATGACCCCAATGTCAGACTGGCTCATCAAATCCTGTGTGCGCGTTATACTATGGTGTCTGCTGGAATGTCTATCATCCCCGAATTTTTGGAGAAGATGGAACGTGACGGCACATCAGATTTCTTCAAGACCACCAAGACCGACATCATCAACAAGGCTACTGGCTCCCGTATCATGTTCCGTGGCATCAAGACATCATCGGGTAATCAGACCGCCAAGCTGAAATCCATCCACGGGCTGACGGTGTTTGTCTGCGATGAAGCGGAAGAGTGGACTTCATACGATGACTTTGAGAAGATTATGCTTTCTATCCGTACCGTCGGAATACAGAATGTCATAATCATCATAATGAACCCCACCGACAGCAACCACTTTATCTATCAGAAATATATAAAGGACACCCACCGAATAGAATATTTCGATGGTGTGCCTGTGCAGATTTCCACCCATCCGAATGTGCTGCATATCCATACCACCTTCTTAGACAACATTCTGAATCTCTCGCCTCAGTTCCTTGCAGAGGTGAAGCAGATGAAGAAAAGCAATCCCGAAAGGTATGCCCACATCGTCATGGGGCAATGGTCGGACGTTGCGGAAGGCGCAGTGTTCAAGAAATGGGGCATCGTGAAGGAGTTTCCGACGCAGTGCAAGCATGTCGCGCTGGGTATTGACTTCGGCTATACGCATGACCCAACGGCCATTGTGATGTGCGGAATATGGGATAACAGACTTTATCTAAAACTGCTGTGCTACAGAACTGGAATGCTGTCAAAGGACATCATCAAGTTCTTGCAGCCCTATAGCGGATTGATGGTGTTTGCAGATAGTGCAGACCCGCGACTGATTGATGAAATTGCCCTTGGTGGAATAATGATTTATCCTGTTCAGAAACCAAATGGCTCAATCGTGGCTGGCATAGACAAGATGCAGAGCTATGATGACATCTTTGTTACGGAAGATTCCATTGACCTGCAAGATGAAATGCGAAACTACGTTTGGGATAAGGACAAGGATGGCAACTATATCAACCAGCCTATAGACGCATGGAATCATGCCATAGACGCTGCCCGCTACTACGCGCTCGGCAAGCTGCTGGGTAAGATAGTGAAGAATCTGAAAGTGACGAAAAAGAATAGCAAGGTTGCAATCAAATAAGAAAGAATATGCCTATATTGGACGATTATCAGTTACAGGTGCTGACGCAGTTTAGGAACGTCACACTTAACAGCGGAGGAGTGCTGCGGGAACTGTACGCATACCTCCTTGAGAACGACGTGTATCATGCCGTCAGTCTGACGCAAGACCACGAATTAGCCGTGACGAATGCCATCCGTGAATACAACTGGCAGACGCACGATGTTATGAACCGCCCGAACAAATACAGGGATGGGCAAGAGCCTTACGAGACGGAAAAGCTGCCGCGAACCCGTCAGAAGTACATCAACGAGATGGAGGTTTTCTTCCTGTTGGCCAATCCCCCAAAGTGGCAGCGGAAGGAAGGAACGGACAGGGCATTTCAGCTGTATAAGGACATGCTGGATGACACGCGCACACATTCCAAGTGGAGGCAGTGCAAGCGACTGGCAGGCTCGGAGCTGGAGTCAGCACTTATCTATCATCTGTACCAAGAGAACGGCCAGCTGAAATACCATAATTTCGTGGCCGCATATTCCAAGGGCTACAGGCTGCATCCGCTGATTGACCAGTATGAGAACATGATAGCCTTTGCGCTGGGATATACCTTGAAGGAAAACGGCAACCATGTGAAGCACTACGACATTTGGACTGCCGACTACTATTTCCAGTGTCGGCAAAGTGCAGTGGGCTGGCAGGTCATGGTGTATGAGAACATCATCGGCAAGATTCCCGTGATATACTTCAATCAGAACAAGGCATGGGATGGTGCGGAACGTCGTATCAGCCGTGAGGAGATGAACGATTCCAAACATGCCGACAACAACAACTATTTCGCTGACCCGATAGCAGAGGCCACCGCCGACGTGCTCCAGTACCTCAAGAACGGCGAGACCGTCGGAAGGATGATTCAGCTGACAGGCGAAAAGTCGAAATTCGGATATGTCAACCCGCCATCAGACAGCACAGGCCGAAGGGATGAACATGACAACCTGCATGATTCCATCCTGTTCGACACCTTCACACCCGATTTCTCCTTTGAGAAGATGAAGGGGCTGGGTACTATCAGCGGTGAAGCACTCCGCAGGGCTTTGGCACTTGGATATATCAAGCGGGCAAACCTTATGGAAACCTACGAGCCGCTACTTGACCGCGACAAGAACTTGAAGCTGGCAATATTGAAGCTCCTGCATCCCGAAATGGCTACGGAAATCGACGGCTTGAAGATAAAGGGCGAGTTCTCAGAACCGTTTGCCGAGGATAAGCAGTCGCAGTGGAACGCCATCGGTACTCTGTACCAGCGCGGACTCGTCGCATTGGAAACCGCCGTTACCTTGCTGGCCATCACCGATGCGCCGCAACAGGAGGTGGAGAAGATACTGGCCGACGCAGAACGAAAGGCCGCACAGCAACAACCAGTGGAAGAGCCTACAGGAGAATGAAGATTTACGAATTTCACCAGCCTTTCTACCCTTTCCGACTCATGATTTGCGTCGGTAGGGATGCCATCAAGGATTTTTTTGAGATAGACTGTGCCGAGATGGAAGCCAACACCTATGCGATGACGTGCTGCCGATTCACCAAGAAGGAGCAGCAGCAGGTCGTTATCATCCGTTTCCGCAGCGTAGAGGATATATCATACCACAACATCACCCATGAATGCGGCCATTTGGGGATTGATGTCTTTGAAGTGGTTGGTATGCCAGTGACGAGCGACTCTTCCGAGGCGTTCTGCTACCTTACAGGATGGGCGGCTGAGTGTTGTGCGCAGATGAAGAAGCATTCCACTGGGGATGATGAAGGATTCACAGGCCGTTTGGTCTTTGATACTGAAAGCAAATAACTTTCTTTTGTCATTTGTCGATGGGGGTGCATGACTGGCCAAAAATAGCAGATTTGGCTCGATTGCACCCCCTTTTTTATATAATAAGGTATGCAGAATCCGTTTAGAGTTAAAATAAATTAAATAGCTTTATTTTTCTGCCCCAAAATTTGCAAGAATAAAATTAAATGCTTAACTTTGCACCAACAAATAGAAAACAAAACCATTTAGAACTGATGAGCCGACAGCACAAACGGGCAAACATGAAATGAAACAGGTTGTTTTGAAAGAACTGGCAAAGATGGATTTCAAGGTCGTGGCCTACGCAATGAGGGATTTCTCAAGGCTTGATGACTTGGCAGCGCATCTTGCATGGGCATACGACAAGAACGATGTCACCAGCGGCAAAATGGCTGATGAACTTACTGGAGTATATGAATCTGACAACAATACAACCATTTAGAGCAGACGAGCCGACTGCAATAAAACTGGCATAGTAGCTATGAATACTTATCACAAATTTGCACCAAACGTATTTTTGGCAAAGTGCGACGAGAAGCACGAAAAGGGAGAGATAATTGCTGTAACGACAAAGTACGGCAAGGAAAACGAAAGCATCGTTCACAACCTTGTCTTTGAGCGTGACGGATTCTATTACTATTCTATCACCCGCGCAGACGGCTACAACATGCAGGAGCGTGCAAGGCGCAAGGCTGAACGCTATGAACAGGCAGCGGCCAATGCAGACAAGCGCAGCACAGATTATTTCAACAGGTCGGAAAAGGATGCAGACTTTATATCGCTTGGCGAGCCTATCAAGGTTGGCCATCACAGCGAGCGCAGACACCGCAAGATGATTGAAGATGCTTGGCGCAACACTGGCAAGATGGTTGCTGAAATGGAGAAGGCCGAGGCATACCGCGAAAAGGCCGAGGGCTGGGAACGCCACACGGATGACATCAACCTGTCAATGCCCGAAAGCATCGAATACTATGCAAAGAGGCTGGAACAGGCCACCGAGTATCATCAAGGATTGAAGAGCGGCAAGTACCCGCGTGAACATGCCTATTCGCTGACATACGCGAAGAAGGCCGTCAACGAGGCACAGAAGAATTATGACCTTGCAAAGAAATTGTGGGGCGACAACTAAATATAATGGTTATGGCAAAGGTATTCGGCATAGACTACAGCACGAAAGACGAGATAATCGTCGAGAAGATGCTTTGGAACGGGCGATTCACGGCTATTGCAAAGGTCGTGGTCGAGCACAGGCGCGAAGGTGACGTGCTGGCCAATGACGGCTTGAATGACGTACTAAAGGCTTTGAACTGGCGGCATCACAATGTCAGCCGTGAGCCTATCCCCGACGGCGTGTATAAGGGTTTGTGGGGTATTCGTGGCAATGGGTTTGCCGTGGTGTTCATGTCAGACTTTGACGGCTGCGGAAGCGACATCTACCTCCGTAGGCATGAAAACCTTCTGTTTGGCATCTTCTACAACTGCGAGCATGGCATGTGGCAGAACGGCAACCGTGAATCAGCTATCAGTGTTATCAAACGTAATATGAACATCAAGATATGAAAGAACGAGAAAACAGGATGATTACACGGCAGGAGGCTGCGGAAATGCTGCGTATTGACCCGCAATCAGTGTCTAACTGGATAAACAGGGGCGTGTTGCATGGCAGGATGGTAGGCCGCGTGATGATGGTGGATAAGGACACAGTAACCAAGCTGTTTGATACGCTGGAAGATGTGGCCAATACCGAAAAGGCCATATCAGAATTGAAGCAGGAGTTAGGCGGTATATGGCGCAAGTATAACGATGCTGTCAGCGAATGGCAGAAGGATATTGCCACCGTGTGCGGACTGGAACGGTCAGAAAGGCTGCTCCGCTTGATTGAGTCGATGATTGAAAGTGTCAGCGACGATGTTATGACCGACCGTGAGCGCAATGTGATGAAAGGCTATCTGCATGGTTCGGAACTGGAGGCCATCGGCAACTGCTACGGTTTGACCCGTGAAAGGATTAGGCAGATAGTCGAAAAGGGCATTCGCAAGCTGGGTAGCCTCGAGACCTATGGCGACATGAAGAAAAGGCGCGATGAGCTGGAAGAGGAAAACCTGTTGCTGAAATCCATGCTGAAACAGCAGGATGGCGAGCTGAAAGAACATCGGATAGCCTTGAACATCAAGAGGGAGGAACAAGAGAAACTGAAGGCCGACGCAAGGGCAAAGGCAAGGCTTTCGGAAACCGACCGCAAGATTGTTGAGCTGCTTGAGACAAAGCTCGTTGACATGGATATTTCTGTTAGGGCGTTGAACTGTCTGAAATCGGCAGACCTTGAGACCTTCGGCGACTTGGTGAAGGTAAACAAGACCGACCTTCTGAAATATCGTAATTTTGGAAGGAAATCGCTTATCGAGCTGGATGACCTGTTGGAGTCAGTCAGTGCGAAGGTGGGCGTTAGGTTCTATTTCGGCATGAATACACTGCCAGTATATGAAAGCTACAGACAAAGTATAATTTGGGGCGACAATGATTGAACTGCAAGACATAAGGGTTGGCGACTGGTTCACGCATCTGCATGGGCTGGGTGTGGTACGGACATTCACCGTGGAACTGTACTGCAAATGCCACAACAGGGATATGGATATTGTCGAGGTACACCGCGACGAGCTGATGCCGATACCCCTTTCTGAAAGGATATTGGAACTGTGCGGCTTCGACGGCAACGGCATTCTCCAGCTGAACGAGAACGATGTCATTTCTTACTATCCCATGCAAAAGACCGTGGGCGTGGCGGGATTCGGATGCAATGCCTACAGGCCGATACCGTGGAAGGTGGAACACCTTCACCAGCTGCAACACATCTACCGTGACTTGACAGGCAAGGAGCTGAATCCCGACATGGCAGCGTTATCAAGGGAAATCGAAGAAAGAATGATAAAAGAAGAATTATATGGATGACGAAAAGAAAGGCATTGGAACAATCTCCATCGGCAATGATATTACGGGTGAGGTTGAACGCGAAATAGCACTGGTAGAAGCCGTGCGCAGCGTATATAAAGACCATCGGATGTGTACGGTTGCGCGGTCGGAAGAAAATACTTTCGTGCTGTCTATCGAGAATCCCGAATCATCGGGAAGATGTACGCTGGCGGCTATGCACCTAACAGAAGATTCTATGCTGTCACTGGTGGCCGCTGTAATGGCCTATTATACCCAGCGCGGCATTGACTTGAAGGAGAAACTGGTGACGGTGTTCACCGACAAAGACGGAATAGGCTACGAATACATAACAGCAGAAAAAGAACAGAAATGACTGAGGTATTGCGTCAAGAAAAGCCAGTAGCCCGAAAGGAACACCGATGCCTGTTTTGCGGCGGTATCATCAAGAAGGGCGAGAAATACCAGCATAACGTCTATGTCACGGACGGCGAATTGGACGAGCAGCGGATGCACCTTTGCTGTGAAGATGCCGTCGCCGAGTTCTTTGACCCTTACGATGATTATTTGGATGTGGATGCTATCATGGAAGGTGTGAACGATGCACTCCGTGATGCTGGGATAGAACCTGCTAAAACGGTGTATGAAGCCGTACAGCAATGGAAGGAACTACAAGACATACTTAAAATAATAAGATAACGAATATGGATATTCAAAACAAGAAAGTGTTATTCGCCGATTTGGATGGTACGCTGATTCAGACGGCCAGCGGCAAGACGTTTGCCGAAGATTGCACGGATTTTCGCATTCGGAAAGACGTGCTGGATAAGATTAAGTGCATGGATGAAATGGTTTTCATCTGCATAGTGACAAATCAAGGTGGAATACCAAAGTACACGCCGAAGCATGACTTTGAGGCGAAACTCAGTGCCATCATTCAGTTTATAACGAACTACTGCAATGACAATGCGGAAGGTTGCATAGAAGTGTTTGCCCGTTACTGTATATCAGAAGATAACACGAATCCAAGCAGGAAGCCGAACACTGGAATGCTGGAGAGCATTATGAATGATGAGTTGCGATGGGCTGACAAGCCTTTCAAGGATAAGGCTAACATGCTGATGATTGGCGATGCCAGCGGCAAGGATGGCCAATTCTCCGATTCTGACAAAGTGTGTGCCGAGCGTTTCGGCATTGACTATTTGGACGTGGAAGATTTCTTAAAGGCATAGACTATGAAGATGAAAGATGACGAGCTGGATGAGCTGGTAGAGGCCACTAAAGCCGACATGAAGGTGAAAGGGTGCGCTGTGTGCGCAACGGAACACCCGAAAGTCTATAAGATGTGTATGAACATCAAGAAACGGGCTGAAAAGCTGCATAAGCGTGTGCCGTCTGTGTGTGGCGGTGAAGATTGGGGGCGTGGGCTGAACCGTACCCCTCCGAAGAAGAAACGTAAGAAAAGGAAGTAATATGAACAGGGTCTATCAGCAGCGCAAGGAGAAGCAGCTGCAAAGAAAGCGTGAGACATGGAACGCCCCGCAATTCTCCAACAAGCAGTATTACGAACAGTTAAATCAGAAAAAGCAATGAACGAGAATCAGAAACTACGATTGGAACTTTACCGCGAGTTCAAGGATGATGCACAGAAAGCCTACGACTTTATCATGGGCGGCGAAAAGCATCAAGTGACGAATCCTGCACCTGTCACAGGAAAGGGTGACGTGTCTAACGGCCTGTACCTTGTCTATGAGGACGGCAGCTATATCCGCTATACTGGAGAGCATGACGAATCGGCTGCGGAAGGTGTAAAGTACATCGGCATCGTGCATGACGGCCATTCTTTCTGCGTGGCACTGAAAGACCTTGGCAAGTATGCACTGGTACAGGACACCGACAAATGCCCTTCGGAACATCCGTTGTACCGCCGTCGTGAATGTGATGCCCTGTTGGATTGGGATTGCGTCGAGCGCACGAAGCACATACAGGAAATCGGAACGGACATACCGCTGGCAGACGGTGAGTATATCCCCGCATTGCCGATGCTGGTGCTGATGTGCCACTATGCCGACAAAGGGCTGAATGAAGCGTTAAAATTTGTTGGCGGCGAGTCCTTCGACATGGAAGAATACTACTGGAGTGTTACTGAGTACGGCAGTAGCTATGCTTGGACCTTGAATTTCAATAATGGTGTCGTCTACAACGGCAGCAAGTCTTACAGTTACGTTGTTCGGCCTGTGGCCGCATTTAACATTTAACATTTCACATTAAGGCGACGTGTTTCAACACGGTCGCCATGTTAAAGAAGATGAAAGAGATAGTGAATTGTACCACACTGGAACAGGAGAAAAGGTTGGTCGCGTTGGGCATCAAGCCCGACACGGCTGACTTTTACCGCATCCCGATGGTCGGCGGCTACAGGATTACGTCGGAATGGACGGTGAACGCCATGCCGTGCTGGTCGCTGGCTGGATTGCTGAATCTGATGCCAAAGACGATAACCGACAATGACGGAATAGTCTATGACCGTCGGATTACAGGTGACACCGTGGACTACTACTGCATCGACTACGATGTGTTTCTTGAGCCGTACTTTGACGGTGGAACGCTTTTTGAAAACATGTTGGACTGCATCGAAATGCTGGTAAAAAAGAAGTACGTCAATGAAGATTACAGAAATCAATGAGGCTTTCAAGTATGACTTGATAACCTTGCAGAACGGCGCGAAGGAATTGCGCGAGAACCTGTTTCTGATTGAACAGTTGGCCGCAACGGTGGAATGCCGCAAGGAGGCTTACAAGCGGAAGAATCCCCACATCACCAATGAAGCCTCCATCGACAGGATGTTTCGTGAAGAGATATGGGAGTTTGCGCGGAAGGCCAAATCGGGATATAACGACCTAAGCGTGGGATTCGCCAGTGTCGGCGCACAGATGTTTGAACTGGATATTGACGAGTACACGCGGAACTGCATCGAGAACACACCGCAAAGAAAACTTTGAAAGTATGAAAACAGGAATAGAATTGATTGCTGACGAAAGAAAGCGACAGATTAAGGTGGAAGGATGGAGTGCAGAACATGATTCTGAACATAAGAAAGACGAGTTGGCAATGGCCGCAGTTAGCTATGCAATGCCAAAAGATGTAAGAGAAGCAATGATTAGGGTATTCACAAGTCCTATAGTTGATGCACCACCAACTTGGCCTTGGAATGTGGAATGGTGGAAACCGACACCCGACAACCGCATCAAAGAGCTTGTTAAGGCAGGTGCTTTGATAGCTGCTGAGATTGACAGACTCCAAAGGAAATCTAACATTTAACATAAAACAAGACGATGAAGGTAAGAGTGATTTTCAAAGATGGCATGTTTTATTCACAGTATTATGATGAAGCTGGGAGAACGCCCCATTGGGAAGCAACTTTTAGGAACAACAATGCTGTGAATCAGAATGAACATTTTACGATAGAAGCTGCCATTGAAGAGTGTAAATGGTTTGCGAAAAACAATAATCAAGGTAGTGTCATGTGGAAGGATGAAATCAATATCCCGAAATAATTCAAACAAAAACGAGAATCAAAATGGAACAGAAGAAAATCATTTTAGCTGGCAGGGATTTACATGCTGGAGACGTGGTGCGTTTCAATGGCGAGCTGCACCGAATTGGAACAATCGGGCATACCGATGCCTTTGACGAGGACACAATGACCATCGTACACTTGGCAGAAGCCGAGCCTGTGAAACTGTCAGACACGGAAGCCCTAAAGACGCTGGGCGCAAAAGCCAGCTTCGGCACGCTGACCATCAAGGGCGACAAGGTATCAGTGCATATCAACGTCATGGAAAGCGGCGAGGCCATTGTCCTTATCAACACAGACAAAGGGCAGCGCAGGGAGCAGCTCAGTGCGAAGAATGCCTGTCTGCATGTCGTTCAACAGCTGGCATGGAAGCATGGCCGTGGTGAGCTGAAACTAAGAGTACCAAAACCCAAGAAGCAGAATAAGGATGAAGGAACTAAAGATTAGAGACCTGCACATCGGCGATGTCGTAAGGACAAAGACAGGAGTGCCAGTCAGCGGCAGCAGGATTGGCCGCGTTGCGGAACTGGCATCGGACAGTGCCTATCTTGACATGAAGGGCTACTTTCAGCCCAATCAGCTGGAGGGAATCAGCCTTGCGGAAGTCAAGTTGCTGGTGAGGTTCGGGTTCAGATACGATGAATCCCAAATGTGCCTCCTGTATGGAACAAGGGCAAAGGTTTTCTTGACGATGGCACAGGCCGTTGACAGTGTGTTTGTAAAGAATCCGAATAACGAATGGAAGCGTTACGTCGGCATCAACTATCTGCATGAGCTGCAACAGGCTTATCACAAGATTGCCGAGGGCGTGATGGAATTGAAGGTATGAATGCGAAAGAAGGTCTAACGGAAATATGCCGACATTTGATAAAGCAGCCGAGCAGCCCGTGCGGTTCAAAGCGTTACATTGACCGAAGGAAGAAACACGGACGATGCCGTTTTGATGTCAAGCAGCCAACTGGCCGTTTTTGCACATACTGGAATTGCAAGTTAGGTGACAAGACCTGTCACGAATGTGAAAGGAAAAACTGATGCGACACTTCAACATATCCACAATTCGGAAGCTACGGATGCCCACGACTGAGACATCTGCATTCAGAAAGACGCGGATGATTCTTGGCTGTGGGCTGACCGTCGCTTTCTGCTCATGGTCGGCAGCGGAAGATTACAGGCAGCTGGTCAAGGCCAATGCGGACAGCAAGGACATGGAACGCTTCAACCACAACATGCTCCGTGCTGGGCTGCGACCTTCCAAGGCCGAGTATCTGTCACAGGATGAAATGTGCAACAGGTACATCGACCATCACGCGAATTTCCGCGAGGTTGTCAAGACCCTGCAATCGTATGGCATCTATCCATTTGAACTTGAAGATTACGACACCTTCTGCAAGTCCATCTATGACGGCGGCAGACTTCCACGGTTCAGAAAGGAGGCCACGATGCACTATTCAATCTATTCAAGCGGGTTGCTGAACTATTCCGAAGGTGGCATTTCTGAGGTCGAACTTTGCAATCTTTTCGTCAAGGTGGATTTGGCAACAGGTAGAAAAAGACCCATAACCCCCCACGAATTTCGCCAGTACCTTGCAGACCTTTCTTTGGCCATTGATGAAATATGGCTTATTTTTGCCCTTAGAACAGGCAACAAATAAATTAAATCGCTTTTATTGGTATTTGGTAGGCTGCAATAAAGAAAACGCCCTAAAACGCTTTATTTGCAGCCTATTTATTATATAATAATGTATATAAAGGCCAAAAAACGCCCCAAATGTTAAATAAAGCAAATAACTTTATTTTTTTGAAGAAAAATTTTGGTAGTTCAAAAATTATGCTTACCTTTGCAAACGTAAACAACAAACAAACCATTTAGAGAACAACTTAGAACTGCCGCCGACAGACAAAACACTGGCACGAACATCATGGCAACAAAGAGTCTTTCAGAACAGGTAAGCGAGATTAAGAACGGTCGCATGGCAAAGAGCGCAAAGGTCGCTGAACTTTTGAAGCTGGGTATCACCCGCGACGAGATAACAATCATTCTTGGCAACGATGCAGGTGCATACATCCCCGCCAAAACAAAGAAGTTTGTAGTCACCTTTGGAGTCGAGATGGAGACCTACAATGTTGACCGCGCCCGCCTTATTGCACTGGCTCGTCAGAACGGCCTCCCCCTTGAGTATCAAGGCTACAATCACCACGACAGCAACCGCGTTTTCAAGTGTGTGTCTGACGGTAGCATCAGCGGTGTAAATCCCATCGAGTGTGTCACCCCTATTCTCAAAGGCCGCAACGGTTTGGCAGCACTGAAAAACGCTTGCAAAACTTTGAATGAGGCTGGTGCAATGGTCAACAAGTCAACTGGCTTGCATGTTCATATCGGCGCAAAGGACTTGACCGCCGAGCAGTATGTCAGCGTATTTGTCAACTATCAGATGCTCGAGACGCTTATTGACAGCTTCATGGCCAACAGCCGCAGGGCAAACAATGGCTTCTATTGCCAGTCAATCAAGGGCAAGTATATAAAGACCTGCAACACCCACGAAGAGGTTTATAACGCCCTTGGAGGCAGCAGATACTACAAAGTGAATCCCTGTTCATGGTCACGCCATCAGACCATCGAATTTCGCCAGCATCAAGGCAGCACCGACTACGAGAAAATATCGAATTGGGTGTCATTCTGCGCAAAGCTGGTTGTTTGGTCACGCGACAACAGGCTCACCCGCCCCATCGACAGCATCGACGAGATACCATTCTTGACCAACGACGAGAAAGCCTTTTTCAAGCGTCGCCAGCGCGAGTTTGCAAGACAGGCAAGATAATATAGGGCAAGCAGGGCGAAAGCCCTGCACACCCCCTTAAAACGTCAAATTTCAATATATTTCAAACCATTAGTCAAACATTAAAAACAGATACAATCATGTGTGTAATTATAGTTAAGCCAGCAGGACAGCAGATGCCAACAGACAGGGAGTTAAGAAATGCCCACTACAGAAACCCCCACGGATGCGGATTCGTGTCAAAGAGCCATCACTACAAGGGCATGAACTTTGAAACCTTCTTGAAGTACCTGCACAACGTACTCGTCAACGAGGCATGTATCATTCACTTTAGGCTCGCCACGCATGGCAGCAGGTGCAAGGCCAACTGCCACCCCTTCAATCGCGGAAACATTTGGTTTGCCCACAACGGCATTCTGAGCATCACGCCCGAAGGGGATATGACAGACAGCGAGACCGCATTTCAGAATATCATCTACCCTGCAATACAGAAGTACGGATTCAGTTCGGGCTATGTAACGAGGGTGATAAACAGGATAATCGGCTATTCTAAGTTCGCCATGATGGATGAGAAGGGCAATGTCAGAACCTTCGGCCAGTTCATCAACTACGATGGCAGGATGTATTCAAACCTCCACCACATCGACACATACAGCTATAACAGGCCAATGCCCATGCAGACGGCTTTTTTGCCCACGCTTGATGACGATGATGAGGAACAGGATGAGTTCGCCAGCTTCGATGACTGGTACAGGGCGAAGCGACTGAATCGCCGAATGGCACGACGTGTTGTCTAAGCACGTTCTAAATGGTAGTTTGTTTGGGGTGCATCTGCAAGGGTGCGCCCCTTTTTTGTGCCCATTTGCCAGCCTGTAAGACCTGCTTTTTAGGCTGGATTTCATTTTGCAGACTACAGGCCAGCATCTTGACACCCCTAATTTGCCCCTTCTTTTGGCCTGTGTTCGCGTTTTACCCCTTTGGCTGATAAGTGTATCGTCTGACGGTCAGAAACGGCCTAAATCGCCCTTAAAATGAATGCTATTTAGTTTATTTTGTCACAAAAAGAAAATTGTGAAAACTGCAAACAGAATAATCTTTCTTGCATCAAAATACCTCTGTAACTTTGCGCTTGAATCAAATTTTAATGTGATAATATGAACGAATTACAAAACAGAATCTTTGCACTGCTAAAACAGGCGTATTCGTCGCTTGGGTTAGGTGATGAAGTCTTAAAGCAGCACGCCATCATGCTTGAGCAATCGGGTATGGTGACGGCTGACAATGTGGAAACGGTCGTTAATTCTCCTGCTCAGAAATCCTACTTGGAGAAGATGCAGAGCCAGTTAGACACTGTGCGCACGTCTGCCACCGAGAAAGGCCGCAAGAAGGCCGAAGAGGATTATCAGAAGAAGGAGAAGGAACGCAAGGATGCAGAAGAAGCTGCACGCAAGAAGAAGGAAGCGGATGAGGCTGCTGCCGCCGCTGCCGCCGAAGAGGAGAAGCGCAAGAAGGAACTGGAGGGCAAGTCTGAATGGGAAAAGGCTCTTTCCGACCTCAAGGCTGAACAGGCCAAGCGCGACAAGGAATGGGAACAGAAGATGCAGGGCATCCTCGATGCCAACAAGACATCGGAACAGACCATCGCCGACCTCAAGAAGCAGATTTCTGACCGCGACGCTGCCGAAGCCGCCCGTGTCCGCATGGAAGGAATCACAAAACAGGCAAAGGAATTGGGCGTTCCGCAGTCCATGATTGATTTGGGACTGAACATCCCCGCCGACTGGGATGCAGACAAAGTAACAAACTATCTGACTGGCATGGCGAACAACTGGAAGACAAGTCACCTGCCTAACGACAAGCAGAATCCTTTGGCAAACATCGGTGAGCCTAAGAAGGAAGATGTGGACGCTATCGCAGCTGAGTTGGTTCGTTAGTGTTCAACTTAATAAGTAACAGACAAAATGGGAAACAAGACTATTGATTTGGCTTACCAAAACCGTGAGCAGATAGTGTTCGGCAAGGATTCCATTGTTATCCAAAAGTATTTTTCGGGTATCAAGGGTGGCCGTTCACTTGATGTTGCAGCCGACTTCCCGCTGAACGTGATTCATGCTGGCCATGTTATCATCACGGACGGCGAAGGAACGTACAAGCCCATGCCTGTCAAGACGAAGAGCGGCTATAAGTACACCAAGGTTACGACCGCTGGCCTGTACGAAGCCATTGCCGACCCGACGGGCGAGAATCCCTATTCTAATGGCTGGTACACTGAATCGGGTGGTACTTTCACACAGGTTGGAAGCGGCGTGACCACTCCCGCCGAAGGTGTGACGTACTACAAGCAGAAGAATCCTAAGACCGAGGGCTGGTACACTGAGGCTGCTGGTGTTTACACCGCTACCAACGACCAAACCCCGCAGGTTTCAACGGATTACTACGTCCGCAGTGGAAACGCGATTGCCACCGACGAAAACGGGAACACCGTTTACGAGTATGACAGTCTGCCCGCCAGCTATTCCTATGCAGGTGTGCTGTACCGTTCCGTGAAGAAGAGTATGCCGCTGGCTTCGATTATGACCAACGGCGAAGTAAACAGTGAGGCACTGGCTATTGCCATGACTGGCATCCTGTCAGCCTTCCAAACCGCCTGCCCTCACATAGTATTCATCAAAGACGAAGAGTAAGGAGGATTAAGAGATGAATCAGTCACTTTATTTCCAATACACTGAGAAGTATTTCCCCCTGCTCGTTCTGAGCATCGTGGAAAAGCTGAATGAGAAGCGTCAGAATAGCCTGCCGTATCTCTACAAGACCATGCTTACTCCGCAGTATTCGTCTGATGGCATGTGGGCTTCCGTGCTTGCACAGTACACCCGCGTAGCCGCCGACGTAGTTTCGCTCGACTCGGAACTGCCGTTGAAGAGCCTTGACACCATCGAGGTCGCCCACGGTGAGATTCCCAAGCTGGGTATGAAGCTGTATCTGACGGAAAAGCAGATGAAGGACATCGAGAACATGATTGCCAAGCAGATGCCTATCAATCAGATTATCGGCAAGATTTTCGTGAATCTGCGCCGCTGCATCGAAGGTATCTTTGAGCGTCTTGAGGACATGTTCCTGTCCGAGCTCTCTACTGGCGTGGGTCTCAGCTCGCGCAATGCTGGAACGGGTGTTCGCGTCAACGTGGGCTATCTTGATGCCAACCAGTTCGTCGCCAAGGTCAAGACGTGGGCAGACAATGCCGATGCGCTGGCCGTGGATGACATCGAGCAGGTTTTCGACAAGGCACTGGAAGACCAAAACACCATCACCGACGTTTACACCGACGATTTCGCGCTCCGCGCCCTGTATAAGAACACGCAGTTCAAGCAGCTGTTCGCGTTCAATCAGAACTTCGTCGGGAACAACATCCCCAACCTCGACTTCGACCAAGTATCTGCTGTGTTCCTGCGTAAGTGGGGTGTGACCCTGCACCGCATCAACCGTTCCATCAAGACTGAGGTGAACGGCGTGAAGAAGAACCACAAGCCTTGGGCAGAGGGTCGCATGGTGTTCACCTGCGATGATACCGTCGGCGATTTGGTCTATACCAACACTGCCGAGCAGTCGCACCCCGTGGCTGGCGTGACCTATTCCACCGTGGAAGGCTACATCCTTTGCAGCCAGTATTCCAAGAACGACCCGCTGCGTGAGTTCACCTCTTCGCAGGCTATGGCCGTTCCCGTAGTCCACAATGTTGACCAAATCTACACGCTTGACCCCAAGACCGTGATGGGCTAATCGCAGGAGGACGCGAATATGGCAAAGATTAAGGTAATCACCAATTTCAAGGACAAATTCAACCTGTCGCACATGTTCACCGTGGGCGACGTGGTTGAGTTTGACGAGGAACGTGCAAAGGACGTTATCAGCCGTGGTTTGGCAGAGCCCTATGTGGAACCCAAGAAGGTAGCCGAAGCACCATCCGAGGCCGACGTAGCCGAAGCCGCCGCGAAAGCGGAGGCAGAAGCCAAGGCAAAGGAGGCAGAAGCAGCCGCCAAGGAAGCCGCTGAAAAGGAGAAGGCCATCGCCAAGGCCGATGAGAAGGTTCAGAAAGCAACTGAAAAGGTCAACACCGCCAAGGCCAAGGCCGACGAAGCCGAAGCAGCCAAGGAGGGCTTGACCGATGAGAAGGAAATCGCCAAGGCTAACGCAAAGGCTGAAAAGGCCGCTGATGCACTGGCCAAGGCCGAGGAAGCTCTCAAGAAGGCGCAGGACGAACTGGATGCTCTGAAAGGTGACGAAGAATAGAATCTGTAAGTACACACCATGACTGTAAGGGAATACATCGTAAAGAAAATGCCATTCTTCCAGCTGACTGAGGCACAGTTCGCTGACCTTGAGGATGACTATGGCGTATCAGCCGATGCGGAATACACGTCGGCTGTCAGACTGGCCGCGAACACGGCCATCGTCAGAATCATCGAGGAAAAGCTGCTTGAGCCGAGGATGCAGTCTGTGAATGAAGGTGGATTCTCCGTGTCATGGAACTATCAGGATTTGGGGAAGCTGTATATGTACCTCTGCAAGAAGTACGGGCTTACCCCCAATTCTGATGTGGTGTCGCTTTTGGGAATCAACATGATACAGGACGTTTCGGCAAAGTGGTAGGACTATGTATTACGAACCCCACATATTGCAGGTTTGGCACGGCGAGCAGACGGAACGCGACGAGTTCGGTCGAATCGTCAAGGTGTCGGATGGCCAGTGGGTCGATGTGATACCCTGCCGCTGCGATGACAACCATTCCAAGCTGATTAAGACGCAGACTGGAGAGACGTACCATTCCAGCTACAAGATAGCCTGTGACAAGACATCGGCTGTCAAGTTAGGGGATAAGGTGCGCGTGTTGGATAAGTCGGACGGGTCGGAGCGCGGTGCTGGTGTCATCGGGGATTTGGAAAGAACGAATTATCTGTCTTACATGGCTATATGGCTGTAGAGTTTGACTTTTCCGACGTTGACGCTTTCATCCAGCAGGGCAAGCAAGAAGTCATGCAGAAGGAGGCGGAGATAGGGCAGGAGGCCGTTGAATACAACGTGCGCGAGGGCAGCTATCAGAACAGGACGGGCAATCTAAGGCGGTCAAACAGCTTTGAGGTCGATGAGTCGGGCTTGACGATAAAGAACACCGCAGAATATGCGAGTTTCGTGGAATCGAAAGGTTATTTGGTTGCGGGTGCTGGTGCGATATACGCCGAATCCCGCTTGAAGGAAGAGTTTGAATGATTACTGCAACAGACATCGGGAACATCATCTATCGTGACTGCGAGGCATTCGGGATAGAACGGTATCAAGCAGGCGATTTCGACGAGAAACTGCCAGTGGAAGCCGACCGTGCCGTTGTCCGCGTCCAGCGGCAGCAGCGCGAGAAGATATGGCGCAAGGGCTTTGTTGACGTGAACTTGTGCGCACCCGACGTTAAGGGCGAGGCTAATCTTGTCAGACTGAACCAGTTGGAAAGACAGGCGTATGAAGTCCTCGGACAGGAAAACGTCAGCGAGTACGACGGTGACAAGTACACCTATTCCATCTATTCCACTGAAATGCTCGCAGACGAGCAGATGAAATGTCACTATGTGAATGTGAAACTATTATTCCAAGTATTTCAAATTTAGAAGCAACTATGGCAGTAAGTGTTAATATCGGTATTACGAAGGTTACTATCGGTTCAACCGAAATTGATAACGTCCACAACGAGACATGGGATTTCCATGAGGAAGAGCCCGAAACCGTGGAGCTTATCAACCAGTGTACTGGCAAGCCTTATTATGTCGGTGAGAAAAGGGGCAAGGTGAAGGTCATCAACTTCCAAACGGCGTATGACTGCGCCTCCCTGCACAACACCGACGCAAGCTGTTCCGCAACGCTCAAGTCGGGTTCAGTCGAGGCATTCCAAGCCCATGTAACCGCAGTGCGTCAGACCACTGACACCGCAATCCTGTGGAATGTCACATGCCGCGAAATCGAGGCAGACGCCCCCGCAGGATAATCCAGCCGAATGGCATAACGAAATCGGGGAGGGTGTGCTGTTATCCCGCATCCTCCCCTTTATCATTAAAGTAGTATGGAACAAAGAGAAATACCCAATGCGGCAAAGACCGTCAGCAGCGCGATTCTTGGTATAGATGTCAAGATAGTGCTTGTGAACGGAAAACGGTATGTGCTGCACCCGCCGACAATAGCAAAGATAGCTGGAGGCGGTTACTGGCTGTCACGGTTCGACCGCAAGGACAAAGGCAGCATAGACGCGATAATCATGGCGATGACCGACGTGGAAGCCGTTTCCAAGGCATTGTCGTGGATGATACAGGGCGATGAGTCGCTGACTGATGAATTGAAGGAAGGAACACTGGAAGAGAACATCGTCGCCCTATGCACGGCCTATAGCATGGTCAACGCGCAAAATTTTACGATGCTATCAACTTTATCAGAGAACGTAGGAAAGATGATAGCAAGACAGAAACTGTAGGCAACGACTGTATGCTCGGCCAAATAGCTACGTTCATGGAAAACCTTCATCTGTCATACGATGAGGTTGTCTATCGCATACCATACAGGAATTTGCAGATAATGATGAAAGACAAGATGCACACGGCCACTGGTGATGTGTTCCGTGAGGTTTCCGAAGAGGAATACTACCGCATCAAGGGCATCGAGAATCCGCACAAGAAAGCGGGTGAATCTGCGAATCCTTCACAATCTTAGAATTGTGAAAACAAGCAATTAAATTTATTATTCCACGCAGGATTAAAGCAGTAAATTTGCATCAGAAATCAGATGAAGTGCTGCCGCACGGCATGGAAGAAGATATTTCGGGGTGGATTAGCGAAGTGCGGTCGCTTTTCTGCCCCACCTTTTTTAATAAGTCAGAAGAATGGAAGCAAAGAACGAGATTCAAGTGGTGAAAAAGACCACGTTGTTAGGCAAAGAACTCACGGTATTCGGAACAGCCGAAAATCCTTTGTTTATTGCAAAGGAGGTCGCAGACTGGATAGAGCATTCCGACGTGTCGCGCATGGTGAAGGTCGTTGATGATGAAGAAAAGCTGATGCGAACAATGTTCGTATCGGGTCAAGGCCGCGAAACGTGGATGCTAACAGAAGATGGTGTCTATGAAGTCCTTATGCAAAGTCGGAAACCTATTGCCAAGGAGTTCAAGAAGGGCGTTAAGAAGGTTCTGCATGAAATACGCACGACTGGAGGCTATATCGCTTCTACCCCTCAGATGACAGACGAGGAAATCATGGCGCGTGCATTGATGGTGGCACAGAATACCATCCAGCGCAGGGATGAGCAGATTCGCCTACTGGAACAGAAAGCTGCTGAACAGGCAGATGCCATTCGCCAACAGGATTTGCAGATTGCCTCCATGTCGGAGGAGATTGTGGAAATGAAGCAAAAGACCGATTACCTTGAACTCATCCTGTCAAGCACTGGCTCGGTCACTACGACACAGATAGCGCAGGACTACGGAATGTCAGCCGTGGCGTTCAACAAGCAGCTGGAGGCCATGAAGATTCAGCGCAAGGTCAACGGCCAGTGGATTCTCTACGCGCCCTACATTTCCGAAGGGTACATTCTTAGCAAGACCATCAACATCACCCGAAGCGATGGCAGACCCGATACCGTCATGCACACCGAATGGCGACAGAAGGGGCGGCTGTTCCTTTACAACAAACTCAAGGAGATTGGCATCCTGCCTCTGATAGAAAGGGCGATTGCAGAACAGGTGCAAAACATGCAGATGACAAGCAGCCAACAAGGTTGAAGCAAAGATAATCTTGTGTGTTCCAACGATTTGCAGGGCTTAAAAAACGGCATACAACAAGCATGAAGCAAGCAAGTGACATGAAGATGACAGACAAGCTCCTCACCATATTATATATAAGGTGGGGAGTCATTTTACCCTGTTTTTGGCCTTCAATATCTAAAATAAAGTTAATTGCTTTATTTTTCTGCCAAAAAATTTGCAGGATTCAATTTATTTGCTTACCTTTGCATACAGAAAACAAAACCATTTAGAGCAGAAGAGCCGACTGAACAAACGGGCAACAGACAACATGGCAACAGCAAAGAGGACTTTCATTCGCAGGGCTTACAAAGCCATTAAGAATGCAACCAGCAAGAAGTATTACGATGAGTGCTGGCAGGGCGTTAAGAACGTCGTGGAGGGCATTCTTAGTGCTGACAGCAGCATAACGATGTATCTTGAAAATGCTGGCTATGAGGGCAGCATTGGCGAGGTAGGCCATCGCAAGGTGTACCGTTACACCGTCGCAGGATGTGACAAAGACATCGACGTTCAAATCATCGCCTCCTTCTGTGGTACGATGAAAGACCCGATGAGTGCATACGACCTTACAGTGCTGATGAACTAATCGGCACTGTATAATATAAACCATTTAGAATATCAGAATTATGGACGGAGCAATGTTTTTATTTGTCATTGGATGTATCATCTACGTGTATATTTCGGGCAGAACACCCGAAGAGTGGCGCAAGGTCATCAACGAATGCAAGGAGGAGGATTGATTATGAATCGCAATGAATGCTTGAAGATGCTGGGTGAAGAAGCCAAGCGTTACGCTGTGGAAAACGAAGAAAGGCGAAAGCTGCATTTCAAAAAGAGCCAGTCTATTCTGAACCAGTGGGCTAAAGACAATGCAAGATTCAAAGTAGGTGACATTATTTGTGCGAATGATACTATCATCAAGATTACTGACTTTTACGGAGTAAATTCGCAGTATATAGAAGAAAAACTATATGTCACATATATTGGCCAGCATTTGACAAAGGCACTGAAACCGCGTAAAGATGGCAGCACGATGAGTATATATGACGATGGCCGTGAAGTAACAAAGATAGCATAGATGAAGTACGGTTATTGTAATGACTGCAAACTACGGAATGACTGCCCTGAAAAGAAATGCTATCGGGGTAGCCATTACGAGAAAGAAGAAACGGAGGCTGAAACATGAAATATGTTGCTATAGTTATTGATGGCAGGCGCAAACGGGCTGTGACCATCGAAGAAAGCACAGACGAGGAAGCCCGAAAGCATTTGGAGGACTTTCTCCTGTTCAATCACTGGAAGCGTGGCGAACTTTATAAGCATGACGGCTATTCACCTCAGATGGAGGATAGCTACCTGTTAGAGGCATCAGCTGTGAAGAAAGGCAGAACGGTAGAATGGAATGAATCTAACCCGAAAACTATATGACCGAGAATGTAAAGAAAGTAGTGCTGGCAGTGTTTGGCATTACATTTGGAGTGTTGTGGACTCTGTTTATTATTCAGATGGCTGCATTGGAGGAATGTTATCGCGTGCATGACAGGCAGAACGAAATCATAGACAAGCAGAAAGTTTTTATTGACTCTCTGATTATGCGGAATGAAATATTATGGGGAAAAGTGATATATAAAGACAAGTAAATTATGGGAATTACAATCGGTGGAAAGTCTCTTAAAGACTATATCAAGGAGGCTACGCAGACAGCAAATGAGGTCGTTACATCTATCAGTGGCGGCATGGTCATCAACAATGGCGGCGAGACCGTCATCAAGGGCGGCAGCGTAAAGATTACGCGCAACGGAAAATCCAAGGTGCTGCGTGGCGGCACTATCATCAAGAAAAAGGATGGCCAGTGGTATGTTGACGGCAAGGCCGTGGACTGGAACGAAATAGGCGGCAAGTATGAGGAGGAGAATGTTGTCAGTATTGAAATCACTGGCGACGTTCAGATGCTTCATTCTACGATGGCCGACGTGGTGGTGCATGGTGACGTGCAGAACGTGAACACTGGAAGCGGTGACGTTCAGTGTGAAAGTGCGGTCAATATCCGAACAGGCAGCGGCGACGTGCATTGTGGTGATGTGGCTGGCATGGTATCAACAGGAAGCGGTGACATCTATAGAAGATAGTCTATGAAGCAATCAACAATTAAACGGGCTGCAAAGGCCGCAAGTGCAATCATTCATCTTACAAGTAAGGATGAAGATGAAGCCATCGTTAATGCTTTCACTGGAGGCGCGTTGTGGAGGGAAGCAAAGGCGTGGGAACTGGTGAGCCGCCGACTGCCCGAAATAGACAGGGAGGTCGTGGTGCTGGCAGACATAAGCAACCGAATGGGAATAAGGCCGCGTGAATTACAGGGCGAGCCATGCTACCAAATATGCTTTGCACATCGTGTTGACCCTAACTCTTTCGTAAAGATTGACGGGAAAGAATGTTATCCCGAAGGTTATGGAAAAGGCGGGTGGAACATAGAAGGTGTGAAATACTGGCTGGATATAGACCTGCCATTTGAACGTAAAAAGAAGGTAATATGAAGAAGCCGATATTAGGTATCAGATGCCACCTGTGCGGGCGCGTGTACTTTGGTCATGCACTGGCCTACCCCATTGACGAAGATACCAGCCGCGTGATTGTGGAAGCGGCCAAAAGGGGTGATGATTTCTTCACTGCTGATGTTGATACGGAAGAGTTCAAACTGGAAATGTGTAATTGTAAAAAGCCATGAGTATCTACATAAACAGTGACATGAATCCCGATTGGGGCGATGATGAGCTGGAGGTGCATCCACCTTCGGAACATGAACGCTGGGGTACTGGCGAAAAAATAGGTGACATTGATGCCGTGATAAAGGCCGATGAAGCCCGATTTAAGGCGTTGTGTAAGAAATACGGATTCAAGATGCCGAAAGAAACTAAACCCAAAAAGAAGAAATAATATGGAACTAAAGAAACTGAAACACATTACATTCACTGGCATTGACGGCTGGACTGAAATCTTCGATTTGCAGGTCATTCAGCAGCAGTGGCCGATGGTCGAGTTCGGAGTGCTTTTGTCTGCACATTGGTATGAGAACGGAACACGGTACTTTAACCCCGATGCCCTGCGTCGGCTGCAATATGAGCATCTGAACCTGTCATGCCATCTGTGCGGAAGCATAGCAAAGGAGGCCGTGCGGAACAACTTTATCCCTGTCATCGACCTGTGCAAAGGCCGTTTCGACATCTTCAAGCGATGCCAGCTGAACATTGCAGGGTATAAGGACAATCCCGAAAGACTGGTGCTGTGCGCTCCCGACACACTGGAAGAGATTATCGTTCAGCAGAAATCGGCCAATGACGTTGACCTGTGGAAGAGTGGCCTCCCAAATCCGAAGCTGTCTGTGTTACTGGATGCGTCGGGTGGCAGGGGCATTACATCTGACATTGTGGCACTTGACACACCCTTGAAAGTAGGATATGCTGGAGGGCTGTCAGTGGAAAACATCGTTGAGACCTTGCGTTTTCTTGAAAACAGCCCTGCGGTGAAGCAGTATTGGGTGGATATGGAATCAAGCGTCAGGACGAATGACGTATTTGACGTGGATAAGGTGTATGCCGTGATGGATGCAATAGAAAGTAACTTCACAATATAAAACAGATTATGGAAAAGCTGACAAGAGACAACAGGCCACCGCTGGGCGTGACACCTAAGTTCGTACTGGAGGAGCGCAGGTTCATCGAACTGAAAGAAGCCATTGGAAGGTTCACTGCTGCGAACTGGCCAATACCAAGTGAAATCATTTGGGAGTACAATGCTATGGCGAACAGGCTCCCGAAAGCGGAAACGGAGAATCGGCCTGCCGAATAAGTGGCCGCTAACAAAAACAATATCAAGATGAAGAAAACGATTCTTCTGTGGCTGGTGCTGGCGATAGTCTGCATCTTGCCGACGGGCTGTAGTTCCTGCCAGTCCGAAAACACAAAGCAGGAGGTGAGTGATGGCCTTTCCACTGCAAAGGATGTGCTGGGCGAAATCGTAGTTGTTAAGTCCGACAATCAAGGCGGGCAGCTGGTGGCAGAGAATGTCATCAGTACAGACCGCCAATGGATGTATAACAACTATGGCGGCGAGTACAAGTATTTTGAAACCGAGGTAATCTTTAAGGACTATCTGAATGCAGACGAAAGCACCGATGAGATTATACAGGTGCGGAACGTCTTTCAGAAGGTTACGGATATGACCGTCGGATTCGATGTTCATGTATTTTACGCTACGACAAACGCTTACGGAACAGTTTATCAAAAGATGGATGGATTCTATGTCGGCAATGACCCGCTAAATGACGAAGAGGTGAAGCTGACATTCAAGGATGCCTACAAACGACTGATGGAAGCCAACTGCAACAAGCCAGCCAGCAGATATTGTGTGCTGCGAAAACCTGTTGGAGGCACAGAACTGGCACATGCGGTTTATCTCTTCGGAAATCCTAAGAATGGACTTGTCGCCGTCGATGCTGCCACTGGTGACGTGACTCCCTATGTCGGGATGCCGCTTGGCGAATGGCCTTAATGTAACACAATCATTCAGACCCGCTCACGGGATGGGCGGGTATTTCTTTAATTGCAAGGTTATTAAAACGCTTGACAAGATGCAGGAAAATGGCTTGTATGATAAAGCAAATCGGTTTGCAAATGGCGGGTGATAGTCTGTATCCCGCTTTTTGTTTTCTTTTGATGAATGTGGTCAAAAGCAAGTTTTTATAATAATATTGTGATGAAGGGATGAAAAAGGGCTTAAAGTGTTAAATAAAGCAAATAACTTTATTTTTTCGCTGAAAAATTTTGGTAGTTAAAATTAAATGCTTAACTTTGCATCAGATTTAAGACAACAACCATTTAGATTTTAGAACTGCCGCCGACAGATTAAACACTGGCACAACGGTTATGACAACACAGATGAAGAATCAGATGAGACAGGTGATGAACATGGCACACAGCATTATGAAGGCCACAGGTTACACCCGCACATGGAGCGATGTTCTCAAGAATGCTTGGATGGTAGTCAAGTTGCAGTTGAAGATGCGCACAAAGACCGTGGAGTTTTGGTATCTGAAAGTCTCAACTGGAGAAACAAGGCAAGCATTCGGCCACTTGATTGACAGCATCATCAACCCGCTAATCAAGAATGACGCTAACCACAAGCGCGGCAAGGACTGCATTACTTACTTTGATGTTCAGAAGCAGGAGTTCAGATGCTTCAAGTCTTACAACCTCGTCAAGGTGGTGGCCTAAATAAAGGCCACTACAGCGCGAGAAAAACATTGCATGGGTATGACTACGTTTTCTGTTTGTTTTTCGGTTGTGGTCGTTCTGTATATTGTCTATGGCATTATACAGTTGAACAGAAAGAACGGCCTTTTTGATATGACGGTATTTGAAATGTACCTCAGAAAGCATCATGGCATGGATAATGACCAAATAGATGAAGAATACGACAAATACCTCAAATGTCGGCGTGAACTGGATGGCGAGATAAAGAAGCTATGTCTTACAGAAGATGAAGCGCGTGGTGCGATAGTGGAATACAGGAAACGGAACGGTTACAGGCTATGAAAACGATAAGCGAGATACTTTGCCAGCAGCATGTCAAAGGCGGCAAGGAAAACGAATATCAGACTGTACTGGTCGAACACTACCCCAGCGGATATAAACGCAAGGTGGCCATTGCCAAAAGACTTTCAAAGCATTTGGGCGAGGATAAGGTCGATGGATTTTGGTACTGCGAGACTGACAAGTTAGACAAAGGACTGGCCGCTGTCTGCATCATCATCTACGAACATGAGAAGGGTGGAGTGTTACGTTCTATAACGAAAGAATATTTTCGGAACGGCGAACTGGCTGAGACAAATAAACAAACATTCTAAAACTTACTGGCTATGACTACAGAACAGGAGCACAAACTGCAACAGGTAAGAAACCACATCGGAACTATCCGCACGTTACTGGATGACGTTATGTATAGGATGGATGGCCTGTCAGAAAAGGAGTTTGCGAAGGTGCGCAAATGCTATGATTCAGTGTGCGCAGCAAACGACGCTATATAATTGTTGTCTAATTTTCAGCCGTTGGGCTGCAAGCGAAAATATTTTTGAGGTTTTTACCTCAGAGTGGAATATTTTTCGTACCTTTGCAGCCGAATATCGCCTTTTGCGATGTTCTGCCCCGAAAGGGGTATCTAAATGGTTTTGGGCGTATGTCGTTGTGAAACGATGTGCGCCTTTTCGCATTTAGTAGTCACCATCCCATGTGCCAGTGCTGTGATGCTCCGTTTCTGTGCGTTCTGTGTTGCTAACGGAAAGGGTGCTGTACTCCCAATCCTTCAAGCTGGTGCGCTCGCCTCCCTTGAAATGAATCCTTATTTCATACAGGTGCTCAGAATCATCATAGAAGCATCTGCCAGCAACCTTGTATGCGTCATCGGAAAGGTGGTTGGCCGTGACATGCCTGTGCGAGAAATCCACATCTTCACCAATGGCATTCGTGATGATGAGCCATGCCATCGGAATGGCCGAGGAAAGGTCGCGGTCATCTTCTATCTCCGTGGGGAAATTCAATGATTCACCTTCGTATGGCGACTTTCTGCCACACCCAGCAAGGACGAAAACGGCCAAAAACAGGCAAAGAAAGCACTTTTTCATGTTCGCTAATGATAATGTTACTAACTGGCTGCAAAGGTACAATAAAAGCGCGAAAAAGCCAAAGGAAAGGCTAATTTTTCACTAAAAGCCAAAAGTGAAAACAAAAAGAAGGATGAATCCCGTGAGCAGAAATAATCAGTGTACCTTTGTCGGAAACAAAATTATAAGAAGAAAACAGATGGCCGAACTTAGTTTCCATGTGACAAGCGACTGGCAAGAGGTTGTGAAGTTGCGCGTCGAAATATCAAGACTTGAAAGTCAGCTGATGAGTATAGGCAGTAATGCCGACCCGATGAACATACGGCGACTGGAATCACAATTATCCAGTGCCAAAGCAAGGTTTGAAGAGCTTACTGCGGCTGCGGCTGTTGCAGCGTCGGAAATAAAAGACAGCATGGCATCGGTGGATATGACCGCTGCCATAAAGCAGATACGCGATTTTGACTCGCAGATACAGGGCGTTATCGGAAGCCTTGACAGCTATTTCGCCGCCTTGCGTACAAAGATGCAGGGTGCTTTGTCATCCTTGCAGATAGGTGACGTTCAGATTGGCGATGTTCAAGTACCCGAAGCCAACACGTCACAGGTGGCCGAGTTGCGTCGTTTGTATGCGGAACTGGCAGAGCAGATTCGCCAGCAGACCGTTGAGGTGGAAGCCCAGCAGCAGCGATGGCAGCAGTTGGCAGAGTCTATCCGAACAAACAACACTGCGGCTGTTCGCCAGCTTACACAGGAGTTTGCGGGTATCGGAAAGGTGGAGATAGGCGTTAGCACTGGAGGCGATTCGGGCGTTCAGTTTGATTCTTTGTCGGCTAAAATCCAAAAGGCAAAACAGGATGCTGAAATGTTGCAGCAAACGGTTGATGGCCTTTGGAAACTGATTCAGAACGGCAAAACCAATATCACTGTCGGAGTGCAGGCTGACTTTGAGAAGATTCAGCAGCTTTACGATGAAATATCCAAGCTGGAAGGGAAGGTGAAGAATATGGATTGGGGTGCAGACCCATTGCATATAACGGAACTTTGCAATACCATCAAGGCGGCATCCGAAAAGATAAAGTCATCTGTTGACGAGCTTATCAGAAAAACGTCATCCCTTGGTGGAAGCGTCGCTGCCATCGGTGCAGGACACACACAGCTCCGCCAGCTTGACAGTTCGCTGGTCAATACGCGGTCGGGCTTCAACGGACTGGCACAGGCCGCTGGTGTGGCGGCTATTGCTATGGAACGTGACGGCTCGAATGCTGCAATGGCCTTGTCAAATGCCCTTGGCCGTGTCTATGGCGATGCCATGATGCTGACAACAACCCTGCTTGGTGGCCTTGGACTGGAGCAGCTGATTGTAACGGTCGCTTCTACGCGCAGCCAGTTCCAGCAGCTTGAGATGTCGTTCAATACCATGCTGGGAAGTGCAGACAAGGCACAGGCACTTGTCACGCAGCTGATTGATACCGCAGCAAAAACGCCCTTCGACATGATGAGTATCACGAATGGCGCGAAGCAGCTGTTGGCATACGGAACACAGGCCGAGGAGGTGAACGACATCCTTGTGCATTTGGGTGACATTGCCGCTGGCCTTTCCTTGCCGCTGGGCGATTTGGTCTATCTGTATGGCACTACTATGGCGCAGGGCAGAATGTACACGATGGACTTGAGGCAGTTCATGGGTCGTGGTATTCCAATGGCCGAAGCACTGGCAAAGCAGTTTGGCGTATCTGTGAACGAGGTCAATAAGCTGGTGACTGAGGGCAAGGTCGGCGCGGATGTGTTCAAGAAGGCCATACTGGATATGTCGTCGGAAGGTGGCCGTTTCGGTGGGCTGATGGAGAAACAGGCGCAGACTATCGGCGGTCGCTGGTCGAACATCGGCGACTCCGTGCAGCAGATGTTCAATGAAATAGGAAAGGCATCGGAAGGTGCTATCGGTGCTGGCCTTGACATCGTTTCGGATTTGGTCGAGAACTGGCGCACGGTCGGCAAGTATATCCTTTCAGCCGCAGCAGCCTTTGGCACATGGAAACTGGCAACGAATGCAAGTGCGGGCATCCAGTCGATGCTTCAAAGTTCCAATTCGGCACAGCAGTTAGCCGCCTTGGATGCAGAGATAGCAAAGATGCGCGAGCTTATCCAGCAAAGGCAGGGCGACGCAAAGGCGACGCTTGAGCAACAGGTGGCCACTGGCCAGCTCACACAGGCACAGGCAGAGGAAATCGCACGTCGGCAGCAGCTTCTTAACGAAATGCGGCAGCAGGCAGGTATGCGCACAGCGGAAGAGGAGGCGCAGATAGCCAGTGCCAATGCAGAAAACATCCGTAACCTTGAAGAGCAGCTGTCTTTCGGGAAACAGCTCGTCGGGTTGTATCAGCAAGAATACGATGAAAAAGCCAAGGGGCTTGCACAGGCCGAAGAGGTGAAGCGCAAGGCAGACGAGCGTGTTCAGTCTGCTTTGGAGTACCTTGATGCGGAAAAGGAAATAGCGGCCACACAGGGCAGCGCATTGTCGGATGTGAACGAAGCACAGGCCGACTATGAGGCAGCACTGGCAGAACAGGTCGCAGCCGCAAAGGAACTTAAAGCCGCACAGGAGGAAGCGGATGCAGCAGCTACGAACCTTAATTCGATGGCCGAAGAGGTGAACACCCTGCAAGAGGAGCTTAACACCGCCGCCACTGGTGCAAATTCGGCTGCAACAACGGCGAACACCGCAGCCGAGAATGTCAATTCCGCTGCAACGACGCGCAACACGGCAACGGTCACAGGCAATACTGTATCGCTGAAACTTCATGCCGCTGGCACAAAGCTGGCAGCAGCAGGGCAAAAGATACTGACATCAGCCGTGAACTTCACCGAGGCTGCTTTCCAGCGTTTGAAGCTGGCTATTGTCACCAACCCCATAGGCGCAGTTCTGACGGCCATTTCAGCCGCCATTCCATTCTTCTTGGATTTCGGCGACGCAACAGAAAGCGCAGCACAGGCAAGCGAGCGTTTCGGCAAGGCCGCAGCCGATGAAATAGATAATGCGAATGTTCTGATTTCCACTTTGCAGAACATCGAGAAACAAAGTAATGTTTATAAGCAGGCACAGGATGAACTAAACAAGATACTGGCGCAGTACAACATCGGCTTGATAGACGAAAAGACAACGACGGAGGAACTCATCAAGAAAAAGAACGAGTTGATTGCCGCCATCAACAAGGAGGCAGAAGCCCGTACAAAGGCCAATGCCATTGATACCATTAGAAATGATTACAAAGAAAAAGAGAAACAATGGGAAGATGATTTGTTGGAAGGACTAAAGGAAGCCGAGCATATTGACAGGTTAGGATTTGCTTATTGGGATTCTGATGAGATACAGGAACATGCCGAGGGATTCAGAAGGGCGATGGTGGCTGCTATCAATCGCGAGTTACCCAATATTGTCGAGTTGGAAGGTGATGCCCGAAACCAAGCAGTAACAAAATTGCGTGAACAGCTTGCAACGATTTTAACTGATGCAGGCGTATCAGAATATGACGCTTCCTTCTTGAAGGGTTCAATGAACTGGGATGGTTCATGGAATGATGTGCTGTATGAGTCTATCAATGCAGCTATCGAATTGCGCGAACAGTTCAAGGAGAACACCGATATTGTTGAAAACTTTTGGAATAAGACGGAAGAGAAGGCTACAAAGGTTAATCTGACATTGGCACAAGAATACGGCAACACGGCAGAAGAGGCAAAGAAACTGTTTGATGATTTCCAAGTCGAGCAATGGGGGCTGTCATTGATGGATGCCACGGCAAATGCTGACGTGCTTAGTCGCGCCCTTCCAAACATTGTACCTTCTGACCTCGACCCCGACAAGGCGTTTGACAAACTCCTGTTGCTGGAGGAGGCTTGCAAGAAGAAGATAGACGAAATCACAGGGCAGAAATACCATGTGGCCGTTGACTATGCGACCCTTTACGGCTTGCGGAACATGCTGGCCACCATCCAAAAGCAGATGAGTACTGTGTTCAGTGACTTCAATGGTGGTGACATCAATCTGAACACCACGAATGGAATGAATGACAGAATCAAGGAGATTAACAAGCTGATGGGCGAGATAGACATTTCCACCACGGAAGGAAGGGAGAAATATGCCGCCTATAAGAAGGAGCGTGACCGCATCCAAAAGATGCTTGATGATACCACTGGCAAGAAGAATGGCAGCACGGGCAGGAAATACGACCCCAAGGCCGCAGAATACAACCGTAGGCGACTGATGCAGGATTATCAAAACGACATGGTGGAGTTCGAGCGTGACATGCAGAACAACCTCACCAACGCCCGCATTCAGAACATGGCAGAAGGTACGGAACGGGAACTTGCACAGCTTCAACAAGATGCTTTGCGTGAACAGCAGGCACTCGATGAACGTATGCGGAAACTTGTTGAGAAGCGCAAGAAGCTGGATGAGCAACTTTGGCTGAACGGTGGAAAAGACAGGAAGATTTCTGATTACAGACAGACTAAGACGGATGAGCAGTATCTTGCAGAAGTCAGGGCTGAAATTGCAAGGGATGCAAGTGGTAATGTCATTACGGATGCAAACGGAAACCCTGTCACAGTAGGCAGTTTGTATGATGCACAAGTTGTTGAGAATGATATTCGTTATCAGAAGCAGCGTGCCGACATTTTGAAGGCAGAGGACGAAGCCATGCGCGAGTATTTGAAGGAATATGGCACGTATGAAGAAAGAAAAAAAGCGATTACTGACGAGTACGAGGAAAAAATTGCGCAGGCAAAGACGGAGGGTGAAAAGCTGATTCTTCAAAAGCAGATGGAAGAAGAATTGGAAAGGTTAGAAGAAAGATTTGGAAAGGCAAAACAGTTTATGATTGACCTTTTCGGTGATGTCAGTAAGAAAAGCGTTGCCGAAATAGGTAAGATTATCAGAAAATACGAAGAACTTGAAAAGTTCCTGAGTGGTGATGGTACAGTAAGCCGCGAAAAACTGATTACGCTTGGTTTTACAGATGCAGAAATTGATGAAGCATTGAACAAATTAAGCACAGGCAAGATTACTGTCAAGGAATTTACGGATGCCTTAAAGGAAATGAAGGGCGAACTGGCAGACCGTTCACCGTGGCAGAAATTCAAAAAGAATATTGAAGATGCTGTTGAGATGATGAAGAAGTCCACTGGCGATAGAAGTCAGATAGGAACTGCTATCAGCAACATCGGAAGCGCATGTGCAGAATACCTCCCCGAAGTCGAGCGTTTTGCAGAAGGTATCTATAATATCTTTGGAATTGATGACAGTGGCGCAAAAAGCGCAATTTCTGCCATGAAGGGATTGTCAATAGCAACGCAAGGCATTGGCCAAATAATGAGTGGTGATTATATAACTGGAATAACAAACACCATTGATGGCGTGTCGCAGGCTATTAGCAGTATTGGAGATATAATTGATGACATCGGCAGACGAAGGGATTTGGATGCAGAGAACAATAAGGCCGAATTGAGTGCCATTAGGGAGTCCGTAGACAAGATTGTCGAAAAGTTTGACAATGACACTATGGCACAGGCTATTGAAGATTACGAGACCGCGCTAAAACGGTATAATGAAAGTCTGTTAAAGGCACAGGAGAATGTGCAAAATGCTTTCAGCAAATCCAGTTCAAATATTGCAGGTAGGTACAATCACCATTCCATCAACTATTACATGAATGATTATGGTGGGCAGGCAGAATTTGACAAAATCAATGCCCTCCTTGGAACAGACGTAAAAGGATGGGGCGACTTGTGGTTTTTGTCACCCGACCAGCTTGAAAAGATACAGCGTGAACTGCCGCAGATTTTCTCCATCATCGAGAAAGGTATAAATAAGATGAGTGAAAATGCAAGTGCAAGTAGTGATGACGAAAACGCACGGGCTGCTCTTGAGGCATATATGGAACTTGCAGGAAAGTTGCAGGAAGTAAATGATGCCTTTAACCTGAAAATGACTGGAACAACAGCAGATTCGGTAAAGAGTGACTTTAAGAATATGCTGTCAGACATGAAATCGGAAGCAAAGGATTTTTGTGATGATTTTGAAGATATGATAGCTGATTCTGTTATCAATTCCATGATGGCTGATAAATATAACAAAGAGTTGGAGAATTGGTATAAAATGTTTTCTGATGCCTACTCAAATGGTGACGGTATAGATACAGATGAATTGACGAATCTTAGAAACGAGTATGACAGGATTACAAATGAAGCCATAAAGGAACGTGATAATTTGCTAAAGACTTTGGGCATTGACACCGAAGATGTGGCATCTCAAGAGGCAGACAAGAAAGGATTTGCTGCTATGTCACAAGATACTGGAGAGGAACTGAACGGCAGATTCACAGCCTTGCAGATAGCAGGCGAGAACATATCGGCACAGATGAACGTCGGTATTCCTATCCTAACGGCTATCAGCGGCAACACGGATGCTATGAAGGATATGGTGGACGGCATCGGGCAGCTGGCAGATGACATGCTGGCGAATATCGTAGAATGCTACACGGAACTGAATCTTATCCGCACCACGACGGATGAGATGCTACCCATTATGAAATCCAACAAAGCAATGCTGGAGAAGATAGAAAAGAACACTAAATCATTATAAGTATGGCAGCATTATCATTATCGCTTGATGGCGACAGGGTGGGAACAGCCCATATTGACGAGGGATTTTTTGACAACTTGGAAAACGGCGTGGAGATGAAGCCCGTGCCATCCAATTCTATACGGACGGAACACGGCGAAAGGGAGCTGGATATACCGCCGAGGATGGCAAGCCGTGAAATCATGCTGCCCTTTGCCTTTGGCGGCGCAAATGCAAGGGGTGATTGCAGTGCTTTTGTCAGAGCCATCGAATCCGCAGGTAAAGTTGACTTGACAGCTAATGGCGGCACTTACCACCTCAGATACATCGGGAAGAGTAACACATACAAGTCGTATGCAAAGGGAGGAACGGTTATGAAGATAAATCTCCGCTTCAAGGAGGCAAACCCCAATAACAGATAAATCAGCAACATGGAAATTGTAAGGAAATCGGGTGGCGTTTACGACGCACCGCTTAATGAAGGTTCGCTCGTTCATCGTGAATTGATGGGCGACCATTACATAACACTTGTGTTCAACACGGCAGAGCCGCAGTATTTCCAAATGGGCGACTACTGCGAAACGGACTATGGCCGCTTTGAGCTTGTTGACCTGTATGAACCCGAAGCTGACACCGAAAATGGCGGCTACAAGTATCAGTTAAGGCTGGATGCCTATTACATGAAATGGAAGAACAAGCTGGTAAAGTTCACCCCTTCAAACAGGCAGAGCGAAATGTCATTTTCGCTTACAAGGGATTTGGACGGCCACATGCAGCTGTTCATGGCCAACCTTCAATACTTGGGCGAGACGGATTCAAGTTTCCTCTTCAACGGCGCGACGGCCTACACATATAACATCGACTATGCCCATGTCAGCAGGAAGATGATGGCTGTCAGCTATGACGGCATATCGCTGATAGAAGCCCTTAACAGGTATGCGGAACAATGGGAGTGTGAATGGTGGGTCGTTGACAACTGCATCTATTTAGGACGCTGCGAGGGCAGTGTCAATGTGGGAACACTGGCACTGAACGTCAATGTTGCTGAAATGTCACGCGCACAGGGCAGCAAGAGTTATGTGAACAGGCTTTATGTGTTCGGCTCGGAAAGGAACATCCCGCACAACTACAGAAATACGGACGGTGACTTGATAGTCAATGGTATCGTGCAACGCAGACTGATGCTCCCCAGCGGAACACCCTATCTGCAACAGGAGGGCGTATCTGAGGAACAGGTTGTCGAGGGCATACTGATTCTTGATGAAGTCTATCCACGGACAAAGTGCAAGGTGGGCGCAATATCTACCTACGACAGCACCGTGACCAATGATGACGGCACAAAGACAACAGAGACCTTCTACCGTGTTTCCGACACAAGCGGGTTCATCAACTCCATCACCAACGACCTCAGACTGGATGGCGAATCATTCCATATCCGTTTCACCAGCGGCACGATGAACGGCATGGAGTTTGAATGTAACCTTGTGGAAAACGACTCAAGGATTGGCAAGTGCTTTGAGGTTATAGCCAACGAGGATTATGGAATCAAGCTGCCAAAGGCGGGATTCTGCCCAGCCGTGAATGACGAGTATATCATCTTCGGATGGGATGCAACTCAGATTGCAAACACCAGCCTAATCACCGATGCAGAGCGTGAACTTGAAACGGAAGGAAGGAAGTACCTTGCAAAGTCACAGGTTGACCCTTCGGAGTACACATGCACGATGATTTCAAAGGAGATGCAGGAGTTGGGTATGCCTACAGGATTCGCCGATGAAGAAGGTGGTGAAGTTCCACTGCCCTACGACCTTGGCGATAAGGTCACGCTGGCCAATCCCGCCTTGATAGGCGCATCAAGAAGCTCACGCATTATCGGATATGAGATAAAGCTGGATATTCCAGCTGACAGCCCGCAGTTTATCGTCGGCGAGTCGTTAAGGTATTCCAAGAGCGGCGAACTGAATGCGAAGATTGACGAGCTGGTTTATAACGGTAATCAGTATGCAGGATTCGGCAACGGTGGAGGTGGTGCATCTATATATGTGATAGGTACAGGCGACACTACAGCACCTTCTAACAGGAACGTCTATTCGGCAGTAAGAAGCGACAGGCAGTATGCCCGAAAGGACAAGAACGACACAATCAAGTCATTGTGGACGTTCAAGAATGGGAACGGCATGAGGCGCGGCTTGCAGACCGATGATTACTTGATGAACACCAACGAGGGCAATCCATTCGGAAAGGGCTTTGAGCTGGTATCACAGACGAATGCACTTGGTGACACGCGCACAAGACTGGAGGTCGATGAGTTGTTTGTCAGAATCAAGGCTTTCTTTGCATCGTTGGAAATCCGCGAAATATCATACGTCGGCGGCAACTACATCTTTTCTGCTGCTGGCAGCAAGATTTACTATGTGGAGTGGCTGGATGCCAATGGAAACATCCTTAGTAAGACTGGCAGCGCAATATCAAGCGTCTATAAGTTCAGATGCTATCTGTATTCCGACAATGGCTCGACGGCTACCATCAACAAGTGGGCTGTAGATGACCAAATCATGTGTCGTACCTTCAATATTGATTCGGGCGTGCATCAGAATGTGTCTAACAAATACTACTGGCGCAGGGCTATGTCAATCGGCAAGGAAATCATCAAGACCCGTTCGCTGGCCGCTATCGAGAAGCAGTATTTGGCAGATGTCGAAGCGGTCAACGAATGGCAGGTGATGACGCAAGCGGAACAGACGGCACAGGCACAGGCACTGGCTGACCTCTTGACGGCGAAAAATGCAGCCATCGCAGCCGTGAACGCTGGCAATACTCCCGAAGGTGGTGCAGACGTGGAAGCATTCACACAGTACAACTATGTGGATATTTCTATGGCAGACTGTGACGGTGGCAGCGACTACCCCGAAGATGAAGATACCATCGTGCAGTTTGGTAACTGGAGCAATGCGGCACGACAGGGCATCATCTTCTTGCAGGTGGAGGGTGCTGGCTCGCCCGCTATCATGGAATATGCGAAGGTTGGTGCTGACGGCAGGCATTTTGTTCTGCCCGACCCGACACTGCTTCTTTCGCCGACAAAGAACGTCATCTATGGCGAGTTCCACTCCGTCGTTGACTCACAATCGGGCAACACTGGAAGCGGTGACACTATTGATGACCAGCTGCGGGCATTGATTGACCGCTTGAATGACATTCAGAACCAAGCAGACAAGAAGTTTGAGATGTGGTTCGGAACGTATGTGCCACTGCCAAACATCATCTTTACAGAGGTGGCAAGTTCCGTGTTGGAAGGAAGCAACCCTGCAACAATGGGATGGTATGAGGTCACTGGCGATAAGGTGTATGAAACGACCGAGGACACGTCGCCTGTCAACGGCAAGCACTACTATATCAAGACTGACAACAACGGCACGCCAAACTCCCCTGCGTCGGAATGGGATACCGATGAGAAGAAAGCCCTTCATGCACAGGATTTGTTCTACGACACCATGCGCGAGCCTGCATCTTATGGCGGCAGGGCTTGGCGTTGGGAGGCTTTGTCGGTTGACGGAACAGTCATATACCGCTGGATTGAGACGTTTGACAAGGACACCATCGACGCGCTGGAAAAGATTTCAGACGTGGCCACCGATAACAGGCTTACAGGCGGCGCGGAAAAGACCCGTGTGTATATCGACTGGATGAAGGCCGTGCAGGACTATGCAAAGTATGTGGCACAGGCCATCGACTACGGACTCAACGATAATGTCTATTGGGGCGAGAACGAAAACATCTTTGTCGCTTATGATACTGCATTCAAGAAGCTGGCACGACTGCTTAACGGTGATGACACGACATCGGAAAGCCTCTATGTTTCTGCTGACATCATAAATGGCACGGTTGCTCCCGCATGGCTGGCAGATTTGTCAACGACAACGGACATACCATCGCCGACTATCTACAGGCAGGTTTGGAATACCTATTATGCCGCTCTTGCAGCTTTGCTAAAAGCTATTCAGAAACGCGCAAAGGAACTTGCAGACCAAGCTCAAACATCAGCAAACGAAGCATTGAATCGTATCGACGGCATAGCGGCAGACGGTGTATTGTCAACGACTGAGATTCCCGACTTGAAGCGTGAGTTTGAGACGGCCTACAGGCAGCGCGAGGAAATGGCCGACCTTGCGACGGATGACACGACGCACAAGCTCATAGACACGACCCTGTTTGCACCGCTGAACACCTACCTTGCAGCGTTCAAGACACTGGCCAACTACCTCAACAGGCAGGGCGGCGCAAACGGCGAGAGCACTTACGGCGCGTGGACTGAGCCGACTGGAGGCACATACAATGTCAGCAACAGCGGCACGGCTGCAAATGCCACTTACGACATCGTGGCGAAGTCACAGCTTGCGGATGCCGATTTCCCGAATCTGCTGGGCATTGATGCAGACGTGAAATTTCAAGCGAACTGGGCTTCACCGACCACCGACGGCGACGGCGGCAAGAAATTCCGTGACCTTTGGGCTGACCTTGAAAGGCAGCGTGTGGCACTGGCAAATGCAATGGCAACCTTGACGAAAGAGACAGCCGACGGCGCACAGGAGGCAGTCGATGACCTTGCGGATGACAAGATTCTCAGCGCAGGAAGCGAAAAGTCAAAGTTGCTGCTGGAGTGGCTGGACGTGATGAGCGCATACACCAACTACACGGCACAGGCTGTTGACCATCTGCAATGGCTGGGTACTACTGGCGACGAGGGCACAGTGCGCACGGCACTTGGTGCTGCAAAGGATATGTTTGTAACGAAGGTGAAAGCCTTGGGAACTTTCCTCAACGCTGGCAATGCTTGGAATATCGAGTACAATGCAGCCGAGAAGCCCCTGCCCCTGTACCTTGGCGATGATTCAAGTGACGGATTCGCACACGACACCAACTTGACAGGCCACGGCCAAACAGCTGCTGGCTACCGCACATGCTGGAGTCAGTATTACGACGCATACATCACCCTGCTAAAGTGGCTGACACAGGCAGGAAAGATAAAGACCGAACACGCACAGGCCGACGCGACCGAGGCACTGAACCTCATCGACGGCATAGCGGCAGACGGTGTATTGTCAACGACTGAGATTCCCGACTTGAAGCGTGAGTTTGAGACGGCCTACAGGCAGCGCGAGGAAATGGCCGACCTTGCGACGGATGACACGACGCACAAGCTCATAGACAGTGTTTTGCGTGTTCCGCTTGACGATTACCTATCCAAGTTCATTGCTTTGGCGAACTATCTGAATCAAGGCAGTGCGTGGACTGAGCCGACTGGAGGCACATATTCAGTCAGCAATGGAAGTGGCGTGACAGATGCCAATGCGACCTATAACATCGCAGCCAAATCACCGCTGACAGACGCAGATTTCCCGTCGTTGATGCGCATTACATCGGATGTGGATTTCGTTGCGGACTGGATTGCCAACCCGCAAGTGGCAGACAACGGAGCTGCATTCCGCAACCTTTGGGCTGCTTTGGCAACGGCACAGGTCACGCTTGCCAATGCTATGGCTACACTGGCAAAGAACAACGCGGATGAAGCCAATGACAGGGTGGATGATATTGTGTCGGACGGAATCATCAGTGCTGGCTCTGAGAAGTCGCTCCTGTATCTGCAATGGCTGAAAACAGTTGCGGAATATAAGAAGTACATAGAACAGGCTGGCGACTATTTCGGTGATACGAACACACAGGATGATGCCCTTGTTGCAGCGTATAAGAAAGTGGCCGTCATGCTGAACAACGGCAATCCGAATGATGCCAGTGCGACCATTTCCAATGACATTCTGAATGGTACGACACGCCCTTCATGGCTGACCGCTGCCAACTTGAATGTTGACACAGTGCTGGCTAATACACCGACTGCCAACAGCGCAACGTATCATTCTGTTTGGAACGGCTATCAGACTGCACTAACATCCCTGCTGGAGGTCATCACGAAAAAGGCGAAGGAGCTGGCAGATGCAGCACAGGCAGATGCGACAACGGCTTTGTCTAAGATTGGCGACATGGGCAACGATGGCAAACTTGACCCGTCGGAAAAGCTGACCGTGAAGAGGGAGTTCATTGCTGTATGGGATGAAAAGGACAAATCGGGTGGAATACTGGATATGTGCCTTGATGATGAAGACCATTTCATCATCAGTCAGAACGATTACATCACCCCATATATCAATGCCTTTGTTGCACTTGGAACTTACCTCAACGGCGGCACAAGCTGGAATGCTGGCAGTTCTACGCAGAATGCGACATACAGGGCAACGGATGCAAACCTTCCTTCGTGGATTCAAGATGCCAACATGTCTGCGACGAATGACATCAGCGGCAGCACATGGCGCACACGATGGTCAACCTTCTATTCGGCTCGTACCGCTGTGCTTACTGCACTTTCCGACTTGGCGAAGCAAAAGGCAGAAGATGCTCAAGAAACGGCAGATGACGCACAGGACAAAATCGCAGACATCGTTTCCGACGGCATTATTAGCGGCGGTTCTGAAAAGACCCAGCTTTACAAAGAATGGGTGCGTACCAAGGGCGAGTATTTCGACTATTATGCCCGCTCTACGAACTACGGCTTCAAGACCTTCAACAACAAGCCTATAGCATCAAAGGAATACGGTTACTATCAAGATGATTTGGCTTTTGAACAGGCTTTCGATGCACTGGTTCTGATGATGAATGGCGGCACTTACGGCGGTGGCCAGTCTGAGGTGAATAAGGACTACACGAATAGGGATGTGAAGCTATATAGCGGCAATGAACTGGAATGGCTTTATAACCTTCAAGCAGACACCGTGATAGGGAATTACTCCTACACGGACAATGGCAGTAGCGTGGCATACACTGCGACCAAGTACCGCCAACTGTGGAATACCTATTACTATGCCAGTGTGAAGCTGCTGAATGACTTTACGGAGTATTCTAAGGCTTTGGCCGACGAAGCACTTAACAAGCTGGACGAGATAGCCTCCGACGGTAAGATAACACCGTCGGAAAAGAACACCATCCTCTTGAACTGGCGCGAGGTTGTAACGGAATATCCTATCATCAAGTCACAGGCCGACACCTACACCAACGCCCTTGCAAGCGGTGACTTGAAAACCAGCTTGCAGGGAGCGGCATCAGCCTACATTTTGGCGTTCAATACTTTGGCCACGTTACTTAACGATGGAACAACGTATTCGTACACATTCAGCCCCGCAAACTTCCCTACACCGTCATGGATAGGCACGAACTTTGACAGGACGGAGGAACTGACAGAACAGCAAAAGACCGCGTTCAATTCGGCTTGGGATGGCTACTATAACACACGCACAGCCCTTCAAGACATATTCGTTGATGTGGCAAAGAAATCGGGTGACGATGCCTTGGGCGAGCTGAGTAACCTTGCTGCTGACGATGTACTGACGGAATTTGAAAAGCTGACCGTTCTTAGGGAATGGGATTCTGTATATAAGGAGTTCAGTGACCTTGTTCAAAAGGCCACTAATGCCCATGTCAGCTCGACCGCCTATCAGAATGCCTACTATAGTCTCGGAAATTATCTGTACGACAAAAACTCCACTTCGACCGACAGGCATATCAACTTCAATTTCGCGGCACAGGACGGCAGCATGATAACTTCTACTGGCAACAGCGAAATCAGCGGCAGCACGTTCAAGACCCTTTGGGGCAACTATTACAAGGAACGCTCGGCCTTGCTGGGTGCTTTGTCTGCAAAGAAGGTGAATTATTTTGTCGGTTCATCCGTTCCTGCAACACCTTACTTTGTAGGCGACCTTTGGTTAAAGACAAGCACGTCATCACCGACACAGGCAGAGGCCGAGGCAGGCCAAATGTTCATCTGCATAGCAGGGCGCACGACGGAAGCGGCAGACTCCGTGAAAATTGCGGATTGGGCTGACATGAAGGAGGTGACGGAGAAGCGTGACCCGCGAATCTTGATTGCTGCATTGGTGAACATGGTGTATAGCTATAACGGAGGCTTTGTACGCGAACTTTCCACCAATAGTTATCAGAGCATATCCCTTGGGGAAAGCGGTACTCTCAAACAAGGAAACCTGCGATACTATGACAATAAGGTATGGCAGTATTCTGACATGTGGGAAGAAATCGTCAACGAAACACTGCGTGAATCCTTCAAGACGCTGCATGAGGTCATCGGCAACTGCACGCTAAGAATATTCCGTCAATTCCCGACCATTACCAAGCAGATATATGATATTGTCTGTGCGCCTGTGACGTTCACCGACAGCAATGCTCCCAGCGGCTATCAGACAGTGGAAGGTGGCTTGACCATCCACATGTATAACGGTTCTGATTGGGAGGTGTTGCAGGAGTCGCAGCAAAGCCTTATTCAGAATCTTTCGGGATATGTCCGTGCGGTGGCCTACAAGCGGGCTGGAGAATATTCCACGGCGGCAGGATTCATCACCAGCACGGATTGGGCTACGTTGTTTGCACAGGCCGAAACGGATGGCAGGGTTGTGGCAAGGTCTGAAATCAGCGCGTTCATCACCAAGGTCAGTGACGGCAATGGCGGCTATGTCATGGAAAGTGGTGTGCGTATCAGCGCAAACAACATCGACCTTACGGGAACGGACTCTATAAGTTTGGCCATACAAGGGATTTCTTCAAGTCAGCGGCAATATGCACCAAACCTTTTGCCTAATTCCATCATCAACGAGACAAGCAATGCCTACGGCTTCGGTGTGCGCTCATTGAAGCTGGAGAATGGCAAAACCTATACTTTGTCTGCAAGCGGTATTATCCCGAATGACTTGGAAAACTATCAGAACATGGTGCTTGCGGTTTTCATCTATCGCTTGAAAGATTCTCAAGACACAAATGACACCAGCCAAATCGGTAAGGAATGGGCGGAGGGTTCTGTGAATGTGCAGATTGCATACAACAGCGCGAAGCGCGAAGTTGCACAGGTTGCAAGCGTTTCTTTCACGGCCAATCGTACAGGAACGTACTATATAAGTAGCTACCTCTACAACAAGACACAAGGGCAGTCGGGCAATTCGGGAACGCGAACATACCCTGTCACTACGCTTTGGTATAAGGTCGAGGAAGGTAGTACGGCAACGCCTTGGGTCGCCAATGACAACGATGAGCGGCATGTTGACAACTACATTATGAATCCTTTGGCCGTCAGTGCCACGAAAGAGGTCAATTCGGATTTCAGCTCGTCGGAAGTCACCAATAATGAATATGGGAAGGTTTTGCAGGTAAGCCATAACGTAAACGGCCACTGGCAGCTGTCTTTCACACGCAGAAGCACATACGCACAGCTGACAAACAATCATGCGACGTTCTATGTCATCTGCAAGTCACTGGATGGTTTTGAAGCCTACACAACAGACGGCAATGGAGATGATGTTAGAACGAGGCTTTGCTTTGGGCATGACAACAATGGCACACAGGTTGTTGTTGATACGCGGGAGTCAGCATTCATCGACTTGGGCAATGGCTGGAGGAAATACTATGCCGTCAAAAAGATGGATTTGGCTCTTGGTTCTACGGTAGGCATCTGTCACGTCTTGGGCAGCTGGCAAATCTATGCCGTCGGAATCGTCGCAGGTAGTGTATGCCCGACGATGGCCGAAATTATGGCCAGTAACTCTTTGCTGAAAACGGGCATAGACTTGACCGCAGGAAAGATAGATTTGCGGGCAGACAAGGTGACGTTCACAAGCTCTGATGGTACTGTTACCAACAAGATTTCCATCAACCCGACAACAGGCACGCTAAACGCTACAGATGCCAATATTAGCGGCACTGTCAATGCAACGGCGGGCAATATCGGAGGTTTCACTATAGCATCGAACAGCATTTCCACTGAAAGCACAGGTTCTTTGCAGATAGGAGGTTCAAGTTTCAATACCAAGTTCGGAATCGTATCAACGAATAAGAGCATAATGGTGAACGATGCCATCAATGGCATATCATTCAATTCCCGTAGTCTGCCATATAAGGAGAATAACAGGCTGACGCTTGTAAACAGTAATCAGTCCGATTACTACAACTGGGAGAATGTTACGGTTGCGAATGTAATGAATATGGATTACTTTTCGGGTATTTATGCGACATCAAGAAGCCAAAATACATACGGCTTCCAGTTCGCTATGCTTGGCAGTGGCCATATAGGGATGGACGGTATTGTAGAGGGTGGCTGTCTTGATAATTTGGAGTTCTCGGCAGATAATCAAGTAATGATGGTTAGACCGCCTTTGTTCGCAAATAGAATCAATATTAAGACGGCCAGTAACAACGACATTCTTATCCTTCCCGACAAGTATTCCATTTTCTCAACATTGGGATGTGGTGTCATCAACAGTAAGACATCGCAGAAATTCTCTTTCAGAATAGACATCATCAATACAACAAACAAGAATGTTTATATTGGTGGGCGTGGCTCTGAAACGGTTGGGAACACTTCTATGGATAATGCAGCTTTGCCATATCTGTACTATTGGAAACAGACAACTGAATATGACAACGGTACAGAATCGTGGATAAATAGATTAACCAAGGAGAGAGCAACTTCAATTAAAGAATTGGTTATCAAAAGTTTTTCCGTGTTGAGTTTTATGCTGATTTTCGATGGTACGAATTTCTATGCAATTCAAATCAACACTGACAAATTGCCGCTTTTCCAAGTAAGATAACAAAATCAGAATCCCCATGTCAGACTGCTGGCGTGGGGATTTTCTTTCTTATGGTACTATGACGTTGTGTGATGATATTTCACCGCTGGAGTCAAATGATAACTCCCAAACGGAAACATGTGCCATATCATCCAAATATAGTCTTTTGCCAAACAGGAAATATTGCAGCTTTTTAGATTCTTGAGTTGCAGTGTATTCATCTGTAAATGTTATTCCCATGTAGCTTTTACCGACCAACGCAGTGTTGTGTGTAGCTGGTTGCTGGTCAATCTTATGCAGTGTAAGTAAAATAGATGGTTGCGTGATAACACTTACTTTCAATGAGGTTGCGTCTATTCCTAATACATGGATTATCGAATATCCTTTGAAATGTTTGCTATGCGTTTCAATGATAGAATCTTCTTGGTGAATGTGTAACTCTCCTTCCTTGATTTCTAAAGGGAGCTGGTATGTGCCACAATCCAAATAGTCATGTGCTATATATGCGGCATATACACTATCTTCACCAAACGACATAAAGTAATTTCTATCAGACCAAACGCCGACGAGTTCCGACATCTTTACAGGATGGTTTATGACGGCTGGCTCTTGCTGGTCATCGCTGCTGCAAGATATGAAAAGACACATGGCCAGTTGAATCAGAATAATTATTTTCTTCATTGTGCGAGAATGAATTGATTTGCGGGTGCAAAGGTACGAAAAAAACGTCGGAATCGGCAAAGAAACTGCAATCTTTTCACTAAAAACTAATTGTGAAAACTAAAATCTGCATGGAGAAAGGTTGCTGGATAAATGAAAGTAACTTTGTCGGAAAAATATTGTTTAACCCATTAAAACGACAAGGTATGATTTACTGGATTTTGTTTGCAGTGATTTATGTGGTGGGCATCTTTGTGGCATATAACAAGATGCAGAGTTGGTCGCACACGAAGTTTGAGAAGGTGGCTTTCAGTGTCATTTGGCCACTGGTGGCCATCCTGTACGGCATCCACTGGCTTCACAACAACATGTAGCCATGAGAGTAGTGTTCAACGACATCATCCCCTTCAAGGGATTCTTGGCCGTGACCATTTGGCCTTTTGTCTTTGTGCGCAACAGCGCATCGGGCGGGTACAATGCGGTGACAGACCATCACGAACAGATACACGGCAGGCAGCAGAAGGAAATGCTTGCCGTGGGCTGTGTGCTGGCGGCTGTGTCCTTTCTTCTTGTCGGCTGGTGGTCGCTTCTGTGTGTACCCCTGTTCTTTTGGTGGTACGGAATAGAATGGGTGGTACGGCTCATCCAGTACAGAAACGGCCATGCGGCCTACAGGAACATCAGCTTTGAACGTGAGGCATTTGAGCACCAGCGGCATTTCGGCTATCTGACAGGGCGCAAATGGTTCGCTTGGATTGGTTTTCTTAAAGAATAAACAACATAAACGGATTAAGGTAGTATGAATGTAGATTTTACGAAGATTGATGTGCAAGTCAGCTTTGACGGCACGCACAAGACGTTCAACATCGCAAGGAACGTCGGCAATGACATGATGTATAACGGCTCGGTCATGCAGGACATCGGATTTGAGGAGCTTGCACGGCAGATATACTTTTCCGACGGCGAGGTAGAGATACCCCAGCAGTATGTGAAGCCGCTGATGCAAGTCATCATGGAATCCAACTACATCGTGGCCATCAAGCGGCATTTGATGAAGGTATTGAATGGCCAATAAGATAGGATTCATAGTACAGGACAGGGAGGTACGCGATGACGGGCTTTCCAAGGTCACTATTAGGGTGCTGAACAGTGACAAGCCGCACCTTGCCACGAATGAGCTTCCATTGATACTTAATGCCCTCAAGGGTACTCACTTCTTAGACCCCGAAATAGACAACTTGGGATTCACCTACACCTTCCCGTTTGAGCTGTCTATGGGCTGGGGATTCCCCTATGTTTTCGACTTCGATATACAGGATGAAATCTTAACGCTTACATAATATGTCAAGAATCAATATTGCGGCCAAGCGCAGCGGTGACAAGCTGACGGCCACGGAATTTAATGAGGTAGTCGATGCCGTCAATGACAACAACGACAGGATAGGGCAGCACGCGACAACGCTGAACACGATGAATCAAAGCCTTTCCACCTTGCAGGAGCAGCGGTCGCAGGATGCGCAGAACATCCGCAACTTGCAGCAGGAACACATACCACATGAGTTCTATACGCAGGCTGAGTATGACGCGAAGGTTGCGGCAGGAACGGTGAACGAGAATGCACTAACTTTTGTCTATGAGGATTAGGATATGCTGAACCATCTTACAAAACAGGTAGTCTCCATGCACCACTTGGGGCGTGGAATAGCCCTTGTCTATCATGCAGGGCATCTTGTGTGGCAGGCCGTTAGAAGCTGTTTCGGCAGCGGAGTATGGGTTTCTTCTAAGCCTTGGATTGGCAGTGAGAAATGGAAGAATCACAAGTGACATAACCCCCTAACTTTATTTTTTATGGACGTACCAAAGACTATCGAAAAGGCCGTGAGACGGCCAGCACGCGGAGGTTTGCATCAGCATACCTTCGTTTTCAAATTGGAGGAAATCGAACATTGCAACGACACATTGGACGCTTTCTGTGATGCGCACAACGTGATAAGCATCGTGTTCAGTGAATCCAAGGGAAAACTTGTTTATTGTTTTATTTTTAAGGATTAGCTATGGCAGACATTATCAATTTGCAGGAAGCGTGGGATGACCACGAAGGCACTGAGGTCGAGGCATTCATAAAGCGGATGTTCGGCCAAAGGGCGGGCGCAGTTAGATGGGTGCAGGAAGGAACATTCTACAGCATCCAGCTCTTTGCGTCGCCATCTGACAAGGCCGCTTACATCAGCGACCCTGTGGGAAACGCGGCACTGCTTCTCGACGAGCAGCAGCTACCAATCTCTACGTCACAGTCGGATTCGTATGTTGCGCGTCTGTACTGCAACCGTGACACATCAAGGAACTATGCCGTAAAGGACGGCGATTCATTCAATGCCAGCCTAAGATTCTCAGCCTTGCACATCATCGCTGCCACCAGTGAACAGGAGGGCATGAGCGGAAACGGCACGCTGATTATCGAAAGAAGCACCGACGGCGCGAACTGGACGAGGATGGCGACGCAGACTATTGTCAGTTCCGACCCATCGGCTGTTGACTACCCCACCACCGTGAACGTCGGCCAGTATCTTCTTACAGGCCGTCAGAACCAAATCCGCATCCGTGCCACATTCGGCTATACGGACTCCAACGGCGATGAGGCAACGATGGCCAGCGGCAATGTCATCCTAAAGATTGCTTCCGTATCATTGGCAGTGACCCTACAGACGAATTGGGCGCAGCCAGTACAGGCCAGCCAGCTTACATCGCTACCTTTGAACTTTATGATTGAGGGCAATGTGGCAAAGACTCTGCATTTACAGGTGTCGGGCGCGGACGGCTACACAGGCCACGATGATACGATAGACTACACGGCGGCACAGGAAGGTAGCATGACCGTACAGTGTCAAGACGGTGCAGGGACGAAGGGCATCCTCCGTACAGGCGTGCATACCGTAAGGGCATGGCTCACGGCAGCGGACGGAAACGGCGGCACTATCACGTCGGACATCATCGAACACCAGCTGATGATGGTCAACACCAATCAGCCAGCGACCTTGATGCAGCCACGACTGCTAATTCAGAGCATCGCCACTTCCATTGACAACTTTGTCGCTGGGCGCGTATGCCAGTATGCCGTCTATTCTCCAAAACTTATTGACGGTGTATATACCAACCAAGGCGACCCCGTGACCTTCTCGCTGCTGATGACAGACAGAAGCGACAACATACTTACAACGTCGCAGACGGAATACTTCAATCAAGAGGTGACGGCCAACGCAGGTACGCAGTACGACCTTAACGCCACGTTGGAAATCGAGCAGAACGCTGGAGAGGTGGCCGCTACATTCTTCGACACCTTCTTACATGCAGTGCGTAACGACAACGGAACACAGACAGACTTCTTGGCTGACAGCTGCGGCACTGGCTACATGTATGTGAAGGTGGATAACACTGGCGGCTTCCAGCCCACGGCAGGCTCGGTGTTCCTGTTGAACCCAAAGACCCGCAACAACTCTGAGGCCAATCCGAAGCGCATCCTTAACGCCCGCAACAACAACGCAGTGGTGGCAAGCACATGGAACAGCAGCTTCAAGATGGACGGAACGGACGGATGGACGGTGGATAATGACGGTAACAAGGTGCTCCGCATCCCCGCTGGCTGTCTGCTTACCATCCAGTACAACCCATTTGCGCAGTTCATATCAAGCCCCGATTCCACGATGACCATTGACATTGATTTCTGTGTCAGAAACGTGGTCAACGAGGATGACCCCATCATCCAGCTTTGCGAAACCTTGGACTCGTCGAAGGGAACATTCCTCGGCTTGCGTATGCGGCCTATGGTGGGTACTATGGCATCAGCCCTTTCAGAAGGTATAGAGACCGAAACGGATTTCCGCTGGAGCGAGGACAGACGCACACACATCAGCATCAACATCGTGCCAAATGTTGCGCCCAACACCTACGGCGACGGACTGGCTATTGCAGCTGACCAAAGCCGTGCAAGGGGAACACTGAACCTTGTGCGCGTGTTCATCAACGGTGTCATCAACCGCGAGTTAAGATTCAGCACGGAGGCAGGTGCGCGTGAGTTCTGTTCCGCTGCAATGTCTAACGGCGGCATCAAGATTGGTCAGAGCGGCGCGGACATTGACATCTACGGCATCCGTATTTGGGATAACACCGCACAGGCCATCGACCCAAAGGCGGCTGTTCAGAACTATATCTCGACGCTTCCGACAAGTGAGGAGAAGGTGCGCGTGAAGCAGGCCAATGCCATCACCAAGACCAACGGCCTTGTGTCACTGGAGCTGTGCCAGCAGAGCGGCCTAAGAACGATGGTGTGGCATGGCATAGAACCTTACATCAAGGAAACCAGCGGCTCAAAGGGATGGCTGGAGATGCGGTGCTGTGACTATAACGGGAACTACCAGCCCGAATGTTCGGGTACTATCTGCAAGGCAACGAAATCCCTAAAGCCGAAAAGACAGGGTACTACGGCCAACACCTATTATTACAGTAACCTGCAATACAAGATTGGCGATGTCGAAGATACCATCCAAGTGGCCGTTGCGGACTTCCATTCTTCAATCCATGTCGGCACACCGCATGAGGTTAATGGTAATATGGTTGTCAGCATCTACGGCGGCAATCTCGGCACGGACTTCCCCGTAGGAAACGGAACGAAGGATTATCCGTATGCTGATGGCTATGTGACTGTACCCGACGGATGGGTTGATGGAAACGGCAAGTACCGTGGCCGTGGTTACATGATTTCGCCTAACCAGCCCCTTGCACAAAAACTTGTGCTGAAAATCAACTATGCCTCTTCCATGCAGTCACACTTGATTGGCATTAACTGGCTATACCATGAGCTGCACACCCGCTTCTGCGGTCAGAACTCCTTGCAGCGTGACACGCCAACGGCACTTGTGGCAAAGCACACAGAACCTGTCATGTTCTTCACTGCTGGCAGGGATGACGAAGACCCTGCTTCCGCTGTCTATCGTGGGCCTGGGGCTTTTGGGCCTGGGAAGATGGACAAGCCCACATGGGGCTACAGCAAGAAGGCTTCCAAGATTACGACGCAGAACGATGCCCACTATCGCCCCGACGGTCACGACTATTTCGCTATGGCCGAAGGTGCGAACAACAACACCATTCTTGGCGATATGGTTGCACCTTGGGATGACGTGGCACATGGGAATGATGATGCAAAGGTGTACTACGACCCCGCAGCTGAATCATGGATGTACCGCAAGGCTTCCTTGGTTGATGTCGTTGACGAGCAGACAGGACAGGTGACAGGCCAAACACGGCAGGTGTCGGCAGAAAAGTGTGTCGGATTCGACGGCGGCGCAGTCGATGAGGTAGAGTCGGGCGGCGACGTGCTGGAATACCCGAAAGCAAGGCTCACCAACATCTACAGGGCTGCATGGAATTTCCTGTACCTTCATAATCCGCGAATCAACCTGTACCGTGGCACATTCGCACAGCTTCAGCAGGAGAATCTCACCGACTTTCAGAAGAAAGAGAAATGGTGGTGTCGCTCAAACGCTGGCACAGATAACGATGACTACAAGCTGAAACGCTGGGATTTCTACGAATTGGCTTGGGTTGATGCTGGCTTATGGACTGGTACGGAATATGGCGAGGTTGACATCCGCGATTATACTGGCATGAACTGGAGTTCAATGACAGACGCGCAGAAAGCCAACCATGAAGCCGTGAGTCAGAAGTTCATCGAGTGCGTGGTTGCAGACGCAAAAGCGCATATCGGCGAATATTTCAAGGTGTCATCTTTGAAGTTCCACTATTGCTTTGAAAACCATTTCATAGCTGGTACTGACAACTGCTCAAAGAACACCTATTATGTCATCGACCCCGTGACGCATCTTATAGAACTGCATCAAGATGATGTTGACACGACGCTGGCAACGGACAACAACGGATTCCAGTCCAAGCCGTACTATGTTGACCGTATGCACCCGTGGGATGACAAGGACACTGGCCACACAGACTGCTGCTATGAGGGTAGGCAGAACACGCTGTTCAACCTCTGCGAGGAAATGTGGGAAGGTACGCATGAGCTTTCACAGGCTTTGAACAGCATCCTGTCAATGATGGCCGCATTGACTGGCGGCATCGGCTCGGCTGAGTCAGACACGATGAGCGGCGTATGGAAAGCACTGAACCGCTACATCTTCGACATCCAGCGTTATTTCCCGCAGGTTGCTTTCAACGAGGCAGCGCGAATACGCTATGAGTTCCCCGCCATGCTGGGATTCAAAGGCCGTGACACCATCGACCCGCTTACGCAGTCAATGGGCGACCAGCTGGAATCGGAGTTGCAGTTTATGACCCGCCGACTTGTCTATATGGCTTCTTATGCTGTGTTCGGTGAGTTCCTTCCCGACCAGTCAACAGCAAGAAACGGCCTCACTGGACTTGCAGATGCAGGTGCAAAGATGGCTTTCAACGCAAAGGCACTGCCCGATGGCGTTACAACACCGTCCTATACATTCCATGTGAAGCCGCACCAGTACATCTATCCCTGCTTCGGCTTCCAAACGGACTCCAAGCCGACATATACTCGCGTCGCGCCCAACGAGACCTTTGAATACACCGTGCCGTCGGTGGTGATTTCCGATAACGGCGTTTCGCTGTTCGGGCTGAACTACTACCGTTCAGTTGGTAATATCGGTGATATGTCGTGCGACCCCACCATTGCGTTTGACCTTGAAGGCCGTCGCCTTACGGAACTTATCGCAGAGCCTACGACGTACTATCCAACACCCGCGACACTGGCAAACAACCCGTCTGCAACGCCGCGAAGCACACCAGCGAGCGGATATGAGCCTGCTTTCAGACCCGCTTCATTCCGTATCGCAACAGGTACGCGCCTTAGTAAGCTGTCATTGAAGGGATGCTCCACGCTGTCTGCCACTGACCGCGCACCGCTGAATCTGTCTGCATTGACGCTGTGCAAGCAGATAGACCTCAGACAGACGAATATCGGTGCCGTGACTGTTCCGCAGACGGCCTCGCTGACTACCCTGCGACTGCCAGCGGCCATCACTATCCTGTCGCTGACGAACCAGCCAAACATCACGACGCTTTCCATAGAGAGCAATTCCCAACTGTCGCAGTTGACCGTCACAGGTAGCCCGAAGGTAAGCGTTCAGCAGTTGCTCAGAAATATCTACGATGAGCGTTCCACTGGAGGGCGTACACCAACAAAGCTGTCACTGCTCAATCTGAAAAACGTCAACTGGACTGACGGATTGGCCGACATGATGATGTGGCTTGCAGGTGCTACGACGTGCCACATGTACGGAAAGGTTATCATGCTCCGTGCTGCCAATGACAGATGGCTGACCTTCTCCGAGGTCATTCAGCTGATTCGGAAGTTCGGCGACATTCAGACCGTGCCAAGCGGCAGTAGCATACCGTCCAACCTCCTGTATATCGACTATCAGAAGCGCGACGTGAACGGCGTGGTGATTAAGGGCGAAAAGTACCTCTACACCACTGGAACACACAACGACTGGAGCGCGGCTGCTACAAACGACGTGGGCAACAATATCGCTGTAAGCAATGGCCGTGAAGCTGTGACCTTTGCGCTGGTTGAGTCCGCTGCATCGGAATACGCGACTATCACTGATGCGGTTAAGGGTACGGTGAACGTGAAAAAGACGTATGCCAATAACGAATACCGTACATTCACTTTGCGGATGACAGTCACATTGCTGGATGGCACAGTGATGACCTATAACAAGAAGGTCGGCTTCCACAAGCGACTGCCCAAGATTGGTGATTTTGCCTATGCTGACGGCGCATTTGATGACGAGTTCGACCCGTCGAAGGAGCTTGTCGGTGCTATAGTGAAGGTTGATGTCCTTTCTGAGACGCAAAGGAAGTTTTGGGTGTATGCCAAGGAGAATGCAGCCTGCAAGAGTTCCGATTCCACCTACAACACGTCAAGCCATGTTTGGGGTATCTATCCCGAAGAAGCAGCCAACAACGGATTCCCAGCCACGGTGTATAACGAGATTCGTGACGATGCAGGACTTGCAAATGCCGTTGACACTGCGATGGCAAATATCACTTCATCGGGTATTCAGTCGCCGACGGACGCTTCCAACAAGGACTACCGATATATCCGTGATACCTACCTTGATGCCAACCAAGATGACGGCTATGCCGTGCTGACTGGAGGTTGTGCCAATGATTTCGATGTGGAAAACAAGAATGAGATTGTCATCAACCACGCCAAGAGCATCATCAACGGATATTTGGGCGAATCCTACCCGACCACACCGACGGAACTTGCGGATGCCATGCAAGCATTGGTGGCCGCTATGACGGCACAGGGCGTTTCTGCTCCTGCAAGGTACAGACAACTGTACTACCCAGCCGCATTCGCCTGTCATGTGTACCAGCCAAGTGTGGAAGGAACGCTTCACACCCAATACAGGCGTAACAAGTGGCTGTTGCCGACCGAAGGACTGCTGTGTAGGATTTATAATTTCTTCTACAACAGTTGCGGGCGTGTGACGTATGAGAATGGTGGAAGGTGTACGGTGGCTAATGCCAACGAAACGCCCGACAGCGAGGCACTGCTCCCCCTGTTTGCCAACATCTTAAAAAGAGTTGCAGATGCAGGGGTATCGACAACACCTTTTAACATTCCTACTAACAGCTACTACTTGAGTGTTACTGAGTACAGCAGTTTCTCTGCTTGGGTCTTGCTTTTCTTTAATGGTTTCGTCGGCTACAACACCAAGTTTTTCAGTTTCGTTGTTCGGCCTGTGGCCGCATTTACATACAACATTTAACATTCGGCGGGCTGTTCCAACAGGCCCGCCACCTTCGGAACAAGAAAGAATATTAAAAAGAGTAAAGAGCAGATATGCAAGAAGTCCTAAATCCGAATGGGGTTGTCATTCCGCAAGAGACAATTACGGAAAGCAACAACAAAAAGACCAAGGCAAAGAAAACACTGCCTCAACTGCCTGCGTACCGCAATGCGGCGAACTTGAAGTTCATCGTCACGTCTTTGCTGGCGAACTGCCCGAAGAAGCTGATGAAACTTTTCGACCAAATGCTCGGAACTGCATCGGAGATAAAGAAAAGTATCGGCATGGCCAGTATTTCTCGGAATCCCGAAGAAAGGGCTTGGTATTTGGAGTGCGCCCGTGTGCTGGCGCAGGATTTGAGTGATGATTTCACCGCTCTCCGACGATTGGAATTGCCATTAAAGGAATCCGACGGCAAAGCCCGTCGGTTCCCCATCGTTGGAAAAGACCTTGACAACAAGGTAAAGTCGCTGGTGAAGAGTCTGATTTCGCAGCTTGTGGCGTGGCGAGATTATACTATGAACGAGGGTGCTAATGCGTTGACGGATTCTCAAAAGGAATTGAAATGATTAGCAGAGTGTTACATAATCCCTTAAATGGGCGATTCACTGTGATAGACGCTATGCGCCGTCGCAGTTACGAAGATGCAGAATCGCAGAAAGACAGCTACTACTGGAGTGTTACTGAGTACAGCAGTATCTATGCTTGGGTCTTGAATTTCATTAATGGTTACGTCGGCTACAACAACAAGTTTTACAGTTACGTTGTTCGGCCTGTGGCCGCATGTGGGGGATTCAGTGTTTTCTATGATTCCGTGGTCACTGCATATAAAGACTGCCTGCGTGGTAAGATGTCATCGACGCAAGCCGTGGCATATATGCAGATTGCCCATGATGATTTAC